>WNEY01003839.1_pt1 | contig 11354 bp, 17 predicted proteins | sample 5400531 | NCBI WGS metagenome assembly WNEY01 (sample SAMN13153338, study PRJNA577476) | soil metagenome | isolation source: 200 cm saprolite under Douglas fir tree site 1 | place: USA:California | collected 2015-04-18
AAAATGATGGTGCCGAGGTTGTTCGCGCCCTTCCCGAAGGAAAAGGTCGTATTCGCATCGGGCCCGTTCGCTTGGATGAGTCCGTGCGTGGTGACAATGGCTGCTGTGCCCGTGATGGTGAGCGAGCTAGGCGAGAACGTCAGCGGGCTGTCCCAAAAAATGACTTGCAAGAAATTCGCGATGACAGCACCCGTCCAGGTGACCGAGACCGCGCCGCTGGTCGAGAACGCGCCAAGTCGATGGAGCGTCGCGTAGGCATCCGTGCTCGCGATGGTCACCGCACCATTGAGAAGGGTGATGCTGTTTCCGCGCGATGAAATGTTCGTCAGCGTCAGTGTCGCGTTGCTCGGGCCGGTCGCGAAAAGATTGTTGAGGAGCACCGTATTCGCAGCGTTGTTGCCCTTGAACAAGAGCGCGACTGCCGTGCCTAGCAGGCAATTGAAGAGCTTGAACGTGCCCGTCCCGGTCGAAGCGACGAGCGAGAAATCAACGGTCACGTTCGTCAACAACGTGACGTTGTTGATGCCGCCGTCCTGCGTCCCTGCAGCGAAGCCCGCTGAAATCCAGTTCGCGGTGGTCGGGTTCAGAAACACCGAGAGCGGCGAGATGCCCTGCACGTAGATCCATGGCGCGACGGCGAAGGTGTCCGTGTACACACCAGCGAAGACGGTGACGCTGTAGGGCTTGGCCGAGCTCGCATCGCTGATGCTCGAAATCGCGGCCTGGATGGTGAGAAAGGGTTTGGTGACGCTTCCGTCGCCGGTCGCGTCGTTGCCGTTCTTCGCAACGAATTTGTTCTGAGCGAAGAGCGTCGAGAGAGCGACGAGCGACGTTGGATCGACGACCGTCCCGGAGTAAACGCCCTGCGTCGTCGTCTGGACGTCGAATTGCGCCCCGATGGGTACCTCGTTGAAACCGAGAAGCCCTTGCGTCATGACGTCGGGGTGGTCGCCGTCGCCGTCGCGGGCTTCGGCATGTACTTCAGATAGGCGCCGTTGCGAAACGTCGTCCACGGATGCCAGTTGGTTCCGTGCGATGAAATCGCGAACGCTGCTTTCGCGTTGTACTGCGGATCGAAGAGCGCGAGCTCGCCGTACTCGGGATGCGCGGGGATGTTGATTTGCCAGAGGCCGATGGAGTGGCCCTGGTCACCCACCGCCATCGGGTTGCAGCCGCTCTCGGCCATCGCGACAGCCGCGGCGAGATCTGGATCGGGAAAGCCGATGCTCTTCGCCACGGCGCGCACCTGCGCGAGCGTCATCACGCGCTTTTTGAGCATCGCGAGGAGAAGGAGAATCCACACGATGGTCTCCGCTTTCACGCAATGTTACGTGGCGCCGGTCCGCTCGGCATCGCGCCGGGTCTCACGCGGTAGGCGACGACGCCCTTTTTCGCGCCCATCGGTTGGGCCTCGTAGGTGATCCAGCGACCTGCCGTCTGCTCGGTCTTGCGCGCGCGAGCTCCCTGCTTCCACAAAATGGGCAAGAGCTGCCACGCACGGGCCTGTACAGCGGCCGGCGGGGGCTGGTCAGTCTGCCAGCCGCTCGGAAAGGGCGGAAGCCCGGAGGGCATGGCCTGGGGCCACGGCGGAGGTACGGCCTTCGCGGCGTGCTGCTGCTGCGCGGCCTTCGTCAACGAATCGGCCTTCGCTTGCGCTTGCGCCGCGGCCTTGTGCTTGGCCGGATCGCGCGAGCCCTTCGCTTCGGTGTTCTTGACGGTCGCTTCGATCTGCGCGTGGGCGGCCTGGGCCGCGAGAGACGACGTCGGTGAGGCGCCTGCGCCCCCGCCGTATTGGCGATGGATGAGCATCATCAACAGGACGAAAGCAAATGCACTCATTCGGGTTGCTCCTTCGGTCGCTTCGCGCCGTTGGCCTTGCCACCGCTCGCCGCTGTCTTCTCCGCTTCGGCCTGCAGCTTGCCCTGCAGCATCGCCTGCAGAAGGGAATCGAGCGTCAGCGGTCCACCGTCTTCGCCGCCGGTCCCTTCGGCGACTTTCTCGAGCATCAGCTTTTGCACCATGCGGTCCAGCGCTGAAATCGTCTTCTCTTGCGAGTTGGCCTTCGCCACGACGGCCTGGAAGAGCTCGCCGAGCTTGTCGAACGCCATGGCGGTGAATTCGCGCGAGTCCTTGTACGCGTCGGCGAGCAGCCGAGCGAAGGTGATGATTCGCGCGTTCTCTGGATCTTGCGAAAGCGAGACATTGGCGTCGGGCTTTTCGTCGACCTCGACATCGTTCGGGCGCACGGCTCGAATGAGCTGCCCCTTGGCGTCGAGCGCTTCCACGAGCTCGGGCTGCAGCGCGTGCACGCTTTCGGCCGCTTGGATCCATGACATGCCCTGGATGATTTCGAGCACGTGCGGCTGCTGGTCGCCCGAGACGATGCGAAGCGAGATGGGCCTCGGCTGGCAAAGCAACCATCCACGGATTTCGCGCGCGTCCATCATTGGAAGGCTGCGATGCCAGGAATTTGTTGTGCAATCGCGGGGGGGATGGGTGCGCCGGGCACCCAGTTGTTGATTTGGTCGATCGCGGCCGAGGCGATGGGACCTATGCCAGGGATGAACCTAACAACGGCGCTCGCGATGGGGGCGATTGCCTTGAAACCCGCCGCGAGGGATGAAAAAAAAGAGCCGACCAGGTGCTGCGCTGCCCGTGCGTGCTCGTCGCCGTATTCGGCCGCGACGTCTTCCAATGGCACGCCATCGCAGAGCGCCGAAATCGCCGCGAGGCGGTCGAGGTGGTCCTCGTCGGCCGCGCCACACACCACGCCGAGCTCGATGACGCCATCAATGGCGCCCGTCAAGGCCGTCGCGGCCGTCGGCGCCGTATGGAGCGCCGTCATGGCAATGTCCGTCGGCGTTGGCTTGTCGGTGAGGTGCTCTCGCCAGTACCACGGCAGGTCGGCGCGCGCCTGAAACGCACCGCGCACGGGCCTACAGGCGATTTGCGGGCGGATGATGTACGCGCCGCCGACGACGCTCGATTGCGGCGCGTACATGAGCGGCTGCACGCCTCCGATGATCCCGACGTGCGAGCCCATGCCAGCGCGCTTGCTCGGATCGTCGATGCTCCCATCGCTTCGCCGTACGACGGCGTGCCAGCGGTTCGGACCCGAGCGCTTGACGATGGCGGCCGCGTGCGGATCTTCTCCGGTGTGACGAAGGCTCGCCGCGTGCCAAGGGGCGAGGTCATCGCAATCGCCCCATTTTCTCTGCAGCACCGTCGCGGCGTGGTCGAAATGCTCCGCGCCGGGCGGTTCCGGTTTCCACTTGATGCCGTAGTGCAGGCCTCGCTCGAACGTCGGGACCTCTTGACGCTTGAGCATCGACTCGTTGAGCCGCGTCGTTGCTTCGAGCGCTGCGTCGAGCACGGGCGCGTCGACGTGCGCCTCCGGAACCGCCACGTTGATGCGCATGGAATGCGCGCCTTAGTGGATGACGCGGCCGAGGAACAGGAACGTCGCGAAGATGCTCGACGTCGTGAGGGTCATCGCGCTCGAGAGCGTGACGATGAGACGGATTTGTACGCCAGGCTCCGCGGCCTTCGTCGTGAGACGCGTTCCGAAAGCGCCGGCCTGGCCGATGAGCTCCGCATCCCATCCCGCGATTTCTGCGCCCTGCAGGTCCGTGCCGACGAAGAGCTGCGTCAAGAGCCGACCCGTTGCGTCGGTGCCCGTGCGCACGACCGAGACGAGCAGACGCTCCGCGCGGAAAGGCTTCTGCAGCTGCCCCTGCCAGGTGATTTGGCTCAGCGTCGAGATGAACGTGCCGGCCGGCGAGCCGGCTTGCGCGGTCATCGGAAGCGGCACCATGCCCTCGTCGGGCTGGATGACGCCGGGGGCGAGCTGGTCGCGCCAATTGGGCTTGTTCGGGATACGCATCATGCGCCCGCGATGGTGCGCCGCGCCCATGACCTCGCCGAGAATTTCGTTGCCTTCCACGTCGTGACCGATGACCTCGAATCCCATGGTGGTTCTCTCCTACGAAAAAAAGGGTTGTTCAGCGCGTGCCGATGGGCGCGAGCTCAGACCTGCGCGGCAACGCCGCTCACTTGCGGAACGATGGAGCCGAGGACCTCGTCGCCCGAGATTTTGCCCGTGGAGCCGATTTGGTAGCCGGCGAGCACGGCGCCCGCTGTCGCGACGTCGCGCAGGATCCCCCCGGACTTGCCCTTGGAAAAGTAGTACGCGGCCAGCGTGATGGTGCCCGCGCGGCCGACGACGGGCAGCGTTGGCAGCTGCGCGCCGAAGCTCTTCTCGATGAAACCGAACACCGCGCCTCCGAGCGCGAGCGAGATCAACCGCTGCTGCGTCAATGCAGCGCCGCCGCCGTGGTGTCGGTGTTTCTTGTGATGCTTCGTCGGTGCCGCGCGCGTGCGGATGACGATGGGCGCAACCTGCCGCGGCGCCGTGTACCGGATGATCTGAGCGCTTCGAGTCTTCGCCACGGAGCCGCCTTTCTTTCGTCCCCAGGTGTGGGGGTTGTTTCGCTTGGTCCACTTGGCCATGGGGTCAAGGGTCACTCCATCCCGGGCACAAAAAAAGCCTCTACGAGCGAAACCTGTCGATTTCGCTTGTAGGGGGGAGTCGTTGCCGGCGAGACTTCCAACCCGGGCGCACTTTAGGGTCTCAAACACCCTGCCGTGCCGTGTCCGATGGTACCAGCACCGAACCAACCTCAGCGTAGGCCCCTTCGAAGCAACGTTCAACGTTGTCGCGCTCTTTTTTTGTCAGGAAATGACCGTACAAGTCGTGCAATCGAGCGTACTTCGCATGGAGGGTTTCGTACTTGAAACCCGGTTCGTTCCAGGTCGCCGCTGACATTGCGTCCCGAGCGCTTCTCGCTCTCGGCGCAACGAACCTGATGGCGAAGCTCGGCGCGTTCGTCGCTTCGTACGGAGGGCACGCCTGGCACACGGACGCCAAGATCCAGACCTCTCCTGACGTGAAACGTTTCGATGGTCGCCCCTACCACCGCGAGAGCATCGGGCGCGCTCGCCGGCTGATGGCCGCGCGCGGTTGGCTCGGCTCGCGCCGCATTTTCGCGCAGCAAGCGCTGCCGAACGGCATGCGGAGCTCGCAGGGCACGACCGACAAAACCATCGCATGGAAGGTCCTCGGCGTGAAAAACCCCATGACGCGAGGCGAACGACGCGAACGAAAGCAGCAGCAAGGCAAGGCCCAACGTGTCGAGCTCGCGCCGCTGCCCAAGCGACGCGTCGCGCTCGAACCGAGCTTCGTCGCCCTGGTCGCTGGTATCGGCTCGATGCCGGTGCCAGCGACCAGGGCAAGGCCGCGCGCCGTCGAGCGGCCGGTCGATCGCGCTCGCGACGAGCAGACGACCCTCGAAGAGCGAGCGGCCGATGCGCGTCGCCGTTTCGCCGAATGGGCCGCCGTCCACCCCGACGGTCGCGGGCCACCATAGACCGCGTGCCGTGAGCTGCGACGTCCCGCCCTCTAGGCCGAGGTGCGTTCAGTCGTCGAAATAAACGCGACTGAACGGCCGTGCGGGCCGGTTTTGACCTTCACGGCGCGCGCGAGCAGCTGTGAAGAGCCTGGGGAGGGCCGACGCTGCTCCTTCAATGTTGTATCCGGGGCCAACCCCCATGCGATCGCCTTCGAAGTCCCCTACTTCGTAGAAATTAAACCCAGAGCGAGCGCTCGCGCGCTCGGTGACGACTCGCTTCGCTCGCGGCGCGTACGCGCCGGTCATGTGGGTTTTCCTCCGTCACGGCCCGAGAACGGTCGAGGCTACGAGATACCGGCTCGACGGGCCGAGAAACGAGCTAAAAAGAAAGGGGAGCAAAACCGATGCCCAGATTCGGAGCACCACCGTGGTAGAGGAGCGTCGCCGAGGACCACCGCCGTGGTTGATGTGGGGAAGCGTCCAGCAGGTCGCGATACTCGGCGCCGACGTGCAGACGAAATCGCAGCTCGTGCAAATCGACTACAAGCGGCCCGAGACATGGAAATTTTGGATCTCGGGGGTCTTGACATCTGCGACCAACATCGACCCGGGCACGTTTCTCAACATCGACATCGACCTCACGATCGGGCTTGGGCGCTCGACAGTGGCCATTCCGAGCTTTTCGCGTCTCACATGGGGCCCGGGCGTCGCATCGATACAGCCCAACGTCATCCGGCAATGCAGCACCGTCGAGTTCCCGAAGGAAAACACCGTTCGGGTGAGCAACAACGTCGTGGACAGCCTCGTCTTTCAGAACCTGCAAGCGGAATCGCGTGCGGCATTCGTTGAATCGGCTGCGACCGCTAGGGCTTCGGTGCAATTGACGATGTTTTGGGCGCCGGAGGTGCACATTCGGCCGGAGTGGTTCCTGCAGCATTTCCCGGGTGGCGAGACAACGGGGGTCTAGGTGGGCTACGATGTCAACGGCTCGTTTGTCGTGATGCCGGGCGACGTCGCCGCGCTGCAGAAGCAAGTCAAGGCCGACCTCGAGGCGGTCCGCTCGTCGCTGCAGCGCTGCGCGACGGCCGGAACCTTCGCGCCCGACAAAACGCCAACGGAGTGGGACGCGTGGCAATCGATGAAGGCGCGCGCCGAGGCCTTCGTCGCTGAGTCGCCGTCGTTTCTGTCGAGCGCTTCGCAATACGAACGCGGCGAAGCGGTGCAAAAGGAGCTCGCCGGCTGGCATGACCGAGCGCGCGCGCTTGGCTGCGACGCGGGGCCCGCTCCGACGCTGCCCGCGGATGGAGGCGGGCTCTCGTCGCTCTTCGCCGGCATCAGCACCTCGGCGCTGCTTTTGCTCGCAGTGCTGTTGGCGTTTCGCTCGAAGTGACCGGATAGAGTAGAATCCGGACGTGCCTAACCTCGTTGACAACACTCCCCCCCCTGTCGTCGTCGACAACATTCCCAAGACGCCGGCCGAACGCATCGCCGATGCATTGGAGCGAATCGCGGCCCAGCTAGAAGCACAGGGCGCTACGGCCAAAAAGATGGCGGACCTCATGGCCGCGAAGCGAGAAGGGTAACGCCTTGAAACCGTACGCGGGCGCGTGTGACGCCTATCTCCGAGTCTCCTCTCGGTCGCAGAGCCTCGCGACGCAGCGAGCCGCCATCAAGAAGGCCGCGGCTGCGCGCGGCGACAAAATCGACATGTGGCACGAGGAGAAGCGCAGCGGCGCGAAGCTCGCGCGGCCGGTGCTCGACAAGGTGCGCGAGCTCGTGCGGCTCGGCAACATCCGCAAGCTCTACGTTTTCCGAATCGACAGGCTCACACGTTCGGGCATCCGCGACACGCTGGCCATCCTCGAGGAGTTCCACCGCGGTGGCTGCGAGGTGGCGAGCCTCGAGGACGGGTTCGCGCTCGAAGGTCCGAGCGCGGAAGTCATTCTCGCCGTGATGGCCTGGGCTGCGCAGATGGAGCGCCTGGCGCTCGGCGAGCGCATCTCGGCCGCCCGAGCTCGCGTCGAGGCCGCTGGCGGCCGCTGGGGGCGTCCGTCGAGGGTCGCCGAGCTCCTTGCGACGCGCATCCGGATGGCGAGGGAGGCCGGCGACAGCATTCGCGAGCTCGCGGCGCGATTCAAGGTGCCTCGGTCGACCGTTGCAGCCGTACTGTCCGGAAAAGGTGCCTACGGGGGTGCGGCAAAAAAGCCCGCAAAAAAAGGGCCTCGAGGCCGTTGACCCCCTGCCGTCCGAGAAGGATACTTCTCGGACAGGGGTGAACCAATGAACCATGCCAACGACTGCACGTGTACGCCTTGCATCCTCGCTCGCAACCCGGACCGCTTTGAAGCACTGCGCGAGGTGCGCGACGAAATCGAACGACAGAAGACCGAGCCCGCCGTCTTCGTCGTGACACTCTCTTTCAGCGGGCAGCCTGACGACAGCTTCCACCGTCTCACGCGCTCGCAGCTTGAAAACGCGCTCTGTCGCGCCTTTCCGTGGGCAACGATGGAAGGCGTCAAGGTCGCGTGCTTCGAAAAAATCTCCGCTGGCAGCGATGCGGCCGAAGTGGTTTTGGCTGTCGTCGACTCGATCGTCGATAGCGATGCACTGAACCTCGCCGCGCTCGAGTCGGCCCGATGACGCGACGCTACGTCACGAAACCAATCGACTCCGGTGTCGACGCATGCTTCGGCGAGTCGGCGCGAAATGTGTTCCGAGGCGATTTGCGCATCATGGCCAGCAAGCGGGTCCGCATCGTTTCCGTCGCCATCGAAATCGAGGAGTATGCCGACGAGCAACCAACAGAGCAGCCCCAATTTGTCGCCATCGTCGAGGCCAAGACGCAGCCCGATGAGCAGCGCTGGCTGAAGTACGCGCTACCGCTCGTCGAGCACCAGAAAAATTTAGCGAAGGGGCTGGCGATGGGTCTACGGTCCGCGCTCGCTCAAGGCACGCCCATCGCAGAACGAGAGGAAGAAATCAAAATGTTGCTCAACATGGTGGCGACGTCATGAGGCGCCTCCGCCTCCGTAGGCTAAGCTTCACCGTGCTCGCTGATGATTATGAACGCCTGCGGTTCTTGTCGCGTGTCGCTGATCCGGACGTGCCATTCGCGAATTCGCTTGCTGTCACGATGTGGCGTGGACTCGAGCGGCGCGAAGAAATCTGGAAGTGCGCGCTTTTTCGCGCCAAGGCACATAGGTGGTTCATTGATCGGGTGCCCGAATGAAGCGCGCTGTCTTTTTGCTCGCGCTGCTCGCCGCGTGCGGTGGAGCCGATTTTACGGCAACATCGGAGCTCGATGCGGCGAGCACTGAAACGAGCATGGACCATAGGAGCGAGGCGACGACGGAGCGAGAGCTATCAAGCGGAGACGAGGTGCCTCCGGCTCGATTCGATTCTTCGAACGGTGATGCTGAAAGCGGGCCTTCGGCCGACGATGGAGGCGGACGGTTCGATTCTTTGGGAGATGCCGACGCCAAAGGGGTCGAACTAGACGCGCGCGACGCAGAGGCCGAAGCGGGCCCTCTGCCGCTTCTCTGCAAATCCATCGACGGGACGGGACAATGCGCGCCATCGGGCCCGTGGCCTTTCCCGTGCTGCCGTTCGTCACCGTGCGAGTGCTGCAACAAACCAAACTGCGGTATCGTCGACCCATGAGAAGGGTTTTCGTCAGCACCTCCGTGTACGCGCTCGCCCACCAGGTCGGCATGGTGGCCGCGATCGAAGAGTTCAAGCGCCAGCTCGACCTGCCGACGAAAGACGCGCTCCCCGTCGTCCGGACCATCACGCGCATACGAAATCTCGACGCGGAAATCGGCCTGCACGTCGACGCGGGCGCGACGTTCATCGGGATGGCGCGCTCGCGCGCCTTCCACGAGGCCTACAAGAGCGGCCTGCCCTGGATTTCGGTCGACGACGACATTGACGTGACGATGGACCTCGCTGCGGCGATGCTCGATGTCATCTGCGAGCCTGACCCGGTGCCTAGGCTCGTCTTCGTTCCCTACCTCACCCGCGACGACCGCCCGCGCCTGACGATGAACATCCCGCTCGTGCGCGTCGAGCGAGAGTGGAAGGGCGCAAAGCTTCTGACGTTCCCCAAGGGGCAGGGCGGGGGCTTCGGGATGGTGGGCATGTCGCGGCTCGCGATGGAGCACGTCGTCAAATACGCCGAAGGAACGCCGGAGCTCACCTGGTACGACGACGGGGAGCGAAAGCTCGCGCTCTTTTACGAACGCCTCGAGGACGGGCTCTGGCAGGGCGAGGACACGTCTTTCTACCGGTACCGCATCCCGCCCACGGTGACCGTCGAAGCGCTTCTGACAGGCACCTGCGTCCACGCTGGCGTGCCCTTGAACCTGGCGACACTATGACCGGCTGGGCCAACAACCTCTTCGACGTCCGCGCGGAAGGTTGGCTTACGCCTCCCGAGGCGGGCGAGCTCCGAGAGCTGACCTGTGACAAGGTCGTGCTCGAAATCGGCGCCTGGCTCGGGCTTTCGACCATCACGATCGCGAACGTTGCGAAACACCTGGTGTCGGTCGACCATCATCGCGGCTCGCCTGAGCACCAACAGGGAGGCCCCTGCTACGATCCGACGCTCGAGGACGTCAACATCCCGGATGGCGACCTGCTGCGCAGCCGAATCGACACGCTTCCTCGGTTCATGAGCAACTTGCAGCGCAACTGCAAGGGCGGGCGCGATGGGATTTCCGTGGTCGTCGCTCGCATCGAGCAAATCGGGCCCTTGCTTCGAGACGCAGCGTTCGACGTCGTGTTCATCGATGGCGAGCATTCGACCGAGGCCGCGACGCGCGACGGCGAGCTCGCGCTCCGCGTCGTGCGCCCCGGTGGGTGGGTCGCCTTCCACGATTACAATTGGGACACGGTGCGGGCTGCTACCGCGACCCTCGAGCTCGGGGTGCCGCACCGCTTGGTGGGGACGCTGGCGAGCTTTCGGCGGTAGGGGGCGCGGCGGGCTGGTCAGCCAGCTTGCTCTGGAGCTCGTAGATTTTCGCCTCGAGAAGGCCGATGGTCTCTTGGTCTTTCTTCACGCGCTCCATGAGCTCGGCATTTTGCATGCGCAGCGCGCCGAGCTCGGGCGACAGATCGCGGACCACCGGGGGCTTGTAGTCTCGAAGCGTCGAGCCCCGCTCGAACGCGATGGTGCGGCCTAGCTGCGACGCTTTGCTCTCGAGGTACGAGCGATGCGCATCGCAACACGCGCCCTCCTCGCCCCATGCCCACGTGAAATGAAGCGTGGGCGTCTCTTCGCAGCCTTCGACGGTGCATTCCATGGGGACGGTTCCTTTCAATCGACGACGTGCCAATCATACGTGCCTTGGTCTGTCGCCACCTGAATGCCCGTGGCGAGAGCAACCGACGTGATTTTGAAGCCGCTTCCCCCCGACCGAAACCCGAGCACCCGATCCGCCGCGCGCGCGCAAGGCACGCCTCCCGCGCCGTTCGGTGTGTTGAGCGTCACGACGATGGCGGAGACCGCGGTGAGGTCCGCGGGGATGAGCGCGCTCTGGCCATTCGTGAGAGCGACAGCGGTGCCGCCCTGGGTCGGGTAGTCGAACGACGTCCAGAGAAGCGAGGATGCCGCGTAAAACTGCGCCGTGTTGCGCGGCTCGATGACGCTCGGGAAGTTGCCCGAAGCGCCAGACGTGTACGCGACCGTGATGGGGAAGTTGCTCTGGTTCACGATGCGAAATCGTGTGCCGACGCTGCCGCCGCCTTCGAACGTGTACGTGCGCGGTGCAGTGGGGTTCGCGATGATGATGTTGTCCGCATTCTGCGGAAAAATGATGGTGCCGAGGTTGTTCGCGCCCTTCCCGAAGGAAAAGGTCGTATTCGCATCGGGCCCGTTCGCTTGGATGAGTCCGTGCGTGGTGACAATGGCTGCTGTGCCCGTGATGGTGAGCGAGCTAGGCGAGAACG
>WNEY01003841.1_pt1 | contig 11353 bp, 7 predicted proteins | sample 5400531 | NCBI WGS metagenome assembly WNEY01 (sample SAMN13153338, study PRJNA577476) | soil metagenome | isolation source: 200 cm saprolite under Douglas fir tree site 1 | place: USA:California | collected 2015-04-18
TTCACACCACAGGAGCTGGCCCAGATGGTAGTCGCCGTGACACCGGATGCGCGCCACACCGGGAGTAACGGTGCTCACCGCGTGCAGGCGCTCCAGAATGGCGGCGCGTTGTGCCACCACCTGGTAGGTCGGGACCCGCAGCGGCTCTGGGAGGGCGTCTGCCTGCTGGGTGAGCACCTCCAGCACCTGCTCGGCGTGTCGGCACAGATCAGCGGCAAGCGCGGCCAGGTCAGCGGTGGTCATGGGTTCGGGAGCAAAGGCGGGGTCTGACGGCTCTTGCGCCAGTGCCAGATGCAGGGCTGCCGTCCGCTGCCCGAGGTTTTCGGCGGGTACCAGATAGGTGCCTACAGCGGCGCGGGCCTCCTCTGGCATGTCGCCGGCGGCCAGGGCCAGCAGGCTCTGGATGCGCATGTCCAGGCCAACGGGCACCTCAGTGAACCCGAGGGTCTGTTCGTAGTAGCGTCCCAACAGGTCCAGGGTATAGTCCCAACCATTCCCGCCGCTTCTGACATAGCCATGCAGCAGGGCCAGGGTCATCGGCGCGGTGCCTGGACGGCGGTAGGTGAGACCGCCCGCCAGCGGTGGTACAAAGGGCAAGGCGGCCTTTTCAGACAGGTAGCGGCCCATGTCGAGTTCGGGATTGATCCCCGCCTCAAGGCGGCGAATGAGCTTCAGAATCAGGCGACTGCCGTAGATAATCGAGCTATTGCTCTGTTCTGTCTGCACCCGGCGCACGGCCAGGGGCTCCTCGAGCGCACCGCGCACTTCGGGATAGACCCTGGTGGTAAAGCCGCGGAACTCGCCAGCGCCGCTGGGCAGGCGGCGTTGTTCCTGGATCAGGGTGAGCAGGGGGGCGGCGGCAGCATCAGTCCCCATGGCATTGTGCAGCAGACCCTCCCCCTGCGGGCCGCGCAGGCGGGCGAGCGCGACGCCCGGGTCGGTCTGCAACAGCGCTTCGGCGGTCTCGCCGGCACTAATGCCCAGGACCAGGGCATACGTCTCCGCCCCGCCATCCGTGTAGGTCACCTCGACGAGCACCAGGTAGACCAGCGGCGCCGTCGCCTGGATCAAGCAATAGTCCACCAGACGCGAGCGCGCAATGGTGCGTGCTTTGGCGCTAAACCAGCGCTGTTGGGATAGATAGGCCGGTAACACGTCGGCTTCCAGGCGGTGCCGGGGACCCTGGGCAAACAGGGTCTCCCACCTGCCCGAGAGGACCAGAACCGGCAGGGAGGTGGCCAGGGCGTCTGCGGCGTCTGGGGCACCTTCAGTCCAGAGCATCACGGGCTCAGGGGCGTGCAGCACGAACCAATAGGACGCATACGGCCCCAGGGAGAGAAAATACGGCGCCGTGCCGATAGTCGGAAACTCTGCACCACCAAACATCTCCTGCGGCATCAGGCCTTCATAGCTGGTGAGGTCCAGCTGCACTGGCTGCACCTGGTTCGACAGGTTGGCCAGCACGAGAATGGTGTCGACCTCGTCATGGCGCACATAGGCGAGGATTTTGCGATTGTCCGGGCTCAAGAAGGTGGTCCGACCGCGTCCAAACGCTTTGTACTGCTTGCGCAGGGCAATGGTGCGCTTCATCCACCACAAGAGCGAGGCACTATTGCGCTCCTGACTCTCGACATTGACCGTCTGGTAGCCATAGACCGGATCCATGATCACCGGCAGATACAACCGTTGTGGGTCAGCGCGCGAAAACCCGGCGTTGCGGTCGCTTGACCACTGCATGGGCGTGCGGACGCCGTTGCGGTCGCCCAGAAAGATGTTGTCGCCCATGCCGATCTCGTCTCCATAGTACAGCACCGGCGTGCCCGGGAGCGAAAAGAGTAAATTATGCAGCAGCCGCACCCGGTTCAGATCCCCCTCCATCAGGGGAGCCAGGCGCCGGCGGATGCCCAGGTTCAGCCGGGCGCGCGGGTCCGTGGCATACTCCCGGTACATGTAGTCACGTTCCTCGTCGGTGACCATTTCCAGGGTCAGTTCGTCATGATTGCGCAAAAACAGGGCCCACTGGCAGGTGTCCGGAATCTCAGGTGTCTGGCGCAGAATCTCCGTGATGGGGTAGCGGTCGGCCTGGCGCAGCGCCATGAAGATACGGGGCATCAGAGGAAAGTGATAGGCCATATGACATTCGTCACCGTCACCAAAATACGGCAGCACGTCCGCCGGCCACTGGTTCGCCTCGGCCAGAAACATCCGCGCCTCGTAGTACTGGTCGAGCAGGCGGCGCATTTCTTTGAGCACGGCGTGCGTCTCGGGCAGGTTCTCGTTGATGGTCCCCTCGCGTTCGCACAGGTAGGGCACCGCGTCCAGGCGGAAGCCATCCACGCCCATGTCCAGCCAGAAGCGCATGGTCCGAAACACGGCGCGCAAGACCTGCGGGTTGGCGTAATTGAGATCGGGTTGGTGCGCGAAAAAGCGATGCCAATAGTACGCCCCAGCCACCGGGTCCCAGGTCCAGTTCGACTTTTCCGTATCCAGAAAGATTATCCGCGTCCCGGCATACTTCGTATCCGTATGGCTCCAGACATAGTAGTGCCGTTTGCGCGCGTGTGGTCTGGCGCGCCGTGCCGCCTGAAACCAGGGGTGCTGGTCGGAGGTATGGTTCACCACCAGCTCGGTGATGACCTTCAGACCACGCTCATGCGCCTCCTGCACAAATAACCGAAAGTCCCGTCGGGTGCCGTAGTCAGGGTGCACACTGCGGTAGTCAGCAATGTCGTAGCCATCATCACGTAGAGGCGAGGGATAGAACGGCAGCAGCCAGAGGGTGGTCACCCCGAGATCTTGCAGATAGTCCAGCTTGTGGATAAGCCCTTGGAAGTCGCCGTTGCCATCGCCATTGCTATCGTAAAAGGCCCGCACGTGGAGTTCGTAAATGATGGCATCTTTGTACCAGAGCGAATCTTCATGGGTGTGGGGAAGCCTATGGGGTCTCATAGATCGCTTGTACTCCTCATGGGTGATCAGCGTTTGCCTGCTGACTGTCCAGGCTGCTGGCAGAGTGCAAACACAACATTTCAAAACCCGTGCCAATCTCGCACCCAAGAGCGGGTGCCGACTGTCAAGAACCCTGCACCTGTCCTCCCATCAGCGCTTACAACACGCTAGTTGAAAGTTTTATTAGGTAACGTCTGAGTTTTGTGATATATTGCTTGCCATTCATCACAAGCCGATATTGAGTCTCCGGGCTCTGCTCCGTCGTGTATTACACGTCTCTTGGCTGTAGACCTTGAACATGGTTGCTGTCTGCAGAGTGTGCACATCAAACGTGCAGAATACATGATGCCATCATGGGAAAGGGGATTGGATCGTGAAGATAGCATGCCTCCCTGGTGAAACCGATGATCAAAGCAAATGGGTGATCTGGTTTCCGGTGGTGGTCGATGGCACACAGGTCACCTGTGGGATTTCCTATCAGGCACTCTGGCATCACTTCGGTGCGGACTGCCATGATCCGATGCGCGTCTTTGTCACGCATCGTAAGAGGATTGAGCAGTTGACCGTGGATCTCATCCATCGGGGCCGTTTCGAGGGTACGGAGACGATGTTGATTCGCTCGCAGGATATACGAGCGTGTCGAGAGCCATGGAGGGGATGGTTTCTCTAGAAAGATAGAGTACGAATGGCCTTTCATCCCAATACGCTGCAGCGCGCCCTGCTCAATCTGGTGCAGAATGCGCTCGATGCCATGCCCTCCGGCGGCACACTCACCCTGACCGGGCAGAGCACGGCAACGCAGGTCCAGCTGTCCATCCAGGATACGGGGAGCGGCATACCTGCAGAACGGTTGCAGCAGATCTTCGAGCCCCTCTATACGACCAAACCAGGCGGGACGGGGTTAGGACTGTACATTGTGCAGGAGATCGTCACCGCTCATGGAGGACAGGTCACGGTTCAGAGTCGCCCCGGACAGGGGACGACGTTTACCATCACCCTGCCGTGGGCACCGGCCGATACCGCCACGCCCCTCCGGGAGATGGGGTAGGTTTTTTCCATCTCCCATCTCCCATCTCCCATCTCCCATCTCCCATCTCCCATCTCCCATCTCCCAACTTGGCATGACGCTTGCTGTAGGAAGTGCCAAGAGAGGAGGAGGCTGGATGCAGAACGACACCGGACGGAAACGTGTCATCATCGAGGGGGTCCAACCAGCCATCGACGCTGGCCGCTTCCCCATTAAGCGGACCCTGAACGAGTGGGTGGGAGTCGAGGCGGACATCTTTGCCGATGGTCACGACCTGCTCAGCGCGGTGCTGTGCTATCGCCCGGCGCAGCAGGCGCACTGGACGGAAGTGCCGATGCGCCCCCTGGGCAACGACCGCTGGCAGGGGTGCTTTCCTGTGCTACAGCTTGGGCGCTACTGCTACACCGTGCAGGCCTGGGTGGACCCTTTCGCCACCTGGCATCAGGCCCTGCGCAAGCGCGTCACGGCAGGCCAGGAGGTGACGGTCGAGCTACTGGTCGGCGCCGAGTTGATCGAGGTCGCCAGCCAGCGGGCCACGGGCACGGATGCGGCACAGCTCCAAGAATGGGTCCGCCTGCTGCGTATGGCCTGGGAGTCAGGATGTGCTGAACGGGCGCAACTGGTGCTTGAGGACGAGACCCTGCTCAGACTGATGGCCACGTACCCCGACCGCCGCTTTGCTACGACCTACCCGCGCGAGTTCCCCGTGGTGGTGGATCGCGACAAGGCCCGCTTCAGCACCTGGTACGAAATGTTCCCACGCTCCTGCGCCCCGGTGCCAGGCCAGCACGGTACCTTCAAGGACTGTGCAGCGCGCCTGCCCTATATCGCGCACATGGGCTTTGACGTACTCTACCTCCCGCCTATTCATCCCATTGGGCAGATGCACCGCAAGGGGAAGAACAATGCCCCCGTGGCTACCGCCGACGATCCAGGGAGTCCCTGGGCCATTGGGTCGGCGGCCGGCGGACATACGGCCGTGCATCCGCAACTCGGGACCCTGGCAGACTTTCGGGCATTGGTCGCCAAAGCCCAGGAGTATGGCATCGAGATCGCCCTCGACCTCGCCTTCCAGTGCGCCCCCGATCATCCCTATGTACAGGAACATCCAGAGTGGTTCCGGTGGCGTCCTGATGGCACCGTGCAATACGCCGAAAATCCGCCCAAAAAGTACGAAGATATCTACCCCTTCGACTTTGAAACCCCGCATTGGCAAGTACTCTGGGAGGAACTGAAGGGCGTCGTGTGCTTCTGGATCGAGCAGGGCGTGCGCCTCTTCCGGGTGGACAACCCCCATACCAAGCCGCTGCGTTTCTGGGAATGGTTGATCAACGAGATCAAGACCAGCCACCCTGAGGTCATCTTCCTGGCGGAGGCGTTCACGCGTCCCAAAGTCCAATACCATCTGGCCAAGCGCGGCTTTACACAGTCCTACACCTACTTCGCCTGGCGCCATACCAAGGAGGAGCTGACGCGCTACTTTACCGAACTGACCCGCACGGAGCTCCAGGAGTATTTCCGCCCCCACCTGTGGCCCAATACCCCCGACATTCTCACCGAGTATCTCCAGCACGGTGGCCGACCGGCCTTTTTAGTGCGCCTGGTGCTCGCCGCCACACTCGGCGCCTCGTATGGCATCTACGGCCCGGCCTTCGAACTCTGCGAGCAGCGCCCGCGCGCAGAGGGCAGCGAGGAATATCTCGATGCCGAGAAGTATGAGATCCGGCATTGGGACCTGGAGCGGCCTGACAGCTTGCAGGATGTTATTGCACGGGTGAATCATATCCGGCGGGACAATCCGGCGTTGCAGAGCAACCAGGGACTGCACTTTCACCCCGTCGACAATCCCGAACTCCTCTGCTACAGCAAGAGCACCGCAGACGGGTCAAACGTCGTGGTGGTCGTGGTGAACTTGAGTCCCTATCAGACGCACAGTGGCTGGGTCGAGTTGCAGCTCGACGCCTTAGGGCTCGATCCGCTACAGCCAGCACAGATGCACGACGAACTCAGTAACGTGCGCTATCTCTGGCACGGGGCACGGCACTATGTGGAGCTGCAGCCACACGTGGCGCCGGCCCACATCTTCCGCGTGCGGCACCACCTGCGCACGGAGCGGGATTTTGAGTATTACTTGTAGGAGATCGTCACCGATGACAGACAGCAGCCGCCACAGCACGCAGACCTTACCACAGCCATCGGCTTCCTCCGGCGTCAGCCTCTTGAGCGCCAACGACCTGCACTACTTCAATGAGGGCACGCACGCGCGCCTGTATGAAAAGCTCGGAGCACATCCGCTGACCGTGGGCGCGACGCGGGGCACGTATTTTGCCGTCTGGGCTCCCAATGCGGTACAGGTGTCGGTGATCGGAGATTTTAACGGCTGGCGCCAGGACAGCCAACCATTACAACCGCGTGGACAAGCGGGCATCTGGGAAGGTTTTATCGCCGGGATCGAGGCGGGCAGTGCGTATAAATACCATATCGTCTCCAAGCACGGCGGCTATCGCGTGGACAAAGCCGACCCGTATGGGTTTTACCACGAAACGCCGCCCAGGACTGCATCGCTGGTGTGGGAGCTGTGGTATGAGTGGGGCGACCAGGGTTGGATGGCAGAGCGCGCCGAGCACAATGCCCTGGCAGCGCCCATGGCGATTTACGAGATGCATCTGGGCTCCTGGTGCCGGGTGCCGGAGGAGCACAATCGTTCCCTCACCTACCGCGAGCTGGCCCCCAAGTTGGCGGCATACGTGCAGCGCCTGGGCTTCACCCATGTCGAGTTCCTGCCCGTGATGGAGCACCCCTTCTATGGCTCCTGGGGCTACCAGACCACGGGTTTCTTTGCCCCCACGAGTCGCTACGGCACGCCGCAGGATTTCATGTATCTGATCGACACGCTGCACCAGCACGGCATTGGCGTGATTCTGGATTGGGTCCCGTCACACTTCCCCAATGACGCGCATGGGCTGGGCTTCTTCGACGGCACGCACCTCTATGAGCACGCTGACCCGCGCCAGGGCTTCCATCCGGATTGGCACACCTTCGTATTCAACTATGGGCGGCAGGAGGTGCAGAGCTTCTTGCTCAGCAGTGCGCTGTTCTGGCTCGATGTCTACCATGCTGACGGCTTGCGCGTCGATGCGGTCGCCTCCATGCTGTATCTGGATTACTCCCGCCAGCAGGGCGAGTGGATACCGAATGTCTACGGCGGCCGGGAGAACCTCGACGCCATGGCCTGGCTACGCCGTTGCAATGAGATTGTCTTCCAGCAGCACCCGGACGTGCAAACCATCGCCGAGGAATCCACCGCCTGGCCTATGGTGTCGCGGCCAACCTATGTCGGCGGTCTCGGTTTTGGCTTCAAATGGGACATGGGCTGGATGCATGATACCCTGGACTACATGGCCAGAGATCCCATCTATCGCAAGTTCCATCACAATGCGCTGACGTTTCGACTCTTGTATGCCTTCAGCGAAAATTTTATTTTGCCCCTGTCGCATGACGAGGTTGTCTATGGCAAGGGCGCCCTGCTGAGCAAAATGCCCGGGAACGACGCGCAGAAGTTCGCCAACCTCAAACTCCTGCTGGGCTATATGTATGCCCAGCCCGGCAAAAAACTGCTCTTCATGGGTGGGGAGTTTGGCCAGTGGCACGAGTGGAACCACGATGCCAGTCTGGACTGGCATCTGCTCGAGTTGGCGCCACACACTGGCCTGCTGCGGTGGGTAACGGACCTCAACCGCCTCTACCGGCACACGCCAGCGCTCTACGCCAGCGACTGCGACTCGGCGGGCTTTGCCTGGATAGACTGCAACGACGTCGAGCACAGTGTGGTGAGTTTTCTGCGCCAGGGAAAATCCCGTGACAGCGTCCTGGTGGTGTGCAACTTCACGCCGGTACCGCATCTCAACTATCAGCTTGGGGTGCCGCGCGGTGGCGTGTGGCGTGAGGTGCTCAACAGCGATGCCAGGGACTACGAAGGGAGTGGCTATGGGAATCAGGGCGGGGTGGAGGCGGCCCCGGTCGCGCACCACGGCCGCCCATACTCCCTGACCCTGACGCTGCCACCCCTGGCCATGGTCTTCTTCACGAGCCCGACAGTCGAGTCCTGACCTCCCGCCGCGATCAGCAGGGGGGCGCCTTGCGCAGCTTCGCCGTGATGCGATCCCCCGGCTTGAAATCCTGGAGCGTCTCCTTGGACGCCTGGAACTCGTGCGTCGTCCCGTCGGTCGCCCGCACCGTCACTTTCTCTCGGGCCGGGTCAACCTTGACCACCTGACCGTCGATCGTGGGCGGAACCAGCGCCTGGTCACAGCCTGCCTGCCTGGTCTGCGCCACTGCGGCGCCGCTCCATAGTACAGCGGTCACCACGACGACCGCTAGTATGTCTCTCCATGGTCTCATAAGCATCTCCTTCACGTCTTGGGCTGTTATAGCTTCCTGAGCCATGTGTAGCAAAAGGCATACCAGATGGGGTAGCGCCGCCACTCCTACCCCTGTTCACTCCCCGACAGAGTAGGGGCAAGCTGGAGCCATCTGCCACTGTAGTCCAGCGTCAGCGTGAAATGTTCCAGGAAATCTCCGCCGAGCAGGCCATCGACGGTGCGTGTCCCCGGGAAGGTAGACAGGATGCCCACCTGCAGGTTCTCGACCACCGCTTCCCCCATGGCAAGGGCGGCGAGCGGGACGAGCGGGAACCGCATCTGGCGCCCTCCGACCACTTGCAGCGCACCCGTGAGCGCGTGGGGCGCCGGCGCGAGCCCGACCCGCCGGGCGGCCGCGGGCGTCAACATAGTATGGGTTGCCCCGGTATCGAGCAGGAGCGTCACCGCTTCCCGGTGGTTGAGCACAGCGCGGACCAGAATATGGTTGCCGATAGTTTCAATAGGCACAGTGCTCTGCACGGTTGCAGGGGTCAAGGCGGAGAGACGAGACGGCGGGTCCAGTGCGACCTGCGGAGTGAGCTGCAGCCGACTCCTGGCGTAATCGAGTTTGAGGGTGAAGCGTTTTAGAAAATCTCCGCCCAGAAGCCCATCGATAAAGGGAGTATGCGGCAGCGGTGTAAATACCCCCACCTGCAGGTCCGCCACGGCAGTGTCTCCTACGGCCAGGGAAGCGAGGTGGATGAGCGGCATCTGCGCCCGCTGCCCACCGAGCATCACGATAGGACTCCTGGGCGCATCAACCGCAGGACTGAGCCCTAACCGCCGGGCAATATCTGGGGTCAGCATGGTACGCGTGGCGCCCGTATCGAGCAGGAGCGTGACGGGCTCTCTGTGGTTGAGCATGGCGTGCACCAATACCGTATGGCCCATAGTCGCAAAAGGCACTGCGCTCCCTACGACCGCAGGCGCTACGGCCGTGGTGGGCAACGCTGTGCCTGAGAGCTCGTGGGGCTCCCCAGGCGTGGCTACGGGCGGCTGTGACGGCCAGGCGAGAGCGATACCCACACGCACTGGCTGACCTTGGTCATTGGTGCCAGTGAGGAAGATGTGCCACCAGGGCGTGAGGCGCCCTCGTGCTGTGCAGCGTGCCTCAGAGCAGAGCGGAGCAGAATAGAAGAGTTGTCGCAGCTCGCTGTGGGGCCGGAGCTTCCAGACAATCGCCGTGCGCTCTGAGGCCGGTATCAGGTCGATGCCCGGATGGTATATGGTATAGTCGAGCTGCGTAAAGGTGACAGCACTCCCCTGGGTCTCGTCCAGCACCAGCGTGAACGTATAGAGTTCGCGCTCTGCCCCGTCGACCGTGCGGGCGACGACCCGAAAGTCGGTGGCCTGCCAGGCCACCGAGGGATGCCCACTGGCGAGACGGGGACGGGGGCTGAGCGCGGCACAGCCCGTGATCATAACACTCAGGCATACGGCGAGAAGTGCATACCGCAAGCCGGTGACCTGCGGCAGAGAACGGCGCGGCATAGATCCTCCTGAGAATGGACAACTGACGGTTTGTTTACAGAAGGCGGGTACTGTACCGGTGTTGGAGCAGAGAGTCAATGGGATTCCGTGGCGGCCGTTGGCGGGCCGCTCCATATATTCACTACACTAAAAGTGTCATGCTGAGTAGCCCCGTCGCCGGCAAGCGCTCCAGTTCTTCTGCAGGGATGTCCTGGAACGCCTCGATGCACTGCTCCCAGATGGGCTTGCGGGCTGCCGGTGGCGAGGTAGAGCCGGCCCGCACCTCATGGCGCTCGTGCGTGGTGTCATGGGCGCTATCGGGATGCACGTGTTCCTGCAACCCCTCTAGCGCTTCTGCAATCAGGGCAGGAATCGGATTGCCCGTCTCACGGGCAAGTGCGACAAGTAGGCCTTTTTGTTCCTGCGTCAAATCAAAAGGGTTCGTTTCTATAGCAGAACCATACGAAGAGCACAGCGCCTTTTCAAGGAGAGGCTGCGCGTGGAGTGTGGCACAACGTGAGGGTGCAACACACAGCAAGAATTTTGTCGTCTATTTTCATTTCTGTAAAAACAACGAGTTGCAACCGACAAAAATCATTGACACACGAGAAGCATGAAAATCGGGTATTGTCGCGTCTCCGCCGATGACCAAAACCCTGACGTGCAACTGGCCACGTTGAAGCGGGCAGGGTGCACGCGGATATTTACTGACCAGGCCAGTGGGGCGCACGTCACGCGGCCAGAGCTTGAAAAATGCCTCAAGGCGCTCAACGCCGGTGATGTGCTGGTGGTCTGGAAACTTGACCGCCTGGGCCGGTCGCTGCGTGACCTGATAGCCCTGCTGGATGATCTGCAAGCGCGGGACGTGGCTTCCGGTCGCTGACGGAATCCATTGACACGGCTACCCCGACAGGCCGGACCATGTGGCAGATGGTGGGCATACTGGCAGGGTTTGAACGGTCGCTTATGCAGGAACGCGCACAAGCGGGCAGGGCGGCGGCGGTTGCCCGTGGCGTGAAACTGGGCCGCAAGCCGAACCTCTCGCCACCACAAGTGGCCCATGCCCGCAAGCTGCTCGAGCAGGGCGAACGCCCGGGCGACGTGGCGCGGTTGCTCAAGGTATCGCGGAGGACGGTTGAAAGGGCGTTGAGAAACGCATGTTCAAACGCAGTACACCGCAGTGGGAGCAAAACATGAGCAGTCAGGTTATGCCGCAGTCATCCGCATGTACCACAGCTTCTCAGGTCTCCATTACAGCGCTCTGCGATCGCTGCTAATGGACGTTGGGCAAAACTGCCCGCAAATCCCATCAATATCATATTATCAGGGCAAAACGGCAAGTGAATCAATGGTTCGGCGTCGGCTACTCCTCAGCCCTTCGCACTACAAGCTCTTCTGGGTGTGGGGCCAGTCCCTGGGTCACCCCGAAGACGCTTGGACTGAAGCCAAGATTCGTCTTTGCCTCGGCACTGAGCCGGGCAAAGCT
>WNEY01017939.1_pt1 | contig 11352 bp, 6 predicted proteins | sample 5400531 | NCBI WGS metagenome assembly WNEY01 (sample SAMN13153338, study PRJNA577476) | soil metagenome | isolation source: 200 cm saprolite under Douglas fir tree site 1 | place: USA:California | collected 2015-04-18
GACCTATTCATCCTGGAGACATTCTCCGATCTCGATGAGTTAGTGACCGCCATCGCGGCCATCCGCTCGTTCTCAAGCCTGCCGATTGTCGCCCAGTTGACGTTTTCCGACGAGGGCACGACGTTTGGCGGGACGCGGCCCCTGGACGCTGCGTTGCGACTCAAAGAGAAGAATGTTCAGGTCATCGGCGCCAACCGCCAGAAGCTCGCGCTGTTGGGCCTAGGCGACCAAGCCACCCCGTTCAATTACCGCGGTGTCAAGATCGCCCGCGAGGCACGCGAAGCCGCCGCCCGCGAGGTGCTGATTGCCGGCTCGATCGGGCCGCTGGGCATTGTGCGCCAGGTGCGCGAGCTGCCAGCGGTAGAAGTGGCCGAAATCTTTAAAGAGCAGGCGCTGGCGCTCGAAGAACGCGGCGTGGACCTATTCATCCTGGAGACATTCTCCGATCTCGATGAGTTAGTGACCGCCATCGCGGCCATCCGCTCGTTCTCAAGCCTGCCGATTGTCGCCCAGTTGACGTTTTCCGACGAGGGCACCACGTTTGGCGGCACGCGGCCCCTGGACGCTGCGTTGCGACTCAAAGAGAAGAATGTTCAGGCCATCGGCGCCAACTGCACGCTCGGCCCGCAATCTCTGCTGCCGCTCATTGGGGAGATGGCGGCGGCGGGCGACGTGCGCCTGAGCGCCATGCCCAATGCCGGCTTCCCCAAACGCGTGGGTGACCGCACCATCTATCCCAAATCCTCGCCTGAATACTTCGCGCTGTTTGCGAGGGAGGCGGCTGCACTGGGCGCGCGCATCTTGGGCGGCTGCTGCGGTACAACCCCGGAGCATATCCGCGCTCTGGCCGAGGCGGTGAAAACGCTTCGGCCGGGAAAGGGCGTCGAGGTCACCGCGCCCGTTCGGGCAGGGCCGGAGGCCAAGCGCGTCGCCGCACGCCAGCCCGAGAGCAGGTTGTGGAAGAACCTTCAGGCGAAACACTTCGTCGTCTCTGTGGAGATTGACCCGCCCAAGGGGGTTTCGCTCGACCGCGTGTTCGAGCAGGTAGACCGGATCATGGCCTGCGGCAAGGTGGACGCCATCGACATCAACAGCGGCACGATGGCGCGCGTCGGCATGGACGCGCTGATGCTGGCCGCGGCGCTCGAAGCTCGCGGCGTCGAGACCATCCCACACCTGACCACGCGCGACCTCAACATCATTGGCCTGCAAGCCATGTTGCTGGGCGCTTGGTCGGTGGGCGGCGTTCGCAACATCCTGGCCATCACCGGCGACCCGCCTTCCTTGGGCGATCACCCGGAGACCAGCGGCGTCTATGAGATCGATTCCGTCGGCTTGGCGAAGGTGCTCACGCGGCTGAATCAGGGCACCGATTGGGCTGGGAAAACCCTCGGTGGAGCCACCAATTTCACTATCGGCGTCGCCGTCAATCCCGTGGCCGACGACTTGGACTACGAAGTGGAGCGATTCCTTAAGAAAGTCGAGGCCGGCGCGCACTTCGCCATGACTCAGCCGCTGTTTGACCCCGGGCACTGGCACGCATTTCTGAAACGCATTGGGGGGAAATCGCCCGTCCCCGCGCTGGTGGGCATTTGGCCGCTCAACAGCTACAAGCAGGCGCTGCGGCTCAACAACGAAGTGCCGGGCATCGTCATCCCCGGAGAGGTGCTGAAAGAACTCGAAGCGGCGGGCGCGGCGGCGCGCGACTGCGGCTTCGCGCTGGCCCGGCGCATGCTGGAATGGGCGCGCACCGAACTCGCCGGCGCTTATCTGATTCCGCCATTCAAGCGCTACGAAGAAATTCTGGAGGTCATTTCGTAGCCCTCGCCGCCGAGTGAGAAGACTTCCGTTCGTTCGGCGCGTACTTGGTCAGCTGCTCAAACGGCCAAAAACCAATGCGTTGACAACCTGGAATGGAGCCGCTGCGCTGAGGTGCTGCCCAGGAGCCAATTGGCGGCACGCCCCGGGCTGCCGCCACTCTGGAACCATTTCTTTTCGCCCCAATGGCAGCCACTGGTCAGGCATCACTCGCATCGGGGTCTGCGAATGTGCGCCAACCCCTTGGCAGGGATTACAGCGGGTAACGAGGCAATGGATTCCCGGAGCACCTTCGAGTTCCTTCTCGGGAAACTCCCCTTTTCATTCGGCGGTTCGAATTGGTACTTCCGCTCTATTGACACACATGAAGTTTCGCAGTCCATTAGGCTCAGGCTGTTAGGCCGTGGCGAGGGGGAAGGCAGTTAGCGGCGCCTTCAGTCTTGACAGCCGGGAATCCGGCCTGGGTCGCAATGCGAGCCAGGGCATTTCTGGGCATCCCTCGAACCCATGGGTTGTATCGGTGGGTTGCTCTTGCCGCGGCTGCCAGCGAGCAAGTCATGTTCGCAGTTGCTGTACTGAGGTGATTCCGTGGCACAACTCTATCAGGTGAAGCGCGCCGAAAAACGCATCCTGAAGGAAGTGGCGGTACTGCTTGCGGGCCATATCGATACACCCGGCGTGGAAAAGACCATGACCGAGAATGTCAGTGCGAACGGGGCCCGTGTCAAGACGACTCGCCAATGGGCGCCCAAGGAACAACTGTTGATTGGGTCCTCTTCCGTCCGCGTCATGTCGCTGGCACGGGTAGTCTACTGTCAGCCGCTGAAAGGCGGATGTTTCGCCATTGGCGTGGAATTCCTTGAGCCGACGGGCGAATGGGTAGTCAATCCTCCTGTCAGCGTCGGCGAATCCTTACGGAAATTGGAGGAGCGGGAGAAGCAAGAGCACGGGCGTTAGATCAGCCGTCCCTCGAGCGCCGACGGGCGGGGGGCTCGCCGGCGCTTCGACCTTAACCTTTCAGCCACTGTAGTTAGGGCTCTTGAGCGTGTTCAGTCCCACTCTCCGTGCAGTCCGCCGGAAGTGGAAGGGACCACCAGCGACGCGCCTCGTCGGATTCTGGTTCCATCGTAGCGGAAGCGGGGAATTCATTCGCAGCTCAAACTGACAGGGGGATCCGATGAGCAATAGAGCCCCGCACATTCTTCTAGCTGGAGAAGGCCTCTACGACGCACTGCCATTGGTGGAGAGTTTGCAGAAGTGGGGGTTTGAACTCCATATCGCTACTTCCTACCGGGAAGCCCGCAAGGTGTTGCAGCAGTTTGGCTGCGAGCTCGTGCTGAGCAAAATGCGCCTGCGGGACGCGAGTGCCTATCCACTGATCAGGCTTCTCGCGGGTTCGCGCACAACGTTGTATTTCTTCCTCCCTGTGCACCGCAGTTGTTGGTGGCTGCCTGCGATTCGGCAGGGCCAGAATTGTTGGGGAGCGCCGGCTATCCGTCCGGGCGAGTTTACCCGCGTACTTGACAAAATCCTGCAAGAAATGAAGCAACAGAGTATTCCGCCACTGGCTGCCGAAGTTCGCCAAGAATCAAACGCAGCCGATACGGCAGTTCCTCTTACCGTTCGGGGCGCGACGAAGCCTCCGGTCCTCAAAGTGTCTGCCGCGGTTGTGTCCCATGAGAAAAAGCGCTAATGGCCCGGATCGTACTCGGTGGCTTGGAACCCGCGACTGCCTAGCCGCCTGGCGGCCCTTATGGCAGCCCCCGTTGAGTACCCCTCCTCCCTGACCCATACTCTTGTCCTGCAAGACCGGCTGCGAACAGGAGAGCGGTATGAGCGGAATCGAACAAGGCCGGAAACTTCCCAAAGGCAATCGTGGGTATTTGTTGTCCTTATCCTCCGGCACCGCAATCCTTGCCCTGGCTTCTTGGCTCCGCGATCTTCCCTATTCCGGCGACCTGCTCCTTTACGGTTATCTCGAAATCGTATGCGGCCTGATGGCCCTCACGATCGCAGCTTGCGCCCTGGTGCGTTTTCGTGGGACTGGCGACCGGCTCTGTCTGATGCTGGCGTTCGGCTTTGTGCTCTCCGGCGTGGTTGTCACTGCCGCGAGCATGACCTTTTTCCGGCTGACCGCGATGGATCCTACCGCAATCCTGAAGGCTCCGATGGCATGGTGGCTGAGCCGGACGACGCTGGCTGCATTCTTGGTGGCAGCGCTGGTCGTCGGAAAACGTCTTCCCACCGCACGTAACCCTGGTCGGGAGATCGCGGGAACCTTGCTCATCATGCTGGGGTTGACCTATCTGATCAGCGCAGTTCACGGGCAATTGCCTTCCCACTTGATTGCCCATGAGGGGGCGCCAATTCCGAGGCCGTGGAATCTGTTGCCGACAGGGATTTTTTTGGTGGCGGCGGTTGGCTATCGCCGGCGGCTGAAGAACTCCGATTCCGCGTTTGATCGTGGCATCTACCTTGCGGCGGCGCTGAATGTCGGCTGCCACTTGGCCGCGACTCAGTCCGAGCGCCTGCTCGACGCCCCCTTCGCCTTCGCGCAGATCCTGAAGGTCACCAGTTATGCGGTTGCACTCGGCGGCGCGCTGCTCGACAACGTGCGGCTGTTCGACCAGGTGCAGCATCTGGCGACCAGCGACGCTTTGACCGGCCTCGCCAATTATCGCCGGTTGGTGGACGTGCTCGAAAGCGAGATTCAGCGCTCCGGGCGGACTGGTCGTCCGTTCGCTGTTCTCCTGCTCGACTTGGACGGACTCAAGAGCATTAACGACCACTTTGGCCACCTGGTGGGAAGCCAGGCGCTCTGCTGTCTAGCCAATATCCTCCGGGTCTATTGCCGCTCGATTGATACGGCTGCGCGCTACGGCGGCGATGAATTTGCCCTTGTGCTGCCGGAAACTGGAGATGTCGCGGCCTGGCAGGTTGCAACACGCATCTGTCAGCGGCTGGCCGACAAGCAAGAAGGGCCACAGCTCTTTGTCAGCGTGGGGGTCGCCGTCTATCCCGACAACGGTACAACCATTGAACGGCTTCTGGCTTCTGCCGATAAGGCCCTGTATCGCATGAAGGTTGGTCACAAGGCTGAGCGCTCTCACCCGGGGCCCTTTGTTTTCGATCGGACTTAGGGGCGCTCGTTAAGATACGAACAGTCTGCACTTGGTCAACCGCGCTTCCTGGGGCAGGCTTGCTTGCGCCCTCGTGGCAATCCTTGCGAGAAATAGAGCCTCGCCAAGTGCACTACGACGGGCAAGATTGACAGCACGGCGACAAAGGCACTTCCGATCTGTTGACCGAAGGCGTGCGTCAAGCTGACAAGGATCTGTGGTTTCTGGAGGCGCATCTTCAGGCGTAAGTGGTGGAGTAACTTTGCCGATGCGCAGTCAAGTTCTCGCCATGGTGGAAGCGAGGCCATAGGGAGGTACCGAAGGAGGCCTCGAATCTCTCGGTACGCCATCCCGAGCGCGTGGCCCTATGCTCCGAATTGGCCGAGAAGCGAAACCCGTGTTCCCCTTCGGCCAGGCCTCGCACCCGCGCGCGTTCTCAAGCTTGTTTAGTCAGGCGTGTGCCCCGCCGCCTGGGTCGAGCCGCTTCCAGCTTGACGAGAGGAAATGGGAAAACTGGACAGGCCGTCCGGCAGATTTGGTATGTAGAATAGCAGAGGATTCTAGAGGGCGGCGGAAACAGAAGTGCCTGCGGCTGCGAAAACCGCTGGCATCTCTGCCTGGGCGATGTGAAGAAAGCATTGGACCACGACGGGGTCAAACTGCGTGCCACTGGAGAGAATCAAACGCCGTCCTTCAATCCAGCCGGGTAGCCCTTACCGTCAAAGCTTTCGTGATGATGCAGGACAAAGTGACTGGTGTGCTCCAGGCCGGGAAGGTGCCGCAGAACAGCCCAGCCGTATTCCGGGTGTTTCTTAATCAGCGCGTATTCTTCTTCGGTCAAGCGGCCGGGCTTCCTCAGGATCGCGTCGGGAACACCCACTTTCCCAATGTCGTGCAAAAGGGCGGCCACTTCGATGTCGTGCAGGCTTTTTTCCTCGATACCAAGTTCCTGAGCGACGCGCACCGCCCACTCGGCCAGCCGGGTGCTATGCACCCCGGTGTTGAGATCCTTCAAATCCAGAAGCTGGTTGAAGGCGCAGATAAGCGAGGTATACAGAGTGTCGATCCGGTCTTCGAGTTCTGATACGCGCAGAGGCGCCCAGAAGCAAGTCTCGGAACCTTCGACAGCGAGTGCGGAGCTCATGGATATACGCTTACGGCCTAGTGCAGTCCCAGGGTTGTGCGCCATGCGGTAACCGACTGGTAGAGGTCTAGGCGCCCGTGCCCTAGGTCAGGGGAGAGCAGCTTCGCGTGAGCAAGCGCCTGGGATGCCTGGTACTGATTGCAGTTCATTTGTACGCTGAGTAGCAAGGCAGCGCCACCCGAAACCAATGGCGCGCTGAAGGAGGTACCCGAACCGGCCGCGTAGGTGCTGAATGGATAGGTGGTAATAATGGCCTCCCCGGGCGCGGCCACCCAGACAATGTCCTGGCCATAGTTGGAAAAGGACGATCGCGTGTCCGCATCCGAGGTCGAGGCGATGCCCATCACTAGATTGGTGAGACCGGCCGGATAAACCAATTCGTCTTTACCGTCGTTGCCCGCCGAAGCGACGCAAATCACCCCTGCACGGTTTGCATAGTTCATCGAGCGTGCCAACTCCTTTGAATAGGTGGTGAAATCGAAACTCATGTTGATCACTTTGGCTTTGTTCTGCACGGCGTAGTAGATGGCGCGAAGGATATCGGAAACGTAGCCGGTGCCGTCGGAATGGAACGCCTTGAGAGGCATGATGAGCGCGTGCGGGGCCACAAGGTGGATGATCCCGACGACCATCGTGCCGTGACCAAATGCCGCATACTGAACATTGGTGTCGAGCACGGCGGCGGTGGATTGGTCCAAGACGGCTGCCGTAGATTGATTGACCTGCGCGGGCTGACCCTGGCCGCTGTACGCGAAGGCAGGCACATCCCCCATTTCCGAACCACCGGGCTGGTTGCGGGTGAAGTCGTAGCCGGGGAGCAGCACATTTCGGAGCGCTGGGTGGTTCGGGTCGACACCCGTGTCGATGTCCGCGACAATTCCGGCGCCGGCTACGTTAAAGGCTTTCTGGGTGTCCGAGACGCGGACGATTCCAGCCGCAGGTTGGTTGACGTAGCCCGCCCAGACTGTAGCGCCATAGTAATTGACCGGGGACGAGTTCCACAGCCCGGCCGGCGGCGCGGAAGCCTCAGCCAAGCCCGCGCCAAGGCCGACCAGACGATCCAGTTCCACTGCAACAACGCCCAACTGGCTTTGCAGGATGGCCAGTAGAGCGTTCGGATCTATCGAACTGGGAGCGGTGACGAGAAAGAGTTGGTTCAGAGAGCCATCCAGGCCATAGACAACGTTACACCCCAGAAGGGCACAGACGCCTTGGATGAGCGGCAGGCCACCATTCGTGCGAACGATGAACCGATTATCCGCTGCATTCGCGGGCTTGGCCCCTAGTAGCAGCACCAGCATGATTACAATCCAGATCGCACGCTTCATGAATCTCTCTCCTCTTGTGTTCTCCAGCTCGTCCTCGGCGGAGATACGCATGGGTCACTTTGGCTGAGAGCGCCTTCTCCGCCAATGGTACTGGTGTGTCTTTCGCTCTAACCCTTCTACCACCCCCGAACTAGTACGTTAGTACTCCAAGTTTGCCTGGGGGCCATCGGTGAGATGAAAGGTGGACAGAAACGAGAAGGAAGCTTCTAACAGATTTATGAGGGAAAAATCTTTCCCACCAATAGAAAGGGGGCCCAGTGGTAGGGATGGGGGTAGCGCTCGCGCGTCTCCACCATAGCTTCCTGAAGCGCTGCGGGCTTTTCTCCAGAGTTCAGCAAACGAGTGTAGAACACTTTCATGAAGTCGGCCGTACTGCGGTCGTGAACCTCCCACAGAGCGACCAACAAAGACTGCGCCCCAGCGTAGAGCAGAGCGCGAACCAGCCCCAGCAATTCGTTACCCGCGCCGCTGGCATTTAAGCTCGGGGCCCAGTCGCTGAGGGTCACCAACTCCGCCGGCAGATTCATCTGATAGAGATCGCGCAGGAGGAGAGAGGAGCCGCCGAGACGGATGCCGGAGAACATAGGATTATCCTGGTGAAAATCGCCACGAGCGGCGATATGAACAAAGCGACTGCGCCGTCCTTTTTCCCTTAGGACGCCCGGACTGGCTGCGTCTCCCAAAAACAACTCCGGCCGGGGAAGCGTGGCTGCGACCGATTGCACTTCTTCCAGAATGAAGGGCACATGCGGATCAGGGACGCCCAAAATCAAGGATGCCCCGTCCGAGCAGGCCGATTTAGCATGGCAGTGGGCGTAAAGGGTGGCGCTCGGAGCGTAAGAGACCGTACAGGAATCAATGAGGTATTGCCGGCCGTCGTAGAGCGAGTGGAAGGGCACGTCGTGCAGTACATCGTAGGGCGCAAAGATCAGGTGCTGCCCCTGCCACCGCTCGAGCAGCGGCGCAAGCAGCCCCTGATATAACTCGTGCAAGTGAGCCTGGATCGCCTGGAGGTGAGGTTTGTGAAGAACCCCGGGCCCTGAATCCATGGAAAACTTCGAGAGTTGGGCCCGAAGCATTCCCAGCAAGCCTTTGACGCGGGACATCAGGGTGAGCGGAACGATCTCCAATGTCTCTTTCGTGACTAGGACGGCAAGAAGGCGGCCCTCAACCTGAAAGTATTCCACTAGGGCTGTGGCCGGGGCTAGGGCGGCGCGGAGGGCTTCCAAGGTGACACCCGTCGAAGGGTGGAGACCTACGCCTTCCGATTCCGACGTCGGCAGCTCCTGCAACGCCTGCAGGAACTCTTGCTCCCGAATTCGCGCTTGCTCTTGAAGTTGCGTAATGCGTCCCAGGGAGTGTTTTTTCTGCTCAAGCTCTTCAATCTCAATGCGGTGGTAGTACCAATTCAATTCCTCGCGCAGATCACGAATGCGCCGGACTAGGGCACTCTGTCCCGGATCGCCGCTCGGAGGGATTGGTATACCCTGGAACAATAACTGGCTTACTCTGCGCATCTTGGCTTGCTCGATGTATCCGAGCGCTTCTTCGGCGGAGGCTTGTCCGCCTTTGCCGCTCACACAGATCCCCACCAGTGCTTCATAAACTTCCAACTTGTTTTTCAGAAAAGGAATCTTCAACTCTTCACCCCGCTGGTTCCCAAGCACCGCTTCTAGCGCCTCACGAGCCGACTGGTAGCTGGCGTAGGCTTCCTCGGGGCTTCCTGTCGCCTCCTGGATTTGGCCCATCAGAAAGTGGGCTTGGTATCGCAATGAAGGCGCTTGGAGCGCAGAAAGTCGTTCCAGGGCGAGAGCACAATCCCGGCGGGCGCCCTCTGTGTCGCCAGTTCGAAGGGCCAGACGAGCTAGCAGCAGATGGCAAAAGACAGTCTTGCTGGCCAGCGAAGAAGAACGGAAGAACTCCAGCGCACCGACGCACAGGCGGCGTGCCTCGAACAAGCGGCCCTCTTCAGAAAAGACCAAAGCCTGGTAGAGATCAATCAGCCAAGGCCAAACGAGGTTTTTTTCCTGGACGAACATGGCTCGGGCCTGTCCGAAAAACTCCAGGGCGCGAAATGCCTTTTCTTGCTTGCTAAGGGCGATGGCGTGGTACGTAAGAGCTTTGGCTGCTTCGTAACCCAGCTTGAGTTCGTCAAAGCCGGCATAGGCCTCTTGAGCCACTTCCGCCGCTTCCCCGCTCAGATCTAAATCCAGGTAGATTTCCGACAGGTCAAGAAGGCAGAGCGCCGAGTGGTAATGGTCGCCGACTTTCTGGCATGCTTCGCGCGCCTCCCGCAGCATCCCGATTGCCCGGCTATATTCGCCTCGGAGGTAGAAGAGATAGGCCACGTTGTAGTCGGCCTGCGCTACCAAGAGAGGCATCCCGTGTTGCTCGCAGATGGCGCGTGCACGCTGGTGGGTGACCAGCGCCCGAGGAAAATCATTCAAGCTCATCAAACAAACCGCCATATTGCTCAGGGCCACGGCAATACCTTCCGCATCCTGGTCTGGCGATAACTCTTGCAAGGCGCGCTCATAACAATCCAGCGCCTCCGGAAACCGGTCTTGGCGGTGAAAAACATTTCCGCGATTGATTTCCAAACGTGCCAGCCGCCTCACCTCTCCTTGCTGCGCGAAGATTTGCCTGGCCTGTTCGGCAGCTGCCAAGGCGCGGTCGTACTCGCCCAACAGAATCAGCGGCTGCATGGAGGTGCTCAAGGTGCGCCCGACCTCAGCCATGTTTCCCGCGGCTTGGAACAGGCCGCAGGCCCGTTCGTGCAGCTCGGCCGCGGCTTGATTTTGGCCTGAGGCGTAGAGTGCATTAGCCTTTGCGCGAAAGCTGTGGGCCAGTGATTCACGGTCGCCGATTCTTTGGGCAATGGCCATGGCCGCTTCGGCCAGGCCAAGTGCTTGCTGGGTATCCACTCTGACTTGCTCGCGAACCATCTCGGTGAGTTGCGTAATCACGTCTGCTTTCAGGAGTGCAGGATGACGGTTCAGATACTTCTCCCGACTCGCTGCGTCAGGCAGGCCACCAAGCTCGGAAAGAAGCCGCTCATTCCGAGGCGGTTTCGCTTGCTTTGGTTTCAACTAAGCCCCTTCTTCTTGAGCTGTCTCACCAACCGTCGAAAGCGTCACCGATTAAGTGAAATGAGGCGGTGGTCATTGCACCGTGTACAATCATTTTCCCGACATGGATCCGCCTGATTTCGCGGAAAAGCGCCGGCTGGGCTGACGGCAACGCGGCGGCAACACGGACCATAGCTGGCCAGCAGTCGCTTTTGTTCCGCTTGACGAGGGTTGTCTCCGCCTTCTCCCTTTTAGCAGCGAGTTTCACGGTTAGTGCTGACATTGGCTCGTTGCCGAATCTTCTATCAGAGATTTGCCCGGGTTTACAGAACCACGGATTTCGGACGTTCCTGGATCACATTCGTCATTGTCCGGCCGCCGTGGAGACGTCCGAAAAAGGCGCTCCGACTGGGTCCGAAACCTAGTAGCGTGACCATCGGTCGCAGGTGCGCTCGTTCCACGAGCAATCGAGAACCAGAGTCTCCGCGTGGGACTGCCGCGTGTGAACAAGAAGTTCGCCCAGCCGTTTGGGCTGGCACAGCAGACGGGGTTTCGCTATACTTTCGTGACCGATTTTTTTATGCACTAATCTATCAGTTTGTTGCGAGGCCCGCTCCAGATGAGGTGGAGTCGAAACAGTGCCGTGGGGCTCATTCTCCTCGTCGGGGGCTTTCTGTGGGCAGTCGCGGCTCTCCTCTGGGCGCAATCCGGGGCAACACAGGGCGCTTCCGCTTCCTCGCCCGCGGCTGTTTCTTCCTCTTCAACCGAGGGCCGAGTTGCCAAGCTCGAGCAGGACATCGCCGAGGCGCGCAGCTCGGGCGACAACGGCTGGATGCTGGTCAGCTCCGCGCTGGTGCTGATGATGACCGGCCCGG
>WNEY01003844.1_pt1 | contig 11351 bp, 12 predicted proteins | sample 5400531 | NCBI WGS metagenome assembly WNEY01 (sample SAMN13153338, study PRJNA577476) | soil metagenome | isolation source: 200 cm saprolite under Douglas fir tree site 1 | place: USA:California | collected 2015-04-18
GAGAACAAGCGGGGAAACCTCACGGTTTCCCCCGATGCCCCTTCCCTCGCTCATTGGGCAGAGGCTGCCCAATGAGCACCTCGGCCCGCCCAACGAAGTACGTCTTCGTCACGGGCGGCGTCGTCTCGGCTCTTGGCAAGGGAATCGTCGCCGCTTCGCTCGGGCGGCTGTTGAAGGCGCGCGGTTTGCGCGTGCAGGCGCAGAAGTTCGATCCGTATCTCAACGTCGATCCCGGCACGATGAGCCCGTTTCAGCACGGGGAGGTGTTCGTCACCGAGGACGGCGCGGAGACCGACCTCGACATCGGTCACTACGAGCGCTTCATCGACGAGAATCTGACGCGCGCTGCGAGCCACACGGCCGGCGCGATCTGGGATTCCGTGCTGCGCAAGGAGCGCAAGGGCGAGTTCCTGGGCGCGACCGTGCAGGTGATCCCGCACATCACGAACGAGATCAAGCACAGGATTCGGGCGAGCGCTGTGTCGACTCCGACGGACGTGGTGATCAGCGAGATCGGCGGAACGGTCGGCGACATCGAGTCGCTCCCGTTTCTCGAGGCGATCCGCCAGTTCCGCCGGGAGGTGGGCGCGGAGAACGTCCTCTATCTGCACGTGACGCTGGTGCCGTTTCTCGAGGCGGCCGGCGAGCTGAAGACGAAGCCGACGCAGCACTCCGTCAACGAGCTGCGGCGCATCGGTATCCACCCCGACATCGTTGTGTGCCGCTCGCACGAGGAGCTGTCCGCGGACATTCGCGAGAAGATCGCGCTCTTCGCCGACGTCGAGCCCGAAGCAGTGATCGCGTGCCCGGACGTTCCCGACGTCTACGTCGTTCCATCGCGCTTGAAGGCCGAAGGGCTCGACCGCCTGGTCGGCGAGAAACTCGGTCTGCCGCCGGTTGAAGCCGACCTGAGCGACTGGCTCGACCTCAACGAGCGGATGCAGCAGAGCGAGGAGATCGTCCAGATCGCGTTGGTCGGCAAGTACGTGAAGCTGCAGGACGCCTACCTCTCGGTGCACGAGGCGCTCAAGCACGCAGGTGCGCACCACAGCGCCAAGGTGCATGTGAGCTGGGTCGATGCCGAAGGAATGTCTCTGGAAGAAGCGACCGGGCTGCTCGAACAGGTCGACGGGGTGCTCGTGCCGGGAGGCTTCGGCTCGCGCGGCTGGGAAGGAAAGATCCTGGCCTGCCGCGTTGCGCGCGAGCGCGAGATCCCGTACCTCGGGATCTGCCTCGGAATGCACGTTGCGGTCTCCGAGTTCTCCCGTCACGTGCTCGGCCTCGACGGCGCGAACTCGACCGAGATGGATCCCGAGACGCCGCACCCGGTGATCGACCTGCTGCCCGAGCAGAAAGAGATCGAGGATCTTGGCGGCACGATGAGGCTCGGCGCGCAGGCCGTGGAGCTGGTCGACGGAACCCGTGCGCACGACGCCTACGGCGAGCCGGTCGTGCACGAACGCCACCGTCACCGCTACGAAGTCAACAACCACTACCGTCCTGCGCTCGTGGAGAGCGGGTTGGTCGTCTCGGGCACGTTCCAAGAGGGTCGGCTCGTCGAGATCGTCGAGCTGCCCGATCACCCGTGGTTCGTGGCGAGCCAGTTCCATCCGGAGTTCAAGTCGCGGCCGACGCGTCCGGCGCCGCTCTTCCGCGACTTCATCGGTGCCGCACTCGCGCGCTCACGTGAGCGGTCGGCCGTCGGCGCAGCCTCCGCCTAACCGTCAATAAGATCGATCGGTGGCCTCCGAGGTCGTCGACCTTTTCACCCAGCTGGCGGCGCTCCCAAGCCCGCCGGGCGAGGAGCGCGCGGTTGCCGACGTCGTGATCGGCTATCTGCACGATCTCGGCTTGTCGGTGGACGAGGACGACGCAGGCCCGAAGGTCGGCTCGAACATCGGCAACGTCTACTGCCGGCTGGAGGCGACGGACGGCGGCAATCCAATCTTCCTGTGCGCGCATCTCGACACGGTGCCGCCCGAGGGCCCGATCGAGCCGGTGATCGAGGACGGGGTAGTGAGAAACGCGGCCGGCACGATCCTCGGCGCGGACAACAAGTCGGCCGTCGCCGCCATGCTCGAAGGCACTCGCCGTGTGCTCGCGGAGAACCGCCCGCACGGCGGCATCGAGCTCCTGTTCACGCCGAAGGAGGAAGTAGGACTGCTCGGTGCGGCCGCCTTCGACCTCGAGCGCCTGCAGGCCCGGCTGGGATACGTCTACGACCAGGCTGCGCCGATCGGCGAGGTGATCCTCGGCGCGCCGTACTCACGGGCGATGCAGGTTCGCTTCCACGGGCGCGCCGCGCACTCTGGCATGTATCCCGAGGAAGGACGCTCGGCAATCGCGGCCGCGGCGCGCGCGATCTCGGACCTCCGCCTAGGCCGCGTCGACGAGGAGACGACGGCGAACGTCGGCATCATCCATGGCGGGAAGGCCGGCAACATCATTCCCGAGTGGTGCACACTCGACGCCGAGGCGCGCTCGCACGACGAACGCAAGCTCGATGAGCTGGTGCAGGAGATGGTCGACGCCTTCTCCTTTGCGGCGGGGCTCGAGGACTGCGAGGTGGAGACGAAGGTGTCGAAGAGCTACAAGGGCTATCGCTTCAAGCAAGACGATCCCGTCGTCCGGATCGCTCACACGGCACTCGAACAGAGCGGCTATAAGCCTGCCTACGGGCTCAGCGGCGGCGCAGCGGATGCGAACGTCTTCAACGAGCACGGGCTCGCGTGCCTCAACCTCGCCAACGGCATGCAGGACATCCACACGCCGGACGAGCGCATCACCGTGGCAGACCTCGAGGCGATGGTGGAAGTGACCCTTGCTCTCGTGGCTGCCGCTCGAGATGCTGACGCTTAGACGCGGACGGGTAACCGCTGTCGTCGAGCGGGTCGAGGGTCTGTCCCGACTCGAGGTGGACGGCGTTCCCTGTGTCGCATATCCGCGGGTCACCGGTCCGGTGGCGCTCGGCGACGACGTGATCGTCAACACGCAAGCCCGCGAGTTGGAACTCGGAACCGGTGGCTTCGATGTTCTCTACGCGAATCTGACGCGTGGGCTCGATCTGCCACCGGAAAGCGACGCTCACGTGATGAAGCTTCCCTACACGCCCGCACAAAGCGCTCGACGCCATGCGGAGGAGGGGCGCACGCTGCCGGACACCCTCGCCGGGGTGCCCGTCGTCTGCTGTTCTCTGCACAGCCAGGTCGTGCCGGTCTGCGCGGGAATCGGGCAAACAGCGCGGGTCGCGTACGTTCAGCTCCCGGGCGGCGCCTTGCCTGTTTCTCTGTCGGACGCGCTGCGCGCGTTGCGCGAACGAGGTCATGTCGAGATGTCGATCGCGGTCGGTGCCTGTCTGGACGGAGACGTCGAGTGCGTGTCCGTGGCGTCCGCGTTGCTGTGGTCCGCCGCCGAGGGTTTCGACGTCGTCGTGTGCGCGATTGGACCGGGAATCGTGGGCACCGGGTCGACCTTCGGCCACGGTGGGCTGGCTGCCGCAGATGCCGCGAACGCCGCGCATGCACTGCACGGCACGCCGATCCTGGCGGTGCGCGCATCGGAGGGCGACTCGCGCGAACGTCACCAGGGCGTTTCTCACCACACGTGGGCAGTGCTCGAGCTATGTCTCGGCGACGTGATCGCGCCTTGGCCCGCGGGATACGACGCGCCGCCCTGGCTCGAGTCGCGCCTGGAGGTCGACGTCAGCGGGTGGGAAGCGGCGTGCGCCGGTCTACCGCTCGCGCACATGGGACGCGGGCCGGAGGAAGACTCGCTTTTCTTCGCAGCCGCCTTTGCCGCCGGACGTGTCGCTGCGGGTCGCGTCGAACGTCTTGCCTCATGAAGCCGGACGCCTCGAAAACCGTCTACGACGGCAAGCTGATCGACGTCACGCTCGAACGCTGGGGAGAACACGAACGCGAGATCGTCGAGCACCCCGGCGCCGTCGCGATCGTCGCGATCGACGGCGATGGCATGCTGACCCTCGTTCGCCAGCGGCGCGAGGCGGTTCGCAACGAGCTCCTCGAGTTGCCGGCGGGCACGCTCGAGGAGGGCGAGGCACCGCTGGTTTGCGCGCGGCGCGAGCTCGCAGAAGAGACGGGCCTGACGGGCGGGAACTGGCGCGAGGCGACGGCGTTTTACACGACGCCTGGCTTCTGCCGCGAGCGGATGTACCTCTTCTTCGCCGAGGAGCTCGAGCGCGGCGACGCCAATCCGGAAAGTGACGAGCAGCTCGAGGTCGTCCGTTGGTTCGCGGGGGAGATCGCCGCGAAGCTGGGCGAGATCGAGGACGCCAAGACGCTCGCCGGCCTCCTTCTGTATCTCCACCGAAGCGACAAGGTAGGGTGACGCCGCTTTGAAGATCGGCGTTGCCAGCGAGATCAAGACCGACGAATACCGCGTCGCGCTCACGCCTGCCGGCGCGCGCGAGCTCGGCCAGCGCGGCCATGACGTCATCGTCGAGACCGAAGCGGGAGCAGGAAGCTCCTTCACCGACGCTGCCTACGAGGCCGCCGGGGCACGCATCGCACGCGTCGACGAGATCTGGGGCGAAGCCGAGCTACTGCTGAAGGTCAAGGAGCCGATCGCGGCGGAGTACCGCCGCCTCCGGGAAGGGCTCGTGCTCTTCACGTACCTGCACATCGCAGCCGACGAAGCTCTGACGCACGCGCTGCTCGAGAGCGGCATCACCGCTGTCGCCTACGAGACCGTCGAGACCGACTCGGGGGCGTTACCGCTGCTCGCGCCGATGAGCGAGATCGCCGGCCGGCTCGCGGCCCAGGCCGGCGCCTACTTCCTCGAGAAACCGTTGGGCGGCCGAGGGCTGCTGCTCGGAGGCGTGCCCGGAGTTGCACCAGGGCGCGTCGTCGTGATCGGCGGCGGCATCGTCGGCTACAACGCGGCGGTGATCGCGATCGGGCTGGGAGCGAACGTCACGATCCTCGAGCGCTCGATCGACCGGATGCGTCACCTCGAGGAGATCTTGTCGGGCCGGGTCAGCCTGCTCATGTCTTCGAGCCTCCAGATCGAGGAGTCCTTGCAGGAGGCGGATGTGGTGATCGGCGCAGTGCTGATCCCCGGTGCGCTCGCGCCGCGGTTGATCACCCGGGAGATGGTCGCCGGGATGAAGGATGGCTCGGTGCTCGCAGACGTTGCGATCGACCAGGGTGGTTGTGCAGAGACGTCGCGACCGACGACGCACAGCGATCCGGTCTACACGGTCGAGGGAGTCACGCACTACTGCGTTGCGAACATGCCCGGTGCCGTGCCGATCACGTCCACCAAGGCGCTGACGAACGCAACGCTCCCGTACGTCGAGGCGATTGCCGACTACGGCCTGGCCGAAGCCGTCGCCCGTGACCCGGCCCTCGCGCGTGGCGTCAACGTCGTGGAAGGAAAGGTCACCTACGAGGCCGTCGCCGACGCACACGGCCTGGACTACTTGCCGCTCGAGGACGTCCTCCCGCTGTCTACGGTCTAGCTCGGCTTCGGCTTCTTCGAGGGCGAGAACCTCACCACGAGCCCTGACACTCCGGCCGCGAGCGCGATCACGGCCGCGCAGAAAAGGATCATGCCGAGTAGTCCGAGGGCGTCCATCATGGCCGACCTAGAATAGCCGCATGCCGAGGGCGTGTGTCATCGTGCTCGATGCCGTGGGTGCCGGCGAGCTTCCGGATGCCGCCGAGTACGGCGACGAGGGCTCGGACACTCTCGGCAACGTTGCCCGGGCCGTGCGAGGCCTTGACCTGCCGAACCTGGAGGCACTCGGCCTCGGCAACGTCGAGCCGCTGGAAGGGTGCCCGCCCCAGGCGGGCGCGCCCGCAGTGGCCGGCCGGCTGATCGAACGCTCAAAGGGCAAAGACACGACCACTGGACACTGGGAGTTGATGGGGGTCGTCACACCGGCGCCGATGCCGACGTACCCGCACGGTTTCCCGCACGACGTGATCGATCCGTTCATGCACAAGACCGGGCGCGGTGTGCTGGGAAACAAGCCCGCGTCGGGGACGGAGATCATTCAGGAGCTCGGTGAGGAGCACCAGCGAACCGGCAAGTGGATCGTCTACACGTCGGCCGACTCGGTCTTTCAGATCGCAGCGCACGAAGAGACGATCCCGCTCGAAGAGCTGTACGACGGTTCTCGTAGCGCGCGAGAGATCCTGACCGGCAAGCACGCGGTCGGTCGTGTGATCGCGAGGCCGTTCATCGGCGAGCCTGGCAATTACGAGCGCACGCCCAACCGTCACGACTTCTCGCTCGAGCCGAGGCAGCCGAACTACCTCACGCTCGTGCGCGAGGCGGGCATGAAGGTGCACGGTGTCGGCAAGATCGGCGACATCTTCGCGGGACAGGACATCGACGAGTCGCATCCGACGAAGTCGAATGTCGACGGCATCACCCAGACAGAGAAGCTGCTGCGCGAGCTCGAGGGCGGGCTCATCTTCACCAACCTCGTCGAGACGGACATGCTTTGGGGACACCGCAACGACCCCGAGAACTTCCACCGCTGCCTGCAGGACTTCGACCGCCGGCTGCCCGATCTGCTCGACGCGCTGCGCCCGCACGACCTGCTCATCCTCACCTCGGACCACGGCTGCGACCCGACGACACCGTCCACAGACCACTCGCGCGAGCACGCGCTGCTGCTCGCCTACGTCGAAGGCAAGAACGCTGCAGGGCGAATCCACGAGGGCGAGTTTGCGGACGTCGGTGCGACCGTGAACGCCTGGCTCGGTGGGAAGTCTCCTTCGCGCGGCATTCCCGGCCAGCCGATCGTCGAGCACTGATCGTTCCCGCGTGATCCACGCCGCCGAGCTGATCCGCCGCAAGCGCGACGGCGAGCGACTGTCGAGCGACGAGCTGTCAGAGCTCGTGCTCGCATATGCGCACGGCGAGGTTCCGGATTACCAGATGGCCGCGTTCTGCATGGCCGTGTACTTCCGCGGTCTGAACGGGGCGGAGACCTTCGCGTTGACGGACGCGATGATCCGGAGCGGCGAGACGATCGAGCTCGGGCCCGCGCTCGGCCGCAAGGTGGTCGACAAGCATTCGACCGGGGGAGTGGGGGACAAGACGTCGCTCGTGGTCGGCCCGATCGTCGCTGCCTGCGGTGTGCCCTTCGGCAAGATGAGCGGCCGCGGGCTCGGCCACACGGGCGGAACGCTCGACAAGCTCGAATCCATTCCGGGTTTTCGAGTCGAGCTGACGACGGACGAGTTCCTGCAGCAGGTGCGAGAGGTGGGCCTCGCCATCATCGGCCAGAGCGCGAATCTCGTTCCGGCGGACAAGCTGCTCTATGGCCTACGCGACGTGACCGCAACGGTCGACAACGTCTCGCTGATCGCGGCCAGCATCATGTCGAAGAAGATCGCGGCCGGCGCCGACGCGATCGTCCTGGACGTCAAGGTGGGGGACGGTGCGTTCATGAAGACGATCGAAGACGGGCGCGAGCTTGCACAGATGATGCTCGAGCTCGGCCGACACGCGGGCCGCGAGGTCGTGTGTGTGCTCACGGACATGGACCAGCCGCTCGGGCATGCGGTCGGGAACGCGCTCGAGATCCGCGAGACGATCGCGACGCTGCGGGGCGACGGGCCGCCCGATTTCACCGAGCTCGTGCTCGGCGCGAGCGCCCACCTGCTCGCGCTCTCCGATCTCAGCATCGACGAGGAAGAAGGGCGAACCCGCGCCGAGACTGCGGTCCAGGACGGCACGGCATTCGCGATGTACGAGCGCTGGATCGCCGCGCAAGGCGGAGATCCGGCTGAAGCCGCGCTGCCAGCGGCACCCGTCGTGCGCGAGGTGCTCGCGCCGGCGCGTGGGTACGTGCGCACGATCGGCGCGATCGACGTCGGCATGGCGGCCCTCCGCCTGGGCGCGGGGCGCCAGACGAAGGACGACACCATCGACCACGCCGTCGGCATCCGCTGCCTGAAGAAGCGCGGCGACGCGGTCACGGCCGGGGAGATCCTGGCCGAAGTGCATGCCCGCGAAGACGCGTCGGCACAACAGGCCGAGGCGGAGGTGCTCGCCGCGTATGAGCTCGGCGACGAAGCTCCGCCCGCGCGGCCGATCGTACTCGAGACGATCACCTGACGTGCCTGAACTGCCCGAAGTCGAGACGACCCGACTCCAGCTCGAGCCGCACGTCGTCGGCCGGCGGTTCGACCGCGTCGACATCCACGATCCGCGGCTCGTGCGCCCGTTCGAGCCCAGTGCCGTTGCCGCCGAGCTCCAAGGCGAACGAGTGTCAGCGCTCGAACGCCGTGGCAAGTATCTGATTGTTCGGTTCGAGTCGGGGCGGGATCTTCTGATTCACCTCCGGATGACGGGAAGTCTGCGGCACGCGCCGGGGGGAAAGCTGGCCGACGATCCGCATCGACGCGCTGTTGTCAAGTTAGACGACGGCTCGAACGTCGCGTATCGCGACGTCCGCCGGTTCGGCACGTGGCAGCTCCTCGAGCCCGGCGAGCTCGGGCCGTACCTCGAAAAGCGACTCGGCGTCGAGCCGCTCGAGCGAAAGTTCACGGCGCGACGACTCGCGCAGCAACTCGAGGGTCGCCGCGCGCCGATCAAAGCCGCGCTCCTCGATCAAAGAACCGTCGCAGGGCTGGGAAACATCTACGTTGACGAAGCGCTCTGGCGGGCGCAGGTCCACCCGCTTCGTCCTGCAGGGACGCTCGACGAAGACGAGCTGGCACGCCTGACGCGTTCGATCAAGGACGCCCTGAAAGTCGGCGTCAAGAGACAGGGCGCCAGCCTGCGCGACTACTCGACCCCTGACGGTGGACGCGGCCGCATGCAGGACCGCTTCCGCGTCTACGGCCGCGAAGGGCATCCGTGTCAGCGCTGCGGAACGCCGATCGACAAAATCCGCACCGCCGGACGCGGCACGTGGTACTGCCCGAACTGCCAGCGCCTAGATGTCCTGCCTCGACAGGTTGTGAACGCGGCTGATCGTGGTCGCCCTCCGAGCGAGCTGTGCGGTCTGCGTTCGTTGTAGTGGCGTAGCCAGTGTGACAGGGCCTGGGCGCGGTGGTCTGAGGAGATATGGCCGTTCATCACTCCTTTCGTGCCTGAGTACTCGTCTGACGAGCATCGCCGGCTTTACTGGGGAGGCCGAGATCCCTGCGACTTCGCCCATGAAAGGGAATGGCGCGTTCCACAAGACTTCTCGTTCCAGCTCGCCGATGTGGCTTTCCTCACCGTGGCCAGCTATGAAGATGAAGCCGCACGCCCACCCGACGAGTCGGCGGCGATCCTGCCCAGGGGCGGCAACTTGACTTCCATGACGAGAAGGTAAAGAGTGCCGCCCTCGACGGAATGGAGACGCATGTCCCGTAGAGCCCTTCTGGTCTTCGTCGCGGTACTCGTGACCGGAGCGCTCACGGTTGGGGGAGCGGACGGCACGAGTGCCGGGAAGTTCCGCGTCGTCATCGAGGAGAGCGGCAGCGTGTCCTCGTTTCAGGGGAGATTCGTGCTGTACGCGCCGGCGAGCACCCATTCCGGAACGAGTGCGCTCCAAGTCCAAATCAGTCCCGTGCGTTACCGTGGCGGCCAGCGCTACGAGATCCACAGCGGCGTAGACACCATGCACGGTAAGAAGGGCGGGCTGAAGCTGACCTTCTCAGGGCCCTCGGTCAACGCTGGCCCCAGTCTCTACATCGAATACGGAACCTGGCGCGTTTCAAGTGCCAGCGGCATCTACAAGGGCTGGAAGGGCGGCGGCAATTGGGGCGGCACCGACAACGAGCAGACGTACCACCTTCAGTGGGAAGGACTCGTTACGCGCTAGCCAGGTAGCCGCCGGGCTGGGCCGGCCGTTCACAACATCCTGAGGCACGTCACCTAGAACGTCACGCGGCGAGCTCGTCGCCCAGGCGGCCGTCGCGGTCGAGGCGCCACAGCTCTGTGTAGCCGCCGATCGGCCGGCCGTCGATCAGGATCTGCGGAACCGTCCAGCCACCGGTGAGGTCGAAAAGCTTCTGCCTGAAGGCCGGGTCGTCGTCGAGCGAGATCTCCTCGTACTCGATGCCTCGGCTCTCGAGCAGCGACTTCGCACGGACGCAATAGCCGCACCAGCGAGTCGAGTAAACGCGAATCCTGGGCATATCGTTTCTAACGAAGAAAGTCCCGCAAAGGTTCCCTCCACCGCCGGGACTAGACTGGCCGGGCCATGGCGGGACGCTCTTACAAGACCGAGGCGGTCGTGCTGCGCTCGTTCCGGCTCGGCGAAGCCGACCGCGTGTTGCACCTCTACACGCTCGAGCGCGGCCGCATCGGCGCGGTCGCAAAAGGGATCCGCAAAACGAAGTCGCGATTCGGCGCGCGGCTCGAGCCGCTCTCGCACGTCGAGCTGATGTTGCACCAGGGCTCGGGCGAGCTGCAGACCGTCACGGGTGTCGAGCTCGTCCGCTCGCACCACGAGGCACGCGAGCAGCAATACCGGCTCGGTGTCGGCCTGGTCGGTGCGGAGGCCATGCTGCGCCTCTTCACGGAACAAGAGGCGAACGCGCGCGCGTTTCAGGCGCTGACACGCTTTCTCGATCTCCTCGACGACCTCGAGCCGCTCACCACCCGCTCGTCGCTCGACCCGCTCGCGCTCTCGTTCCAGCTCAAGCTGCTCTGGGTGTCGGGCTATCTACCGCACCTGACGAGCTGCTCGAACTGCGGGACCGAGAGCGAGGCGCTCGTGGGTTACTCACCGCAGGCCGGCGGCGCGGTGTGTCGCGACTGCGCGGCCGGTGGCTCGCTGGCTCTTTCGCCTGCAGGCATCGCGGGAATCGAAGCCCTGCTTGCACGTCCACTTGCGGAAGCGCGGGACGCAGGCCTCGCGGAACGTTCGACGCGCGACGCGCTCGCGGTCATCACCGCCGCCTACGAGTACTTCGGGAACTTCAGGCTGCGCACGCTGCGCAGCGCCTAGGCTTCGGCCTTCGGCGACTTCCAGTCCCGCTCGAGCGCATCCTCGAGCCAGTCGCGGACGCCGGCGATCGGAATGCGTTCTTGCTCGAGAGAATCGCGGTCGCGCACCGTGACAGTGTCGTCCTCGAGGGTCTGTTCGTCGACGGTGAACGCCCACGGCGTGCCGATCTCGTCCTGGCGGCGGTAGCGGCGGCCGATCGCGCCGTTGTCGTCGTACTCGACGCTGTACCGGCGGCGCAGGTCCTCGTAGAGCGAGCGCGCCTTTGCGAGCATCTCGTCGCTCTTGCCGATCAGCGGCAGGATCGCCGCCGTCACGGGCGCGATCTTCGGATGGAGGCGGAGCACGGTCCGCTCGCGCTCGCCGACGACCTCCTCGTCATATGCGTCGACGAGCATTGCCACCATGATCCGCTCGATGCTGACGGCCG
>WNEY01009707.1_pt1 | contig 11351 bp, 13 predicted proteins | sample 5400531 | NCBI WGS metagenome assembly WNEY01 (sample SAMN13153338, study PRJNA577476) | soil metagenome | isolation source: 200 cm saprolite under Douglas fir tree site 1 | place: USA:California | collected 2015-04-18
GCAGGTTCTTGCGCAGCCGGTCGGCGTCGGCTGTCGGTAGCGCCTGCTCGAGCGCAGCATGGGTCCGCTCCCAGATCAACACCGCCTCGGCCAGCACGGCGCGGCCGCGCCGCGTGAGCTTCAGGAGGCGGCTGCGCCTGTCCTTGGGGTCGACGGCCGCCGCGACGAGGCTGCGGCGCGCGAGCAGCTTGATCGCGGCGGTCAGCGTTGTGCGGTCCATCGCCAGGAGATCGGCCACCGGCCCCATCGCCGGCGGCTCGGGCCGGTTGAGCGACATCATCAGCGAGAACTGACCGTTGGTGAGGCCGAACGGCCGCAGTGCCTCGTCGAAGCGCCGCGCCAGCGCCCGCGCCGCGCGCTGCGCATGCAGGCACAGGCAGGTATCGCGCACCCGCAGCGTGGCTTCGAACGGGACGCCGGTCGCCTTTGACATGCCACAATTATGTTGATATCAATCTATTAGTCAAGCCGCCGGCGCGTCAAGCGCATGTCCCGGAAAAGTGGGAACCGGTTTTCCGATTAGGACATGCGCAAATTCTACTGCAATCTCGTCCGCAATCGCGGGACATGGACGCGCCGTCTCCACACAGGAACCTTGTCTTTACCTCAGCGGAGAGAACCCGATGCCCAATACCCATGGCAGTTTCGTTTGGTACGAGTTGATGACCACCGACGCGAAGGCCGGCGAGGACTTCTATCGCGACGTGGTCGGCTGGAGCGCCGAGAAGGCCCCCGTGCCGGGCGTCGACTACACTTTGCTCAAGGCGGACTCGGCGCCGCGCGCGGGCATGGTGACGATGCCCGCCGCCGTCTGCGATGCGGGCTGGCGGCCGGGATGGATGGGATATGTCGCGGCCGACGACGTCGACGCCACCGCCCGTCGGGTGAGCGAGCTCGGCGGCAAGGTGCATCGCGGGCCGCAGGACATTCCGGGCGTCGGACGCTTTGCCATCGTGGCCGATCCCCAAGGCGCGGTCTTCGCGCTGTTGAAATGGGAAACGCCGCACGAGGACGAGGCCCCGGCGCCCGGCAAGCCCGGCCACGCCGGCTGGCGCGAGCTCTACGCCGGCGACCTCGAGAGCGCTTTCGACTTCTACTCCAAGCTGTTCGGCTGGTCGAAAGCCGAGGCCCACGACATGGGCCCGATGGGAATCTACCAGCTGTTCGCGCTCGGCGGCGAAACCATCGGCGGCATGATGACCAAGCCGGCGCAGATGCCGGTGCCGGTCTGGAACTACTACTTCAACGTCGACGCTGCCAGCGCCGCGGCGCAACGCGCGGTGAACAAGGGCGGCGAGATCATCAACGGCCCGATGGAGGTGCCGGGCGGCAGCTGGATCGTGCAGGGCCGCGACCCGCAAGGCGCCGTGTTCGCGCTGTTGAGCGGATGCCATTGACGGCGTCCGATTGACGGGTACGGCCGCTAACGAGCATCGGCCGTACCCGACCGGCGTCAGACTCGGAGCGCGTTTCGTTCATTTGAGAGCAAAACCCCTCGATTGGTCATGGCCGGGCTTGTCCCGGCCATCCCGATTCCCGGGGCACGGGAGTGCCACGCGCATCGGGATCGCACCGCAACTCGGGCTTGCCCGAGTTGCGCAGTCAAAGAGTGGCGCAAGTCGGGTAAACCCGACTTGCGCTGACAAGCCCGGCGATGACGAGGCGAGAGCGAAGCGAATGGATCGAAACATGCTCTAGAACTTGGCGACGAGCGCCGCGAGCTGGTCGGTGCACAGGCCCCAACCCTGGTGGAAGCCCATCTTTTCGTGGGTCTCGCGGTCGGCCACCGTCCAGTGGCGGACGCGGGCGGTGTATCGCGTCTTCCCGCCCTCGTCCTCGAAGGTCAGGATCACGGTCATGAACGGCTTGGGCGACGGCTCCCAGGCCTTGGTGTAGGCGTCGGTGAACACCAGCCGCTCGTTCTCGACCACTTCGAGGTAGACGCCGCGGTTGGGCATGTCGTTGCCCTCGGGGCTGCGCATGACGACAAGGTTCGCGCCGCCCGGCCGGACGTCGAGCTCCGCGACGGGCGTCGTGTAAGGCTTGGGCGCAAACCATTGCTTGAGCAGCGCGGGATCGGTCCACGCGCGGAATACTTTCGCGCGCGGCGCGTCGATGAGGCGGGTCAGTACCAGCTCGCGATCCGCGGCCGGGGCAGCTTCGGCGGTCATTGATCTTCTCCTGGTTCGGTCGTTCCTGCCCCAAGGACGAACGGACGATTTGCGATCCGACACCGTTGGCGAAAGGGAATAGAGACATCACCGGCGATGGACGCCACCTTGCCGGCCGGTTCGGCCTGCGCCAGGTCGCGAATCGCGCCCCATCGGCGATATCCTAACGGCGAGACCGCGCCGCCCTAAATCTTCAATATCCGAGCACGAAATAAAGCGCTGGCATTCTCCGCCGATGGCGCGCATACTGGCCCATGTCCTCATCGATCCGGATGGCGTTGCCCTACCTATTAACGGCGATAGTTCTCGGATACGCCTTCTATCACATCCTTTACTAAGCCTGAGCCGTTGCAAGATGAGGCGCGCTGACTATCTGCGAGTTCGGCTCGATATTGTTTGCGCATCCCCGGTTGGCTTCTTCAAGCCGCCATCGACTCGGATGGGCGATCGCATGACCGCTGCAACAGCGGCAGCAACACGATTGGAAAGCATTTGCAGGTATTCGTTCGTGACAACAACGTCGATCAAGCGCTCAGGGTTCTGAAAAAGAAGATGCAGCGCGAGGGCGTTTTTCGCGAGATGAAGCGTCGCAAGGCCTATGAAAAGCCGTCCGAACGCAAGACCCGCGAGAAAGCAGAAGCCATCCGACGCGCGCGCAAGGCCGCCCGGAAACAGGCGCAGCGCGAAGGTCTGCTGCCGGCCCCCAAGCGCCGGGAAGATGCACGCCGTCCCGCGGCGCGGCCGAGCTTATTCTGAGCTCGTTGCAAAGGCGCCGCCGGAGCTGCGCGACGAACGTGCGGGAACCATGACGGACAAGCCGCCGAAGACAAGAACGGAGCTCGAGGCCTTGGTGCTGGCCGAATTGCGCGCGGCGCCGCAGTGCGGCGACGCGGTGCACGTAACCGTCGTTGCGTATGACGACTCATCGTCGGTCGACTGCAACGGCGTTTTGACGTTTCGCAATAGAGGGCAGAGATCGCAGACCGGGCCCCGCCGCACCTGCGAACCTCACGAGCAGCAGCGGCGGCGGATAGCAACAACGAAGGAAAATCATCAAATGGCAACGACGACGCGACAAGGTACCAAGACGATAACTATGGCATCAGAGCCTGACGAACCCGTCCAAGAACCGGTCACGCAGGGCAAGCGGCCGGACAGCGGTCGATTTCGCCTGCAAGTGGACCGACAAACGAAAGGGTCGTACACGAGCTATGAAGCCGCTGAAGCGGCGGGAAAGGCGATCAAGAAGGAATACCCGATCCTTCAGGTCGCGGTGTATGACGGCGTGGAAAGCGTGAACAAGCTCATCGAGCTGACTTGAAGATTGCCGCGACGACGCGCTGCATCGCTGCTTACAGCGGACTCAGCGTCCATTCTTCGGCAACGTCCGACTTTTTCGCACCGATCGCGAGCAGCAACCGCTCCGTCGTGGGTCGGTCGGCGCCGATCCCCTTCTCGAGCTGGCCGGTCGTCCTGAACCCCCTGGCGGATCGCGGGTCCTGCAACATCCCGCGAAGTTTTCTCCGTTGGTTCCACTCGACTATCGGAGTCCAAAACATTCGCATCCTCCCATAGAGAAGGTGCCAGCTTATGGCATCCCGGATATCGAGCAACGCGGCAATTTGGCTCGCCGGATTAACATTTGGTAATGCCGCGACTTGCCGCCGACGCCGCCTAGTCCGGTCACACACGCAGTTGTCGTCTTTGACTTGCCGGTAGTGCACAACCGGCCGCAGCGTCCGTTCCAAATGCAGCGCCGAGCTGCTATCATGGTTGCCTTCTTTCCTGCACCGGCTTGCTCGAAGGCCGGACCGGGAAATAGGGGGAGGATCATGAAATCACTGCTCGTAGCCGCAACCGCTTTCGCGTTCGCCACCGGCGCTGCCACCATCGTGCAAGCCGACGATGTGCCGCCGCCGTGGGCCTACGGCTTCACGACCCCGGTGCCGCCCGGGACGCCCCAGGCCCCGCCCAATCCTGCGCAGGTGCAGGACGATGTCACGCAGCACACCCTGCCCGGGTCCAAATTCTCGTTCACGCGGGCACAGATCGCCAATCGCCACGGCCCGGCCGATTGGTTCCCGGACGACCATCCGACGATGCCGCTGATCGTGTCCCATGGGCGGGTATCGGCGCAGCCGACGATCTACGCCTGCAGCCTGTGTCACTATCCCAACGGCAAGGGACGACCGGAGAATGCCAACATCACCGGCCTGACCTACGAATACTTCATGCAACAGATGATGGACTTCCGGAACGGCGCCCGCAAAACGTCCGATCCGCGCAAACCCAACACCCAATTGATGGCGGCGTTCGCGAAGACGATGACCGACGAGGAAATCCAGGCGGCGGCCAGATACTTCACGTCGATCCCGGCCTCTCCCTGGATCAAGGTCGTGGAGAGCGCGACCGTGCCGAAGACCAAACCGCAGGGCGGCATGTTCCTTACGCTCGAAGGCGCCGATGCGGGCGTCGAGCCGATCGGCGATCGCATCATCGAGACGCCCGTGAGCACGCACGACACCGAGTTTCTGCGCAACTCGCGCTCGGGCTTCATCGCCCATGTGCCGCCGGGCAGCATCAAGAAGGGCGAGGCCCTGGTCATGAACGGGGCCGCGGCCGACGGAGGCAAGGTCACGGCGTGCACGGTCTGCCACGGACCCGAGCTGCGCGGACTGGGCCCGGTGCCGACGCTGGCGGGCCGCTCGCCGAGCTATATCGCCCGGCAGCTCTACGATATGCAGCACGGCAACCGGAACGGCGCCTGGACGCCGCTCATGGCGCAGGTGCTCACCAATATGCGGCCGGATGACTTGTTGAACGCGGCCGCCTATCTCGCCTCGCTGCAGCCTTAAGAGCGCGCGCCGCGAGCGTCAATTACGAGGCGGTCGCGGCGGAACTCCGCGCGTTCGGCATCTCAACGACAACGGTGTCGAATTCGGTTTGCATCGGCGTGTTGATGATCGGCTGATCCGGCGTTTTCTCCGCCGGCTCATACCACGGCCGTCGCTCTTTAACCCCGCTCTCGAGCGCCTGCGCAATCAATTTGCCGATTTCCTCGCCTTGCAGCGGCACGAGCTTCTTGTCGGGATCATACCGATACAGTTGAGGACAGAAATACACTGCATGGATTCGCGGATCGTATCCTTCCACGACGAGGAAATGCTCCGCTCTGAGCAATATGTTGTACCTCTTCACCAACTTTCGCTCCATGGTGGAGCGGGCAACGCGAAGCCGCTCGGGCGACGGACCGACAATGGTTCCGGCTTCCAACAGGATGACCCAATCCTTCTTCGCGGCGTTGTCGCGATGAATCGGGATCAGGTGGCTCGGCGCTTTTCTACGAAAGATGCCCATTGCGATCCTGCGTCGGTGTCGCGCGATCGAGGGCCGAGAGTAGCAACCTCGATGGCGAGGTCAATGTCCGAGGCGCTTCTTGCCGAGGAGACGCCGCCACCACGAACGCCGCTGGCGGCGGCCGCCTTCGTCCGGATGCTGCCGGAGACTGTCTCCAGCCTGCCTGATGAGCTCGGCCATATCCAATTGGAGAATGAGGCTCGCCGCATCGAGCGGCCGTTGCTGCCGCGGGACCGTGGAAACCCGCCTTGCCGCAAGGTGAGATCGACGTGCCATTCGCCGCTCAAACATGCGTTGTCCATCGGTGCTTGAACGATGGTCGAGATGCTGTGACACAATCATTACTGAACCGTTTGAGTGGGCTGATTTCATTTAGCGTTCCGGTATCGCGGCGGTCCGCGCGCTTCGTCGCGACAGCGGTATCCGCGCCTTGTCGGTCGTTAAGGATGTTGCCGATCTTTTTTGCGCGCTCCACGCCGGAGGCGGGCGATTTAACGCGCAATTTAGAAAACATCGATGAGCTTTGCCCGGGGCACAGCTACGCGTCACGTAGGTATTGGGTGGAGGGGAGCCATGCTGAACAAGGCAATCGATTACGCCGGCTGCGATGACGATCGAAGGCGGCTGCAGCGGGCGCGTGCGCTGCTCGAAATGTTCGAGGAGGATCGCGGACGGCGGGCGGCCACGGTCGAGGAGCTCAGGGACTGGATGGGTGCGCAATATACCGATCAACTGCAAATGCGGATGAACCGCCGCCTGCACGGGATCGACACCGGCATCCTGCGCTTTCGGAAAAAAAGCCCCGTCTTGGCGGAGCTGTAATAGCCGCTCACACCGCCAGCGCCTCGCGCACGCCCGCGGGCCACTTCGCCAGCTCGATACCGTGGGCGGCGAACAGCGCCAGCGCGAGCCGGTCCATGCCGAAGGCGACGCAGCCGGTATGCGCGACCTCGCCCGCCGCGTTGCGGATGTCCCAGGTCGTGCCGAAATGATCGCGGTGATAGTTGAAGCTCATGCAGGCGGTCGGCGCCTCCGCCGAGCGCACCGGGATCAGCAGCTCGAACTTCAACGACTGCTCGACCTGGGCGACCGCCATCAATTTCCCGCCGCGGCCGAAGAACGGATCGCTTGCCTGCTCGATGCGGTAGGATAGCCCGAGCCGCTCCGCGATCTTGGTGGCGCGCGCCATCCAGCGCTGGCGGAAATCGCCGATCTCCGCGGCATTGCCGATGCACACATATTCCCTCATCCGAAAGGATTGCAGCCGATCGAGGTCTTTCGACGGCTCGCGGCGGAAGCAGTCGCACGCGACGTCGAAGAGCAGGCCGCCCGCGGGCACCGCGCCGCGGCTCGCCGCCAGCGGATAGACCGGATAGCAGGCGGCCGGCGACAACACCAAATCGGCCGGCGCCAGCGCCGACGCCCACTCGCCGCCCGCCTCGGATTGTCCGACCGCCGCGCGGATCTCGGTCTCGCTGCCTGTCAGGCAGCTCACGCAACCGAGGAGGTGAGGAAAGCTCTTCAAGTAGCCCGACTTTTCCAACTGGCGGCGGCTCATCACGGGCGGAAATCGCAGGATTTCCGTGTTCGGCTCGCGGTGGCGCGAGATCAGGCCGGCAAGGCCCTCGACGATCTGCTCGTACAGAGCGGTGCGCGCATAGACGCCGTCGGCGCCCATCGGGCGAAACAGGGCGTGCGCGATCGCATCGACGGGGTCGCGCTGCTCGACCGGCGCTTTGAATGCGATGTTCATGAGAACTTGGCCTCCGTAACCAGTGTCCGTCAGTCCCGCAACGAGGCTGGAACGCCGGTCAGCATCGACGCGGCCGCCACATTGGCGAGGATGCGATCGTTGTTGATCATGATCGGCGAGGAGAGCACGTCGCGTAGGTGGCGCCCGATGCTGAACTCGCCGTCGTTGCGATAGCCGGTCAGCCCGCACGCCTGCAGCGCACCCATGACGGTCGCGACGGCCAACTCGGATGCATTGACCTTGAGCAGGTTCATGGACGTCTGGAAGTCGACGGACTCCAGCGCCTGCTCGTCCTCGGCGACGCTCTCGAAGCGTTGCAGCGCCGACGCGACCGACGCTCGCAGCGTCCGCAGCGACGCATTCGCGCGCGTGAGATGGGCGGCCCCCGGGGGAAGTTGCCCGTTCGAACGGCGCGCGGCGTCGCGGACGAACAGCCGCGCGCGTTCCACCGCGCCGGCGGCGATCCCGGTCCAGGCCCCGCTCCAGGTCAGGTGCGCGACCGGCATCATGGTCCGCGGATGTATCTTCTCGTAGGACTCGGGCAGGATCTGCTCGCTCTGGCCGCTCGCGCGCAGCTTGAAGCCGGAGCTGCAAGTGCCGCGCATCCCGAGCGTGTCCCAGCCGACCAGGCGTTCGAGCGTGTAGTCCGGCTTCAGGAATACGACCAGGACCTGGTCCGACGACGACGTCTCCAACGAGCGCCGTGCGGTGGTCACGATGCCGTCGGCCTCCTCGCCGTAGGAGATGACCATCGCGTTTCGCTCGAGCGCGATGCGCCCATCCTGCGCTTCGATCGGCGCGCTGCTCTTGCGCACGTCACCGCCGCCCTGCCCTTCGGTGGTCGAGGACGCCAGCAGCAATTGCTCGGCGCAAAGCCGGCGCAACAGGCGCTGATGCCACGCGCTGTTTCGTCCGTGACGGACCAGCAGCGCGACCTTGGTCTGATGCATGGCGTAGATCATCGCCGTCGAGGCGCAGGCGCGGCCGAGCCTGTAGCAGACGTCGACGACGTCGGACATGCTCGCGCCTTCCCCGCCGAGTTGGAGCGGAACCTGGATGCCCAGCAGGTGCTGCGAACGCGCGGTCGCGATCGCCTCGTGCGGAAATCGCGCCGCACGGTCGACCGCGTCGGCGTGCGCCGCGGCCGCGGCAACGACCGCTGCGGTCCGGCCCTCGAGATCTGCCGCAACCGTTGCAGCCGCGGTCCTGGCTTTTTGCGCCGTGGTGCTTCGGACGTTCATCGATGGACCCGCCGTTTTTCGATGTGCGACAAATGAATGTGCGACGCCTGAGAGCTCGGCTTCGTCGCTATGGTTTCCATAGAGTTAGCGGATTACCGCGAATGCGTCCGCAACGTCGGCGCGCCCAGCCGTGTTTTGTGCGGTAAAGGTTACTCGGCAAAAGCAGCAATAGCGGCGCAAAGTCAGGTTTTCTCGCGGGAATACGCGTGCCAGATTGCATCGTCGCCATCCGCCAAATCCGGGTGCGCTCGAGATCGGAACGGTTAACGCCGCACTGTAATCTTCCGCCCCACGGAACCCGCATTCGTTAATTCGCATCCAGAGGAACGCCATGTCGACCGCGACCTCGCTTCGCACCAGAGACCGCGCCGAATCTCACGTTGAGGCGCGCCTCATCGGCATCGTGCGCGAGCTCCTCGAACGGCGGTCGGTCACCCGCGTGATCTCGGTCGATGAAGACCTTCGCGAGGCCGGCCTCAACTCGCTCGACATGGTCAACCTGATGCTCGCCGTCGAATCCGAGTTCGATCTCAAGATTCCCGACGCCGCCATGACGCTGGGGAACTTCCGCTCGATCTCCGCAATCGACGCGCTGGTCGTCTCGCTGCTTCAAAGTTGACCTTAACAACGGCGCAAACTTGACCGCCATTGCCGCGGGCCTATATCCGGCCCAGTCGAAAGAATGAGAGGCGGCGAAACGCATGTCGATCCGATTAACGAGAACGTCGCAGATCGAGCAGGTGGCGCAGGAGCAGCGCGTGAAGCTGCCCCCGCTCGCCGATGACCTCGTCCTGCTGGACTCGGGGCTCGACTCGCTCGGCTTTGCCATCCTGGTCGCTCGGCTCGAAGACGCGCTCGGCTTCGATCCCTTCACCGCGTCGGACGATGTCTATTTTCCCGTGACCCTGGGCGACTTCGTGCGGGTCTATGAAAATGCAGCCAAGACGCGCAACGTCGCTGCGTGACTTCTTAGCGAAAAATAGCACCGATTGCTTTCTTTGGGCCGTCGATGCGAGCGTGTCCCTCGGCGCGCTTGCGCGCGGCTCCGCCCTCGGCGGCGCGCTGCCCGCGCTCGACGGCCGCTCCGTGCTCGTTGCGACGCGGGATCAATTGACCGCGGCCTTGGCGCTCGTCGAGCTCGACGGCGTGGCGCGCCGGGTCATCATCGGTCCGCCCGATCTGCCGTCCGGGCAGCTGTCGGAGGTGATCGCGACCGCGGAGGCGGATGCGATCGTCACCGGACCGGCTGGTTCGCGATCTCCCGCCTGCGACCTGCCTCTGCATGCGACCTGCAACCCCGCGCTGATCGCGCCCGCCGACGCGCTGCCGGCGGGCGGGCGGCGAACCGAATGGATCATGCTCACCTCCGGCACCACCGGCACGCCCAAGATGGTGGTGCACACGCTCGAGAGCCTCACCGCCGCCATCAAGATCGCCCCCGAGCGGACAGACGCAATCGTCTGGGGCACGTTCTACGACATCCGCCGCTACGGCGGGCTGCAGATATTCCTGCGCGCCGTGCTCGGCGGCACGTCGCTCGTGCTATCGAGCGCCGACGAGCCGATGGCCGCGCATCTCGAGCGGTTGGGCGCGCACGGCGTGACCCATCTCACCGGCACCCCGTCGCATTGGCGCTGGGCGCTGCTGACGCCTGCGGTGCGCGCCATTGCGCCGAAATATGTCCGGCTGTCGGGCGAGATCGCGGACCAGGCGATCCTCGACAATCTGCGCGCATTCTTCCCCTCCGCCAAGATCGGCCACGCCTACGCATCGACCGAGGCCGGCGTCGGTTTTGAGGTCGATGACGAGCGCGAAGGGTTTCCCGCCGAGATGGTGGGCGCCGGCGCCGTGGACATGAAGGTGGTGGACGGCTCGCTGCGCATCCGCTCCATCCGCACCGCGGCCCGCTATCTCGGGCGCGAGGCCCCTGCCCTCACGGATGCCGACGGTTTCGTCGATACCGGCGATATCGTCGAGCTGCGCCGCGACCGCTACTTCTTCGTCGGCCGGCGCGGCGGGATCATCAATGTCGGTGGGCTGAAGGTGCACCCCGAGGAGATCGAGGCGGTGATCAACCGGCATCCCGACGTGTCGATGTCGCTCGTCCGCTCCCGCAAGAATCCCATCACCGGCGCGATCGTCGTCGCCGACGTGGTGCTGCGGGCGGAGCACGACAACGAGACCGGCCGCGCGACGGCGCTCAAGCGCGAGATCATGCAGGCCTGCCGCGACTGCCGCGATACGGTTCGTGCCCTCCCTGGATGTTTCCGCAACCGGAAAAATGGCGCGCCACCATGCCTAAGACCAAGCAGGCCACCGACAGGCGCACCATCGTCGTGACCGGCGGAAGCCGCGGACTTGGGCTCGGCATCGCGCGCCAGCTCGCGGCCGCGGGCTACAGCGTCGTTGCGGTGGCGCGGAAAACCAACAAGGAGCTGGCGGCGGCAATCGAGGAGATGGAGCGCACCGGCCAAGGCGAGCTCCATTTCGTTGCTTTCGACCTCGGCAATATCGAGGCTATTCCCGGCCTGATCCAGAACATTCGCAAGGCGTTCGGGCCGATCTACGGTTTGATCAACAACGCGGCGATCGGCACCGACGGCGTTCTTGCCATCATGCACAACACGCAGATCGAGGAGCTGGTGCGGGTCAATACCATCTCGCCGATCGTGCTGACGAAATACGCCGTGCGCTCGATGCTGTCCGAGGGCGGCGGGCGCATCGTGAATGTCGCCTCGATCATCGGCTTCACCGGCTACAGCGGGCTTGCGGTCTATGGGGCGACCAAGGCGTCGATGATCGGATTTACCCGCTCGCTGGCGCGGGAGG
>WNEY01003847.1_pt1 | contig 11349 bp, 8 predicted proteins | sample 5400531 | NCBI WGS metagenome assembly WNEY01 (sample SAMN13153338, study PRJNA577476) | soil metagenome | isolation source: 200 cm saprolite under Douglas fir tree site 1 | place: USA:California | collected 2015-04-18
GCGCTTGCCGGGAAGGTGTTGTCGGGGGTGGAGGTCGCAAGCACGATCAGGTCGATCGATTGCGCGTCGACCCCGGCCGCGGCGAGCGCCGCGCGCGCGGCCGCGAGCGCCATATCGGAGGTCGTTTCACCCTCGGCGGCGATGTGGCGCTCGCGAATGCCGGTGCGCTGCATGATCCATTCGTCGGAGGTGTCCACCATCCGCGACAATTCGGCATTGGTGAGGACCCGGCTCGGCAGGTAGCTGCCGCAGCCCAGCACCACGGACCGCAGCATGGTCACGAGCCCGCTCCCCCGACGGCGAGCTGTACCGGCGCCTCGCGCTGGTGGCGCGTGAGGGCGTCGCCGATCTTGGCGAGCAGGTCGTGCCGCACCAGGTCGCAGCCGCGGTCGATGGCGTAGGCGAAACCCTCGGCGTCGATGCCGCCATGGCTCTTGATGACGATGCCGTTGAGGCCGAGGAAGACGCCGCCGTTCGACTTGCGCGGATCCATCTTGTCGCCGAGCGCGCGGAACGCGCCGCGCGCCAAGAGGTAGCCGAGCTTGCGCACGAGCGAGCGGCTCAATTCCTGCCGCAGCACCTGCGTCAGCTGCCGCGCGGTGCCCTCGGCGGCCTTGAGCGCGATATTGCCGGCAAAACCTTCCGTCACCACCACATCCACCGTTCCCTTGCCGATGTCGTCGCCCTCGACGAAGCCGAAATAGTCGAATTGCGGCCAGCGGCCCGCGCGCAAGGTTTGCCCGGCCTCGCGCACCGCCTCGAGCCCTTTGGCCTCCTCTACCCCGATATTGAGGAGCCCGACAGTGGGCCGGTCGAGGCCGAGCAGGACCTGCGCCATGGCGCTGCCCATGGCCGCGAGGTTGACGAGATGCCCGGCATCGGCGCCGATCGAGGCACCGAGATCGAGCACGATCGAGCAGCCCTTCAGCGTCGGCCAGCTCGCGGCAATCGCCGGGCGCTCGATCCCCGCCATGGTCCTGAGCTCGAACTTGGCCATGGCCATCAGCGCGCCGGTATTGCCGGCAGAGACGGCGACGTCGGCCTCGCCCTTCTTCACCGCGTCGATGGCGAGCCACATCGAGGATTTCCAGCGCCCCTTGCGCAGCGCCTGGCTCGGCTTGTCGTCCATCTTGACGGCCACGTCGGTGTGCACGATGCGCACGAATGGCTTAAGCGTCGCCGTGACCAGAGGCTCGATCGCCGCGCGGTCGCCGAACAGCAGGAATTCGATATCGGGACGGCGCGCGAGCGAAAGCTCGGCGCCCGGAACGACCACCGCTGCCCCATGGTCACCCCCCATGGCGTCGAGCGCGATGCGGACTTTACGGGGCATGGCGCGACAATACCGTGTCGGCGGGAAACGCAACAGGGGGGCGTGAAATCACCGTTCCCTATCGCCTTTCTTCAACGCGGAAAGAGCGGCGAACGGATGCGCGGCCTCGTCGGTGCTCGCCGGCGGCTGGAACACGACGCCGGGCTTGCGCGGATAGGGATCGATTGCGAGCAGCAGGAACTCGGTCGCGATCGCGCCGAGGTCGACGCGGCCGTCGATCAGCGGTTCCGGCGCATCCTCGGCCGTCACCTCGATCTCGGCGTCGGCGGGGTTTCCGGGCTCGTCGGCGCGCGCCGCGGGCACGAAGACGAGGTCGATGGGTTCCTCGATCTCGTTCTCGATGGGATCGAGCGTCACCACGCAGGTCTGGCCGACGGTGGCCGACACGCCGCCGACCACGTGCAAGCCGCTGCGTCCGCGCAACGTGACATCGAAGCTCGCGACGAGGCGAGCCACGGCGGTCGCGCCGGCGAGCTTGGCGATGGCGGCGCGGGTTTGCGGATCGGCGACGAGGTCGAGGTGCCGTCCCGCCTCGGGCACGTCGCTGACAGCGACCGGCACGCTCCAGGGTAATGCCGCCACGTGCTCGGATTTGCGCTCGGGTCTGGTCATGGCTCCGTCCTCGACCATCATGCCTGCACGAACAGCAATTGCGGATCGGGAAAGGCAAGCTGTGCGCGCTCGAAATCGTCGCCGCTTTGAGCATCGAGCCCGAGCACGGTTGCGCGGACATAGGCCGCAAGCTTTCCGGCCGCGCCCCCTTCCGGCGCGCCGGCAAAGACGTTGCGCTCAAGTGCCGCGATGAGCGGCGCGTCGTCGGCCGCCGCCAGCGCCGCCCGATAGACCGCCTGGCGGCCGTAGAAGGCTTCGCCGATCCGGCGCATCTTGCGTGGCACCGCCAGATCGCCCACGCCGATTTCGCGCATGCTGTCGTCCATATCGCGGCAAAACAGGTCGAAAACCCCCTGGCCGAGCGCCCGCACCGGCGCAGCCTCGCCCTCCAGGCGCTGCAGCGCCAACACGGCATGCAGCATGATCATCTCCAGCCGGCCGTTAACCGTATCCGGGACCCCGTAGATTTGGTAGAATGCCGGTACTCGCGCCTGCGCCACGATCGTGCCATAGAGAGCCGCAATGCTAGGGGCCTGCGGGGTTCTGCGAAACATATGAAATAACATCAGCTTAGCTCAGAAACCTGCGGCCTTGGACTGGGGATGATCATTGCGCCGGGCGCTACCGCCGGGTACGGGAAGAAGGTAGCGAAAGCAACAGTGATGTGGGGACCGAAAGGGGTATGACCAAGCTTATCCGTCCGCTCTGGAGAATCGCCGCAATTTCCTCCGCGCTGGCGCTCGGCCTCGCGCTGGGCGGCTGCTTCTCGGAGACCTACCAGCGCGGCTACATCGTGCCCGAGGGCGCGCTCGAGCAGATTCCGGTCGGATCGACCCAGGAGCAGGTGCTGATCGTGCTCGGCACGCCATCGACGGTCGCGACCGTGAGCGGCGAGGCGTTCTACTACATTTCCCAGCGCTCCGAGCGGCCGGTCAACTTCTTGCCGCAAACGGTGACCGACCAGCGCGTGGTCGCAGTCTATTTCGACAAGAACCGCCGGGTCGAGCGGCTCGCCAACTACGGCCTCAAGGACGGCCGGGTGTTCGACTTCATCAGCCGCACCACGTCGACGGGCGGCAAGGACTACGCCTACATCAACGCGATGTTCAAGGTGTTCTGACGCTGCGCGGCGGCACGGGCTGCGCTCATTCGATCTTGATTCCGGCCGTGCGGATCACCTCGCCCCAGCGCTTCGTTTCCGCGGCGATGTGCCTGGAGAAATCCTCGGGCGAGCCCAGCGGCAGCAGCAGGCCTTGCGAGACCAGGCGATCGCGCACGTCGGGCGCCGAGAACGCCTTGGTCGTTTCCGCGTTGAGCCAATCGATGACCGCGCGCGGCGTCGCCGCCGGCGCCAGGAGCCCGAACCAGGGACCGCCCTCGACCGGCATCCCCGCCTCTGCCATGGTCGGCACGTCGGGGAGCACAGCCACGCGCTCGCGCGCCGTGACCGCGAGCGCGCGCACCTTGCCCGCCGCGAGTTGCTCTTTGGTCAGCGGCACGATGTCGAACATGATCGACACCTGACCGGCCAGCAGATCCTGCAACGCCGGCGCCGCGCCGCGGTAAGGCACGTGCGCGAGGTCGATACCGGCCGCCTGCTTGAACTGCTCGCCGGCGAGATGCCCGCTGCTGCCGGTGCCCTGCGAGGCGTAGCTGAGCTTGCCCGGATTGGCCCTGGCATAGGCGACGAGCTCGCGCACGGACTGCGCCGGCACCGCGGGATGCACGATGAGCACGTTCGAGGACGCCGCGATCAGGCTGATCGGCGCAAAGTCCTTGGCCGGATCGTAGGGAAGCTTCATCAGATGCGGCAGGATCGATTGCGTGCCGTGAAACCCCATGTAGAGCGTGTACCCGTCGGGCGCGTTTTTCGCGACCGCGTCGGCGGCGATCGTGCCGCCGCCGCCGGTGCGGTTCTCGACCACGACGGTCTTGCCGCTCTCGTTGAGCTTCTGCGCCAGGATGCGCGACATCTGGTCGGCGATCCCGCCGGGCGCGGTCGGCACGACGATCTTGATCGGCTGCGCGGGATATTGCTGGGCGGATGCGGGCGACGCGGCGACGGCGAGCAAAGCCGCAATCATCGTGGCGACGCAACGGAACGACGGGCGCGAGCCGATCATCGTGTCCCTCCCTGACTTTTGTTCGCGATTTATGCAGGGAGGATAGCACGGGAACGCCGCCGCTACCGACGCGACAAAGCCCCGCGGCGTTGGAGCCGCGGGGCTCTGAGTGACGTCAGGCAGCCGTCGAGAAATTCAGCGCCATTGCGCGAGCACGGCGAGGAGCAGCAGCGCCACGATGTTGGTGATCTTGATCATCGGGTTGACCGCCGGTCCCGCCGTGTCCTTGTAGGGATCGCCGACGGTGTCGCCGGTGACGGCGGCTTTGTGGGGCTCCGAGCCCTTGCCGCCGTAGTGGCCGTCCTCGATGTATTTCTTGGCGTTGTCCCAGGCGCCGCCGCCCGAGGTCATCGAGATCGCGACGAACAGGCCGGTGACGATGACGCCGAGCAGCATGGCGCCGACCGCAGAGAACGCCGCCGATTTGCCGGCCGCGCCGCCGCCAGCGATCCAGTAGACCAGGAAATAGACCACGATCGGCGAGAGCACCGGCAGCAGCGAAGGAATGATCATTTCCTTGATAGCGGCGCGGGTGAGCAGGTCGACGGCGCGGCCGTAGTCCGGCTTGTCGGTGCCCTGCATGATGCCGGGCTTCTCCTTGAACTGGCGCCGCACCTCCTCGACGATCGCGGAGGCGGCGCGGCCGACCGCGGTCATGCCCATGGCGCCGAAGAGATAAGGCAGCAGCCCGCCGAACAGCAGCCCGACCACGACGTAGGGGTTGTTGAGTGAGAAATCGAGCGTGATGCCCTGGAAGTACGGGTGCTTTGCCGCGTCGGCGATGAAGAACTTCAGGTCCTCGTTATAGGCCGCGAACAACACCAGCGCGCCGAGCCCGGCCGAGCCGATGGCGTAGCCCTTGGTCACCGCCTTGGTGGTGTTGCCGACCGCGTCGAGCGCGTCGGTCGATTTGCGCACGTCCTTGGGCAGCCCAGCCATCTCGGCAATACCGCCGGCATTGTCGGTGACCGGGCCGAAGGCGTCGAGCGCCACCACCATGCCGGCGAGCGCGAGCATGGTGGTGACCGCGATCGCGATGCCGAACAGGCCGGCGAGCTTGAAGGTGACGAGGATGCCGGCGATGATCACGAGCGCCGGCAGGGCGGTGGCTTCGAGCGAGATCGCCAGCCCCTGGATCACGTTGGTGCCGTGACCGGTGACGGAAGCCTTGGCGATCGACTGCACCGGGCGGAAATCGGTGCCGGTATAGTATTCGGTGATCCAGATGATCAGCCCGGTGACGGCGAGGCCGACCGCGCCGCAGATGAACAGCGCCAAGCCGGTGTAAGGCTGGCCCGGCACGGCGCCGAAGCCGACCAGAAGATGCATGACCAGGGCGACGCCGGCGAGCGAGAGCACGCCGGTGACGATCAGCCCCTTGTAGAGCGCGCCCATGATCGACTGGCTGGCGCCGAGCTTGACGAAGAACGTGCCGACGATCGAGGTGATGATGCAGACGCCCCCGATGGCGAGCGGCAGCGTCATCATCTTGAGCAGCACGTCGGCGCCGGCGCTGCGGAAGAAGATCGCCGCCAGCACCATGGTGGCGACGGTGGTCACCGCGTAGGTCTCGAACAGGTCGGCCGCCATGCCGGCGCAGTCGCCGACATTGTCGCCGACGTTGTCGGCGATGGTGGCGGGATTGCGCGGATCGTCCTCCGGGATGCCGGCCTCGACCTTGCCGACGAGGTCGCCGCCGACGTCGGCGCCCTTGGTGAAGATGCCGCCGCCGAGCCGCGCGAAGATCGAAATGAGCGAGGCGCCGAAGCCGAGCGCGACCATGGCGTCGATCACGGTGCGGTCGTCCGGCGTCAGGTGCCGGGTGCCGGTGAGGAAGCCGAAATAGAGCGTGACGCCGAGCAGCGCCAGGCCGGCAACGAGCATGCCGGTGATGGCGCCGGCCTTGAACGCGAGCTCGAGCCCGCCGGCGAGCGACCCGATCGCGGCCTGGGCGGTGCGCACATTGGCGCGGACCGACACGTTCATGCCGATGAAGCCGGCGGCGCCGGAGAGCACGGCGCCGATCAGGAAGCCTGCCGCCTGCAGCCAGCCGAGGAAATAGGCGATGATGAAGAAAATCACGATGCCGACCATGGCGATCGTGGTGTATTGGCGCTTGAGATAGGCCTGCGCGCCTTCCGCGACGGCGGCCGCGATCTCCTGCATGCGCGGGCTGCCCGGATCGGCCGCCAGCACGGAGCGGATCGCCCAGACGGCGTAGACGATGGCGAGCACGCCGCACAGGACGATCAGCCAGAGAGCTGTCATTGGTCTAACCCCGGTTGGAATGGAACCCGCCGGGCAAAGCCCCTGCCCGGCTTAACGCCGCGCCGAGCCTGATTGTGAGGTCCCGGCCGCAAGTGGCGCGGATATAGCCAAAAACGACGGCGCGGCGCAACCGGCGGAAAATCGCCAGGCGATGAGGTTGAGTATGTCACCGGAGCCGCGGACACGCTGACGAATCCGGTCGATCACGGGGGTAATGAAGCGGGTTGCATTCCTCAGAGCAGCAGGTGCGCCCCTACCTTCAATTCACATCGTAAGCTGCGGGAATTGCTCGGGTTTTCGCTCGACTGTGGCGGATTTGTCCTAGCTCCCGCGCGCAACCCCAGTAATGATCGCGCGGTTGGAGCGATCCGCGCGTGGCGTCGGCGACCTGCTCCCTTGCAGCATGCGGCGGCATAACACGCGTCGGCAGCAAGGGGAAAATCATGGCAACTTTCGAAAGGGATTACCGCTCGGCGCTCGTGGGCGGCTGCGCCATCATCGCAATCGCGGCAATGGTCGCGCTGGCCCCGCGCCCAGTCGCGGCGCAATTTATCTGCGGCGGCAGCGCGACCGGCGCCGAGCCGCAAGCGGGCGGCGGCGCCGCTGCAGTGGGCAGCGTCAACAATTTTGCCTGCGGGACCAACGCCAACGCCAGCGGCACCGGCATCGGCCACGGGAACAGCGCGATCGGGACCCGCGCCAATGCGAGCGGGGACGGCAGCAACAACCTCGCGGTCGGGTTCTTCGCCGACGCCAGCGGCAACGGCAGCTCCAACGTCGCGGCCGGTCTCGGCGCCATGGCCAGCGGCGCCAACAGCGGAAACAGCGCCTACGGGACCGGCGCCAACGCCGTCGGCGACGGCAGCTTCAACACCGCGACCGGGGTCGGCGCCGATGCCAGGGGCAACGGCAGCTCCAATATCGCGACCGGAAATCACACCGTCGCCAGCGGCGACGGCAGCTCCAACATCGCGATCGGCAACAACGCCAATGCCACCGGCGCGGGCACCAACAATGTCGCGATCGGCGCCAACTCGGTCGCCACCGGCGCCAATGCCACCGCCATCGGCAACGCCGCCTCGGCGACCTTCGCCAACTCCGCCGCCTTCGGCAACGGCGCGACGGCGACGCGCGCGAACCAGCAGGTGTTCGGCGCCGCGAGCAACACCTACACCATGGGCGGCATCACCTCGGCGGCCAGCAAAGCCGCGCAATCGGGGCCGGTCCAGGTCGTCACGTCGGACAGCGGCGGCAATCTCGCGACCTCGACGCTCGCGGGCCTGGGACTCGCCTCCAGCGCGGACATCAATTCGATCAACGCGCAGCTCGCCGGCATCAACTCGCACCTCAACGACCTCGACGGGCGCGTGAACCGGGTCGGCGCGCTCGGCGCCGCACTCTCAGGGCTGCATCCCAATCCGCGCGCCAAGGGCGACAACCACATCTCAGCCGCGTTCGGCGCCTATCGCGGGCAGCCGGCTTTCGCCGGCGGCTATTTCCGCAACATCGACAATCAGACGCTGTTCAGCGCCGGCGTCTCGACTACCGGCAAGGATTGGTCCGCGAACACCGGGCTTACGTTCAGCTGGTGATCACGGATTGGGCTTCAAGTTCTCCATCCCGGACACCCGGATGCGCTGGCCCTTGGGCGCGCCGACGGCGTGGTGCGAGGCGGCGCGCAAGGTCGCGCCGAAATCGCCGCGGTAGGTGCGCTCGCCCAGGTGCGAGAGATTGGAGTTGGCATCGACGTAAATCTCGCCGCCGAGCGCCTCCCAGATCCGGCAGAAGCCGTAGTCCTCCGAGAGATAGCGGCGCGTTTGCGGATCGACCATTACGTCGAAGAAGCGGTAGTGCACGCCGCCTTCGGGATAGCTGCCCTCCGGCCAATCCGGGACGTATTTACGCTCGGGATAGCGCGCGATCAGCTGGTCGAACACCTTGCGCTTGATGCACATGAAGCCGGTCGGCGCCTCGCGCACCTTCATGAATCCATCGCGGTCGATGACGAGATCGACGTCGGTCTCGCCGAGCCGGCCGGTATTGACGGTGTAGCGGGCGTAGAGGTCCTCGAATTTGCGCCGGGTGGTGCCCTGCGGCACGCCGTCGGCCGGCCAGTCCTCGCGCTTGAGCGGATAGACGCCGGCGGCGACGTCGCGATCGCTTAGCAGCAGCCGGAACGCCGCCTCGGGGGAGAAGCCGATATCGGCATCGATCCAGAACAGATGCGTGAAGGCATCGTTGGACAGGAAATAGGCGACGCAATCGTTGCGCACCCGCGTCACCAGGCTGTCGCCGGGCCGGAAGAAGAAGTCGAACGGCATCCCGGCCTGCAGGCATTCGCGCTGGAAGTTGATGATGCCGAGCACGTAGTTCAGGCACAGCTTCTCGCCGAAGCACGGCGTCGCAATGAGCGGCCGGAAGGTTTTCAGTGCGGCATGATCGAGCATCGAAATAACTCCCTGGAGCGAGCTTCAGGGTGAATGTAGCGGCACGCCGTAGGTTGGGTCGAGTTCTTCACGAGACCCAACAAACCCAACACGTGAGTTGATTCCTATGTGTTGGGTCTCGTGAAGAACTCGACCCAACCTACAAACTTCCTAATTAACAGCGCGCTTGCGGGAATTGCTCCGGTTTTGGCTTGACCTGTTGCGGAATTGCCCTAGTCGCGTCGCGCGCACCCTCATAGCATCCGCACGGGGCAATCACAGGCGCCGCGCGGTGACGTGCTTCCCTTGCAGCACGGCGATGCAACGCGCCGCCGCGGCAAACGGGGGATGTCATGTCGATGGTCTTGAGCAAGCGCCGCGCGGCGCTGATGGCCGGATGCGCCATCACCACCATCCTCGCGGGCACGGCGCTCGCGTCGCGCCCGGCTGCGGCGCAGTTCCTCTGCGGCCAGGCTCGAACGTACACGGTCTCGGGCGGCAGTGTGACCGTGACTGCCGACGGCGCCACCGCGACCGGCGACCCCGACAATACCGCCTGCGGCCCGAACGCCAACGCCAGCGGGAGCCTCAGCGCCAACTCCGCCATGGGGAACCTCGCAAACGCCAGCGGCGACGGCAGCCAAAACACCGCGACCGGGCGCGTCGCCAACGCCAGCGGCGACATCAGCCTCAACACCGCGACCGGGTTCAACGCCAACGCCAGCGGCGGCGGCAGCGGCAACGTCGCGATCGGCAACAGCACCAACGCCAGCGGCGATGCCGGCCTCAATATCGCAATCGGCACCATAGCCAATGCCAGCGGCGTCAACAGCCGCAACACCGCGGCCGGCGCCTTTGCCGACGCCAGCGGCGCCGGCAGCAACAACACCGCAACCGGGAACCTTGCCAACGCCAGCGGCGACAGCAGCAACAACATCGCGACCGGGAATAGCGCCAACGCCAGCGGCGGCGGCAGCCGAAACGTCGCGATCGGCAACCAGGCCAACGCCAACGGCGCCGGCAGCAACAACATCGCGAGCGGGCAAGGCGCCAATGCCAGTGGCGCCATCAGTGCCAACACCGCGACCGGAGCCTTCGCCAACGCCAGCGGCGCCGGCAGCACCAACATTGCCGGCGGAAACGGCGCCGACGCCAGCGGCGCCGGCAGCTTCAACACCGCGACCGGGGCCCAAGCCAACGCCAGCGGCGCCAACAGCGCCAACACCGCGAGCGGACTCGCCGCCAATGCCAGCGGCGCCGGCAGCTTCAACACCGCGACCGGGGCCAATGCCAACGCCAGCGGCGCCGGCAGCAACAACATTGCCGGCGGACTCGGCGCCGACGCCAGCGGCGCCGGCAGCTTCAACACCGCGAGCGGGCGCCTCGCCAACGCCAGCGGCGCCAACAGCAACAACATCGCGAGCGGCAATGCCGCCAATGCCAGCGGCAACACCAGCCGCAACATCGCGACCGGATTATCCGCCAACGCCAGTGGCAACACCGGCCGCAACATCGCGACCGGGTCGAGCGCCAACGCCAGCGGCGCCGGCAGCTCGAACGTTGCGATCGGCAACAACGCCAATGCCAGCGGCGACGGCGTCAACAACACGGCGGTAGGCGCCAGCTCCATCGCCACCGGCGCCAGCTCCTCGGCCTTCGGCAGCGGCGCGCAGGCGCTCGGCAGCCAGAGCGCGGCGTTCGGATTCGGCAGCGTCGCCAATAGCAGCAACAGCACGGCCGTGGGATCGAACAACACCGTGACCGGCAACAACAGCGGCGCGTTCGGCACCGGCCAGACCGTCAACGGCACCGGCAGCTTCGGCATCGGCGATCCCAACACCATCAACGGCAGCGGCACCTTCGTGCTCGGCGACAACAACACGGCGAATGGGCCGAGCGTCCTGGGCAACGGCGACAACATCCAGGTGGTCGGCTCCAACAACACGATCGCGAGCGCAGGGAGTGCCGCCGGCTCCTCCGTGCTCGGCCTCAGCAACACGGTCAACGCCACCAACGCCGTGGCGATCGGCAACTCGAACACGGTCACAGGCATGAACGGGGTCGCCATCGGCAACGGGTCCTCGGTCGCCGGCGCCAACGCGATCGCCATGGGTACGGGCGCGAGCGCGAACTTCGACAATTCCGTAGCGATCGGCAACGGCGCGGCGGCGACGCGCGCGAACCAGCAGGTATTCGGTACCGCCGGCAACACCTACACCACGCCCGGCATCACCTCGGCCGCGAGCAAGGCCGCACAATCGGGACCGACGCAGATCGTGACGTCGGACCCCTCCGGCAATCTCGCGACCTCGACGCTGGCGGGGCTCGGGCTCGCCTCGTCGGCCGACGTCAGCGGGATCAATTCGCAACTTGCCGGCATCAACGCCCGCCTTGACGATCTCACCACCAGAAGCAACAAGGCCAATACCGGCGTGGCCATGGCCTTCGCCATGGCCGGCGTGCCGACATTGATGCCCAACGAAAACTTCGCGATCACGATGAACTGGGGCACCTTCCAGAGCGCCAATGGCCTGGCGCTCAACGCGGCGGCGCGGATCGACAACCACGTGCAGGTCAATGCTGGTTT
>WNEY01013053.1_pt1 | contig 11348 bp, 7 predicted proteins | sample 5400531 | NCBI WGS metagenome assembly WNEY01 (sample SAMN13153338, study PRJNA577476) | soil metagenome | isolation source: 200 cm saprolite under Douglas fir tree site 1 | place: USA:California | collected 2015-04-18
CCCCGCCATACTGGCGGGGTAATAAGCTCTACGTAGTAGCCGTGCGCAGCACTAGTGCCCTGGCCGATAGGCGGACAGCGCGGGGGTCAGACGTGCCGCGATCTCCGTGGCAGCTTCCATGAGCGCTTGCGCTTCCCCCTGGGAGCCCTCATCCTGCGGTGCCGTGGCTTCGACCTGGGCCTGAGCAATCTGCCCACTCGTCTCCGTAGCCAACGCCTTCACCTCGACTTTGGCCTGGATGGCTGGCTGCGAGCCCCCAGGATGCGCCTGCGGCGTGGACTGGACTTCAGCCCAGCCCACCAGAACAATCTTGGCATCGATCTGTTTCCCTACCGCCAGGGCGGACGTTTCCAGGCCATCCCACAGTCGGCCAGGATCAAGATTGATGACACGCAAACCCTGCGCCTGGAGTTCCCTGCGTAACACCTGCGCCACCACACCACGACCTGCCGCATAGGTCTGTGACGTCTGCCCTGGATAGCGCTCGGCCATGAAGATCACCAGTCGCTGCAGATCCTCTCGGCGGGCGAGACCTATGGCGTCGAGGGCACGACTCACCTCACTCACGGTAATTTCCGCCTCGACGCCGACCCGGTAGACCTTTTGCGGCATATCGGGGTATTCCCACAACACGCGATAGCTCCGGATATACTGCAAGGGCTTCGCATACACGCGCGCCTGCAGGGCTTGCAGGTTGCTCACCAGCGCGCTGGTCTCCACCATATCAGCCACAGTCTGTTCCAGCGCCTCACGGAATGCTCCTTGCAAGGCACGCAGGCGCGCCGCCGCTTGGTCGTATTGGACGATGGCTGCTACCCCTTCGGCGATGTACTGCTCTGTAGGAGACGCCGGGCTGTATACACACAGGAGGAGTCCAACGGTGAGGCCAACGCTGCGCCACCATAGTCGCATACCGCATATTCCCCAGGACGACCCTCAGGGGTGAGGCCGTGCGTTACATGACGATTAAGACCCGACACTGCCATACGAGACGCCGTGTCGCTGGATAGTCACGTAGGCGTGTGGCCTCAGTATTGCTGAGCACCAGATCCACACGGGTATCTCCCGCGACACGGAGAGCGCGTAATACTAAGGGGCGCTCGCCAATCCGTGCCTGCGCTGGCGTCTGGTCAAAGGCTTTGGCGTAAGCAACATAGCCCTGCTGCACCGCTGCTTCCACATCCACGACCTCGGGAGCATAGAGGGACTGACCACTCTCATCCACGATCCTGGGAAAGAGCGCTGGTTGAATAGCCAGGCCGCGCGCGTCGATCACGACACCGGTATGCACCGCTTCTGACCTGGGTTCACCATCAGGGATGACTGCAGAGGACTGCGCGAGCAACAGGGCGGTGAGCCGTCCCGCGAATGGCAATTGTACAGCCGTCTCTACTGTCCCCCCGGGCAAGTACCGCGTCTCAACCGCGGCCGCTTGGGCTATCAACGCTTCCAGAGCTTGCCGGTGCGCCTCCACCTGCAGGAGAGTCGGCCCGAGCATCTGTCTGGCGTCCAGACGCACCTGTTCGAGTCCCCCCCACAGGCCCTGCCGCGCCGCCTGGACCGCCGCCTGGTCGGTGAGAGCCCTGGTGCCCCGTAGCGTAGTGCCCGTAGCACTGCCGCGGCTCAGCACCGCACCTTCCGTCCAGTCCACCTGCCCACGTGGCAGTGTCTCAACGACGCGCACGTCCGTCTGCCACCACTGCGCCGCCGCAGTACCGGCAAGCGCCAGGAGCCACAGCAGACCGATACGTACACCCCAGGGCCAGCCCCGCTGATACCAGCCACGTCCTGTTTGCGACGGCCCCTCTGCTACCCTCATGAAGCGACCTTCTCCAGATGGCACGCCCGGTACAGGCGCACGACTTCAACCGTTTCTAGCATGCGTGAGACACCCGGGGGTAGGCCAGTCAGGGTCAATGGCCCCATGGCCACCCGCTGCAGCCGTTTGACCCCGTATCCCCCACAGCGCTGCAGCATGCGATGGATCTGCCGTGGTCGTCCCTCACGCAGCGTCATGCGCAGCCAGCAGCTTTTCTCGGCGCGCCGCACCACCTGTATCTCGGCTGGCAAGGTCCTGCCCTCATCGAGCACGACTCCGTGCCGCAAACGCTCGAGATGGTCGTCAGCCACCACCCCGTCGACGTGCACCAGATAGGTCCGGGGGATGCCGTAACGGGGGTGGAGTAAGCGATGCGCCAGGCGTCCGTCGTTGGTCAACAATAAGACGCCTTCGGAGTTGGTATCCAGACGTCCCACTGGGAAGAGCCGCACTGGCTGCCGCTTGAGTAGATCGAAGACCGTGGGACGCCTCTGCTCATCCTGGCACGTGGTGACATACCCACGCGGCTTGTGTAGCAGCACATACCGCAGGGGGGCCTGCATGCGCAGTGGCTTGCCGTCCACGACGACGACATCCGTCGTGGGATCGACGGTGGTGCCCAACGTCGTCACCTTTTTACTGTTGACCAGCACCCGTCCCTGTACGATCAGTGCCTCCGCCTTGCGACGGGACGTCACCCCAGCCTGGGCAATGACTTTCTGCAATCGGACTTCCTGTCGCGCTAACGCTTCCTGCTCCACGTCTTAAAATCCTTCATTTTCCAGAGGCTTGGGCTTGCTTCAGGGAGGAATTGTAGAGGCGATCTCCAGGGCAGTCAACGTGAATTTCCTGGCGTCAGGTAGCCTCGCCAACTCTACCGCAGGCGCAACCCCAGCTCACGCAACTGCTCGGGATCGACGGTGTTCGGTGCCTGCATGAAGAGATCCTGGGCGCGCTGCGTCTTGGGAAAGGCGATGACGTCGCGCAGACTGTCACCACCGGCGAGCATGAGACAGAGCCGGTCGAAACCAAAGGCGAAGCCCCCATGGGGCGGTGCACCGGTGTCGAGGGCTTCGAGCATAAAACCAAAACGCTCCCGCGCCTGCTCCTCACTGTAGCCGAGGAGCTCGAGAATTTTCAGTTGTACGTCCGAGCGGTGGTTCCGCAGGCTGCCGGAGCCGAGCTCGACGCCGTTGAGCACCAGGTCGTAGTGCGTAGCGCGCACGCGCCGTGGATTGGTGGACAACAAGTCAATATCTTCTTCGAGCGGTGCCACAAAGGGCATGTGCATGTAGGTGAGCTGACCGTTTTCCATTGCTTCGAAGAGCGGGAAATCGACTACAAAGAGGATGTCCCAGGCACGCTCATCGCGGCGTCCCAGGCGCTCACCGAACTGCACGCGCAGCCGGCCCAGGATGTCGCTCGCCAGGGCCGGGCGATCAGCGATGAAGAGCACCAGGTGCCCCGGGCGTAGGCCAGCGCGTGCGGCGATCTGTTGCTGCTCCGTCTCGCTCAGATACCTGGTGATAGGGGACTGCCAGGAGCCGTCCGGGGCCACGCGCACCCAGGCCATGCCTTTCGCGCCCCATTGCCGGCTCTGGTCGACCAGACGGTCCAACTCGCTGCGTGACACGGCCTCGGCGTTGGGGATGGGGAGGGCACGCACCACCCCGCCTGCCTGCACCGTCTGGGCAAAGACCTGAAAGGCACTGCTGGCCACGAGGTCAGTGAGCTCCACCAATGCGAGTCTAATTCTCGTGTCAGGGCGATCAGAGCCGTAGCGCGTCATCACGTCCGCGTAAGAGTGGCGCGGGAACGGGCGGGACAGCTCAATGCCACACACGTCCCGGAAGGCACGCACGGTAATCTCTTCGAGGACGTGTAACACCTCGTCAATGCCGACGAAGGACATTTCGAGGTCGATCTGGGAGAATTCAAGCTGCCGATCGGCGCGCTGGTCTTCGTCGCGAAAGCAGCGGGCGATCTGAAAGTATCTGTCAAAACCGGCGATCATCAGCAGTTGCTTCATAATCTGTGGGGACTGCGGCAGGGCGTAAAAGCTGCCGGGATAGATGCGGCTCGGCACCAGAAAATCTCGCGCCCCTTCTGGGGTCGAGCGCCCCAGCATGGGCGTCTCGATTTCGTAAAAATCCAGGGCGGTACACGTGGCGCGCACGGACTGCAGCAGGCGGTGCCGCAGCTCCAACCGCTGTTGCATGACCGGACGGCGCAGATCGTGGATGCGATAGCGTAACCGTAACGCTTCATCCACCTGGGCATCGTCCTCGATCGCAAACGGGGGCGTCGTGGCCGTATTTAAGAGGCGCACCTCAGTGGCGACAAGTTCGACCTCACCAGTAGGGAGTTTGGGATTGATCGCCTCCTCACCCCGCGGCTCCACGTGTCCCCGCACGATGATGATGTACTCCGTGCGCAGCTCTCCGGCCTTCTCATGCGCTACGGGTGCGGTATCTGGCTTGAAGACCACCTGCGCCAGGCCTGTGCGGTCGCGCAGGTCCACAAACACCACCCCCCCGTGGTCTCGCCGGCGGTGCACCCAGCCGCACAGGACAGCTTCCTGTCCCACGTCTGCCGGCCGCAGGGTGCCGCAGTAGTGAGTACGACGTAAACTCCCGAGAGGGTCTAGCTGCTTCACTGTTTCCTCCGTTCGCTGGCACGGCGCCTACGTCCATGCGCATATAAAAACCTGGGCTGCTGTTGGTGCAAGGGGCTCCTCTGTGTTGAAGACCCTCACTCTCCCCCAAAGAGAGAGGCAACCAAACTTGCGTGATAAGCTCCCAGGCAGGATAGTATGGGCCATATGAGGCAGCACAACGTCTGCCATACGGCAGGGCTCATTATGGTACTGGGGACGCGTTGTGCCTCTGCTCCAGCGCGGCTGGCATGTCGGGTGTCGCCAGGTGCGCAACACCTGGCACCAGGCCGATACTCTCATAACGCCGTTGGGTGAGCGCCCCCTGTGGTGTGTGGCGGCGGGGCTGCTGGCGGGGAGTCTCCTCGGGACTGCTATTGATCTCCCCCTTATGCCTCTCGGCGCTGCGCTAGTGCTCGCGGGACTCGTACTCCTCCTGCCCTGGCCCGTGCCCCACCTGCGGCGCTGCTGTCGTCTGGGTCTGGTGGGCCTGGCCCTGACCTCGCTGCAACTTGCCTGGCACATAGACTCTCTCCCGGCGCACCATATCGCGCGTGTCTTGCCGTCCCTGCCACGGCACGTGACCGTTGAGGGGACCCTGGAGCGTGCGGTTGACGCCCGTGGCGACCGCCAGTATGTCTATCTGCGCCTGCATCGCCTGCAAGATGCGCAGAGTGAGCAGTCGGTCACCGGGGTCGTGCGCCTCAACGTGCATACCACGGCTCTGCCATTTTTACCCGGCGATGTAGTACGTGTGACCCGGCTGCATGTGCACCAGGTGCGTGGGTCACAGAACCCCGGCGGCTTCGACTTCGAGCGCTTCATGCGCTGGCAGGACATCTATGTGGTTGGTGGCGTGACCAATCCCGAGCGCCTCAGCCTGCAACACCGGCCAGAGGGATTCCGCCTCGACCGCACGCTCGAACAGTGGCGCCAGCGCCTGCGCACCGGCGTACGCGCGCTCCTGCCAGCGCCGCATGATGGCGTCTTTCTAGCCATGGTACTGGGCCAGCGAAACGACCTCACACCTGAGGTGCAGCAGAGCTTCCGGGCCTCTGGGACGACACATCTGCTGGTGGTGTCCGGTCTGAACGTGAGCTGTATCGCTATTGGGGTCCTGTGGGTCTGGCGCACGTTGCTGCGTTTCGTACGCAGCTGGCTGCCGCGTGCCTGGCTCCCGGGCTGGCGCCCAACGCCGCTCGCAGCTCTGTTGAGTATCCCGCCAGTGTTGCTATACTGCGGCCTGGTAGGCTGGGAAGTCCCGGCCACGCGCGCCGCGCTCATGGTCGGCAGCTACCTGCTCGCCTTGATGCTGCAGCGCAGCCGCGAGCCTATGCATGCCCTGGTACTGTCAGCAGCGCTCATCTTGCTGCTGGAGCCAGCCGCAGCGCGGGATATCGCGTTCCAACTCTCCTTTGTGGCGGTGGCCTCTATCTTCATCGTCAGCAGTCGTAGCGCGGCAACTGACAACCTTGGCAATGCTCTACGCCGTTGGGGTCGATACCTCTGGATCTATATCCTGGTGAATAGCGCGGCATACTTCGGGACCTTGCCCATCATCGCCGGTGCGTTCCACACAGTGCAGACGTTTGCGATCCTCGCCAATCTGCCGCTGGTGCCTCTGGCAGGTGTGCTGACCCAGGCCGGTGGAGCGGCCCTTGGGGTGTTGGTGCTCTGGCCAGCGCTCGCCCCCTGGGTGTTTGCTCCGTTTGTCCCCCTGATGACCTGGACTGTGAGGCTGGTCGAGACCGTCGCCGCCTGGCCGGCGGCGCAACTCTACATCGCCTCCCCCTCGGTGCCGATGCTGGTGGGCTACTATGGACTCCTCGGGACTGTCCTCTGCTGGCCACGCAGGCGCTGGCGCCTGCCGTGCGCCGGGCTGTGCACTATGTTGGTGCTGGTCAGTGTGGGCTGGCAATACCTGGCGACGCGCACGCCGCAACTGCGCGTCACCTTTTTGGACGTGGGTGCCGGTGACGCTATCTTCGTCCAGGTGCCCGATAACCACCAGTTACTCATTGACGGTGGTGGTACGTATGATGGGCGCTTCGACACCGGGATGCAGATTGTCGCCCCGTTTCTCTGGCAGCACTATGTGCGCCGCTTCGACCTCATCGCCCTGACGCATATGCATCCGGATCACGCCCGTGGTCTGGTGAGTGTCCTGCGCCTGTTTCCGGCCCAGCACTTGCTGACCAACGGCAGCCCCATGACCTCGGACTACGTGCGCGACCTGCTGACGGCCGGCCAGCGCTGGGGGACGCAGCATCATATCGCACCGGATGGCCCCCGCCAATGGCAGTGGGAGCGTTTACAGGTGACGATGCTCGCGCCACCAGACACCACGGCGAAGCAGCACACCGCCTGGACCCCGCGCAATGAAAACGACCGCTCGCTGGTGCTGCGGCTGCAGTACGGTACCGTCCGCCTACTCCTAACGGGCGATATTGAGCAGGCCACTGAGCGCTGGCTCGTAGCGCAGGGCGTGGATGTGCGTGCCGATATTCTGAAGGTGCCGCACCACGGCAGCAAAACGTCGAGGTCACTGGCCTTTGTACAGCAGGTGCAGCCGCGCGTTGGCATCATCTCGACCGGCGCCGATAATCCCTATGGACATCCGCATCCGCAGGTCTTGGACGTGCTGGCGCAGCAGGGCATCGAGGTCTGGCGCACAGACGAGCACGGGGCCATTACTATTACCAGCGATGGCACTGGGTATCAGATCAGGGCGATACGTCCGTACCGGCCAACCCTCCCCGGGGTCGGCCAGGGAGTAGCCCGTCACGCTTTGTTCCGGGAGGGATCATGAACCTCGGTCTGGCTCCACGCCCCTTAAGTGTACGTCGTGAACTCTGGCTCTTGTGCCGTCTGCGGTGGCAGTTGGCACGCCATAGCTTCGTGTCCCATGTGCGGCAGCATGGCTGGCGTCTCTTACTGCTCACCACTGTGACGGGGCTCTTCCTCATCGGCGACTATGTCTTCTTTTTCCGCTTGCTGCGGCACATGTCGACCATGCCGGGCGAACTTGGTCCGCTCTTGATGGCACAACTGCTCAATATGGTGTTCCTGACCTTCTTCTCGATGCTCGTCTTCTCGAATACCGTGACGTCTTTATCGACTATTTACCTCTCCTCCGACTTGCTGATACTCATGTCGTCCCCTCTCCGCCTGACCAATGTCTTTATATCAAAATTCGTCCAGACGCTGTTGTATAGCTCCTGGATGGTCTTGCTGTTTGGCTGTCCCATTTTTATTGCCTTTGGCCAGGTCCAGCACACGACACAAGCCTATTATGTCTGGCTCGTCCCTACCCTCTTGCCGTTCCTCGTCATCCCAGCGGGTCTGGGGATGCTCTGTACCATGTTACTGATGCGCTATTTCCCCGCTCGGCAAACCCACAAAGCGCTGACGGTCCTCAGTGTGTGCTGCATGGCGGCGCTGGTGGTATACATCCGCTTGTTACGCCCGGAGCGCCTCGTGCGTGAAGCACCTGATGACATCCTGCGGCAATTTCTCGACAGCCTCAAGACGCCTGATTTCCCCTTGCTGCCTAGCACCTGGGCTGTCAAAGCCCTGCTGGCCGGCAGCGACGCGACACCTGGTGCCGCCATTGGTCATGTCGTGCTTCTCTGGAGTGGCGCTGTCGTGATCTTTGCGCTGACGGTGTGGGTCGCCAGCCAGGTGTACTATACGGGCTGGTCCGGAGGATATACGGCGATGCGCGGCAGTACCCCACGTCGCTCCTGGCGGGTAGAGCGCCTGCTTCTACCGGTGTTACGCCACTGCACCCCAGCTATCCGTGGACTGGTACTCAAAGATTTCAAGCTCTTCTTCCGCGACCCCGCCCAGTGGTCGCAACTGTTGCTGCTTGGCGCCTTAGCGGTGATTTACCTGTACAACATTCGGAACCTGCCACTGCATACCCTGTTTCTGCAAAATTTCATCTCCATCATCAACCTCGGTCTGGCAGGCTTTGTGCTGGCCGCTGTCGCGGTGCGGTTTGTCTTCACGAGCACCAGTCTCGAAGGCCGCAGCTTTTGGATCGTCCTGGCCTCACCCATCGCCTTGCGGAGTTTCCTGCGTGAAAAGTTCTGGATGTATGTGCTGCCGTTGCTCGTGTTGGCCGAGACTCTGGTCGTGGTGTCGAATCTGCTCCTCAAAGCCGATGCCTATCTGATGCTGTTTGCCGCGGTGATTATCCTGCTGATGACGTGTGCGTTGACCGGCCTTGGCGTGGGCCTGGGAGCGATGTACCCGCGGTTCGAGTACGACAATATTGCACAGACCGCGGCCAGCCCTGGAGGGATACTCTATATGGTGCTCAGCCTCGGGTTTATCGGGGTCATTCTGACGCTGGCGGCGCGTCCCCTGTACGTGTATCTCTACCGCAAATTTCTGCTCCAGTCGGTGGGGGGTGTGGAAGTCTATCTGTGCTATGGCGCGATCGTCGGGCTCTGTCTCGTCACTACTCTGCTCCCTCTCCGCCTTGGCTGTCGGGCCCTCGAGCGCCTCGAGTTCTAACGTAGCGGAGCGTTCGCCGAGAACGGCCAATATGAAAAAGGCCCGAGAGGGCTACCGATTAGCGCTTTTCTTCCGTCCACCATAGAATCAGAGTATGGACAACACACACAAGGAGTACACTCATGGAAGCACATAAACGCACCGAGATGGTCAATAGACTTATGGAAGAGGCCAACCTCATGATGGGAGTGCTTGAGAAAGCCATGGAGGGCGAACGGATAGAGGAGATTCACCCCGCCATGCACGGGACACATCATCCTCAGGGACAGTATAGCTTGGAGGATGAGCACAAATCCTGGGGAAAGGTTCTCAAGGCCCTGACGGAAATCCAAACCGAGCTGGATCAGATCGAGCAATCTGAACACCACAGAATAGAGAGGGAAACGCCTCGCGTGTGATGTGTCCCGTAACGCGGGATGGAGTCTATCAGGTGTCTTCTAGGAAGCTATTGGACGGCCTGTCCCGTTTAGGGTGGGCTGTTCAATAGTCTTCCTAGAGGGCTGCTCTCTCCTGGTACCGCCTTTCCCCGAGGCATTTCCCCACGTCCCCCCTGGCGGGTCCTACCCTCCCTCCTACGACGCCTGTCCAGCCCCAGGGGAGCCGCACTGCGCCGCCCCAGTCCTTGCCCAGGCGCACTCTGGTGGGTACTGCCGTCGCGGGCGAGGCGTGTCTGCCGGCAAGGGCCGGTGAGGTGCTGGAGAATTTCCCCTTGACTGGTAGGACGCAATTGCGTAAGTTTTGAGAAGACTTGCTGATAGCATGGGGAGTCGTCCAACGGTAGGACTCCAGACTCTGGATCTGGCTATCTAGGTTCAAATCCTGGCTCCCCAGTACCTGCGGAGTACGGCCCTATCGTCTAGCGGTTAGGATATCGGCCTCTCACGCCGAAGACACGGGTTCGATTCCCGTTAGGGCTACTCAAGTTGGTGTGCTCTCTCTCCCCCTGTATTCTGTTGCCTCGCTACCGACATTCGGTTGAGTTGTGCTATGATCATAGAGGCATAGACGGCCAACTCCAGCGAGTGAACCCTCTCCTTCAGCAGGTACCGTAGCGATCATGATCACACTACGCATTCGAGGTCTTTACGCCGCGGCTTTGACATCCCTCTTCCGCCACGCACACGTGTGCGAGATTGTACAGCCTGATGATGAGATCCAGGCCCATGTGCACCAGGCGTGGGGCATGGACTCGCCAGATGTGACGATCGACGACCAGCCTGAGGCGCGTGGGAATCGCGACACGCTCCGTGTCGCGGGTCCTGCCGATGCGGTTGAGCAGGTATTACAGGGCCTCCATGAGCGCTGTTTTGATGTGTTTATACGCCGCGGCGAGAGCTCCCAGCTGGGGGCGACCTATATGGGCCTGGTGGGGGCTGTCAGTCGCGTGCGCCGCCGGGCGGTGGTGTATATGGGTGAGCAACGCGCCGGCATCCTGCCGCTGCGTTACGACGACCGGGAGCTACGCGTGGGCTCCTATATTCCCGTGCGCATCGAGGCCCTGACCACCGAGGGTGATGCACGTCCGCAGCTCAGCACGGTAGTCACCGTGGCTGGGCAGTATGCTGTGCTCACGTCCGCTCAAGGGGTCAAACTGAGCAAACAGATTAGCGATACTGCCACCCGTGAACGTCTGCAAGGTCTGGGGGAAGCGCAGGCCACGGGTGACTGGGGTATTCTGTGGCGCACCGCGGCACAGCATGCCGAAGAGCCGTTGCTGGTGCAGGAGATCGCGCAGCTGACGCAAGCCGCCCGTGACCTGCAAGCCCGTATCGCTGCCGCCACGACGGTCGGCTATATTCATGGCGGTGAGATGGTGGCGCAGGTCTTTCTGCCAGGCCATGCCAAAGCGGTCTGTGATACTTTACGCACTGAGATCCTGCCCACGTTGCCCGGACATCACAAGTATAAAGCCCAGGGCGATATGTATGGTGCCATTGTCGATGCCCTCGAAAAGGAACTGCCTCCCGAGGTGCTGCGCACCCGCACGGCCAGTCTCAACGTCCTGTCCAGCCTTGATGCGATGCAACTGCCGATCCACAGCCGGCTGCGTTTTCTCGTGCGTGACCTCGCTGGGAGCAGCGCTGAGGCTGGCGACGGCCAGCGTCTGGCCTATGACCTGGAGGCCGGCTGGGTGGATGTGCGGGAGGCCATCCCACGCCCAGAGGACTATCCGCCGGACCTGCACTTCGACAAACAACCGGGGGACTATGCGGTCACCCGCTTTCAGGAAGGCCAGTGGAGTTATGTGACCCGTTTCTACGGCCGCGATGGCCCCTGGAAGGCAGACTACGCCAGCATCACGACCCCCATTGCCATTTTTTCCGATCAACTGCACCTGGGCAACCTGCGTGTCAC
>WNEY01003848.1_pt1 | contig 11345 bp, 11 predicted proteins | sample 5400531 | NCBI WGS metagenome assembly WNEY01 (sample SAMN13153338, study PRJNA577476) | soil metagenome | isolation source: 200 cm saprolite under Douglas fir tree site 1 | place: USA:California | collected 2015-04-18
AGGGCACCGCGCCGATGTGGTCTTCGTGCGCGTGCGTGAGCACGATCGCCTCGATGTCGCCCAGCCGGTCCTCGATCGCGGTGAAGTCCGGCAGGATCAGGTCGACCCCTGGCTGATCCGGCTCGGGGAACAGCACGCCACAGTCCACGATCAGCAGCCGGCCGGCCTGCTCGAAGACCGTCATGTTCCGGCCGATCTCGCCGAGGCCGCCGAGCGCGACGATGCGCAGGCCGTTCGCGGGCAGGGGCGGCGGCGGCCCGAGCCCGGGGTGCGGGTGGCTCACCGGAGCTTCACGCCGCCGGCCTCGAGGTCCGTCCGGAGCTGCTGTGTCTCTGCGGCGGTCGCGTCGGCTAGCGGCGGCCGCACCGGCCCGCCGGGCAGCCCGAGCAGTCCGAGCGCCGCCTTGGTCATGATCACGCCCTGGCTGCGGAACAGGCCGGCGTAAACCGGCAGCAGCTCGCGGTGGATCGCCAGGGCGGTGCCGACCTGGCCGGCCGCGTATGCCTCGATCATCTCGTGCAGCCGGTCACCGACGACATGGCCGACCACGCTGACGAACCCGGCGGCGCCGAGCGACAGCCACGGCAAGTTGACCATGTCGGTGCCGCAGTAGAACGCGAGATCGGTGCGGGCCATCACCCAGGACGCCGCGCCAGGATCGTCCTTGGCGTCCTTGACGGCGACGATCCGCGGATGGGCGGCCAGCCGGACCAGTGTCTCGGTGGCGATCGCCGTGGCCGTCCGGCCCGGGATGTCGTAGAGCATGACCGGCAGCCCGGCCGCGTCAGCGACGGCGGTGAAATGATTCACCAGGCCGCTCTGCGGCGGCTTGTTGTAGTAGGGCGTGACGACGAGCAGTGCCGCCGCACCGGCTCGTTCCGCCTGCCGGGCGAGCTCGCAGCTGTGCGCGGTGTCGTTGGTGCCGACCCCGGCCAGCACCGTGGCCCGGTCGCCGACGGCACCGATCACGGCGCGCAGCAGCCGCTCCTTTTCCTCGTCGGTGGTGGTCGGCGATTCGCCGGTGGTGCCGCTGATCACCAGGCCGTCGTTGCGCATCTCGGCGACCAGATAGTCGGCGAGGCGAGCGGCGCCGTCGTAGTCGACTGCGCCATCGGCGGTCATCGGCGTGATCATCGCGGTCAGCATCCGGCCGAATGGTGCCGCCGGGGTGCCCGTCACGGCGCCGCTCCCTGGCGATGTCTCGGTAGCTGTCATGCACCGAACGCTACCGGCCGGCGCCCGCCACGGGTACTGCCGGCACGTCGGCTTGGCAGCGAATTAGCTCGGCGGGGGGAGGGAAAAGACGCGGCGACGTGAGCTCGGGGGTACCCACGTCGCCTGCGTCTGTCTAAGTATCGTCTGCGCTTGCACATCGCGTTACTCGTTGTGCGCAATTCGCTATGGCAAGTGTTGCCCGGGCACTGGGCCGGGCGTTTTCTTGGCACCCGCGCTGCCGGCGTCGACCGTCGCAAGCGCGGGCGTCCCGTTCCGCCACGGCCGTGCGTAGCCAAGCCAGGCAGTCCCGGCCGCCAGCAGGACGGCACAGAGGATCCAGCCGAGCGTGGTGGTGCCCACCCCGGCGTACTTCAGGCCGGAGGCGAAGATCGCGAACGTGATGGCCGGCCGGATATAGCGGTCCGGGGCCCTGGAGGAGAAGAACGCGCCGATCAGCACCGCGGGCACGCTGCCGAGGATGATCGAGGTGGTGACCGAGAACTCGACGTGGCCGAAGGCCAGCGCGCCGAGCGCCGCCGCCAGCGTCAGCGGCACCGCCTGGGTGAGGTCCGTTCCGACCAGCTGGTTGGCCCCGAGCATCGGGTAGACGAATAGCAGCAGGACGATCATCAGCGAGCCGGAGCCGACCGAGGTCATCCCGACGATGAGCCCGCCGGCCATTCCGATGCCCACCGTCAGCAGCGGCCGCCGCGTGATGTCATGCACGACCCCTTCACGCCGCTGGCCGCCGCGCAGGTCGAGGACATAGCGCAGCACCATCGCGGCCGCGCCGACTAGCAGCGCGGCACCGAGCGCTCGCTCGATGTTCACCTGCGCCGCGCTGCCGTTCCCGAGCAGGTGCAGCAGGTAGGAGCCGAGGAAGGCCATCGGGACCGAGCCGAGCACCATCCAGCCCACCAGCCGGAGGTTCACCGTGCCCTTGCGCAGGTGCACCGCGGCGCCGACCGGCCGCATGAGAACCGCGGCAACCAGGTCGCTTGAGATGGCCGTCGACGGCGTGATCCCGAACATCAGGATCAGCATCGGCGTCATCAGCGCTCCGCCGCCGGCGCCGGTCAGCCCGACGAGAAAGCCGACGACGGCGCTCCCCAGCACGATGTAGGGATTCGCGTGCATGACACCTCCGAGTCCACCTGGCCTGTCGTGTCGGTTACCGGCGCGCCCGGCCTTTCCGCACCCCGCTCGCCACCCCGCTCGCCGCAGGCGTCCTGCTGGCTCGCTCCAGCGCCCCCGTGCCGACTCGCACCGTATGCACGGCCTTCGCCACGCTACTATGCCGGCCGGCATACTTCTGCACAGAGCGTCATACTGGGCGGATTCGGCTGCTACGCTCGGCCGCCCGGCGGCGCCTGGCTACCAGGCAAACAGAGGTTTACCCCGCTGCGGCCCTCGTCAGCGCCCCGGCAGGCGCATACTGGAGATCATGAGCCCAGCCCGCGCCATGCCCAGGCGCTATTTGCCAGGAAGCCCGTTCAATAATTCCGCGCCCGCCGTGCCTATCGAGCACTATGACGTGGACGACCAGGTAACGCATGACCGCTACGGCCTCGGCCGGGTTGTCCGTGTCGAAGACGACGTCGCCGTGATTGTGGACTTCGGCGGGCAGCAGGCCCGGATTCCCTCCCCGTTCACCAAGCTGACCAAGCTATAGCGCGGCCCGGCCGCCGTGCACCCGGGCGCCGGGCGCTAATCGCGCCCGGCGGGCCCTGCAGCAACCGGTAGGTTCGGGGAATGAAGAAGCTTTTCGAGCTCGGTGTCTGTTTCCTGCATCCCGTTGCCGTCGTGCTCATGTGGATTGACCTGGCAACCCGCCCCGACATGGGGCGAGGCCCGAAGCTGGCGTGGGCCGTTTTCGCCATCATCCCGGGTGCCGTTCATTTACGTGCTCACCGGCGGCGACCTGTGGTGAGGACGGCCAGCGGCCGGTAGCGCCAGACCCGCACCCGGCCGACGTCACCGTGCCGAGAGGACGCAGAACTCGTTGCCTTCCGGGTCGGCCAGCACTGCCCACGGCACCTCGCCCTGGCCGATATCGGCCGGCCTGGCCCCCAGGTCGCGCAGCCGGCGGACGAGCGCCGCCTGGTGCCCGGCCGAGGCGCTGGCCAGGTCCAGATGCGGCCGGTTCTTTCCCGTCTTCGGATCGGGCACCGGCACGAATACCAGTGGCAGCGCCGACGGGCCCGGATAGCTGAAGCCCGGTGGCCAGACGACTACCTCGTCCGGCTCCTCGGCGGCCACCTCCCAGTCCAGCGCAGCCGCCCAGAACCGGGCGAGGCGAGCGGGATCAGCAGCGTCAACCACCAGATGCACGAGGCGCGTCGCCATCACGCCAAGCTGCCAGATCGCCGCGGCCTAGGCAACCCGCCGGACGTCACTGACGGCAAGCCGCCGCCGGTTTAGAAGACCGGGATGATGTCCTCGGGGTTGATGTCGGCGGAGACGTCCACGCCCTCGATGTCGAGTTCCGGGATGGCGGGGAACTCGATGCCCCAGCGCTGCACGATCACCCGGATCTTGGCTATCGCCGTCTTCCAGTTCTCGGCCTGGGCCGCGTACGACAGCACGCCGAGCCCGGCCTCCCTGGCGTGATTCATCAGTACCCGGTGATTGGGCAGGAAGTACGGCGGGAGGTCCCAGAACCCGTCCGGCGGCTCCCAGAGGATCATCGACAGGAAGATGAACCCGGCCCTGAGCTGCCGGGTGATCGTGCTCCGCACGTCATCGGTCAGGCCAGGCCACTCTTTCTCCAGGATCGTCATGCAGATCTGCAGGTGCCGGGACTCGTCCCGGCCGATCCGCTGGAACATTTCCGCGAACACCGGATGCGTCGTGCCGGAGGCCATCCCGCGGAACAGCGTGGACGCTGCCATCTCGCCCATCATGAAGCTGGTGAACAGCACCGGCAGCGAGTACTTGCCGACCGCCTTGGTGTAGCCGCTCCAGTACCGGCCGCCGTTGTGGTACAGCCACCCGATGTTGTTGTGCGCGGCCCGCTCCAGGTCGGTCGACGGCGTCCAGTCCAGCGGGCCGCCCGGCCAGAGCGCGGCGATCGAGCGCTGGCAGCACTCCTCGTGGTTCATCTCGTCCCGGGTGATCGAGAAGAAGCACTTGCGGACCGGATCCTCCTCGTGCTGCTCGAACGCGTGGATCGTGGCGCGGGCGAACACCGCGGGGCCGGACGCGTCGAAGTTGGCGAGCACCGAGAACCAGTACATGATCCCGAGGCGCTGCTCGACGGTGAAATCTTCGGCACGCAGGCCGTCCCACGGCAGGTCCGCCGGGTTCCAGGCCATCAGCTTGGACTTCTGGTAGATCGCGGCGAGCTTCTCGGTCTCGACCCGCCACTCCATCGGGTAGATGTTCGGCTGCGGGATCGCCGGGGCGGGCCAGAACCCGCCGTCCGGGATGATCAGATCAGCTTCGCGCCCCGCCGTTTGCTGCCCCGCCGTTTGCCGCGCCGCCGTTTGCCGTCCCGCCGTTTGCCGTCCCGCCGTATGCTGCCCCGCTGCGCTCTCGGACTCCGCCACGTCCCGCTCCGTCCTCCCGCACTGCGGCGCGCCGATGCACCGCATCCGGTGTATGCCCGGCGCAGGGGCGCCGCACCACCGTGTGACACGATACCGCCAGAACTGCGTATCGGCGTTACATCGAGTTCACCGCGCGGTCACCGGCCCGCCGCGTCCTAGTCAGGCCGCGGCAGGATTCTGCTGCTTACGCCGGGCCGCCGACCGGCCACTGCCACATCGGAACCTCGCGAATTCGCTGGCAACCGGCCGGCCGGCTAGACACCCAGACCGCGGCCGATGATCTCCTTCATGATCTCGGTGGTGCCACCGAAGATCGTCTGCGCCCGGCCGTCGGCGAAGGCCCGCGCGACCGGGTACTCGCGCATGTAGCCGTAGCCGCCGTGCAGCTGGACGCAGCGGTCGACGATCTTGCTGCAGAGTTCGGTGTCCCACCATTTCAGCATCGAGGCGTCCTCGTTCGACAGGCGGCCAGCCACGTGCTCGGCGACCGCGCGGTCAGTGAAGGCCCGCGCCACCGCGAGTTCGGTCGCCATCTCGGCGAGGACGAAGCGGTTGTACTGGAAGCGCCCGATCGGCCGCCCGAAGGCCTGGCGCTGCTTGCAGTACTCCAGCGTCTGCTCGAACACGCGCTCCGCCGCGGCCAGCGCCGTCGCGCCGATCGCGACCCGCTCACGCGGCAGGTTCTGCATCAGGGCGACGAAGCCGCCGCCCTCCTCCCCCAGCAGGTTCGCGGCCGGCACCCGGACGTCGCTGAAGAACAGCTCCGACGTGTCCTGCGCGTGCATCCCGATCTTGTCCAGGTTGCGGCCGCGCTCGAAGCCCGCCATGCCGCGCTCCACCATGAGCAGGCTGATGCCCTGGTAGCCAGCCTCGGGATCGGTGCGGGCGACGACGATCACCAGGTCGGCAAGCTGGCCGTTGGAGATGAAGGTCTTCTGGCCGTTCAGCACGTAGTGGTCGCCGTCCCGCACCGCGGACGTCCGGATCCCCTGCAGGTCGCTGCCGGCGCCGGGCTCGCTCATGGCGATCGCGGTGATCAGCTCGCCGGAGCAGTACCCGGGCAGCCAGCGTTCGCGCTGCCCGGGACTGGCCAGCCGGAGCAGGTACTGGCCGTTGATGTCGTTGTGCACGGAGAATCCCGGGCCGTGCGCGCCGGCCCTGGCCAGCTCCTCGTTGAAGATCAGGTAGTAGGTGTAGTCCGGGTTCCCGCCGCCGCCGTACTTCTCGTCGATATCGATGCCGAGCAGGCCAGCCCGGCCTGCCGCAAGCCAGACGTCACGCGAGACGGCACCGTCGCGCTCCCACTGGTCGTGGAACGGCGTGATTTCCCTGGCGATGAAGGACCGGACCATGTCCCTGAACGCGTCGTGCTCGCTGGTGAAAATCTCGCGCCGCATCGCCGCCCCCTGATTGTCGCCTCTGCAGGTGAACGTAACACCCGCGTGATCCTGCAGCACCTGGTACTCGACGGGCCTGCGACGGCCACCGAGTGCGCTGATGTGGCCGGCCTATCCCCGTCAGCCTGCAGTTATCACCTGCGGTCGCTGGCGCGCCATGGCTTCGTCGACGAGGATCCGGCCAGTGCCGCCGATGGCAGGCACCGGCCGTGGCGGGCCCGCGTCGTCGTCGCTATCTCGGTCGGCCCGGGCGCTGGGCAGCCCGACGCCGTCCGGGCAGCGGGCAGGCTGCTTGAGCAGAGCCTGCAAACCAGGATCGAGGAAGTCCGTGCGCAGTATCTCGACCGGGAATGGGACTTTGCACCGGAATGGCGGGACGCCGCTGGCATCTATCAGGATGTCCTGCACGTCACCACCGACGAGCTGGCCACCGCCCGGGCCGAGCTGCAGGCTGTACTTGCGCGCTACCGGCGGCTGGACCAGGCGGACCGGCCAGCCGGCGCGCAGCGGGTGCACGCGGTCATCGACTTGCTGCCCTGGTTCGATCCGGACGGCATGCAGTGAAGGCCGGGCAGCGGGTCCGGGCAGCGTGGCGGGACGGTCCGCTGGCAGACCGGAACTTCCGGCTGCTCACCGCGGGCCAGTTCACTTCGACTGCCGGCGACTTCTGCTACGCCGTAGCGCTGCCCTGGCTGGTGCTGTCCACGCACGGCGGCCCGGTGCTGCTCGGCACCGTGCTTGCTTGCTATGGCGTGCCGCGCACAGTGCTCATCCCGGTTGGCGGCTGGCTCGCCGACAAGGTCGGGCCGCGCGCGATCATGCTCGGCGCCGACGTGGTCCGCTGGCGACGGTGTCCTGCGCTGTCGTGGTCTTCATTATCGCGGGCGCTGGCTTTCAGAAGATGACCGAGTACTCAGATTTCCGCGCCGCCGCCCATGACCACGCCACCATCGCCGTGTCGTTCGACATCCTGCGGGCTGCCGCCATCATCGCCGGGGTCACGGTGCTCGCGGGCGCGCTGCCGGTCGCCTGGAGCGTCATCAGGCAAGCCGTCGCGGCACGGCGCATGGACCTGATCCGGCCGCTGGTCATTGCGCCGACGGCGGTGATCGGCTGGCTCGTCGTCGTCGCCATCATCGCTAGCTTGTCCGGCCACCCGCAGGTGCACTCTGCTGCCAGCATCGCCACCGTGGCGGCCGTCGCCCTGCTTGGCGCCGCCGCCGCGGCGGTATGCGCATGGGCGGCGGTCGCCATCTTGCGCCGGGCAGACCTGGCCCCCCGGCTGCTGCGGACAGAGGTCGTCCCGATGGCGGTGCTCAGCGTGTGCATGGCCGTGGTGACCGGCGCCGACATCAGCTGGGGCCTGGCCCTCCATGCAGTCGATGGCGCGCTGTTCCGCAGCGACAATGGCCTCATGGCGACGGCGATGCCGCCGAGCTGGGCCGGGGGCGTGGTCGTGCTAGCGGCAGTCACCGCGGTAACGGCAGCCGCCACGGTCCGAGCCGCCAGAACGCTGCGCACGCCCGCACAGTAGCCGCCGCTCCGCCTTCCGGCGGCACGGCCAACCTCGCCCGTGTCTTGTCCCGGCCGACCTTGCCTGGCTGACCTGCCCTGGCTGACCTGCCAAGGCCGGTCTTGCCCTGCCTTTGCGCGGCATTGTCCAGCGCGACCGTACCCAGCGTGGCGCACCTCGCACCACGCCGGGCAGGACTAGGCGGCGCGGGCCGGGGGCCCGTGACTGTGCAAGGTCCGCTGCTGGTCGGGACTGGCCGCGGTGACGGTGCCGTCCGGGTTCAAGGTGATCTCCCAGCCCCAACGGTGCACGGCGATCAGGTGATGGAACGCGCATAGCAAGATCAGGTTGATCAGCCTGGTACGGCCGCCCTTGCGGCGCGGCCGGATGTGATGCACCTGGCACGCCGCCGGCGGCTGCCGGCAGCCCGGATAGGCACAGCACCGGTCCCGCGCGATCACCGCGCGCCGCAAATGACCCGGGATCTGCTCGCTGGCCCGGCCCACATCGAGCGGCAGGCTGATGCTGCCCGCCCCGCCGTCCAGCAGCCCCGTCCGCAGGAACGCGGCCAGCCCCGCCGGGCCAGACAGCAGGTCCGCCGCATGCCGGAGCACCAGGGCGCGGACTGAGGCGGTGGCCGACGGGGCACCGGGCGAGCCCGGCGCCTGCAGCGAGCCCAGCGGCCGCGGTGGGCCTAGCGGCCGCTGGGGCCGCCCGAACGCCATGGCCCCTGGGACGGCCGGGAACCGAAGGGAACTGGGAGAATCGGGGGATGCTGCGGAGCCTGAAGACCGCCATGAGCCCCCAGGCTGGGAGGCGCTCTCCCCGCGCAGGGCCGTGGCGAGCCGGTCCAGGACGGCCGGGTCGACATGGCCGGACACGATCGGGATGATCGAGGCGTCACAGTCGCTGCCCGGAGCGGCGGCGGGACCGCGCGCGGCCCAGGCTGCTTCCGCGCCGGCGGCGCCGGGCAGGCCGCGCAGCTGATCGAGCGTCATGTGCAGCTGGATTTGCGTGGGCTGGCCTGCCCGGTCCGGCAGGCACCCCGAACCCACCAGCCGCCGGCACGCCTCCTCAAGCGCGTCATGATCACGCTGGCCCTTGGTCCGGACGTCTTCCGGGCCGGCCTTCTTGCCCAGTGCTTCCAGCACGGCCTGCAGCGCGGCCGTGCACTGCGGCGTCAGGTCCCCCTCCACCCGGCCGGAGTTGCGGAACGTCAGGTCCAGCCGCAGCCACCGGTCGGCGAACCCGTCATCACCACGGTCGGAGTCGGGCGGCGCGCAGCGGCGGTACATCTCCTCGGCCAGCCCGGCCAGGTCCGCCAGGTCCGCGCCGCCTGCCGCTGCACCGAGCAGGACCTCATCAGCGTCAGCGCGCTTGTCCGCGGGCAGCCGGTCGCTCCAGCTGCAGATCTCCCGCGCCCACGAGGCGGAAAGGTCCCCGGTGGCAAGGGCATCACCCACCGCGGGATGAGCGGCCAGCCGCCGAGCCCAGCCCACCGCACCGGCCGCCGCGCCGCGGGTGATCCGCGCCTGCCACCGCAGCCACGTCCCCGCCGACCCCTGCCCGTCATCCTCGAACCCGCGCTGGCCGGCGAAGGCCGACAGCACCCGGGCACGCGCGGCTATGTACATCGACCCGGCGCACTCCAGTGCCCGCAGGCAATCCGCCTGGGCGCCCGCCGACATCGAGCTCGCACCAGCAGAGGCCAGGAACCCGAGCCCTGCCTGGGCCATCGCCACCGCATCTGCGGTTGACGCAGGAGCCGCAGAACCAGGAACAGCCGAGCCAGGAACGGCCGAGGAACCAGCCGCCGAAGTGGGGCGCGCGGCGCCCGCGGGCGGCTGGAGTGGACCGCACATGCCGACACCTCCTCCCAGCTCGAGAGCCCGGCCCGCCACCAGCGGACCGCGCACTGCAGGCGATCTATTTAGAACTTGTATTTGAAGGCTAGCGCCCGCCTCTGACAAAACGGGCCGCATGTTCTGGCACGGCGAAAAAGATATGGCTCTGACTCAAAGATCGTGAAACCGTGACTCGTGGTGATCAGAGGGCCCGGGCATCCCTGGTCTCCCTACCCTGTGCGTCAGGGCGCTGGTACCGGAGGAGGACGATTCCGGTGCGGGGTCCGTCAGGCGGCGGTTGTCTTGGCCAGGTAGGCGGCCCACTGCGGGTCACCGTCGTGCGCGGCGCCGATCAGCCGCCAGTGCGCGCCGCGTGGCACGGCGGGTACGCAGCGCAGGCTCCAGCCAAGTTCCTCGATCAGCCGGTCGGCCTTGCCGTGGTTGCACCTGGTGCAGGACGCGACGCAGTTCTCCCAGGCATGCATCCCGCCACGGCTGCGGGGCACCACGTGATCGATCGTTTCCGCCTTCGTGCCGCAGTACGCGCAGAGGTAGTTGTCCCTGCGCATCAGCGCGGCACGGGTCAGCGGGACGCGGCTCCGGTATGGCACCCGCACGTACCGGCGCAGCTTGATCACCGACGGGGCCGCCAGCTTGATCGATGCCGAGTGCAGCACCCGGCCATCGGCGTCCTCGTGCACGACCTCGGCCTTTTCACCGAGCACCAGGCACACGGCGCGGGGCAGGCAGACCGTGGTCAGCGGCTCATACGTGATGTTGAGCAGCAATACCCGACGCACGCGCACCTCCCGCCGGGTGCGCCGCTCGCGGAGCCTGAGCACCCGTGACCAGTGTGATTGCCTGACGGCTCGTCCGACAACTCCAATAGCGTAACGGCGCGGGCCGCCGGAGGCACGTACCGGGCAGCCGCCGGGGCGCTGATGCCGGTAGCCCTAGAGTCAGGCCATGACGACTGCGTACCCCCCTGCATTTCGAGCTGATCTTAAGGAGATTATTAACGGATATCTCGTAGCCGATCCCTACCGCTGGCTGGAAGATCCCGCCAGTGAGCAGACCCTCGACTGGCTGACCGGGCAAGATGCGCTCTATGCCGAGCACATGGCGGCGCTGCCCGGACGGGAGCCGCTGGCCGCCAGGCTCACCGAACTGCTTGACGCGGGAACCGTCAGCACTCCGGCCTGGCGCGGCACGCGGCGGTTCTTCATGCGCCGGACGCCTGGCCAGGAGCACGCCGTGCTGTACACGGCAGCGGCATCAGGCGGCGAGCGTGCGCTGATCGACCCGATGCGGATCGATCCGTCCGGCAGCACGACGCTGGACGCCTGGCAGCCCGACAAGGAGGGCAGGCTGCTCGCGTACCAGCTGTCCGAGGGCGGCGCGGAAGAGTCGGCGCTGCGCGTCATGGATGTCGAGACCGGCCAGGACGTGGACGGCCCGATCGACCGCTGCCGGTACAGCGGCGTGGCCTGGCTGCCGGGCGGCAAGGCCTTCTACTACACGCGCAGGCTGCCCGCCGGCGCCGTGCCCGACGGGGAGGAGCAATACCACCGGCGGGTCTACTTGCACCGGGTCGGCACGCCCGCCGATGACGACACAATGATCTTCGGCGACGGCCGGGAGAAGACCAGCTACTACCTGGCCTCGGTGAGCATGGACGGCCGCTGGCTGGTCATCGGCGCGTCTGCAGGCACCGCGCCGCGCAACGACCTGTGGCTCGCCGACCTGACGGCATCCGGGGAAGCCTCGCCCGACCTGCGCGATATGCAGCAGGACGTGGATGCCCAGACGATGGCGAGGGTCGGCCGGG
>WNEY01005488.1_pt1 | contig 11344 bp, 15 predicted proteins | sample 5400531 | NCBI WGS metagenome assembly WNEY01 (sample SAMN13153338, study PRJNA577476) | soil metagenome | isolation source: 200 cm saprolite under Douglas fir tree site 1 | place: USA:California | collected 2015-04-18
GCCCGGCGTAGATCACGTCCCTGATCAGGTACTGCGAGACCCGGTCGGCGGCCCGGTACACGCTGGTGAACTTGTGCTGCTGCAGGATCGGGTCGGCCGTCCACGGCGGCGGGAGCCCGCCGGCTCGGCAGTGGAAGATTCGCTGCCGCTCGGCTGCGAACCGCCAGTACGTGTCGAAGCACTCGGACACCTTCAGCACCCGGCTGCCCGCCCTGAACTGGGCCGGCCCAGAAAGTCCCGCCGGCGGGCAGGTCCCGGGAATCAGGGGGCTCGAGCCCATCACCGGAGCCGCCGCCGACGGCACCCCGTTGCTCCGCCAGGCCAAACCATCGCCGCCACCGCCGCTACCCTCGTCCAGACCGACCCCTACAGCGCCTACATCCTGGCCTATGATGGCGCCCGGTTCGCCTGCACCGCACTTGCTCGCCCAGCAAGGACTCCGGCCCACCACCATCGCGGGCCACACCGCCGTCGCCACCGCAGTCCCAGGCCCAGTTCGGCCCAGGCTTCCGCCCCTTCAGCACCATGCGACGCCGACGCAACGAACTCGAAAACCCCACACCCCCGGCGAAACCGCCACCACCACCGAAGCCGAGCAAGCCATCACCGACACCGCGAACCTCATGACGTCCGCCGAGCAACTGCTCTACCAGGTCACCTTCTTCAACCAGCCCTGACCCCACGCCGACCAGGAATTCGTCGGCCACGACACGCTGGGGTCCCCAGGACAGGCGCAGCAGTTCGGTGGGCGGGCCGGTGAGCCGGTTGCCGGGGTTGGCCTGGAGCATGGCGGACCGGCCGGCGTCGCGGCGGGTGAGCAATCAGGCGTCGGTCAGCCGCTGTGCCTCGTCGTGGACCGGGCTGAGGGGCGCGCTGAACCGCCTTGCCAGGTCGGTCATGCTGAAGGAGCGATCCGGGTCGAGCAGCAGCGCGGCGAGGATGTCGGCTTGCAGCCGGGACCGGAACACCGGCAGCAGCGCGGGCGCGGTGCTATGCATAACCCGAAGTTATCTCCGGTTTATCCGGAGTATCGAACCGGCCGCCTTGTGGCACCAGGAGTATCGTGCTGGCGGAACAGCCGCGTCGTTTTCACCGCTGATCGCGCTGCGGACATCGCGCCCGCGAGCCCGGAAAGCTGGTCAGCGAGTACCCCGCCAGCCCTGCCGCCACTGGCCGTAGCCAATGCGCTGAACTCGTCGCGCTTGTCCCGAAAGGCGAGCCTTTCGACACCAATGCCGGCCGACCGCTGTATGCCCAGCGCGCGCGAGCGGATGTGTCGCTCCTGGATCACACCCGCGAATACCTGGCCTTCGCCTGGGACAGCATGGCAGCCAAGAGCTGAGTCTCCATCATCGAGACCCTCAGCCGGGTCGCCCGGTTGTTACCCGGGACGACTGGGCGCGCTGGACCCAGCCGTGCTGCGGCTCGGGCTAGCTAGTTGCGCCCGCTGAAGGTCTCGCGCAACTGCGTGGGCTAGCTAGGAGGCCGGCGTAGCAGGCTCGCTGAGTTAGTGCTGGAGCTCAGGCGCACCAGTTAGGGGGTGAATAGGGGGTGGCCCTGTCAGAAGGCGACGTTTCGTGTCGGAGCTTGTCACAGGATGGCGATCAGCCGATCCAACGTTCCCGCAGGTCAATCCCCGGATTTATGCACCCCAGATGGCTTGCGCCCCCAGTAGGATTCGAACCTACGCACACGGCTCCGGAGACCAGTCCTGGGCGAATGGCCCGCACATGCTCTGAGCTGCGAGAACTTGGTGTGCCGTGCGTTCTTGGTCGATGTTCTATCGCGATTCTCTCGCGGCTTCCGCCGCATAGCAGGACATTAGCGCGGAGGCGCAGGTCGGCGCGCTTCGGCGGAGACGGCGTTCGCGCGTAGCAGTTGATCTTGTCCGATTATGTCCAGTTGCGTCCCGCCAGTCGTGTCTGCCGGGTCGGCCTGCGTGCCGGTTCCCGGTCTTTTGCCTACTCAAGCTCGGCTTGGCGCTGGGTGCTGCGGGTGGCCTGGTGGCCGTAGAGCAGCGGGAGTACTTGCAGGTCTTTGGGGCGGCCGGCTGCTTCCTTGGAGCGGATGACGTCGTTGAGGTCGGCGACCATAACGACGACGTCTCCGACGCGGACTCGGTGAGCGCCTGCGGCCAGCTGAGGATAGCCGGCGGCGAAGCCGGAAGGATGGAAGGAGATGTCGAACTCGCCGTCGTCGCAGACCAGGTTCCAGACCTCTGCCGCGGCCAGTGAGGCGGCGTCGTGGCCGAAGGGCAGCCCTTCAGGTACGGCTACGGTGCGTATCCGGGCGTTCAGCTCGGTCAGTGCTGCGAGAGCCGGTTCAGGTTCTCGGCGGTGATGTCCGGCGTGATGTCGATGTCGCGGGTTGCCGGGATCGGAGCGTGCTGGGCAATGGCCGCGAACGCGCCGATGACTACGTAGCGGACCTGGTATCGGTTGAGCACAGCCACGATCGCGGCGGGCCGGAACGTTGGCTGGTTCGGCTCGCTCACGCGACGTCCTCGGCTGGCGCCGCCTCGCGCCAGGCCTGCATCTGTCGGTCCCGGTGCTCGCGCTCGGCCTCGGACCGGCCGGCTTCGAGCCGGGCCAGGATGTCGTCATGCGGATCATAGGCGGCCAGGTGCAGCCGCAGGTTGAACCCGCCGGCGCGCAGCAGCCGCAGCAGCGTCGCGAACGTGGGCTGCCGCTGGTCCCGCTCGTAGGCGGAGACCATGGTGACCGGTACGCCAGCCCGTTCGGCCAGTTCCCGCTGGGTAAGGCCGGCCTTGAGCCGGGCGAGCTGCAGCAGCGCCGACGATGGCGACGGCAGCCGCGGCGCTTCCTCCTCCGACTGTGTCATAACACGATCGTATGACTCACGAGCGCGGCGTGGCCAAGATGCTTCCCGGACAGCAGCGGTGCCCGCGATGACGGACAAGATGAACACTAAGCAATTCGGCGCCACTCCTACTGACACGACCTGCCCTTGGGGCGGGAGCAACTCGACTACCCGGCATTCCTGCTTGCTGGACTTTGGCGTGCACATCGGCACGTCTGCTATGGCCGCCGGGATCGGGACTGAGGTCTTCGGCGCATCATTATTGTCCTGTCTCAACGAACCTGGGTACTGCGCGGGTGAACCTGTCGGCGACGTTCGGCGTCTAGTAGACGTCTCGCCGCCGTGCGGCTGAGCTGGAACGATTCGCGGTGATGGGAGAGTGCAGTGGTGCGTGCGTCGCGATTGAACTGGCTCGCGGTGGCGATGCTGGGCGGGAGCCTGGCGGTGGTCGCGCTTCCAGCTCCAGCCCACGCCGGTCCGGCCGCGGTCCGGCCTGCCAGCCCGGCTGCCCTGGTGGCCGCTGGATCGGCAACGTCGCAGGTCGAGCGCTCGCTCGGCGGCGTGTCCTGTACCGGCCCGTCGTTCTGCATGGGCGTGGGTCCTTACGGAGAACAGGGGGTCGACGCGCCGACGTTCAGCCAGATCTGGAACGGCAAGGCGTGGCAGGCGCCGGTGGCGGTGCCGGCCGGGCCGCACCTTTTTGACCGCCTGGTATCGGTGTCCTGTGCCTCAGCCAGGAACTGCGTCGCGGTCGGCAGCGCGTTCGAACGCCCTCAGGTCAGCGACGCGTGGAATGGCCGCACCTGGCGGGAACTGCCGGCGCTGACTGGAGCGCAACTCCTCGCAGTGGCCTGCCCGGCTGCTGGCGAGTGCATCGCTGTGGGCGATGGGGCCACCGGGGTCTGGGCTCAGCTGTGGAACGGCACGAACTGGAGTCAGCAAGCGCCGGTCGTTCCGGCCGGGTCGGCGGTCAGCGTGCTCAACGCGATCTCGTGCCCAGGGCCGGACAACTGCACAGCAGTCGGCGAGTACGACGTCAGGTCTGGTCAGATGGTCACCCAGCACGCGCTGGCCGAGTCGTGGAACGGCACGGCGTGGACCATGCTGCCGGCACCGCCGTCCGAACTGGCACCTGAACTTACCGCTGTCTCATGCCCGACAGCGACCGAGTGCGTCGTGGCAGGCGAGGCCGACTCGTCGGTGTGGAACGGCAGTACCTGGACCACGCTGACGATCCAGGGCCGGCCCACCCTGACCGGTGTCTCGTGCGCGTCGGCCACGGACTGCATCGCGGTGGGCGGTCTGGAGGGCCAGGGCGGCCAGTTCGCCTTGAAGTGGAGCGGCGGTTCGAGCTGGCAGCTGCTTTCCGTGCCTGGTCCGCCCGCGTTCGCGTTCGCTCCCGGTGGCGCCAGCGCGGTCGCCTACGGCCTGAACGCGGTCTCCTGCACCGGCCCGGCCAGTTGCATCGCAGTCGGTGGCGCCGGCGACACCGGGACGCTGTCGTCGTACGCGAGTTTCGCCGTGTCGTGGAACGGCAGCCGCTGGCGCGTGCTGCGGGCCGGCCAGGTCGACGGCCTGCTTGGCGTGTCGTGCATCGGCGTCTCGCAGTGCCTGGTCACCGGGACCTATCTCACCGCGGCCGACGTGACCCAGACGCTCGCCGAGACCTGGAACGGCAAGACTGTACGCGTGGTCTCCAAGACCGGCCCGCGCGGCGTCCTGTCCGCGGTGTCGTGCGCCAGCTTGTCCTTCTGCATGGCTGCGGGTGAAGGAAGCGACATCGACCGATGGAACGGCCACCGCTGGATCCTATCGACACCGGGCCAGGCGGACTTCCCTGTCTTCAGCCGCGTGTTGTGCCTGTCCAGGACCTTCTGCGTGGCGACCGGCGCGCCGACGCTCGCCGAATTCTGGAACGGCAGGAAGTGGCAGGTCAACCAGTTGGTGTCGCATCCGGGCACGGACATCCGCATGTCGCTGGGCGGCCTGTCCTGCACCGGGCCCGCATTCTGCATGGTCGTCGGTCACTGGTTCGATAGCGATAACGGGTCCGACGTCGGCGGTGTGCTTGCCGAGGTCTGGAACGGCAAGGGCTGGCGGCTCATCTCGGCACCGAACGGCTATTACGACAACTTCAACGCAGTGTCGTGCGTCAGCAGCACCGACTGCATGGCGATCGGGCACCTGCAAGTCAAGGACGCCGGCCCGCTCATCCCGGTCGCCGCGCGGTGGAACGGCCGGAGCTGGCACCGCACCCGCCTGCCCGGCCAGGTCCGGATGCCTGACATCTCGTGCCCGACCGCGAGTAACTGCATGGCGATCGGCAGCGTGGGGCCGGTCGACTCGGCGGCGGGCGTCGCGCTGACCTGGAACGGCCGCACCTGGCGGCGGATCAAGGTCTCCGGAGGTGGCCTCGACCACCTGTCCTGCGCAGCTACCGGTCAGTGCCTGGCTGTCGGCAATCACGGTATCCGCACATTCGCGACGGCCTGGAACGGGCGCAGCTGGCGGGCAGTCAAGACGATCAACCCGTGACAGGGTCACGATGGCGGCTGAAACCTCAGTTCCGGGTCCGTGGCGGTGATGGTGGCCCAGTCGTAGCGCATCGGGATGAGCTCGCATCGGGACCAGGCCTGGTGACTTGTTCTATCTAGGGCGCTGCAGGCTCATGGCCCGTTCGGGAGTTGGTGCGAGGGCTGTGTCCGAGGGCTCACGGCGTCGGTTTGGTGGAGAAGGTGGTTTTGCTTGGTCGTTTGGTCATGACCAGGTGCCTGTCGCTGGGTTCCAGGTCTTTGCTGAGGTTCTGGCGGTGATGACCGGGTCGGCGAATGCGATCACTGAGTCGATGACGTCGGCGAAGTTGGCGGGCAGCCGGTCGTCGAGTAGCTGTTTGCGCCGCCAGGCGTCCCAGCGTTGCTGGCCGATGGCGCCGTAGCCGGTGAGGGTTAGGTCGAGTGCTGCCAGGTTGGTGCCGCGATGGCGGCCACTTCCCGGATTGATGCGCTGAGTTCGTCGGCGTCGAGGGCGTGGTGTCGGGCTAGCAGGTAAATGTCGGCGAAGTCCCGCCAGCGGGTGCTGGTGGTGCCTCGCGCGATTGCGGTCACGATCTTCTCGGCATGGATCATCGCGAGCGGGTAGCCGCGAACGATGATCTCGCCGCCTAGGACGCGAGGAAGCGTCACGTTGGCTGGCTTGGGGCTGATGGGGTCGCCGACGCTGACATCGACGTGAAGGCGGGGCCTGGCGGTGGCCAGTTGCGCGGCGGTGCTGACGCGGTCGCCTGGGTCGTGATCCTCCTCGCGGATCACCTCTGTCGTGGCGCTGCTGGTGTCGAATATGACGCCGTCGTGCAGGTCCTCGGTGGCGATTTCGGTGCGGCCAAGATCGCGGCAGGCTCGTTGTCGAAGTCCTGTGCCTGCAGGTCGATGTCGCGGGTTGGTCGGCGTTCCCCCGAACGCTGCGAGCAGGACACCGCCCTTGAGCACGAACTGGCTGGCGAAGCGGGTCCCGGCTAGACGGGCAAGGAAGCACTCCAGTACGTATAGCTGCATCAGCTCATCGACCGGGCGGCGATCCTGCCGTGCTTTCTTTCTCAGGTCGAGGTAGGCCCGGCCGTCCGTGGTCGCGCGAGTGGGACTGGTCACAGCAGCACCTCGAGTGCCTGGCGCAGGGCAGGTTCAGCGCGAGGGAATTGGGCGGCGAGGTCGATCAGTTGCGCAGGGCTTCGCCCGGGCCGGGCCAGCCATCTGCGCAGCGCTTCCCAGGCGACGTCGCTGCCCTCGCGATGCCGCAGCCGTACGGCGTCGATGATTGAGCGTTCGGCGGAGTAAAGGCCCAGGTGCTGACGGCCGCCGACGTCGAGTAAGCCGCGGCCGAGTTCGAAGGTGCGCCGGTCGAACTGGTGCAGGCGGACCGGTGCCCTGAGAGCTGGCCTGGTCATGCCGCGCGGAACGGCGACATCGATCGCAACGGGAATTGCATCGATCAGCCCGTGCCTGGCCAGTGCTGTTACAAGGCACAGCGTTGCCTGCGGAACCCGCTCGGCGATCTCGATCAGATCGTCGTCGGCCGGGGGCGCCGCGGCCCACCGGTACACCCCGCCGCCCAGGGCCACGATGTCGCCACGATCACGCAACCGGTACAGGCGCTTGTCGCTGACCCCGGCTTTCCGCGCGTCCCCATAGGAGAACGTGTCTCCCAGGACTTCCCGGAGATCGTCGCCAGCGTCCGTCATGGAAGGAAACTATACCCATCTTATGCAGTACTGAGTATGATTTCCGTCCGAGCTCGCGAGCCCGTGACGCAGACCATGCCCGCCGCAATGCGTTAATCCTATGTCTTGTTGCCTTTGACTTCGTTCTTGATCGTGCTGTTCGCGCAGTCAGCCTTGCGCAGGACTGGTCCGGTAGGTTCAGGCTCCCTTCGATTGAAGGGCTTGGACGATCGGCTGCATCGCGGCGATGCGGTCAGGCGATGGCGGTGAGGGCGACCATCGCCACGAGAGTGCCGGTCACCGCGTCAGCGCGGGAGACCGAGGTAGCGCGACAAACTGTGCTCAACTTGTGCCATGTCGTCCCGCGAGAGGTAATCCACGAGCTCGCCGGCGACATAGGAGACATCAATGGTGCGGACCTGGTCGATCAGGATCTTTGTCACGCGTCCCGCGACGACAACTTCCGGCCTGAAGACGGACGCCTGGGCTCCGGTCGAGGTCGGGATGATGGTCACCGTGGACCATGCGTCCTGCTCGATGCTGAGGACGAGCCCGAGTCGGCGGTCGCGCTGCTCATGTCCGCGCTTGGCATCCCCGAGGTCTACGGGGTAGACCGCCCCGCGGATCATGCGCGATCCTGCGGCTTCGCCGGAACCGTAAGGCTGGTGCCGGCGACTTGGATGTTGCCGTCGGCGTCGTACTCCCACGCGTCCGCTTCGGCGGAAAGATCTTCGCTCCGCAATCGCCGCATATCGGCGCGGGCACGCTCCTCCCATGCCTCGCGGTCCAGCAGTCGCAGTGCACGGCGGATCACGTCGCTGGTCTTCTCGTCGTCGCGGCGGTTCGCTTCGATTACTCGGAGATCTTCTTCGGTCGGGCGGAATCCAACGCTCATAACCCAACTGTACAACAATTGTTGGACGATGGTAGCCGGCGTACGCGAGCGTGTAGCCGGTGACGGTCCGCGCCACCGTGGAGTAGGCCAGCGGGTGACCAGCCGACCCGAACGTGGTCCGGAACCTTGGAAGGGCGACGTTGACGACACCACACTGCGTGTTCGAGGGACCCGACTGCTAGGGACGTCGTACATTTCCTTATGTCATCCCGCGCTGCAAACGGCTGCGGTCTGACTGCCATGGCCTAGCCCGCTCAAGTCGCAGCGCAATCGCGCGTCTGCCCTTGTGAGAGCTGGCATCTCTATCGCGTGTCTCTCGCGAGCAAGCGGTTCGAGGATGTCGGCGGGATCAATTTTCTTGTGGGCCGTGGCCTGGCTTCGTACAATCGCGGTACGTCGCAACTGTGGTGGTGGTGTGATCAATCCTCGGAGTATGGTGGTCCTGATCTGCGATCGCGCGGCAAATCAGTTTAAAGACAGGACGCCAGACGTATCGGAGATCCGGACCGCAGGTCAGCGAGTCGAAATCGTATTCATTGACAGCAACAAGCCCTTCGGGTACGGGCGGGACCGAGTGAGGATTCTCCGCGATCCTAAGCGGCACACGCTGACGGACGGCGAACGGGTCGAAGTTGACGGCAACACCTGGGAAAGCGCGACCGAGGTCCTGACCTTCTCCGGTACCAACGGTGAATGGTCTCGAATCTTCTACAGAACGCACGCAGGGGAAGCTTATCGCACCTATCCTGCTTCCCATGTGCGCGTCATTACGTCGGCCACTGAGACCCCTGCGGTAGCCGACGTGTTGCATTACTGGCTGACTGTCGTATCCCGCCTTCCCCCCGACGATCCCCTGCGACCTGTATACGAAAAGCTCGCTTTCGTTCGCCCCGAGAGCGCGCTCAATTCTTTCCTCAGTGGTTCGCCGATCGAGTCGCGGCCCCAGGATATTACCCCTATCTTTCGGTTCCGCTGTAATCTCAGTCAGCGCGCGGCAGTGGAGAAAGCCCTGACCTGTTCGGTTTCGGTCATCGAGGGGCCGCCGGGTACCGGGAAGACCGAGACCATCCTGAACTTGATCGCCAACATCGTCGCGGTTCAGCACATGACCTTCGGCATCGTCTCGTTCGGCAACGCCGCCGTCGACAATGTCCGCGACAAACTCGATGAGCTAGGATTCGGGCACGTGATCGGCGACCTCGGCCGCAAAGAAAAGCGCGAGGAATTCTTCGCGCGCCAAGCGGTCCGCAACACTCAGGTCGCGCAGTTCTTAGTCCGCGCGCCCGATCGGCCCGACCTTGAGCATCTGGCGGATCTGGACAGACGCCTCCGCGGGTTGCAGAGCGCCGAGCGCATCCGGGCCGACCGGCGGCAGGCGCTCGACGCTTACCGGTTGGAGTTGCGGCACTTTGAAGATCACCTGCACCAGGACAAGTTGCCCGACCTGGCGGGTCTTCCGCTCCTGCACCGCTCGGCCGACCGCGTTCTCGACCATCTGGCCGAGAGTGAGATGGAGCTGGCCGGTATCCGCCCGGGGCCGCTGCGGCGAATACGGAACTACTTCCGGTACGGGGCCGTACGGACGCTTGACCCTGCCGACACCAGTGTCGTGCTCCGGCTGCAGTTGGCGTACTACCACAAGCGGATCGCCGAGCTGGAACGGGAAATCGGACACGTCGAGGATGAGCTGCGGCGAGCGGATTTCGAAGAGCTTTCCCGGCAACACCAGCAGCTGTCGGTTCAGTTTCTGCATTCCGAACTGGCCGCCCCGTCCGAAGACATCATCTGGACCGTGTTGCACGACATCATCGCTGAGCAGCGCTATGCGCACCTGACGGTGAGTTCCCAAGTGCTGCTACGGAACCTAATTCCCGACCTCAGCGGGCTGACCCTGGCTCAGCGGGCCGCCCTTGCTGGCCATCGAAGTCGACGGCTTCGCCTTCCACGAGAACAGCCCGGACCAGAGCGCGCGAGATGCGCTCAAGGACGAGATCCTGGATGCTCACCAGATACCACTGCTGCGGCTGCCGACCACCGGCAGCCGGGAACTCCAGCAAATTCGGCAGGCACTGGACAACGCCGAAGCCCACTGGGCTCGCCTCTCAGCCCGGTGACCTCCTGACCGGCCCGTGGTGGCCGGGTCGCCGGCAACTCCGGAAGAAGGAGCCCCAGTGTTTAGCGGCACGTTTGCTGGTGATGGCGGCGGTATGAGTGCCCACTGGGAGGCGGGTGGATCGCGAACGCGGGCCGGTTATCGAGGCCGCACGATTTCGCAGCGGATCCCGGGGGTCTTCTCAAGCTTGGCGTCGATCGTGACGAGTTGCGCCGTGAGGGATTCAGCGAGGGCCACGTAGGCGGCGTCGTAGGGCCACATGTTGTTGCGGAGCTGCCAGATGCGGGGGAGCAGGGCAGGATGTCCGTAGCGTTTCACGTTCATCTTCGCGAGCAGCTCCAGTGCGCGCTCGGCTTCGTCGGCGGGAAGTTTCCTTCCGTTCACCAGCCCGCGGAGGCTGGACGCGCATTCGAGGTCGATGGCGTGCGGTGCCGCGAGTTTCTGGCCGATCACAAGGGCGCGTATCTCGTCAGCGGTCGCGTCACTGCCGACGAGGAGTTCCACCATGGCGGACGTGTCCAGGACGATCACTGCCGCGCCTGGCGCATCTCGGCGATCGCGGCAAGTGTGTCCTCGGCGGTGACGGTTGACCTCGCGGCGATGGTCCGTGCCTGGTCGACGGCCTCCTCCGGGGTCAGCGTAGTGGCCTCTGCCTCAAGCAGTTGGCGTATGTAGGCCTGGAGGGACTGGCCGGCCCGGGCGGCGCGGACCTTCAGCGTCGTCAGCGCATTCTCGGACACGTCCCTTGCTACCATCTCGATGTGCCTGCGCCCTGTGCTGCGCCCAGCACCCGAGATCGGCTGCGAGGCGGTCGCCCGCGAAACCTGAGCATCGGCCCGGTGTCCGAGGCACGGACCACAATGACGGAAACCGATGCCGGACATAGGAAGGTCAGCAATGAGACCAGAAACTGCCATCACGCAGATCGGCGACGTCCCTGAGGATTCCGACCGAATCCGATCACCTATCGGTGGCGTGTCGTAACACCGCGGAGGTTACGGGCGCTGAGACGCTTTCTCGGACATTGGCCCCTGAGTCCGGGATAAGGCTCCGATGCCGCGACCCCGCGTCGACATGCGCAAGATCCGTGAAGTTCTCCGGCTGGCTGTGGGCGAGGAGCTGAGCCAGCGCCTGGTTAGCGCCGCGTCGGGCGTGCCGCAGACGACGGTGCACGACTATCTGGTCCGGGCGGCGGCCGCGGGCCTGAAGTGGCCGCTGCCCGGTGACCTGGACGACGCCGGGCTGGAGGCGCTGCTGTATCCGCCGGTGCTGCCGTCGGGCACGGACCGGCCGGCGCCGGACT
>WNEY01004140.1_pt1 | contig 11341 bp, 9 predicted proteins | sample 5400531 | NCBI WGS metagenome assembly WNEY01 (sample SAMN13153338, study PRJNA577476) | soil metagenome | isolation source: 200 cm saprolite under Douglas fir tree site 1 | place: USA:California | collected 2015-04-18
CGAGCCGCATCCATCCTTTGACGTAGGGGACGTACTTCGCGAACGCGCCGGGCGGGATCCCGACGAACGGCTGTGCGGCGCCGCTGAACAGGCTCGCCGGGGGCGTGTAGACCCCGATCACGCCGTACGGCACCCCCGCCACCTTGATCTTCTGGCCGATGGGGTCCCGCCCGCGGAACAGCTGATCCTCGAGCTTGCGGCTCATCACGGCCACCGGGCTGTTCGCCAGGTCTTCGAGGCGCGTGAAGGTGCGCCCCGGGTAGACGTCGCCGCCGTTCACCTCCACCCACTGCGACGACAGGCCGGAGACCTGGACCGACTCGAGCCGCAGGTCGCCGAACTCCACGGCGGCGGAGCTCTCGTCGCGGCGGGTGACGTAGCGCACGCTCGGCAGCAGGGCGATCCGGTCGGCCTCGATCTCGCTGATCGTGGGGTTCCGCCGCCACGGGCTCGCCTCCTCCGAGCCGTCCGAGACGTTCACGCCCGCCTGGAAGAAGCGCCACACGAGGAAGGTCTGGGGGGCGATCGACTCGAAGAGGTTGGAGACGCTCTTGTTGATGCCGCTGATCATCGCGGCGATCACCATCACGAATGTCTCTTGTCGCAACGCCGCGATCGGATCGAGGCGCGCCGCGCGGCTCGCCGGATAGACGCCGGCCACGATGCCCACGCCCGCGCCCAGGATGACCCCGACGAGGATCGACCAGGGAGCCACGGCCGCGGGCAGGGGGGTGGTGGCGGCGACCACGGCGGCGAGCGCGGTGCCCGTGGCGACGCCGCCCGCCGCCCCCACCGTGGCGAGCGTCGTCGCCTCGACCAGGAACTGCCGGAGGATGTCCCGCCGCCTGGCGCCGAGCGACTTGCGGATCCCGATCTCGCGGGTGCGCTCGGCCACCGCCATCAGCATGATGTTCATGATCACGATCCCGCCCACCACGAGCGAGATCGCCACCAGCCCCGGCAGGGCGACGAACAGCACCCGGCTGATCTTGCCCCAGAAGTCCAGCACCTCGTCCGCGGTCTCCAGGGCGAAGTCGTCCGGCTCACGGGGTCGCAGGTGGCGGCGGCTCCGCATGACGGCCTCGGCTTGCAGCATCGCCTCCCGCATCTCGGGGAGCGAGTTAGCCTTCACCGCCAGCGCGTCGACCACGCGCGGCGGACTGACGTAGCGCTTGACCGGCGCCGCTGCCGGCGCCACCGCGAACTTGTCGAGCGACAGTCCGAACAGGTTCCCCTGCTTCTCCACCACGCCGATCACCCGATAGGGGATGCCGTAGAGCTTCACCTCCTGCCCGATCGGGTCCTGGGCCTCGAACAGCTTCTCCGCCAGCTCGTGCCCCAGCACGAGCACGGCCACGCCGGCCTGGACCTCCCGCGGCGTGAAGGCGCGGCCCTGCTCGATCCGCAGCGAGCGGATGTCGAAGAACGGCTCCGTCGCGGCGGTGACCTGGACGTCCTTCGCCTGCTTGCGCCCTGCCGTCAGCGTGGCGCGCGTGCTCGATTCCCAGGCGGTCAGCACCGGCGTTGTGACGCCGCGCACGACCGCCTGCACGTCGTCGTACGTGATCCGCGGGCGGCGCAGCCACGACTTCCACATCGAGTCCGTCACGTTGCCGAGCTGCACGTCGGGGAATCGCCGTAGCCGGAACGTGTTCACGCCGAGGATCGTGCCCGCGAACTTGTCGGTCATGTAGCGGTTCATCCCTTGTACCACCGAGACGACCGCGATGAGGAACATCACGCCGATGAACACGCCGACGATGGAGAAGACGCTCTTCAGCTTCTGCGCCCGGATGGTCTGGAAGGCGAGGCGGATCGCGTCGAAGAAGGGCATGGCGTCGAGCTAGGTCTTATTCGTACCGCAGCGCTTCCACCGGATCGAGCCGTGCCGCGCGGATGGCGGGATAGATGCCGAACAGGATTCCGGTGACCGCGGCCGCCGCGAGCGCCGCGACGATCGAGCCCATGGGGACGTGCGCGCGGATGGGGGTGGCGGCGGCGATCAGGACCGCCACGACGCCGCCCGCGATCATGCCGCACACGCCGCCCGCGAGCGTGAGGGTCGCCGCCTCCACCAGGAACTGCCACAGGATCTCGCGTCGCCTCGCCCCCAGGGCCTTGCGCACGCCGATCTCGCGGGTCCGCTCGGTCACCGAGATCATCATGATGGCCACGACGCCGACGCCGCCCACCGCCAGCCCCACCATCGAGAGCACGATCATCACCACGCGGAGCACGAGCGTCGTGCTGTTCAGGCTCTCGAGGAACTTCTCCTGGGACACGACGGCGAAGTTGTTTTCCTGCCCCGGGCGCAGCCCGCGCGCCACGCGCAGCGCGACGGTCACGTCCTCCATCGCCTGCAGCGTGGTCGCCGAGTCGGTGGGCCCCACGAGGAAGCTCATCCAACCCTTCCAGTACGGGACGTATTTGACGAAGGCTCCGTGCGGCAGGAAGGCCTGGAAGTTATTCTCCTCGCCGAACAGACTGGGCGGCGGGTTGAACACACCGATCACGGTGTAGGGGAGGCCCGCGATCCTGACGACGCGTCCGATCGGGTCGAGGTGTCCGAAGAGCCAGTCGGCGAGCTTCTGGTTGATCACCACGACTTGGGAGGACGCCGCGTCCTCCAGCGCCGTGAAGGAGCGGCCGGGATAGACGTCGCCCCCGGCGACCTTCACCCAGTCGGCGCTGCGGCCGCTCAGGTCTACGGACGAGGTCTTGCGGGCGCCGTAGGCGACGTTGCTGCCGGCGCCCGCGTTCTCGTCGACGGCGACGAACGCCACGCTCGACACCTGCCGGATCAGCCGGGCATCCTCGACCTTCATCGGGGGATTGCGGCGCCAGGGGCAGTTCTCGTCCGTGTCGTCGCAGATGCTGACCCCGCCCTGGAAGTGCCGCCCCACCCAGAAGGTCTTCGGGCCCGACTGCTCCAGCATGTCGCTCACGCCCTTGTTGAAGCCGCTGATCAGCGCGCCGATCACCATCACGACCATCACGCCGATCGCGACGCCCAGGATCGTGAGCGCGGCGCGGACCTTGTTGGCGCGCAGCGAATCGAGCGCGATGCCGACGCCTTCGAGCAGCGGGGTCACCGGCTACTCGTGGCGCAGGGCGGCGATAGGATCGAGCCGGGCGGCGCGGCTCGCGGGATACACCCCCGCGACGATGCCGACGCCGGCGCCCAGCAGCACGCCGAGCGCGATCGAGACCGGCGACACCGAGGCGGGAAGCGGGGTCGCCGCGTTGAGGACGACCGAGAGCCCGATCCCCGTGGCCACGCCGAGCACGGCGCCGATCGCGGCGAGCGTGGCCGACTCGGCGAGGAACTGCCGCAGGATGTCGCGACGGCGGGCGCCGAGCGACTTGCGGATGCCGATCTCGCGGGTGCGCTCCGCCACCGCCATCAGCATGATGTTCATGATGACGATGCCGCCCACCACGAGGGCGATGAGCACGAGCCCCGGACCGACGGCCAGCAGGATGCGGTTGATCTTGCCCCAGAAGTCGAGCACGCCCTCCGAGGTCTCGAGCACGAAGTTGTCGTCCTGGTGCGGGCGCAGGTGCCGGCGACTCCGCATGATGCCCTCCACCTGCCCCATCGCCTCACGCATCTCGACCTCGGAGCTCGCCTTCACCATCAGCGCGTCGATCACGCCCGGGGGGTTCACCTCCCGCTGGATCGGGGAGACCGCGGGCGCGATCACGAACTTGTCGAGCGAAATGCCGAGCAGGTTGCCGCGCCGTTCGGCCACGCCGATGACGCGGTAGGGGATGCCGTGGATGCGGACCGACTTGCCGAGCGGGTCCCGACCCTCGAACAGCTTGTCGGCGAGATCGTGGCCCATGACGAGCACGGTGGCGCCGCCGCGCGCCTCCTGCGGGGTGAAGGCGCGACCCTGCTCGATCCGAATGTTGCGGATGTCGAAGTAGCGCTCCGTCGCCCCCTGCAGCGAGACCTGCTTCGCCTTCTTGCTGCCGTACTCCACGTCCCCGCGGTCTTCGGACCACCACGCCGTGATCACCGGGATCGTGATGCCGTTCGACACGGCATCCGCGTCTTCGAAGCTGATGCGGGGCCGGCGCCGCCACGCCCGCCAGGTCGAGTCCGAGACGTTGGGGGTGAAGTTCGGCCGCCGGCGCAGGTGGAAGGTGTTCACGCCGATGAGCGTCCCCGCGAACTTCTCGGTCATGTAGACGTTCATCCCGTTGACGATCGACCATGCGCCGATCAGGAACGCGACGCCGATGAAGACGCCGACCGCCGAGAACACGCTCTTCAGCTTCTGCGCCCGGATGGTCTGGAAGGCGAGCCGGACGGCCTCGGCGAAGCGCACTCAGGCCGCCTGGCGCTGGTCGGTGGCGATGAGGCCGTCGCGCAGCGTCACGACCCGCGCGGCGTGCGCGGCGATGTCGTGCTCGTGGGTGACCATCACGATCGTCTGCCCCTGGCCATGCAGGTCGGCGAACACGCCCATCAGCTCGGCGCTCGTCGCCGAGTCGAGGTTCCCGGTGGGCTCGTCGGCGAGCAGGATGCTCGGCTCGTTCACGAGCGCCCGGGCGATCGCCACCCGCTGCCGCTGCCCCCCCGACAGCTCGTTCGGCTTGTGCGCCATGCGGTCGCCCAGCCCCACGCGCTCGAGCGCTCGCGCCGCCTGCTGGCGGCGTGCCTGCGCCGGCATGCCCGCGTAGATCAGCGGCAGCTCCACGTTGTGGAGCGAGGTGGCGCGCGGCAGCAGGTTGAACGTCTGGAACACGAACCCGATTTCCTTGTTGCGGATGCGCGCCAGCTCGTCGTCGGAGAGGTCGCTCACCTTCTGGCCGTTGAGCCAGTACTCGCCCGCGGTGGGGGTGTCGAGGCAGCCGATGAGGTTCATGAGCGTCGACTTCCCCGACCCCGACGGCCCCATGATTGCCACGAACTCGTTGCGCCGGATCTGAATGTCGATGCCGCGCAGCGCGTGCACGACCTCGCCGCCCATGTCGTAGTCGCGGGCGAGCTTGTGCGTGAGGATCACGATGTCCGGCAGCGGCGTGTCGCCGGTGCGGAAGGTCATTGGCTGCGCGGTGGTCATAGCGAGCGTCCCACGAGCGCCTCGAGCTGGGCCCGGGCGATGAGATAGTTGTAGCGCGCCTGCACGAGGCTCACCTCGGCCTGGGTCAGGCTGGCTTCGGAGGTGAGCAGGTCGAGGATCGTCGCGACGCCCACGCGGTAGCGCTGCTGCTGCACCCGCAGGTCCTCGGTCGCCGCGGCCACGTTCGCGCGGGAGATGTCCATCTGCGCGGCGGCGGTGGTGAGGGCGGCGAGCTGTTGCGTCAGCTGGGCGTTCGTCTGCCGCCGCAGGTCGGCCGCGTGCGCCTCGGCGACGTCCCGGTCCACCGATGCCGCCACCTGGTTCGCCTCGCGCGTGAAGCCGTTGAACAGCGTCCACGACAGGCCGAACCGCCACGAAAACGTCTCGGGGTAGCTCGACAAGTAGTTGAACGGCGAGCCCGGCCCCTGCCGGTTATCGCTGTAGGAGACACTGAGCGTGGGCCAGTACTGGGACCGGCTCATCCAGATTTGGGCGCGCGCCGCTTTGGCCTGGGCGTCCGCCTGCTGCACCTGGGGGGCTCGGGCGAGCGCCTCCGCCCGCAGTCCGGTGGTGTCGGGGAGCGGAGCGAGGGCGCTATCCGGCATCGCCTGCACCTCGGCCTCCACGCCGATCTGGCGACCCAGATCGGCCTGGGCGGTGGCCAGGTTCGCCTGCGCCTGGAGCAGCGAGAGCCGTGCGGTCCCCACGTCCACCACCGCGCGCAGCGAGTCGGAGCGCGTGGCGGAGCCGGCGCGGAGCTTGTCCGTCACCACCTGGAGCTGCTGCTGCGCCCGCTTGAGCTGCGCGTCGCCCACCCGCACGAGGTCCGCGTCGGCCAGCGTGTTGTAGAACAACTGCTGCGTCGCGACGATCGTCTCGTAGCGCTGGTTCACGAACCCCGCGTCCGCGGCGTCCGACGTCGCGGCTGCGGCGCGCTGGTTCGCCTCGCGCCGGAAGCCGTTGAAGAGGTCGAGGCTCGCGCTCAGGCCGACGGTGTAGGTGTACTCGGGGGGTACGGCCCGGCCCGTGACCTGGTCGATGCGGCCAACGTTGCTGCGCGCGGCGGAGCTCGAGCTCGTGATGGTCGGGAGGAAGGCGCCCCAGGCCGCCCGCTCGCCGGCCGAAGCGTTACGCACATCGCCCCGCGCCTGGATGACGGCCGGCTGCACCTCGAGCGCCCGCCGCACGGCCTCCGCCAGCGTGACCTGTTGCGGCGGCTGCTGCGCCGCGAGCACGAGCATCGCCGTCACCACCGTCATCGCGTCTTCCCACCGCTGTCGGTCTTCTCGGTATGATGCCGGTACCGGGCCACATGGTCGCGGTACCGTGCCTGCTGCTCCGAGCTGAGCTGCCGCGTGACGTCGGAGTCCATCTGGGCCCGCATCGAGTCGAACCGGGGGCGGACCGTCTCCCACGCCGCGGTCATCCTCGCCCAGTGCCGGTCCAGCACGGCGTGCACGGAATCCCGCTGCCCGCCGGTGAGCCCGAGCTCCCGGTCCAGGTTCGCCTTCATCCGCTCCAGGCCGCGGCCGCGGCCCGGATCGGCGGCGTGCGCGTGGCGGGTCCAGGCGGCCTCGCCGCCCGCGCCGACCACCGCTCCCACGACGAACGCCGCCACGAGCAGCGCGACGGCCCAGGTTTTCGAACGGTTCAGCATACAGCCCATTCCGCCTTTCTCACGGCCGATTACCTCTCGTTACCGATCACCGAGGCGAGCACGACCTCCACCACGGGCGCCTGCGCCGGCGGCGCGATCAACGCTTCGGCGACCGTCAGCGCGCTGCCCCGTGGGGCCCGCCCGACCAGGTAGCCCGCGACCAGCGCGATGAGCGCGGCCGCGGCGACGCCCGCCCGCGCCCAGCGCGCGAGCACGCCGTGCCAGGTCGGGCCGCGCGCCAGCTCGAAGCGCGCCAGCACGCGGGCGACGAAGGCCGCCTGATCGCCCGGCGCCAGCGCGCGCCGCAGCGCGGCCCCGAGCGCCGCATCCGGACGGTGGTCAAACGGCGTGAGTTCGGGCGTCATGCGTCCTCCTCCTTCCAATCCGCCAGCAACACGCGCAGCCGGCGGCGCGCGTGGAACACCTCGGATCGCACGGTCCCTTCGGCCACTCCGAGGATCTCGGCGATCTCGGCGTGCGAGTAGCCCTCCACGTCGAACAGCACGACCGCGACACGGCGTCGCTCGGGCAGCTCGGCCAGGGCCTCGCGCAGCCGTTCGCCGAGCGCCCGCCGCTCGGTCTGCACGTCGGGCCGGGGGCCGCCGGCGGTGGCGTTCGGGTCGAGCGGCTCCGCCCGCCGGACCGTGCGGCGCCGGCGCCGGTCGGTGGCGGCGTTGGCGACGATCCGCATCAGCCAGGGGCCGAAGGGCCGCCGGGAGTCGTACTGCTGCAGCTTCACGAGCGCCGCCAGCAGGGCGTCCTGCGCGGCGTCGTCCGCGTCGTCGGGATCGTCCAGCACCGCCCGCGCGACGCGCCGCGCCGGCGCGGCGTAGCGCTCCGCCAGCACGCCGAACGCCGCCCGGTCGCCCGCGAGGGCGCGCGCGACCAGCGCGGCTTCGTCCCCGTGCTCAATACGCGGAGCCCCCTCTGGGGGTTGGGCCTCAGAGGCCATCGTCGTCATCTTCGCGGGCGCGGCGCCGCTCGAGGGCGTACAGGCCGAAGGTCACGGCGAGCCAGAAGGTCCCCGCCGCGAGCACGATGCTCGTCACTCGGGGAAACAACAGCAGCAGGGCCCCGAGGCCGGCGCAGGTCAGCGCGGCGGTCCAGGCGATGGCCCGTCGCAGGCCGCCGGCCACGCGCCGCAGCGCCACGACGGCGACCGCGCCGAGCTCGTAGCCGGAGCGCTTGTGCTCCCCGGTCGTCGGGAGCGCGTCGGCCGACGGCGCGGGCGCTCCCATCAGGCGCGCGGGGAGCCGGCCGCCGCGCCGTGCCACGAGCACGATCTCGCGCCCGGCGGCGAGGTCGCGCTCGAACTGCGCGGCGAGCGCGTCGGTGAGCGACTCCGATTCCACCACGACGTCGAGCTCGTAGTTTGTGAGCAGGCTCGAGACGTTGAGGTTGCTCGAGCCGACCCGCGCCCAGCGCCTGTCGGCGACGAGCGTCTTGGCGTGCAGCATTGGGCCCTGGTATTCGAACACCCGCACGCCGGCGCGCAGCAGTTCGCGATAGCCGACGCGCGTGAAGTTGCGTACCACCGGCACGTCACTCGTGCCGGGGACGAGCAGGCGCACGTCCACGCCGTCGCGCGCCGCGTCGAGCAGACTGGCGTACAGCGGGGCCGGCGGAATGAGATAGGCGTCGGTGATCCACAGGCGCTGCGCCGCCCCGGCGGCGAGCAGCTGCACGGCCCGGTAGATGCGGGCCCCGCCGGGCACCCCTACGACGACGCGAGCCGTGCAGCCGCCCGAGCCGTCGACGGATCCTGCGAGCTCGTCAGGGGGCAGGGGCGCGCCGGTGCGCCGCCACACTCGGCCGAACGCGCGATCCAGGGCGGGCACCGCCGAACCGCTCATGGCGAGCATCGTGTCCCGCCACGGCAACCGCCGCCGCGCGGCGTCGCCCGCCCACTCGTCGCCGATGCACAACCCGCCGGTCATCGCGTGCCTGCCGTCCGCGACGACGAGCTTCCGGTGATCGCGGGAAAGCACCTCGAAGGGACGCAGCGACAGGAGCGGGTGGAACGCGCGCACCTCGACGCCCGCCTGCCTGAGCCGCCGCCAGAAGCCGCGCGACGTCCCGAGCGAGCCGAGCGCGTCGTACAGCACGCGCACGCGCACGCCCGCGCGTGCGCGCGCCGCGAGGGCATCCGCGAACCGCCGGCCGGTGCGGTCCCCGCGGATGATGTAGTTCTCGAAGTGGACCCAGCGCTGCGCCCGCGCGATCAGCTCCAGCATCGCGTCCAGGGCGCGCGGGCTCTCGGAATGCAGCTCGATCCTGTTCCCGTCGATGGGCCGCGCGCCGCAGGCGCGGTCCATGGCGAGGGCGAGCTCGTCGCGCTCGACGACGGGCTCGGGGGCGGGGCTCCGCGTGGCGGGGAGGCTCACCCCACGCCGAGCCCCAGCGTGCGCTCGATCGGCCGCAGCGCTTGGATCACGAAGGCGATGTGCTCGTCCAGCGGCACGCCCAGCTCCTCGGCTCCCTGGCGCACCTCGTCCCGGTTCACGCCGCGGGCGAACGCCTTGTCCTTGAGCTTCTTCTTCACGGAGGAGACCTCGAGGTCGCCGCAGCTCTTGGACGGGCGCACCAGCGCGCAGGCGACGAGGAAGCCGCACAGCTCGTCCACGGCGAACAACGCCTTCGCCATCGTCGTGTCGCGCGGCACGCCGCTGTAGCTCGCGTGCCCCAGGATCGCGCGGCACAGCGACTCGGGGAACCCCTTGCCGCGCAACAGCCGCACGCCCCAGCTCGGGTGCTCCTCGGTGGGCGAGTGCGCGTCGTTGGGATAGCGCTCGTAATCGAAGTCGTGCAGCAGGCCCACGATCCCCCAGGGCTCCGGGTCCTCGCCGTACTTCGCCGCGTAGGCGCGCATCGCCGCCTCCACCGCCAGCATGTGCTGGCGGAGGGACGGGGACTGCGTGTGCTCGTGCATCAATGCCAGGGCTTCGTCGCGGGTCATGACTCCACGTTCCACCTTTCGGCCCACAGCTCCGCCACGAGCACGGGCCAGAGCTTGCGAGCATGATTGCGGTGCAGGGCGCGGTGCTCGGCGAGCAGCTGCGCGGTCGGGGCGCCGGGGAAGAGCCGCGGGCGCGCGAGCACGCGATCGGCCACAGCGGCGAGGCCGGTGTTGAGCCACCGCGCCACGGGCACCGAGAGCCCGCGCTTGCGGCGGCGAATCGCCCGGTCCGGCACGAGGCCGCGTGCCGCTTCCTTTAATATCGCCTTGGTGGTGAAGCCGCGCACCTTGAGGGACGAGGGGGCGGGCAGCACGAGCTCCATCACCTCCCGGTCCAGGTACGGCGCGCGCGCCTCGATCGACGCGAGCATCGTACCGCGGTCTACCTTCACCAAGAGGTTGTCGGGAAGGTAGGACACGAAGTCGAGCCACAGGATCCGGTTGAGCGGATCCGCCTTGGGGAACGCGGTCACCTTACAGGCCATCGCGGGCACGGTGTCGCCGTCCGGCCCGAGCGCGCCGAACCACGTGAGGTGCCGCTCGAGCGACGGCAGCTCGGCCGCGGCGACGAATTGCTTGAGCAGGAACTCGAGGGTCACGTTGCCGGTGGAGCTCGGCCAGGCGTCGACGGCCCGACGGAGGGCGCGACGCACGGCGCGCGGCAGCCGCAGATACAGCAACGTCGCGCGATGGCCGAGGTAGGTCGGGTAGCCGCCGAACAGCTCGTCCGCGCCTTCGCCCGAGAGCACGACCTTCACGTGCTCCCGCGCCGCCTCTGCGAGCAGATACGTGGGCAGGATCGCGGGATCCCCTACGGGCTCGGCGAGCGAGCGGGTCACCACCTCGAAGGCCCGCTCCAACGCCGGGTCGTCCGCCGTGACGACGTGATGCGTCGTGCGGATGTGGCGGGTGACCGCCAGGGCGTACGGGCTCTCGTCGTACCCGGGCTCGACGAACCTCACCGAATAGGTGTGGATCTTCTCGGCCGCGAGCACCCGCGCCGCTGCCGCGGCGAGGAGCGACGAATCGAGCCCGCCGCTCGTGAACACGCCGACCGGCACATCCGACATAAGCTCCCGCTCGACTGCGGCGCACAGCGCGCCGCGGAGCTGCGTCGGCGATTGGAGTCGCGAGGGCCGGGCCGCCACCGCGGCGGCGTCCCAGTAGGGATGGATCGTGACGCCCGCCGCGCTCGCGACGAGGAGGTGGGCCGGCGCGAGCTGGTGGATGCCGGCGAGCATGGTGTGGGGGGTGGGGACGTAGCCCAGGGCGGCGTAAAGCGCGGCCGCCCCCGGGTCGAGCCGCCGCGCCTGGTCGGGGTAGGCGAGCAGGGCCTGGATCTCGGACGCGAACCGCAGCTCGCCGTCGATCCGCGTCCAGAAGAGGGGCTTCTCGCCGGCGCGGTCGCGGGCGAGCACCAGCACGCGGCGCCGGTCGTCCTAGACGGCGAGGCCGAACATCCCCTCCAGCCGCCCCACTCCTTCCGGTCCGAAGCGCTCGTACAGGGGGACGATCGTCTCGATGTCACCGGTCGACCGGAACGGGTAGCCGGCCGCCGCGTACTCGCGGCGCAACGCCGGCGCGTTATAGATCTCGCCGTTGCAGACCATCCAGACCGACCCGTCGGGGCTCTGGAACGGCTGATCGCCGGTCGTG
>WNEY01003850.1_pt1 | contig 11338 bp, 9 predicted proteins | sample 5400531 | NCBI WGS metagenome assembly WNEY01 (sample SAMN13153338, study PRJNA577476) | soil metagenome | isolation source: 200 cm saprolite under Douglas fir tree site 1 | place: USA:California | collected 2015-04-18
TTAGTCCGGTTTCTTGGCGGTGGAGGCGATGTGGAGGTCGTGGAGTTGCTTCGGGTCGGCGTCGCCGGGGGCGTCGGTCATGAGATCGGTGCCCTTCTGGGTCTTGGGGAAGGGGATCACGTCCCGGAGACTCTCCGACCCGGACAGAAGCATCGAGAGGCGGTCCATGCCCAGCGCGATGCCGCCGTGGGGCGGAGCGCCGAAGCGCAGCGCCTGCAGCAGGAAGCCGAACTTGTGCTCCGCTTCCTCCGGCCCGATGCCCATGGTGGCGAACACTTTCTGCTGCACCACGGGATCGTGCAGGCGGATCGATCCCCCGCCGATCTCGAACCCGTTCAGCACCAGGTCGTACCGGTGAGACAAGACGCGCCCCGGGTCCGAGTCGAGGTACTGCAAGTCCTCGTCGCGCGGCCGGGTGAACGCGTGGTGCGCGGCCACGTACTTCTTCTGCTCCTCGTCGTACTCGAAGAGCGGCGGATTCACCACCCAGAGGAGGTTCCAGCTCGCCGGGTCCTCGGCGTCGCGCGGGCCGTGCTCGGGGATCAGCCCCAGCTTCTTGCCCAGGTGCAGGCGGAGGTTCGCCAGCACGGTGTGGACCTGGGCCTCCTTCCCGAACTGGAAGAGGATCACGTCCCCGGGCTTCGCCCCCACGGCGGCGTTGATCGCCGCCCGCGCCTCCGGGGTCACCGATTTCGCCAGCGGGCTCTGCGTCCAGTTGCCCTGCTCGTCCACCTTGGCGCGCGCCAGTCCCTTGGCGCCCATCCCCTTGGCGATCTCCTCCAGCTTGTCGGTCTCGGTGCGCGAGAGCCCGGCGCTCGCCGGCACCACCATCGCCTTGACGATCTGCCCGGGCGAGGGATGCGCGAAGGTCGACCACATCGGCACGCCGGCGCCGCGGTGGTCGGCGACGAGCCTGGTGAGGTCGACGTGCTTCATCCCGAAGCGCAGGTCGGGCTTGTCGTTGCCGTACTCGCGCATCGACTGCTCGTACGGCATGCGCGGGAACGGGCGGGCGATCTCGACCCCGAGGACCTCGCGCCAGAGCGCCGTCACCAGCTCCTCCACCACCCTGAACACGTCGTCCTGCGAGACGAAGGACATCTCCAGGTCGATCTGGGTGAACTCGGGCTGGCGGTCGAGCCTCAGGTCCTCGTCGCGGAAGCACTTCACGATCTGGAAGTACCGGTCGAACCCCGCCACCATGAAGAGCTGCTTGAACAGCTGCGGGCTCTCCGCCAGCGCGTAGAACTTGCCCGGCTGGAGGCGCGCCGGGACCAGGAAGTTGCGGGCGCCCCCAGGCGTGTACCTGACCAGGAACGGCGTCTCCAACTCGAGGAAGCCGCGTTCGTGGAGCACGCGCCGGGTGGCCGCGTTCATCCGCGAGCGCAAGAGCAGCGGGCGCTGCACCGCCGGCCGGCGGAGGTCGAGGTACCGGTAGTGGAGCCGCTTCTCCTCCGCCGTATCGATGCGGTCCTCGATGAGGAACGGCGGGGTCTCGCTGCGGTTGAAGATCTGCGCCTGCGCGACGTGCACCTCCACCTCGCCGGTGGGGAGCTTGGGGTTCACGTTCGGGCCCCGCGAGACCACCTTTCCGCGCACGCCGGTGCAGTACTCGAGGCGCAGCTCGTGGGCGAGCTCCTGCAGGTCCTTGCCGGCGTCCTCCTCGAAGACCACCTGCGTGAGGCCGGCGCGGTCGCGCAGATCGATGAACACCGCTCCACCGTGGTCGCGCCGGTTGTGCACCCAGCCGAACAGCACCACCTCGCGGCCGATCTCCCGGGCGGTCAGCTCGCCGCAGGAATGGGTGCGCTTCAGGTCGCGGATGAATTCGGCCAAGTTCCAGGTCCTCCGGGCTGCGGTGCGGGGCGTTCGGTAGCACGATTCGCCGCCCCTTGCGAGGCGGGCGGGCGGGCGGGCGAGCGGCCGCGGCGAGCTCTTTGGCGCCTCCGTTGCACATCCCGGCCGGCATGGGACGCCTGTTCCTCTCCGCGCAGACCACCTGTGCGCTGCTGCTCGGAGCCGGGCTCCTGCTGCGTGCGCAGGCCCACCTGCGCGCGCAGGAGGAGAATGCGCCCCAGATGGCCGCCCGGACGCGTCCGGCGCAAATCATTTCTGACACGCGCGGCGTGTCCGGACGTGGCGGGCTGGCCTCCCGCGTCGTACGGACGCCGGCCAGCCGGGAACGGACGGCGACCCGAGGTAGGAAGGCCCGTACCCAGGGGAGGAAGCCGATGGCGCACCGCGCCCGGCAACCCAAGCGGGGCGGCGCCTCGGTTGCACAACCGAACACGGGCGAGGACGGGGGCCGGTGGTGAACTCGGGCGAGGGGAACCTCGAGCCTTACGTTGTCACGTCCTTCACCTTGAGCTGGACCCGCTCCTCTCCGAAGTAGCTGTCCAGGCCGATCTGGAAGGCGGCCCGCAGCCGGGCGCCGCGCGCGATGGGCGCTCCGCCCATGCCGAAAGCGATCGCGTCGACCGGCGCGCCGCCGGGCGAGTCGGACACGCGCGGCGTCCAGCCCGCCGGCGCCGGCGCGGCGAGCCGCAGCTTGAGGTGCCCCGGTCCTCCGGCGCGCCGATCGGGAAGAATGCGCACGTCCAACGCTTCCAGCGGCTCGCACGCGAAGACCGGCTCGGGGTTCCCGGCGCCGAACGGCGCCAGCCGCCGGAGCTGCTCGGCGAGCCCCCGGCCGATCTCCTCCGGGCGCAGCGTCGAGTCGATGCGCAGGCGGGGCTCGAGCTGCTCGGGAAGGAGCCGCTCGCGAGCGACCGTCTCGAGCGCGTCGGCGAGCTGGTGCACCCCCGAGGTGGGCAAGGTGACCCCCGCGGCGTGGCGGTGCCCGCCGAACCGCGTGAGGTGCGCGGCGCAGCGGGCCAGCGCGTCGTAGAGGTGGAACCCCTCGATGCTGCGCCCCGACCCCTTGGCCGTGCCGCCCCCGTCCTCGCACAGCACCAGCGCGGGGCGGTGGAACCGCTCGACCAGGCGGCTCGCGACGATGCCCACCACGCCCACGTGCCAGCCGGGCGAGGACACCACCAGCGCGCGCCGGTCGCCCAGCTCCTCCGCCTTGCGCACCGCCTCGTCCGCGATGCGCGCCTGCAGATCCTGGCGCTCCGCGTTGGCCCGATCGAGCTGCTCGGCCAGCTCGCGCGCCTCCGCGAGATCTTCCGACAGCAGCAGCCGCACGCCGACCGACGCGTCCGAAAGCCGCCCGGCGGCGTTCAGCCGGGGCCCGAGCTTGAAGCCTACGTCGCCGCAGCTCACCTCGCCCGCGATCTGCGCGACCGATTTCAGCGCCAGCACGCCCGGGCGCGCGCCGCGCGCCAGCTCGCGCAGCCCGAAGTGGACCAGCACGCGGTTGGGTCCCGTGAGCGGCACCACGTCGGCGATGGTGCCGAGCGCCACGAGATCGAGCTGCTCGCGCAGGTTCGGCTCGGTCCGGCCGGCGAACCACCCCGCCTCGCGCAGCCGCCTGCGCAACGCGAGCAGCAGGTGGAAGGCGACCCCGACCGCGGCCAGCTCGCGCCCCGGGAATACGCAGCCCGGCTGGTGCGGGTTGAGGATGGCCACTGCGCGCGGGAGCGCCTCCGCGGTCTGCGCGGAGGTGTGGTGGTCGATGACCACGACGTCGAGGCCGAGCTGCGCCGCGCCTTCGATCTCCGCCACGGCGGTGACGCCGCAGTCGGCGCTCACCACCAGGCGCGTCCCGCGGCCGGCGAGCTTCTTCATCGCCTCGAGGTTGAGGCCGTAGCCTTCGATCAGCCGGTTGGGGACGTAGTACTCGATGCGGGCGGGCGGGCCGCCACCCGGAGCGCAGGACGCGAGCTTCCGCAGCACGGAGACGAGCAGCGCGGTGCTGGTCACTCCGTCGACGTCGTAGTCGCCGTAGACGCAGATCGCCTCGCGCGCCTCGAGCGCGCGCTGGACGCGCGCGACCGCCGCATCGATGCCCTTCAGCCCGAACGGGTCGGGCAGCTGCTCGAGCCGTGGCGCGAGGAATCGCTGCGCGGCCTCGGCGTCGCGCAGGCCGCGCGCCCAGAGCGCTCGTCCCACCGCGGGCAGGAGCCCCAGCTCGGCCGCGAGACGGCTGCCCTGCTCCGCTCCGGCGGCCGTCGCCGCCTCTCCCGGTGACCAGCGCATGCGAGCGGTCTAGCACGGGGGTCCGACACCGCTGTGGGTGGCGGGCACGCCGGCGGCGCCCCGCGTGCACCGTCCGCGCACACAGTCGCCGCCCCCTCAGGGCGGCGCTGCGCCTTTCCCGGAAAGGACACGATCGACACGCACACTTGCGCGATCCCGGTGGCCAGGTTCCTGGCCGGTGCGGGCTCGATTCCGAGCCGATCGCGGGAGACCGCGAAACGACTCACGTATCGCCAGCACCGGCGCGACGCCGCGTTGCCCCCGGGCCGGACCTCCAGCCCGCCGGGCGCCGGCCGGTGCAGGCCTGACGCACACATGCACGGACCCCGCCAACCTGCGCGGCGAGGGACAAAAGCAGCACGCGCCCGCGAGGTGCCCTATGAAATGGAAAGGGTTGGAAAGGAGCGCGGATGGAAGCGGCGCCCATGGTTTTCCCGGTGCGCTATGTCTCGGAGGGGGCCGCCATCCAGACGACCTCGCGCGGCCTCTCCGGCGAAGGCATCGCGGTGCGCTCCCTGGTCCCTCCGCGCGTCGGCGCCCGCGTCTCGCTCGCGCTCTACCTGCCAGGCAACCCCAAGCCCGAGGTGGCGGTCGGCGTGGTCGCGGCCTCGGCGCGGGACCGGCCCGTCCCGGCAGGCTTCTGGGTGCAGTTCACGGCCATCGACGTCGCGGCGCGCGAGCGCATCACCGCGCTGGTCGCAGACAAGTCCCGCCGTGCGCGCGAGCGACGGGACGCGCGCGGCTTCCAGCGATTCCACACGCAGTTCACGGTCCGCTTCCGCACCGCCCGCGAGTTCGTCCGCGAGCACGCGCAGAACATCAGCCGTGGCGGCGTCTTCATCCAGACCCGTACGCCTCCCCAGCTGGACGAGGTGATCACGGTGCAGCTCGAGCTGCCCGACGGCGGCGCGCCGGCGACCACCAGCGGCCTCGTCATGCACCGCGTGACCCCGGAGGAAGCCGAGCAGCAGGGCATCGTGCCGGGGATCGGCGTGCAGTTCCTCGACGCGGACGATCAGTTCCGCGAGCGCATCGACCGGTACGTCGAGCAGCTCGGCTTCGCCTCGGCCTGAAGCAGGGCGCAGGTGCGACGACGAGACGCTCCGCGTCACCGAGCTCCGCCGAAAGAGGTAGCGCTCTCGACGTGCCGCTTGCAGGATTCCCCCCAAGTGCCCACCCTGCTGCCGGATACGTGCATCTTCGGACAATGGGTCGAGTGACTTACTCCGTCCACTTCCGCGCCGACCTGGCCAAGGTTCCGGATGCCGCGCGCGGCGAGATCCGCCGGACCATGGACCAGATCGCCGAAGCGCTGGGCACGGTGCCCGCCTCGAGCCCGTTCTGGACCTCGCTGAAGGACTCGCTGCTACAGATCGAGGTGAAGCGCTGGCGGGTCGTCTACCGGGTAGACCAGGGCCAGCAAGACATCCACGTGGTCGAGCTGTCCCCGAGCCGGAGGAGCTGAGCCGCGCTCATCTCGCCGCCGCCTGCTGCGGCGGCTTCGGCGCGGGCTTCGCCTTGGGCTTGGCGGCCTCGATCGCCTTCCGGTGCGCCATGTGCTCCTCGAGCCAGATCGTCATCGGGCTCGCGATGTACCAGGTGGAGTAGGTGCCCGAGATGATGCCGACCAGCATGGCGAGGGCGAAGTCCTGGATGGTGCCGACCCCGTAGACGATGAGCCCGACGAGCGACAGCGCGGTGGCGCCGGAGGTGAGGATGGTGCGTCCGAGCATCTCGTTGATGCTGCGGTTGATCAGGTCGCGCAGCGGCAGGCCTTTGAACTTCTTCGCGTTCTCGCGGATGCGGTCGTAGATGACGATGGTGTCGTTCACCGAGTAGCCGACCACGGTGAGGATCACCGTCACCGAGGTCAGGTTGAACTCGTGGCGCGTGACCACGAAATAACCGAGCGTCACGATGGCGTCGTGGATGAGCGCGATGACCACGCCGGGCGAGAAGCGGAAGTCGAACCGGAGCCCCACGTAGATGAGGATCATCAACATCGCGTAGAGCACTGCCTGGACGCCGTCGTACTTCAGCTGCTTTCCCACCTGCGAGCCGACGTACTCCGTCCGCACGATGTCGGCCGAGTCCTTGCCGAACTTGTCCCGCAGGAGCTGGCCGATCTTGTCCCCGGGTCCCTGCGCGATGACCGTGTACTCCTGGTCCTGCGCCTCGCGGGAGGTGAGGGCGCGCACTTCCTTGGTCTGCACCCCGGCCTTCTCCACCGCCGCCTGCAGCGCGGCCGGGTCGACCGCCTTCTTGAAGGTGAAGTCGAGCTTGTCGCCGACCTCGGGGTCGAAGTGGAAGCCGGAGAGCTGCGCCTGCGGCAGGTCCTGCGCGACCTCCTGCTTCACCTTGGCGGCCGCCTCGGGAGTCAGCAACGCGATGCGTTCTACGCGGATCAAGAACTGGTTGTCGCTCTTGTTCCCGTACTCCTGCACGGTGGGCTCGCCGAACCCCGCCTGGCTGACCACCTCGCGCACGTCGCCGGCGGAGGCCGACTTCTCGAACCTCACCTGCAGCTCGGTGCCGCCGGCGAAGTCGACGCCGTAGTTCAGCCGGGGCCAGACGGCGGCGCCGAGGAGGATCAGCGCGTTCACGATCAGCGAGATCGTCACCGCCACGCGGCGGTACTTGACGAAGTCGTGGTTCGTGCCGGGCTTGACCAGTTCGAAGTACTTCATCTGCATGGCGGTTCCCTAGACGCTGAAGGCCTTGTGCAGCTTGCCGTGGCCGACGAACCACTCGACGATGGCGCGGGTCACCACGATGGAGGTGAACATCGACGCGAGCAGCCCGATGATGAGCGTGGTGGCGAATCCTCGCACCGGTCCCGAGCCGTAGGCGCGGATGACGAACCCGGCGACCAGCGCGGTGACGTGGCCGTCGAAGATGGTCCAGAACACCTTCTCGTAGCCCGTCTGGACGGCGGAGGCGAGCGAGCGGCCCTGCCTCATCTCCTCCCGGATGCGCTCGTTGATGAGCACGTTGGCGTCGACCGCCATGCCGAGGGTGAGGACGAACCCCGCGATGCCCGGCAGCGTGAGCGTCGAGTCGAGCAGCGCCATCACCGCCAGCACCACGATGCCGTTCAGGATCAGGGCCACGTCCGCGACCACGCCGCTGAAGCGGTAATACACGGCCATGAAGAGCAGCACCGCCAGAAGGCCCCACACGGCGGCGAGCGATCCGCGCCGGACCAGCTCGGGCCCGAGCGAGGCGCCCACCGAGCGCTCCTCGAGGATCCGCACCGGCGCGGGCAGCGCGCCCGACTTGAGGACGAGCGCGAGGTCCTTCGCCTCCTGCAGGATCTCGTTGATGGGCTTCAGGCCCCCGAGGTGGATGGAGCACACGCCGCCCGGGATCGGCCCCTGGATGATCGGCGCCGAGTCGACGGAGTCGTCCAGCACGATGGCCATGCGCTTCTTCACGTTGGCGGTGGTCAGCCTCTCGAACAGCTCCGCGCCGGTGCGGTTGAAGCTGACTTGCACGTAGGGGCGGTTCCCCTCGCCGGGAGAGTTGTCGAAGGCGACCCGGGCGTCGGTGATGTACTCGCCCGTCATGCCCGTCTTCTTGTCGAGGAGGTAGGTCCGGTAGTAGCTCTCGCGGGCGACGCGCTCCTCGACCTTCTGGGTGCCGAACTCCTTCCCGGCAGGCGCCTTGCCCTGCACGAACTTGCGCAGCTCGATGCCGTCCTTCGCGCGCAGGTAGGGCGAGGTGACCAGCGCCCCGCCCGCGCCTTCGTAGCGGTCCCAGTCGAGCGTGATGCCGGGCGGCAGGTCCTGGAGCTGGGTGAGGCTGCGGTCCTCGTCGTCGACGATCTTGAACTCCAGCTGCGCCGTCTTGCCGAGCAGCTCCTTCGCCTTCTCCGGGTTGGAGTAGCCGGGGAGCTGCACCAGGATGGCCGAGGCGCCCCGCTTGGCGATGGTCGGCTCGGACACGCCCCACTTGTCGACCCGGTTCCGGATCGCCTTCACCGCCTGGTCGACCGCGCTCTCCTTGAGCTGCTTGATCGCGTCGTCCTTCATCGCCAGCTCGAAGGCGGTCGCGCCGGTGCGGCGGATGTACATGTCCGGGTAGTCCTCGGAGAACCGGCTCTTCGCCTGCGCGACCGCGTCACCCTGCCCGCTCACGGTGACGATCCCCGTGTCCGGATCGCCCTTCACGTCGACTCCCTTGATCCCGTGGCGGTCGAGGTCGGCGGCCAGCTCCTCCGCCCGGCGCACGGCCTTCTCTCGCACGGCGCGGTCCACCTCGACGTCCATCACTAGATGGATGCCTCCCTGCAGGTCGAGGCCGAGGTTCAAGTGCCGCGCCGGCGCCCACTTCGGCCGCGCCTTCTCGAACACGCCCGACTCGTTGCGCTGGTCGGGCGGCAGGCGGAAGTAGGTCCACGACGGGACCAGGGCGTAGATTGCCGCCACCGTGACGGCCACGATCAGGCCGGCTTTCCAATACCAGGTGCGATCCATGAAAGGTCTCCCCCTACTTCTTGGCCGCGTCCTCGGCGGCCGGGGCGGGAGGCTCCTTCACCACGAAGGGCCGGTTCACCTGGTCCTTGAGCACGCGGACGCGCACGTTGTTGGCGATCTCCAGCGTGAGGACGTCGCCCTGCACGCCCGCGATCCGGCCGACCAGGCCGCCGTTGGTGACCACCTCGTCGCCCTTCTTCAGGCTCTCGAGGAAGGACTTGTGCGTCTTCTGCTGTTTCTGCTGGGGCCGGATGATCATGAAGTAGAAGATGCCGAAGAAGATCGCGACGAGGAACAGCATGTTCCCCGGCCCGGCGAGCGGGGACTGGGCAGGCGCTTCGGCCTGGGCCAAGAGCAGCGAGAGCACGGAAGACTCCTTTGCGAAAGCGGGCCGTTCTAACAGAGGCGGGCGACTGCTTCAACCCGTGAGACGGCCGGTTTCGTCCAGCTTCCGCAACGAATCCAACACCACCTCCTGCGTGTTCAGCGGCGGGAAGGCCCGCGGCACCATCCCGGCGGGCCCGCGCAGGAAGGTGAAGGTGCCGCCCGTCTGCTGGCGCAGCAGCCCGAGGACCGCCGCCCGCACGTCGTCCCCTTCGGCCCGGGCGGTGGAGATCGCCAGGACCATCTCGCCGTTGACGAAGCCGAACAGGCGCTCGACGTTCTCTCGTTCGATGAACAGAAGCCCCGTCTTGCGCCCCTGGGACATCATCCCCAGCAGCTCGGTCGGGTGGACGGCCAGAAGCTCGCCCCAGAGGACGGCGACGAGCTCGGGCGCGAGGAAGTCGCGGACGCGCTGGTGCTGCGGCCTCTTCGCTTGGCTCACGGCTCTCTGCCCCCGGGCAGGAACTGTGGCCCAGGGGGCGGGCCCGTGCAACTTCAATCGGGGCCCTGCCTGAACGATTCGAGCAGTCGTTCCGTGTAGTTGCGTGCCCCACCCGCCTCGATGGCGGCGCGCAGCCCGGACATGAGGTCAGTGTAGAACGTGAGGTTGTGCAGGGTGTTCAGCCGAAACGCGAGCAGCTCCTGCGCGGCGAAGAGGTGGCGCAGGTAGGCGCGTGTGAACGTCCGGCAGGTGTAGCAGCGGCACCCGGGGTCGGCGGGGCGCGGGTCGCGGGCGTACCGCGCCGCCTTGATCTGCAGCCGCCCCCGTCGCGTGAAAAGCAGGCCGTTGCGCGCGACGCGGGTGGGCAGCACGCAGTCGAACAGGTCGACGCCTGCCATCCCGCAGCGGAGGAGGTCCTCGGGCGTGCCGACGCCCATCAGGTAGCGCGGCTTCTCCGCCGGCAGGAGCGGCGCGGCGTGCGCGACGCCTTCCCACATCTGCGCCGGATCCTCGCCGACCGAGAAGCCGCCCAGAGCATTGCCGGGCAGGTCGAGCGCGGCGATCTCGGCGGCGTGCCGCTCGCGCAGCTCGCGGTCGAGCCCTCCCTGGACGATCCCGAACAGGTCGCCGCGCGGGTCCTTCAGCCACTCCTCCTTGCAGCGCGCCGCCCAGCGCGTGGTCCGGGCGACGGCCTGCTCGTGCTCCTTCCGAGAGGCGCGCGCCGGCGGGCACTCGTCGAAGCACATCAGCACGTCCGGGCCGAGTTGCCGCTGCACCTGCACCGCGCGCTCCGGGGTGAGCAGGTGCTTGCTCCCGTCGAGGTGGCTGCGGAAGAGGGCCCCCTCGTCCGTGATCTTGCGCTGCTCGGCCAGCGAGTAGACCTGGAAGCCGCCCGAGTCGGTGAGGATCGGTCCGGGCCAGCTCATGAAGCGGTTGAGCCCGCCCAGCTCCGCGACCAGCTCCGGCCCCGGGCGCAGCAGCAGGTGGTAGGTGTTGCCGAGGACGATCTGCGCGCCGATGTTCGCCAGGTCGTCGGGAGCGATCGCCTTCACCGAGCCCGCCGTCCCCACCGGCATGAACTGCGGCGTGTCGACGCGGCCATGGGGCAGCTCGAGCACGCCGCGGCGGGCGGCGCCGTCCTGGTGGGTGACCGCGAAGGAGAGCATCCCGGCGGTTCTTACACGATCAGCATCGCGTCGCCGTACGAGAAGAAGCGGTAGCGGCGCGCCACCGCCTCCCGGTACGCGGCCCGGATGCGGGGCAGCCCGGCGAAGGCGGAGACCAGCATGAGCAGCGTGCTCCGGGGGAGGTGGAAGTTCGTGAGCAGGCCCTGCACGGCGCGGAACCGGTAGCCGGGGGTGATGAACAGGTCGGTCGAGCCCGGGCCCTCGCGGAGCGCCTCGCCGTCGTGCGCCGCCTCCAGCGTCCGCAGCGCGGTGGTGCCGACCGCGATCACGCGGTCCCTTGCCGAGGCGACCGCGTCCACCGTGGCGGCGGGCACGTGGTAGCGCTCGCGGTGCATCCGGTGGTCCTCGACCCTGCGCGCGCGCACCGGCAGGAAGGTGCCCGGGCCGACGTGGAGCGTGACCTCTGCGACGCGGACGCCTTTGCCCCGCAGCTCTTCGAGGAGGCGTGGCGTGAAGTGCAGCCCCGCGGTCGGGGCCGCCACCGCTCCGCGCTCCCGCGCGAAGATGGTCTGGTAGCGCTCGCGATCCTCCGCGCGCGCGGGCCGCTCGATGTACGGCGGAAGGGGCATCTCGCCGGCCTCGTCCAGGTAGCGCCACAGCGCATCGCCGTCGAGCGGCAGGCGGACGACGATCTCTCCCTCTCCGCGCGCTTCGACCACGGTGAGCCGGGCCCCGTGCGCCTCGATGCCCGCGCCCGGCCGGAGGGGCTT
>WNEY01003852.1_pt1 | contig 11338 bp, 8 predicted proteins | sample 5400531 | NCBI WGS metagenome assembly WNEY01 (sample SAMN13153338, study PRJNA577476) | soil metagenome | isolation source: 200 cm saprolite under Douglas fir tree site 1 | place: USA:California | collected 2015-04-18
CAGGGAACTGGCCTTCGGTGCTTGCCACGGTGCGGACGACTGCGGGAGGACCGTTGTCTCCGAACGTCAACAGCAACAGGTCTCCGGTCTTGAGGTTGACATTGATTCCGGCAACGTAGATCGTGGTGATCGATAGCGCGTTCTCCAGGGTAATCTTTTGCGGCTTTGTCAGCCGCACCGGTAGATTATTCCAGGCAGCACGGGCAATCAGGCTTTCGCTGGTCTCGAACGACTGTGGCAGTTCTCCTGGGCCGGGGATGCTTTGCGCGCGTGAGCCAGTGGGGATCTCCACCGGGTCGACTTGTTTGTCTTCCATCGTATACGCGAAAAAGACCGTTGCGGCCACGCCAGGCCGCGGGGTATATCCGACCAGTCGGGAAAGCTCCACAAGCGAACGGCGCTCAGTAGCGGTACGCAGATACCCTTCATTGGCTATGCGCTCCTGATAAAACGTCAGGACATCAGCCACTGTGGCCCAGCCATCAAGGAGGGCAATGGCCGGGTCCGTCGAGTTGCGTGTCGTCAGGCCCTGCAAAGGTTGAAAGGTTTCGAGCGTTTGCCCATCGGCACCCGGCGCGTCCACGCGCATGGTCGCCAGGCGCGCCTTCATCGTTTCAAGGAACTCGCCGTGCGTACCAACGCGCTCCTGAATCGTGGTGAGGCCGGGGCGGTTATAGATACGCACCGGCGTCAGTTGCTGGATGCCTTCACAACAACCACACGAGGTCGAGGTGCAACCGCATTGCTTCCTGATCATGTCAACGTCCCCCGCGAACTTGAATGTCAAGCTTGCCGTGCTCGGGATAATTGGGATCGTTGTCGAGCTGCGCAATTTCCCATGACCGGAGTGGCAGCACGCCGTTTTCGATCTCATGGTTTGGCGGCTCGAACAGACGCTGCAATCGCGTCACCTGCGTGCACTCTACGCCCGGGACGGCTTGTGCCAGCGCGACGATTTTACTCAGGAAGATCCCCTCACCAAAAGTCAGGTTGTTGGGATGGAAGAAGCCGAGTCGGCCCTTTGGCAGTACACGGTTGCTGAAGACGTCGAGCAATGCACGCTTGACGTCGGCCCGGCGATAGTGCGGCAGGACGCATACATCAAGCCGGAGATCGATGGGGACATATACGGCCGGTCGTACTGACAGGTCGTGGCCCATGCGACGGTATGGCTCAAGACGCGTACTCATTTCCGCCAGTAGGGCGGCATCATCGGCTTCACTGCCAAGCGGATCGAGCGCAACGTCAGCTTCATACCAACTACCGGTCCACGTCAGCGCAGCGGACGCACGTTGAATCTTTGGATCTCGCTCTGCGATCTCGCTGTAGTCGTCGGCGACGATAGCCCGTTCCAGGCGCTTCCGAAACTGGTGCGGCGCGAAGAGCTTGGCTTCCGCCAGGGGCTCCGGTGCGGTGCCACCGACAGCGGGCAGCGGATTGCGCACGCTAACCGACACCCCACTCACGGTTGTCTTGCCTAACACCAGGCGCGAAATCGATTCAGCGCCGACATTGCCCGCCGACCCGTTGCCGATACGATACGTGGCAGTGAACCGCAGGCCGGCTGGTGGCTGATAGCCGAGTTCTCCATCACCGAAACGCACATGGGCCAGTCCGTCATTGTCGACTTCCACGACGAAGTGACGGTCGATTGGACGGCTGTCGACAAGGTCCAGGCGAGGCGTCCACGCTTCCACTGGCTGGGTGGTGAGACCGACTTGCGGCAACGCGGTCCGGACGTCCTGCCATAAGAAGCCCGCGGCCGGTGTGGCCCCCGTTGGCAACGAGGCACGGTAAGTGAGGGGGGTCTTTGACAGGGACGGACAGAATCTGCCGGGGATGTATTGCATCAGGCTCGGATGGTCCGCGCATTCACAGGTTGCCTGCGTGCCAAGAGTCGGCACGTGTCCCAGGTCTTCCGGTGGTTGCGTTTGGCCATGATCCACCAGGATCATGTTGCCGCGTGCCACACTGATGTTGTCGAGGTAGCGGCAGTCCGGTGCCGCACCGATCGCCGAGATGCACAGCGGGAATGGGAGTGCGTCCGCCACCGCCCAGGTGATGTCGACGTATGGCGTGGGGCTGCCGTCGGGCTGGAGGATGATCGGATCCGTTTTCGCGGTGACGGAGGTGAGTCGCACGGCATGCCGTCGCGTTGGATCGGCGTCAGCCGCGAGTCCGGTGACCGCGCCCCGCACTTCCTCAAAAAGCAGGATGTCACCGGGCTGCAAGTGCAACGCGGAGTCCACCAAGGCCACCGCCGTGCTGCCGCGCTCCAGACAGCACTCCTTGTCTCCGAACGTGTAGAAATGGATCTCATTGTGAGCCGTCAGAAGTTGGATAGTCGTCGTGCGGTCTGCGACGCAAGGCTCAAACACTTCGTAGGTCTGCCGTGGCACGCCGCGCAGGTCCTCCCACGTCAAGATCGTCTGCCGTGCGGTGAGCATGTCGTTCAGCCCGGTGATAAAACTCACGTCCGTTGGATCGAGATGCATATCGCTACTGACTTCCAGGTAAACCCACGTCCGGGCATTGCAGCCCTCGTGCAGCAAGTAGTCCACCAAACGGACGTGCCGACGGACCGAAATGCGCTGTCGGGCCGTGTCCAGATACGCCTCCGTGGCGACGGCGTCCTGATAGTAGCTCAGGTAATCACCCGTATAGGCCAGGAGTTCAACCAACGCGACTCCCAGATCGGGGGCGTGACGTTCCTGCCAATTCGGCAGCAGCAATGCCAGTCGATCGAAGAGCAACTGGCGAAAACTGGCGTAATCCTTCGCCAGGTAGTTGATCTCCGGCTCGGCGGGTACGACAGGGTCGCAGGTACATGCTGGCGCGCAGTCCAGGTCCGACGGGCAGCTCACTTTGAAGGAGAACTCAGCGTGCTCGTAGCGCGGGTCAACGTTGGCGACGCCCACCAGGCGGAGTGTGTAAGTGGAGAAGTCGCCGAATCTGTCCAGGCCGATCACCAGGAAGTCGTCCACTTCCGGGTCCGGGTCCGCCACTGGCTCCACTTTGGTGATGCCAATGTCGGTGCTGCGCCTGCCGCCCTCGAGGCGAAGGTAGCGCGCGAGGCCCGGCTGCTCCTGGCTCAATTCCGGCGGAAGTTTTCCCAGGAAGTAGGCATAGAGGGTGCGCTGATCCTCACTGACTTCCACATAGTCCAGGCCGTTCCATCCTTGCCGCTGCCGAACCACATCCCGCCGTTCCTCTTGCTGACAGCATAGGCTCATGGTTCCTCCGCTTTAGACATTCCTGGTGAACGTGGCCGACTGTGCCTGTTGCGTACGGCGTATCATGTACTGTAGATCAATAGTGAGCGTTGCATCGATCGCCGTGGCGGTGAGATTCCTCACCTCGATGACATCGCCGAGCCAGCGCTGAATGGCGGCTTGCAAGGTGAATTGCACCGTCGCGCTCAGCTCCGGGCTGTTTGGAGCAAACAGGAGCTGCAGGATGCCACTCCCAAAATCCGGACGATTCACACGCTCTCCCGGCGAGGTAAAAATCAACTGCTCAAGCATATCGCGGATGTGGTCACTCTCGTCCGTACTCGCGGTGTGACCCCTGGCATCAAAGTGCAACGGAAAATCAAGGTCCATGTGGCATGCTCCTAACTTGCGATCACCCGCGTCTGCACCGTGCTGACGAGCGGTGGTCCCTGAGGAATCTGCTCTGGACTCTGGCAGATGCCCGGCCCCGGCCCTGGTGCGGGTACGAGCGCTGCCGGCTGGCCGGCCACCAGCACGCGCGCCGCCGGCATGGTCCATTTCACCGTGACGCATGGCTGCGGTTTGGGTCCGACGGGCGTAGGGATTTGAAACGGACACCCGGCGACAGTGATCACACTGGCAAAGGGCGCCACAGGTTGACCACTCACCAGCACGCGTGGTTGCATGGGCGGAATGGTTGCGGGCGCACCATGCGTGCAGGTCAGTACGGCGTTCACGTGCAGCAAAAATCCGGGCATCTGCCGCTCCTATTTCAGAATCGTTAACGCACCGGTATTGAAATCGATGGTGGGACCAATCATCGTGATCATGGCGCCCTTCCCATTGCTGATGTAGATGCCGCTATCGTTCACCACGATCATGGCGCCGGTGAAACTCCGCAACATGATGCCACCGGTCAGGGGGGTAGGCGGCAGGTCGCTGATCATCAGCATGTGTTGCTGCTGTGACTGTAACACGATATTCGGCGCCAGCGGTGGCACTGCCACCAGAGCCAACGGTGGCACATCGCCAGTAGCGAAACGACAACCCGACCAGATTGGTTTGCCGGGATCGCCTTGCTCAAACTCGACCCATACGCCGGCGCCAATCGGCGGCACCATGTAGGCACCCATCGGAGTCCCAGTCGGACCCGCCAGTGGCACACAGGCCTCGCACCAGCTCGACGGCGTGAGTCCAAGCACATCTGGAACCAGGCATATGATCCGCCCGCGGAGTTCCGGATCGACGTTCATCACCACGGTGGCGCGATACTTGCCGTAAAACCTTTTCAGCTCATTTGATTCGCTCATATAGGAACTCTCGGAGTATTTGATATAAGGCCATCACGGCTGAGTTGAAAGCTCTGTTTGTATTCGCCGCGCTTGATGTTGTGCGTAACGCTATTGACGTAGTAGAGCCCATCGTAAGCCAGGCCCGCGCCACGTACGCCAACGAGCATACGAGACCGCAAGACATGCCCATAGCGCAACACGTCCAGAGACCCGGAAGCGCTGATAGCGTCAGACGAACGGGCCAGGACTCCGAGGGCTTTGTTCACGATAGTGGGGACCTCTTCTGTGAACGACCAGTCGGGGAATTCCACCTTCGCGGGTGGTGTCAGACGCCGCCCGAGCGGCGGCTTAAAGATGTTCACGTTCGGCAAGGGAATGGGAACCGGGACCTTACCGGATAGCGGATCGTACACACCCAAAACCACGATCTTCTTCGCCAATCCGTCCAGGCTAAAGCTAAGCGATTCCACGTTGGTGTGCGCATCCATGTTCACATTCAGTGCGGGCTGCGGCACCGGAATACGGATGTCCGGGCCCCAATACGCGATGCTTTGCCCCGGCAGCGGTCCGGGGTCGACATAAAAAACATAGCCGTGCTCGTTAGCGAGTTTTTTCAGATAGGCGAGATCCGTACCTTGATGTGTAGGTATTTTGTGGGTCGGAATGGGAACATCATTGATGAACGGAGGCAATGCCAGAGGAATAATGCCGAACGCCAAATACTTTGCCAGGATCAAATAAATCTGACCGATGGCCGGCGTGGCGGGATAGCGCATAAACGGCATTTCCACCACGTCCATCAATACGCTTAAGTCCTCACCAGTGATGGTCAGCGTGGATTGACCGGGTTCGCTACTTGGCGCGAGTTCCTGGCGGGTGACAATGCCGTCCATGATGGCGTTGGGGAATCCTCCCAAGGTCACAACGATAACGACGCGGGTGATCATCGGATCGAAATAGCCGGCTGGGAGCATCGTCTTGAGCAGTGGCGAATCCTTGCTGACCGCGAAGGTCAGTTGGAAGCCGCTCTTCTCTTTCCCGCTCGTCACCTGCACGCTCGTGAGCGCATCTATAACCGGCTGTGGCGCCGGTATGAGCACCGCCGGTCCAATCATCAACGTGAGATGAATGCCTTTAAGCATTGGCGAGTCCAGGAATCCCTTCAGGGAGGGTAATGCGCAGACGACGGCCCGGTGTTTCGCTCAACGCTTCCGGCCGCATGGCCGCGTTCGCGTCGGCAATGCGCCAGAATGCTTCGGGATCGCCGAGATACTTTGCGGTAATGAGATCAAGCCGCTCACCTGCACTGACCACGTGTTCCTGCACTAAAGCAAAGCGTTCCGGCGGCGGCACGAAGCGGCGCCGGAGATAGACGATGGTCCGACCCTCGGCGGTTTGCAGTGTGACCGTTTCAAGACCGTAGTAGCGACTGGTGGGAGGAAAATTATAGGTCATGGCTTGATCCTCACGGAATCCCCGTAATGCCGAGTGTCCCGAACGTTCCGGCTTTGCTCTGTGCGGCTAACTGCTCCTTGGCCTGCAGATAGCTCATAAAGAGCCCGCCGCCCTTCCCGTCGAAGCCGAGATCGTCCACCGTCAGCACGCGCATACCGAGACTGAGCTTGGCGCGAATCGGATTCAAAGAGGGGTCGAAGGCTTCTTCCGTAATACTAAATTCCGTAATACGCACGGGCACAATCCGCTGCGGCCCAAAGATGAATAAGGTGAGTGGTCCCTGCATCGGCACAATTTCGATCCGGCCGGATGCAGCGTCGTTGCGGTTGGTGAGGAGGGCACTACTCGCCGGGTACACGACGGTCTCCAAGACGGCGAGCTGCGGGTGAATCCCCAACTTCGTCGCCTGTCCGTCGGCCACTTCAAGCTGGTCGGTGGCGTCGATCTCGGCTTCCAGCTTGATCGTTTCCACCGGCGGTCCCTTGAGGCGCAAGGCCTCCAGATGATCGCCGCTTTCCCCGCTCACGCCTTTGATTTGCAGGCTGCGCGTCAGGGTGTCGGGGTTGTATTGCAATGCGATGATGCGCAGCACTACCGCCGTGTCGTTGTCGATCAACACAAGGCCGCCACGCAACAATCGAGGAGAACCAGGAAATGAACTCATAGACATCCTCACAAGGGCCTATTTCTTTTTCTCGCTGCGAAACCAATCAATATCAAAGATAGGAATCTGAGGGGTTTCAAACCCTCCTGGATAGGCCTGTTTCCACTCCTTATTCAACAGATCCACGGCGTTCGGATTCTCCCTAGCCTGTTGATCTTCCACTTGCTTGGAGATCCCTTTGTTCAGAATCCATTCTTTCGTGATAAACAAGAACTTGAATCGGTCGGTGATGCCGAGATTCGTTAAGAGTTGAGCATTACTGTCCCACGTTTGCAGTATAGAATCGGCATCCCGGTCCGACATTGGCACCCCGCGTGTCTCGTAAAATCCACGCAGCTTCAGCCAATCAATATTAGGCCCGGCTGGAGGGAACAACGGTGGCGTCAGGGCGGGCGGTGGTAACGCCGGAAATGGAGCATAGGTGGGGGGTAAGCCAAGAGGAGGGGTCAACTGATATGGCGTGGACATTGACAGCCCTGCTGCGCCCAGGGGCGGCATCTTCAAGGAAGAAGGGCTTGGAGCGTCCCCTGCTGCTGAGGGAGTTACCACAGGTACCGCCGGCGCCGGCACGGCCTCATCACGTTTCTTCTTGTCGTCGTCCGCATCACCATAGATGCCCGCAGGTGCTTCCCCTTGTGCTTGCGCTGAAACGGCCTCCCCTCGCGTCACGCGCTCCGCCGCCGCACGCGCCTGTGGCTCCGCCGCTGCTGCTGTGCTGCCGCCCCGACGTTGCTGCGCGACGTGGACTAGCTCATGGGCCAGCAAGCGCTGACCTTTCTCGCTGGCGGGATCGTAGCGGCCGTCCGCAAACACAATGTCGTTCCCCATCGCAAAAGCCCGCGCCCCGAGCGCCGCCGCTGTTGCCGCTGCGGCTTCGCCAGTATGCACCCGCACCTGGCTGAAGTCCTGGCCGAGGCGGCTTTCAAAAAAGGAGCGCTCCGCCGGGGGCAACAGCCGCGGCGGAGATGACACCGCACGAAAAACGTCACGAGTCAGGCCCGGCGACGGTCTCAACAGGCGGGAATGGGTTTTCATTGGGTACCCTCCTTCTTCTCGCCTCTCTTTTCCTTTTTCAGCGCTACCTCGATGTTCTCCGCTGTAGCCGACGAAACAGTACCTTCCAATTGCGCGGGGTAAATCTGCAAATGTTTGAGTGCACCGCGGCGGCCCTTCTCGAAGGTTAGCGAAGTATCCTGGAGTGAGCCAATGCGGATCTGCCCCGTGCTCACTGTGACATCACTCTTGGTCGTGACGCCGGCCCGCTTCTTGGAAGGTTCCCAATCGCCGTCAATCGCCAGGCCATCGACGGATAAGTTGACGCCGCCAAGACCAAGCGCGAAGCCTTTCTTCATATCCCCGGTAACCGTCAGCCCCGTCACAGCGTCCAGGCCCGGCGCTCCGAGCTTGATACGGCCACGTAGCCCACTCTTGTTGAGATGGGCCAAATCGATAACCGATTGCCCCTTGAGTCCCAGAGTAATCTGGTTGATGCGCGCATCAATGTCGGTGATATTGATGGGCAACGGCTCCTCCTTCCCACTATCGGTGCTTGGCGTCCCATCCGGCAGGAATGGGCGCATGAGGCTCTTCAAGCGAACCTGCTTCTGCTCTGCTAACTGCCGTTCGTTGATGCCGCTGTCATTTTCCCGCAGATTCCATCCGTACAACTCGCGTGTCATCGCCGCGCCTGCGCCCAGACCGAGTAATGCACCCGCCGCGCCAAGGGGCAACCCTAAGCCAGCAGCAAGGGTCTTGAGATCAAGCTGCACGAACAACCGCCCGGTGTCCTTGTCGTATTCAAAATCAATAGCCTGCTGCAACACGGTACTGTTCCTGAAAACACTCTTTTCGAGTTTGAGATAGTCGATTTGGCCCTTCTCGATATGAATGACGACCGGGAAATCTCTGGTGAATTTCCGCACGTAGTCCGCGTCCACATGCAAAACAAGGTCGATGTCGCCATACAAAGTGTCAAGGAAGTTGAGCAATTCTTCGTCGATCTTGGAAGGAGCTCCTTTGGCTCCTCCAGTGTCCATCGCCATCAAGTCGTTGATGTGGAAGAAAGCCTTACCGATTTCCAGTTTCGGGATCCTGATCGGCCCGTCCTTCGGCATCGAGAAGCCACCCGTCGGCCCGGGTAAAATCGCCCCCTGGATATCCAGCGTGAGTCCCAGGTTGGTGTTCTCATATACGAACCCAAAGGCGCCAAGCTGGTCGATGGAAAGACCGTCCTTGTTCTTGTGAATCCCCTGGACGACCACACCCGCCTCGCCGCCGTGCCGACTCTTGCCGGTGGTCATCGAGAATTTCGAGCCCTTGATCTGGCCTTGGATCTCCTTCGCCACTACGCGGCTGAGATTGAGCGTTGTCGAGCCGTCGGTGAGAAAGCCCATGTAAAACCCTTCTAGTCCCACATTGGCTGAGGCATCAAAGAGACCCGGCAGCTTCGCCCCCACTCTCACCAGGTTCGCACGGTCAAAACTGAACCCTCCCACAATCGCCCAGTTTTGATCCGGGATGATCGTGAAGCGATTCGCTACATCCTCTGATGGTTTGATCCAAATATTCTCGATGCCGCCGCTGATCCCATTGGGCAACGTAATGGTTAAATCATCCCCATCCTCATCAAGCAGTGTGATCGTGCAGCCGCGCACGGCCGTGTAGGGCACCTTCAACTCACGGATAGCAATCTTCCGCAACGAAGACTCACCAGACTTCGGCTCGGGGTTCTTCTCGATTTCCAGATTCAACGTCGTCCCTATGAGTTCCACCGTCTGGCCTTCGGGTACATCAACGATGTATTGGGCATTTTCGAAGTGAAACCGTGACAGTTTAATGCTAGGGAGCACCGCGTTGGGCACCGTGATCTTGTTGCCTTCCTCGATAATGTCACCCGTCTGCGCTTTCTCGATATCAACCGCGAACTCGGTTTGTCCTTTCTTCCCACGCGCTGCGACAGAGACATCCTGCGCGTTGATCACTTTCTTGCCGCTAGCCAGCAAGGAAACGCGGATGCCCCGGATCGTTGCATTGATATCGACGTCAAGGTCTCCCTGGGTCAGTTTCCCACCGCTGAAGCGCAAGAAGTTCAGGTTGATTTCCTTGTCGCCATTGTCCGCAAAGTGAGCGTCCAACGCATGGGCATTGAGTGGAGTGGTTCCGGCGACTCCCTCCGCCGTTTTCGCTGCGCGCGGATCTTTGAGGCCCGCGTTCAACATGCCGCTCACCCGCATACCTTCCTTCGTGGTGGCCGCTATAGCCACGTCTTCCACCTGGCCTACACCGAAACCCGTGGGCGCCTCAGGTGTCCCACGGCTCGGGTCTTCGCGGATCACCAAATCGGCAAATTCGTCCGCCGGCATCTCCAATTGCAGACCGCGCAGCCAGATGTCGCGGAGTCCGCCGGACGTAATGTCTACTTGCAAGCCGGATTCTTTGTTTTTGTATCCGAGGCCGCTGCCCCGAATGGCCTCAATGTGGAAGGTATCCACCTCGACCTTCGTGGCAGCGCCGTCGGCCGGGCGGCCTTCAGCGTCCTTGGGCGGCGTATGGACCGTGACCGCCACCGTCAGCTTCGTCAATTGCGCGGTCCCCGAACACCAGATATCCGCAGCCGGACTATGGTAGAACAGCCCCGACAACTGAGCTGACTCGAGAGTCCCTTCCACACGCGTCTTGGACGTCGAGTAATCCACCGTGCCGCTGAACGGCCCTACGGAGACTTCTTGAATACTGGTCCCGGTCTTGTCACCTTGATTTTGTATCACGGTCGTCGCCGTGATGTTTTTGAACATCTGGCCTTGCGGCCCACCGCCCTTAACCCGGATGCCCTTATCCAGGACTTTTTCGAACGAGTATCCTGGGCTGAGGATGTCGCCCAGCCCACTGATCGTGAGATTGAGATCCGCGACCGTGAGTTTCTCCACTGCGAGCTGGCGGTTCCACGCGGCGAGTGTGCCCCGGTCCATATCCAGCATTTTTTTCGCGGCCGCGCGTTCCTCGTCGTTCTTCGCGTTCTGCAGTGCAGCCTCGTCTGTGGCAAGCAGACGTTTGTACTCATCGAGCGTATCCAGGACATCGGTGATCTGTGCCAGTTTTGTATCGTATTGCTTCCGCTTTTCTGGCGGCAGGCTTTCGCGGTCGCGCTCCAGCAGACGCTGCTTCGCCAGCCGCAGGGCATACTCTGAGAATTTGAGGTTGGCACCGCTCACTGTGATCTTGGGTGCTCGCAGCCCGGCAGTGGCGTCGCCGCCATTGGTGGAAACATCAGCGCCCAGGTTTTCAATCGCGATTTCCTCAGCCGCGATGCCTGATCGGGCATGTTCGACCCCTCGGAACCGCACTAATTCTGCGGTAACATCCGCACTCTGCAGATTCTTGCGCCAGTCTACCCATCCCATGATACCACCAGTTGCAGTCGCGCCGGCTTGCAGGTTCTTCCCGTAGATCTCGCGCACCTTGACGCCTTTTTCACGGTAATCGAGGCCCGTGACTGTGGCCTCGTCCACGCCTAACGACACCCGGTTCGTGAGAGCGTCATACCCGATCGCCGCCTTCTTCAGATCAATCGATTCGATCACCAGCTTAGGCTCGCGCAGCAAATCTTCGCGCAGTTGTGCGGCCTTCTTCTGCTGTTCCGCACTCAGCGAGCTGAGGCCCACCGCCGCATATTGCTCATACAGCGCCGCTTGATCTCGGAGCGCAAGGAGCTTACG
>WNEY01003854.1_pt1 | contig 11336 bp, 7 predicted proteins | sample 5400531 | NCBI WGS metagenome assembly WNEY01 (sample SAMN13153338, study PRJNA577476) | soil metagenome | isolation source: 200 cm saprolite under Douglas fir tree site 1 | place: USA:California | collected 2015-04-18
CGCTGCGGGTGCGGCACGTCAGCAAGCATTTCCCTGCGGCTAACGGCGTCGGTGTTGCTGCGCTGGCTTTGGATGATGTCTCGCTCTCTCTGGCGGTAGGAGAACTTGTCTCGGTCGTGGGCCCCAGCGGTTGCGGCAAATCCACTCTTCTGCGCCTTATCGCTGGTCTCCTCACTCCAAGCTCGGGCGAACTCTCCATCGGCGCCGAACCGATCACCAGCCCGAGTGCGGAGCGCGGATTGGTGTTTCAAGACCCCAATCTATTCCCTTGGCTTACCGTCCGGCGCAATATCGAGGCCGGCTTGGTCGCGCGCGGCGTACTTCGCGAGAAGCGTGCGGAGGTCGACGAATTCATGCGCCTTGTAGGCCTCAAGGAATTCGCCGACGCCTACCCACACCATCTTTCCGGCGGTATGGCGCAACGAGTCGCCCTGGCCCGCGCACTCATTAACCATCCCCAAGTTCTCCTTCTGGATGAACCACTTGGTGCCCTGGATGCCTTCACTCGCATGCACATGCAAGATGAAGTGCTGCGCCTGTGGCAAACGCACCGCACCACGATGCTCCTGGTGACGCACGACATCGACGAGGCAATCTATATGAGCGACCGCATCGTTATCATGACCCAGCGCCCGGGTAAAATCGACCAAACCATCCCGGTCGACCTTAATCGACCACGCGATCGCAGCAGCTCAGACTTCCTCCGCCTGCGGAGTAACATTTTGGAGCTTCTCCACTTCGCGGGAGCCGCGCTAGCGGGAAACAAAAGCTAAATCAGAAGAAGAGCTTGGAGGGGAATACACATTGTGTTCTCGTCATGAGTCGGCAACGCGCGACAATCCACGAAGTTGTCACGATCGATACCGACCGTGGCCGCGACCTCGATTCCCCGGTTATCTTCTCGCCGTGTCAGGAGCCGTGCGTAAACATCCGCAGGAAGCGCTTCCAACCTTCCCTTCAACTATGCTAGAGGTTCGGCGCATGTCTGTGTGAACATAATTGTCGCGCCATCTTCGTCGCCGATTAAGGCGTCAAAAGTCCCGTACAAACGAACCGAAATCTTGCGCTCGAGAAGGCCGAAAAACACGCCTCTAGCTCGGTTGTAATGAGACGATCAATGCTTTTTAGAGATATGATTTGCTTGAACCACCCCAGCTCATGGCAGCACGGAAGAGGAACCCAGCTTCGGTGCTTCTGAGGCTTCCGCGGCCTTGGACTTTGATGCAATCAAGTCGCCAAGTCGACCCAAGGTCTCGAAATTTTCTGCTACAAGTTCGTCGTCTTCGATCCGAATACCCAAGTCACTTTCCAAAAATGCGACCAGGCGGATAAGAGCGAGGGAGTCAAGCTGTAGCGGCTCGTTCAGATCGCCTATCGGCGGCAAGGGCGCGCGATTACTATCGAGGTATTCTTTGAGTTTCAGTGGTATCTCCATAAGTGACGGCTGGCAGTCTGGCAAAGTTGACAGGCGTTAGCAAGCTCTTTCAGGGAAGGATGACCAGGACCTTTCCTGCCGGAATTCCGCGCCATTGCATAAGCCCATTATGCTTTCCTTCGCAATCGTAATTTACTTGGCTGGCGTGACCCTCTCCCGGAGCAGCCGTTGTCGATCAATCTTCCCGTTCCCTGTTCTGGGCAGGGTGTCACTAATCTCGACCTCTTCCGGCACCATGTAAGGCGGCAACTTCTCAGCGCAATGTCGCTTCAACTCCGTCGAGGTCAGCGAACTGCTATTACTAAGGGTCACAATCGCGCGGATTGTATTGCCGATTGCCTCGTCCGGGATCGCCAACGCCACCGCCTCGTCCACGGCCGGATGCGCGACCATCACTGCTTCGATCTCACCTAACTCGACGCGGTAGCCACGCGTCTTGATCATGTGATCTTTGCGACCAACCAACAAGAAATTGCCTTCCTCATCTAGTGTCACCCAATCACCCGTGCAGTACAGCTTCTCATCGCGGCCTGGCGCGAATGGGTTGCTGATGAAGGAAGCGGCGGATTCCGCGGGACGCCCGTAGTAGCCTTGCATGACGTTCGAGCCGCGGGCATAAAGCAAACCTTCTTCTCCTGGCGCGGCGACACGCCTGCCGGCTTCGTCGATGGCAATGACCGCCATGTTGGCGCAGGCTTTGCCGATCGGGATCGGCGTGGTTTGATTTTCGGGGATTGGGCCGACTTCGTACCAGGTGCAGACATTCGTTTCTGTCGGCCCGTAAAGGTTGGCAATGCGAGGCTCCGATAGTATTCGCCGTAGATTGCGCAGGTGCTTAATCGGAAAAACTTCGCCGGCAAAGAGCACCAGCCGCAGCCGGCTCAGGTCGCGCTCATGCAGTTTGCCGTGGGTAAGCAGCATCGTGAGCACCATCGGCACCGAGTACCAGACGGTAATTCTTTGATTCTGGATAAACGAGGAGAGCTCCACGGGGAAAGTTGACAATCCCTCAGGCACGAGCGAGACGGCGGCACCAACCTTGATTGCGGCGAAGATGTCGAATACCGACAGGTCGAAGTTAAAGGGCGCGTGATTCGAGAGACGGTCCCGCGCCGTAATGCCAAAGGTCTCAACACCCCAGTTAACGAAGGTCAACGCGTTGAGGTGAGAGAGCATGACGCCTTTGGGAGTGCCTGTAGATCCCGAGGTAAACAGAATGTAGGCAAGATCATGGTCGATAACCTCCACTGCGGGCGCCTCAGTGGGGTAGCTAGCCAGCGAATCGGCAAAGGTAAAGACCGGTACAGGAAGTGCCGCATCGGGGGGTTGATCGACGAAGAAGATGCCTACCATCGGACATTCCTCATGCAAAGTGGCGCCGAGTTTCTGGTAGAGCGACGAACTCGTGATGAACGCGCGAAAGTTGCACTGCCGGGCAATATCCACGACGCGTAATCCAGGCGCACTTTGATCAACTGGAACATAACACGCGCCGGTTTTCATTACTCCAAATATGCTGGCGATCGCGGCAGGCGATTTGTGCAGATAAATTCCGATGCGATCACCGGGAACCACGCCGGTTTCGATAAGCGCGTGTGCGAGTTGATTGCTCAGTTTTTCCAGTGCCCCATAAGTGAGAGTCTGATCGAGAAGGCGCACGGCTTCAGCATCGGGGCGTCGCGCGGCACTCTCAGTTAGCAGTTGATGTAAGACGTAGGCCATTGGCGCTAAAGACCGAGATCTACGGAGATAATCACTTTCTGAATCTCCGAAGTGCCTGAGTAGATACAACTGGCGAGGGCGCTCGAAGAGCCGGCTGCTCTTTGTTCCATGAAAACTTCATCACTCAACTCAGTGACACCTCGAGAATCCCAGATCGCGCCGGTGTCATCCTCATGCTCGTAGACGCCCCGATCGATTACAGGTGCGACGCGTCGCTTAATTTTGCATCACCGGGAGGACTGGCGGCTCCGCCGGGAAAACAGACGAACGCGACACACCACAACTGGTCGCCTGGAACTCGGCTCGCTCGATGACAAACTTCTTGTACTTCTTAAAGAGCCTCTCATCCTGAAGTATGTCCAGGAATTCGCTATATTCCTTGTGTCGTTCGAAAAAATCGCCAGCGATCAAATAATGGCCCAGGGCCATAATATCTTCGTAGTGCTGGTGGTTCTCCAAAGCGGGCGCCGCGTATCCGGCCTGCGCGAGATTGATCGCTTGCGGATTGTAGAAATACATAATCGCTTTGTTGACGAATTTGTAGGCGCCGTTGATCTGCGCGTAGGCGCGGTCCATGGCCGCCTCCCCTTGCTCCTCCCCCTCGGTGAAGCGCATGTGCAACGCATCAGCCACCATGCGCGCGCTATTCATCGAAAGATACACCCCGCTGGCAAAAATCGGGTCAATGAAGGTCGATGCGTCGCCGATCAGCGCGAAGTTCCCTCCATGTTTCTTATCCGAGTCAATGAAATAAGAGAAATTGCCATTGACCATTAGCGGTTGGACGATCCGCGCGCCATCGAGCACGTTTCTCAGGAATGGCGATTCCATCAGCTCCTGCTTGTAGAGCGCCACTTGCCATTCCTTCCCATGCGCGGGCACCAACTTTTTCTTGTGCTCGCGAATGTAGGAGTCATTCAACACCACCCCTACGCTAAGGCGGCCCTCGAGAATAGGGATGACCCAAATCCACCCCTGTTTATCACCGCCGAGGTAAAGAATCTGCAAGAGCCCTTCGGCAATCCCACCGAGCTGGTTCCCGCCCATCCAATGCGTGCTCAGTGCCGTGCGATCGAGCTGGGGGTGCGGCTTCTTCCAGCCGTTGCGGTTGGCCATGAACGTGTCCCGGCCGCTGGCATCGAGCAGGAACCGGCCGTGGTACTCCACCGTCGCGCCGCCGGCCTTCATCGCAGTGACTTCGACGCCGCCATCAGGGTCATCAAGATCCACCCCCGTGACCTTGGTTTCCTCCTCGACCGTCGTGCCGTGCTTGCGCGAGTTGTTCAGCAGCATGTGGTCAAAAACGTTTCGCGGTACGTGGAACGAAAGAGAATCCGGGCCCTCCATCACGTGGCTGAAACACCATGTCGTATAGTGGTTGCCATCGGCATCCAGAAATCGAACGCCCGGCTTGCGAACGTACGTTTTCTTCATGTGATCCAGGATCCCGAGTCGTTCAAAAAGCGAATAACAGAAGGGCAGCAGGGATTCGCCTACATGATCGCGGGGAAATTTCGCCTTTTCCAAAACCAAGACCGAATGCCCGTTCATCCCGAGCAAGGTGGCCGCCGTCGAACCCGCCGGTCCGCCCCCGATAATGACCACGTCGTATTTCTTTGAAGACATCGTACTATATCTTTGTTTTAGAAGATTGAATTTTCGCAAAATTGTTTACCATGCGCAATTGCCATTTTCAAATCGCCAGGCATTCAAACGTGCGCATCTTCAATGCGCCTCTGCCGCAAGCTCAGAACCGAGCAAGTACCTGAGATTCACAGTGTGGTAATTGTCATAAATATAACCGCTTGGCGAGAAGAAAATTTGCGGTTTGACCTCTATTAGGCGCACTCCACCTTGTTCGGCAAGATCATCGGATCCGCGAGGCGCTATTCATCTCGAACGGCGACAAGCGTTTATTACTGAATTTGAAGTCGAAATGAAGTCTAGCGGCGTTCATTCCGTGTCGCGACACTAGACACTGTCGAAACGACGTAGGGAACCAGGACGGTGAGACACATCTGGATAACGCGCCCACGGGTTATCTGGCCGGAGATAATGGCGGATGAGTGGTTGACCGCGATGAGCACGAAGCCGACGATCACAGCAGTTATTAATGCACGCCTAACGGTTGCTGGATGAGCAGCCGATCTTATCCATGCAAGAATTGAGGATTTCACGCAAATCGTTATTTCTTCGCCTCAGCCGCGATCGAAGCTTTCACGGCAGTGCTGGGCCAATTCACCGGCGGGATTTCGAAAATGGCTGTGTATCGCGCTTCTGCTCTCCAATTCGTATTTGTGACGCCAGCGGCCATACCATCATTCGCAAGATCTTGTGCATTCCATAAACCTGTAATGGGCAAAGTCTACGTATGCCCGCAGCGTGTAAAGAGCCGGCCAATTAGAAAAAAAGCGCTGATGACCATGAGCTGCAAAAATAGCCGACTTAACGGATTGCTCGCATTCTGCCACAATCCAGACCTGACCGATCCAAGAACGGAAGAGTCGCTGGTGTAGGTTACTTGTTGAGTACCCTGTGCCGTAGATTGAGTTGAGAGCGCGGGAACGGGCGGAGGTAATTTACTGCCCAGCTGCAGGATGAAGAAAATGCCAATGCCGACCATACTGATACCGAGCAAATATAATTGGGCGGTGCGTTTCATCGGTCTAGAAAGCGGATAGCTTAGACATAATCGATCTAATTATGCGACCTCGATTTAACAGGCAAACTTTCCGGTCGCCCTCGCTCCTCTGACGCAATTCTTGTCAGGATTCGAAATCGTTTGGCCATTGGCGCGACGTTCTCCGCTAAAGTGCCAGGTCGCGAGCTTGTTTCCGGTTCGTTACGGCACGTTGTAGACTTCGACAAGAGCCAGACCGCTTGTGCTGTTCTTTCCGTAGAGAACGGCCGTGTAACTTCCTTGCGGCAATGCCCGCAAAATCGCGGCTTCCCGATCAGAATCACGCCTTGATCGGGTGCGGTTAGCACACGAAATGCGGCTCCTCCTGGGTTCCGCGTCAGGATGGAAAAGGCGACCGGTTTCTTGGTAGGGGTTTTGGTCGCAGCGGCGGACGTTTGCACAACTGTTGAGCTGGTTCTGGAAACGATGGTCGTGCCCGGTGGAAAGTTGTCAGAAACGATCACCTTGCCAACGTCCTCAGTGACAAAATTGGCAGTGGCTGAGGTCAGCGTTGCCACACCGATTGTAGTCGAGCCGTCCGTGAAAGTGGCACCGCCCATAAGCCACGGGCCCAGCGTTCGTAGAAAAACAATGTTTTCCAGATTTGCTAAAAAATCGCCCGATTTTTCTTGCATGAATAATTTTAGAACTGTACAAGGGACAAAATTAGCGACCTGAATATTCGGAGGACATCCATATGAGCTTGCAACTGGGAAAACAGCCGGAAAACGCAACCAAATCATCGCTGCCGAGATTTATTGGGACATACCACGGTACCCTACTGATGGTCCTGCCGCTGATGTTGTTCTTTGTCACAGCGGCTCGGGCGACAACACTGCTCGATCCGAAACCGGAAAGTTCCACGACGCACTTTGGACTTTCTATCACGGTTCTTAATGACATCGACGGTGACGGAGTTCCCGATCTCGCAGTTGGCGCACCATTCCAAGACGGAGATTTTGACGTTGCTAACGGGTTTGGCCCGCCCCAGGATGTGGGAAAGGTTTGGCTTATCAGCGGTGCCACTTTGGGCGTCATAAGTCAGCTCAATGACCCATATTTTCAGACCCCCAACCCAACAAAGTTTGGTGGTTTTTTTGGCTTTTCGGTAGCCGCTGTGGGCGATCTTAACCACGACGGTGTCCCGGACGTTCTCGTGGGGGTTCCGCACCACTCCAATTTCGGAGCGGACCACATAAACGCTGGTGAGGCTTTTGTGTTCAGCGGCAAAGATGGCAGTATCATCTTTACTCTTACCGATCCCGATGAAGACGAGGGTAACAGAATGGGTTATGCTGTCGCCGCCCTGGGAGACGTTAACGGCGATGGAATTCCCGATCTGCTTGTTGGCGTTCCAAAGAAGGATACGCCAACTGGCCTGCCCGACGTAGGCAGTGCTTACATTTTCAGTGGCGCGGATGGCAGCTTCATTCGTTCATTGGATCCTCCCGCTCAAGGGGGGGCGGAGGCAAACGGCAGGTTCGGCACGGCGGTCGCGAATGCCGGTGATGTTAACGGTGATGGCGTATCCGATGTTCTTATTGGTGCGCCTGGACAAGGTCGGGCTTACGTTTTTGACGGGGCGACTGGCGCGCTTATCCGCACAATAACGAGCCCGGTTGCTGAGACACTACCTTCGTTTGGGTTTGCTGTGGCAGGGGGCCGGGATCTGAACGGCGATGGCATTCCCGACTTCGTTGTTGGGGCACCGCTGCAAGGCGGCCTTAAAGGAGCAGCTTACGTTTTCAGTGGCGCCAATGGTACCCTCCTCCGCACATTACGCGCCGCTCCACAGGCATTCGCCAAATTCGGCGCTTCGGTAGCGTTAATCCCAGATGTTACTGGCGATGGGCGCCCGGATATTATGGTTGGCGCCCCTGATCACACTGTGAACGGTCTCCTCAACGCGGGAGAAACTTTTATTTTTCGCGGCAACAACGGGAAGCTGTTCAAGACAGTAACCAGCGCAATGCCTAAGGCGTTTGCCGGTTTTGGTTACGCCATAACGACGGCAGATTTCAAAAACAACGGGACCCAAGAGACCGTGGTCGGGGCTCCCTTTGAAGACGCAGATCTAATTGAAAATGGAGATACTGTGACTCATCTCCAGATTGGTCAGATTGAGGTTCAGTAAAAGTGGGTAAGTAAATAAATATGAAAAGAACATACATCTCAGCGCTGGCTGTCTTAGCCGTTTCTATCGCGTTTCTACCCTCGGCTTTCGGGAACCATCGAACGGGTAGCTTTATACTGCCGGAAGTGCTCGTCGCCGGCGATTTCAACGGGGACGGCAACATGGATCTGGCAGTCAATTGCACCGGATTCGACGTTGTGGCCATCTTGTTTGGAGACGGGCATGGGTTCACTTTGGGGGGACATTTTCCGGTCGATACTCTCTCAAAGGGGCTCCAGGTGGGGGATGTGAACCGGGATGGACATCTCGACCTCGTGAATTGCGCCAACTGGGGTTACGACGAGACTGTTCTCTTAGGCGATGGCTTAGGTGCATTCCACACCGCTAGCCCGCCAACCGAAATTGACGGTGATGGCGAGCCTGTCCGTCTTCTTTTGCGTGACTTTAACAACGACGGCAAACTTGATATCGCCGTGAACGCGCCTGACGATGATAAAGTTGTCCTTTATTTTGGCGATGGGAAGGGGAATTTCCCTGGTCCGGACATCGAAGTGGAAGGCGTGCAACAGCCCTACGGTATGGATGCCGGCGATTTCAACAAAGACGGAAATCTGGACATGGCAGTCACGGGTGAATCCATGCTGGCAGGTAACAGCGTGGTCACCATCTTGCTAGGAAATGGGGCAGGAGGATTCAGTGTGAAGTCAGTATTCGCAGTCAACGATTTGCCCAGTAGCGTGAAGGTTGCCGACCTGAACAACGACGGCATCTTAGACCTTGTCGTGGCGGGAGCGCTGCCAGGCAATACTACCGGTAACTTCATTTCCACCTACCTTGGCAACGGCAGCGGTGTCTTTGCTCTAAAAGAGACAATAAATTTGGGCCCCGGGAACTTAAAAGGCGACATTGCCATTGGGGACTTCAATGAGGACGGATTCCTGGACGTAGCGTTTCCTGTGACCGGAACTCAAACACCGAAAATGCATAGCACCCATGTTCTCACATTCTTCGGGAACGGTACCGGGAATTTGGTGGCCGGACCAGTTTTGACCGTTGGACAGGAACCTCACACCGTTATTGCCGTCGACGTTAACAAAGATGGCCATCTAGACCTCGCTGTCACCAATAGAACAGATGGTACCGTTTCGGTCCTTCTGGGCGATGGAAAAGGCAACTTTACCCTGTCATCAACGACTTCCGTACTCTCCCCGATTCCGTAAATCGCCCACGCTGTGAAATCAACCATAGTCATCTCCCTATCGTTAGCCACGATAGCCGTCGTCGCGGTTCTTACTGTTTCCGTTACCGGTCAGTCGCCCCGCAAAATGACTCTTCAAGAGAGATTCACTCCTAAGAGAGGGGCGGCGGCAGAAGGTCCCGCCCGATTTTTTTCCATGCCAGGCGGCAACAGTGCTCTCGGCAACCAGACCAAGGCACACGAAGCTCCTACCGGTTTTGACAACCTAACCAACGGCTTCGCTCCGCAGGGGCCGCCGTTCGATACAATCACTGAGGACAATGTGGTGCCACTGGCCTCTTTCAACGATAGCCGGTTCGTCTTTGAAGAAGTTGAAACCGTGGAGGACGGTCTTGGGCCTACGTACAACGCTCAGAGCTGCCGGGAGTGCCACCAGAACATCGTCACGGGAGGTGCGAGCCAGGTGGCCGAGCACCGGACTGGGCATACATTCAATGGCGGGTTCTTCGAATCGCCGGGCGGTTCGCTAATTCAATCGCGTGCCACAGCCCCCGACATAGTGGAACATGTGGTTCCCGAGGACACCACCAGAACTTTCCGCATGTCAACGAACACTTTGGGCAGCGGCTTCGTAGAGTGCATCTCAGATAGCACGCTCCTCGCCATTCGTGACGCGCAGCCCTTGCATATGCAGGGCACCGCCCTCGAGGTTGCTGTCCTGGAGGGCGACGGCAGCGCGCGCGTTGGACGCTTCGGATGGAAAAGCCAGCATGGCAGTCTGGTATCGTTTTCAGCCGATGCCTATCTCAATGAAGTCGGCATCACCAGTCCTCTCCTTCCAGATGAAAATACATCGAGTGGCCGTTTCGTTGGATTTGGCTCGGGCTACGACCCCCTGCCAGATCCTGACAGCGACGGTATAGATGTTTCGGCATTCGCCAACTTTATGCGATCGACAAAAGCGCCTCCGCGTGGGCCGATCACGGCTGACGCGCACTTCGGTGAAAAGAAATTTAACGCGATCGGCTGCGCGATTTGTCATGTTGCCTCCATAACCACAGCCGCCCCTGGCACGCCAATCAACGGCGGCGCATTCACCGTTCCCGACGCTCTCGGGAACAAAATCATCCATCCTTATAGTGACTTCTTGTTGCACGACATCGGCACGGGCGACGGTATACCGATTGAGCCCACCCCCGAATTCGCAGGGACAGCAACTCAAATTCGCACCGCACCGCTTTGGGGATTTCGGACCCGCAATCGACTGATGCACGATGGCTTATCGTTTACCGCGGACGAGTGCATTCAGCGTCATGGCGGGCAGGCCGCAGCTGTGAGGGACGCGTTCAACGCGCTGGGTGGCTTCCAGAAAGCCCAGATAATGGATTTCCTGAACTCGCTTTAAGATTGTTTTACGCTGGCAGCGCAAAGCGTGCGCCCCAACGACTGGGGCCAGTGCGGGAAACCGCGATGGCACGCCCGCATATGTACATGGCCCTGCGGCTTTCCCGCCCGGGACCGAGATTTTTCGATTTCCAATTGTAACTGGAAGAGCTTTCGGTCTGTCATAATATTGCAAGCTTAATTCAGAATTCGTGCAGGCGTCGATATTCACTCCCTTATCGCCCCAGCAATGGAGCTACGGGACCGCCGCACATCTCTTGAACCGTGCCGGGTTTGGAGGCACGCCCGCCGAAATCGAAGCGGCATATGGAAAGGGCTTGGGCGCGACGGTCCACGATCTGGTCGATGCAAGTGATGACTTCGCCAATGTCCCGCCACCCGCATGGGCGCATCCTCGCAACATCGGTAAAATCCGCATGGAAATGCGGTCAAAGAAAATCTCTCCCAAGGAACGGAAAGAAAGAAAGCGCGAGTTCCATGATATGGAGGGCGAAAATATTCTCGATCTTCGACGTTGGTGGCTCGAACGAATGCTGACATCGCCCGCGCCGCTGGTCGAAAAAATGACGCTTTTCTGGCACGGCCATTTCGCAACCAGCGTGCAGAAAGTCAGGGACGGTTACTGGATGTGGTTGCAGAACGACACGCTACGGCGAAATGCGCTCGGGAACTTCGCCACCTTGACGAAAAAAATGTCACGCGATCCCGCGATGATGATTTATCTCGATCTTCAAAAAAGCCAGGAGGAACATCCAAATGAGAA
>WNEY01003855.1_pt1 | contig 11335 bp, 10 predicted proteins | sample 5400531 | NCBI WGS metagenome assembly WNEY01 (sample SAMN13153338, study PRJNA577476) | soil metagenome | isolation source: 200 cm saprolite under Douglas fir tree site 1 | place: USA:California | collected 2015-04-18
CTATTAGGACCCGATCACGCAGGGCATCGCATAGGGGTTCGACTGGGTGCAGATCTCGACCGGGTTGCGGAACATCCCGATCGACGGCAGCGCCTGTCCTGAGAAGTCGAACAGGGTCTCATTGTCATCAGGCGTGCCGGGCGGGCTGGCGTCCGGCGCCCACGAGACGCCGGGCAACGGGCGGCTTGGTTGACCGAGTAGCCGAGGGTGCCGACGGCCCGGTTGACCTTGGAGATCGCCTCTGGGCGTACATACAGCCCGCCGTTGAGCACCCGCGAGACGGTGCTGCGGGAAGCCGGCCGGGAGATCCCCGCCGACGTCGCGGTGGTCGGCTTCGACGACTCCGCTTCTGCCGTGTCCGCCGACCCGCCGCTGACCACGATCCATCAGCCGTTCGAGCAGTCGGCCGCCGAGGCCGTGCGAGTGCTCAACGAGCTGATCGCCGGGCTGCACACCGAGCCGCAGCACGTGCTGATGCCGACCAAGCTGGTGTGCCGCGAGTCTGCCTGATCCCGTCGGCGTGATCTCGTCTGCGTGATCTTGAGTTGTTCCAGCCTGCCGGTAGCCTGCGCTCACACGAAACTCGCATGTGGCTCGCAGAGTCGCCGCAGGATGAGGTGATCGGATGCCGTGGACGGCAAGGAGCAATGCGTTGCGCGATCCGATCACGGACCAGCCCAGGGATCAGGGGGAGTTGCTGGTCGTCGACGACGAGCCGTTCCTGCGCGACGCGGTCGCCGCTTCGCTGCGGTTTCTGGGGTTCGAGATCACGACCGCCGAGACCGGCCTCGGGGCGCTGCGCCTGGCCCGGGACCATACGTTCGACCTAATGGTTCTTGACGTGATGCTGCCCGACACCGACGGCTTCGAGATTGTCCGGCGGCTACGGGGCGAAGGCAATCACGTGCCGGTGATCTTCCTGACCGCCCGGGATACCCAATCCGACAAGGTGAATGGGCTGACGCTCGGCGGCGATGACTACATGACCAAGCCGTTCGGGCTGGAGGAGCTGGCCGCGCGGGTGCGCTCGGTGCTGCGCCGGACCAGGCCCGATACCGGCGTTGCGAGCGTACTGGAGTTCGCGGACATCGAACTGGACGCCGACAGCTACGAGGTGCGGCGGGCCGGCGCGACGATCGAGCTGTCGCCGACCGAGTTCCGGCTGCTGCGGTTTCTCATGCTGCATCCGGGCCGGGTGCTGACCCGGGCCGAGCTGCTCGACCATGTGTGGGACTACGATTTCGGCGGGTCGTCCACGGTGGTGGCGACCTACGTCGCCTACCTGAGGCGCAAGCTGGCGGCGCACGGGCCGGACGTGATCCACACCCAGCGCGGCGTCGGCTACAGCCTGCGGTTGCCCCGCGACGGCGGCTCCGATGCTGGCTAGGCTGGCCCGTCGCCCGTCGCTGCGGATTCGGGTGCTGGCCGGGGTGCTGCTGGTCACGGTCGTCGTGCTGAGCGCATTCGACCTCGCGGCGGTGACTGGGCTGCGCCGCTACCTGTACGCCCAGACGGATTCCCAGCTTGCGGACGTGCTCTCGCTGTACAAGCCGTTCCAGGTAACCGCGGCCGGGCCGCTGCCGGGCGCGCGCAAACCGCATGTCGCGAAGGTGCCGAGCGTCCACAGTCGGCAGGTCCCGATCCGCGGCCCGCATCTGTTCGTCCGGCCCCCGCTGTTCGAGCAGTATTTCGTCGTCTGGTTCACGGGCGGCAAACCGAGGGCGATCGTCGGAGGCAACGACGACCTGCAGCCGGACTTCTCGGTCCCGCTGGCCTTCGCCCGGCATCCCCAGACCGTGACGAGCGCCAACGGTCGCGCTCAGCTCAGATTGCGGGCGACCCGGCTGGTCGGCGGCACCCTGGTCGCCACGACCGGCTTGGCCGGGGTGCACAAGACGCTGGACCGGCTTGAGCTCATCTTGATCATCGGCTCGGCCTGTGCTCTCCTGGCCGTCGGGGCCGGGGGAGCGTTGGTGCTGCGCCGGGGCATGCGGCCGATCGAGTCGATGGCGTCGCAGGCCGACCGCATCACCGCTGGTAACCTCACCGAGCGGGTCAGCGGACACGACGCCGCTACCGAGGTCGGGCGACTCGGGGCCGCGCTCAACGGCATGCTGGCCAGGATCGAGGCCTCGGTCCGCGAACGCGAGGCCAGCCAGGAAATGACCAGGCGGTTCTTCGCCGATGCCAGTCACGAACTGCGGACGCCGCTGGCCTCGTTGCGCGCGAACGCCGAGTTGTATGCCCAGGGGGTTCTGACCGAGCCAGCGCAGGTCGACGAGGCGATGCGGCGGATAGTGCTCGAGTCGCAGCGGATGAGCGTGCTGGTCGACGACATGTTGCGGCTGGCCCGGCTCGACCAGCATCCGGGTCAGGACCGGGAGCCGGTCGACGTCACCGGGCTGGTCACCGAATGCTTCGAGCAGGCCAAGGTCACCGACCAGAACCGGACCTGGACGGCCGTCATCGACGACGGTCTTGAGGCGACCGGCGATGAGGAGTTGCTTCGCCGGGCGATCAGCAACCTGCTCAGCAACGTCCGCACGCACACCCCGGACGGCACCGCCGCGACGATCACGGCCGCCCGCGCCGGCGGGTCGGTCACCGTGGACGTCGCCGACGACGGCCCCGGCGTTCCCGCCGATCAACTGCCGCGCATCTTCGACCGGTTCTACCGGGCCGCGCCGTCGCCCAGGCCGGGGGCCGGGCTTGGCCTGGCGATCGTCGCGGCCATCGCCGCCGCCCACGAGGGTGCGGCGCAGGCCGAGCCGATCTGCCCGCACGGACTGCGCGTCACCCTCAGCCTGCCCGCCGCCGCTGGCGTTCCCGATTAGCTACGTTGGCCCGCGACGGTGGCGCCTAGTCGCTAATGCGGCAGGGTTCGCAGGGGTGGGCTACGAGTGGGGATTGTCGGCCTAGACTTCGCGTAATGCCTTTTGCTACCCAGCCGCGGGCCGAACCGGTTACCAGCCGCGACAAGCGCCGCATCGCGATCGTCGTCGCGGCGCTGGTAGTCGTGCTCGCAGGGGTTGGTATCTGGGCGGCGGTCCGGCCTGGCAGCTACGGCGCCTCCAAGAACGGCTGCATCACTGTGACGCTGCCGAGCACCACCGGCGGGGCGCTGCTGCACCAGTGCGGCGCGGCCGCCCGGGCCACGTGCCGGCACGCCTTCGTCACCAGCGGGCGGGTGGCGGCGCTCACCCGGCCGCAATGCCGCCTGGCCGGTCTGGGCCCGCAGCGTCAGCGCCAGTAGGCTGCGCAGATGGCCGCCTGGGAGACGATCGCGTCATTGGCCACCGCGGCCGGCACGCTCGTGCTCGCGGTCGCGACCTTCGCCTCGGTCCGTTCGTCGAATCAGTCGGCCAGGACCGCCGAGCGAGCCGCCCGCACGGCCGAGCGGTCGCTGCTGGCCAGCCAGCGGCCGCTGCTGGTGAACTCCCGGGCGCAGGATCCTGAGCAGAAGATCGAGTTCTCAGAGAGCAAGACGATCCATGTGCCGGGCGGACAAGCAGTGATCGACGTGTCCGGGCGGGGCATCCTCATGGCGCTGTCGGTGCGCAACGTCGGCACCGGACTCGCGGTCATGCACGGCTGGCATGTTACCGCTACCTGGCCGGAAGGGCGCGTTCACCCGCTGCTGGAGGACTTCACCGACCAGGTCCGCGACATCTACGTCGCCCCGGGCGACACCGGCTTCTGGCAGCTAGCGCTCCGCGATTCAGCCGTGCCCTCGTACAAGACCATCTCGGCCGCGGTCGCCGACAAGCAGATACTCATACTCAGCCTGCTCTACGGTGACTTCGAGGGCGGGCAGCGGGTCATCACCCAGTTCGTCATGCGGCCCGCTACAGACGATTGGCAGCTCGTCGTCGCCCGGCACTTCAACATCGACCAGGCCGATCCGCGGTGAAGAAAGCTCGCGCAGCCGCCGGTCTCCTCGATTCGGGGGCGAGGGACCGGCCTCGGGTTACTGGGCAGCAAGCCTGCGCAATGCGTTATGCCAAAAGGCAGAATGTCCCTTTACGAGGGCGGCACTGGACTAGCTGAGGCTGCCGGAGCGGCGGGTCGGCGGGCGGCGGTGCCTGCGACCGACTGACGAGAGGGATCAGCGTGGAGAACAAGACGGTCAGCGTGGGCGGCCAGCGGATCAGCTACCGGGAGAGTGCCGGTGCCGGGCGGCCGGTCGTGTTCGTGCACGGGAACTCGGCGTCGTCCGGCACCTGGCAGGGTGTGCTGGACGGGTCGTTCGGGCAGCGGTTCCGGTGCCTGGCGATTGACCTTCCCGGGCACGGGGACTCGGCGCCCGCGACCGACCAGGCGATCTATTCGCTGCCCGGCTACGCGGGCGTGGTCGCCGGGTTCGCCGCCGAACTGGCGGCCGCTGATGCCGTGTTCGTGGGCTGGAGCCTGGGCGGGCACATCGTGGTCGAGGCTTCCCCGCTGCTGCCTCGGGCGGCCGGGTTCGTGATCTTCGGCACGCCGCCGGTGTCCTCGCCGGCCGACATGGCGAACGCGTTCTTGCCTAACCCGGTGATGAACGTCGGGTTCACGGCGGAGGTCAGCCCGGAGGATGCGCGTGCGTACGCGGCTAGCTTCACCGCGCCTGGGTCGACGATTTCGCTCGACTCCTCGATCGCCGACATCCTGCGTACCGACGGTGCGGCGCGGGCTTGCCTGCTAGCCAGCATCGGCGCGGGCCAGGCCGCCGATGAGGTCGCGATCGCGGGATCGCTGACGGTGCCGCTGGCGATCTTGCACGGCGAAGGCGAGCAGCTCGTCAGCCTGCCTTACATAGAGCAGCTCTCGATTCCGAGCTTGTGGCGGGGCAGCGTGCAGGTCGTGCCTGGTACCGGGCACGCGCCGCATCTGGAGGACCAGGCGGCGTTCGAGGCCTTGCTGACCTCGTTCATCGACGATCTCGGCTAGCTGGCGCCACGCCTGGCGTCAGGCGGGGCCGACCCCCAGCTTGCGGAAGCCCCAGTTCAGCACCTGGGCGGCGGCGGTGATCGCCGAGATCGGGTCCCTGGTGGGCGCGGCGTGCAGTACCACTCCGATCAGCACTCGCCCGTGCCGGCGGGCTTCGAACAGCAGGCAGTTGCCGGCCGCGTTGGTGTCGCCGGTCTTGATGCCGACCGCGCCCTTGTAGACGTACAGCAGGTGGTCGGTGGTGAGCCACAGGTAGGAGTGATGGCCCGGGGTCTGCGGCACGAAGAACTTGCGCTGGCTGACCATCTGGCGGAACAGCGGGAAGCGCATCGCCTGTTCGCCGAGCTTGACGAGATCGGCCGGGCTTGAGTAAGTCGAGTGCTCGGTGGGGAACGGCATGCCGTCGAAACTCGTGAAATGAGTCGCGGTCATGCCGATCCGGGCGGCCGTCGCGTTCATCTTCCTGATGAAGGCGGCCCGTCCCGGTCCGTAGGCGGTGGCGAGCAGGTACGCGGCGTCGCAGCCGGACGGGAGCAGCGTCGCCTCGAGCAGTTGCCGGGCAGTCAGGACGTCGCCCTTGATCAGCCCGGCGGTGCTGGCGCCGCGCCGGCTTACGTAGCGCAGCATCGCCTTGGTCACCTTGATGGTGCGGTTCAGGTGCCCTTCCTCGAGCACGATCAGCGCGGTCATGACCTTGACGATGCTTCCCATCGGCCTGGGCACGTCGGGGCTGACGGACCAGAGTGTCGCTCCGGTTCCGGCTACGACCAGGTCAGCGCCCTTGACGCCGACCAGCGGTCCGGCGCTCGTGCCGACCGGGTTGACGGCTGGGGCCGGGGCCTGGACGGGCGGTGGGCTGAACTGGGCCGCTGGCATGGTCAGCCCGCCGGGCGACATCGTCGTCAACGCGATAATGGGCGCGACTCCGATTAGCAAAGCGCGCGAGGCTAGCACGATACAAAGTTAATCAGAACTGCTGTCATTCAGGGCGGGAGCGGATCAGGGCGCGCGGGTCAGGGCGCGCGGATCAGGGCGGCGGCGGAGCGCTCCAGATGAAGGTTCCCCAGTTGCTGAGGGTGTCGCGGAAGCCTTGCGGGATCAGTTCGGCCCCCATGTAGACCCGGCCGTTCATCACGGCGCCCATTGAGTAATCGCCCCACCGGCAGCCGCCGTTGAACGGCCCGACGAAGGCGGCGTAGCAGCCGAAGCTGTCATCCGGGCCGGCGCCGGTAGTGGCCGTAATGACGGGCCCGGTCGGGCCGCCCGGGCCGTACCTGATGTAGGCCGGGCTCGGGTAGGTGTGCGCGCCGCTGAGCGAGAACAGCAGGTAGCCGGTGCCTTTGCTGGTCACCGCGGTGTACGGGTACAGCAGGCTAGTGTCCTTGACCGCGACCGTGCCCTGGCGGGCGATGCTGGCCGTCAGTGTCTTGCCGACCAGCTTCGGCCGCAAGATGAACCAGTCGACCGCGTCGGTGCCGCTGGCAGTGGCGGTGTCTAGTTCGGCGTAGATCTTGCCGCCCGCATAGGTCGGCTCCATCTCGGCGTCGAAGTCGGCCTGAATGCCGCCGGGCGGCTCCTGGAATGAGGTGCCGAGCGGGCGCGGGCCCGGCCGCTGCGCGGCGTCGGACGGGAAGGAGTACCGCTCGCTGGTCACCCGCGCCAGGAACAGCGAAGGAGCGGCGAACTGGCTGGCCATGAACGGGGTGTTGTGCAAGGCGTAGACCAGCAGTTTGTTATCTGTCCCGGCGTTAGCGTTCGATTCGACGAAGTACTCGGTGTTGGCGGCGAACCTGGCTCCCGGCGGCGTCGTAGCCGGGGCCACCACGCTCGGCACGCCGGTCGCGTCCTTGGTCAGGTGGAAGGCGAACACAACCGGGACGGCGCCAATCCGCAGCCCGTTCTCCAGCTGTTCCTTGGAGACGGCGTAGATCACCACGCCATTGGCCGCTCCCGACGTGAGGCTTATTTCGCTGGTGGACACGTAGATGCCGTTGGCGTCGGCGCCCAGATTGTCGTAGTCGCCGAAACACGGGCAGTCAGAAGTGGAGGCGTCGCTGGTGTTCCAGGAGAAGACCGTGTAGCTGCCGGTGGGATCGGCGGTGTTGCTGACCGCCTCGAGCTCGCGGCTCGGGCTGATTAGCTTGCCGGAAGCGTCGACGATCCCGATGGTCAGCTCCTGGAAGAACCAGCGCTTGGTCGGTGCGTCGTAGTAACAACGCGGATCGGAGAAGAAGCCGCCGGGCGTGTCGAGCGCCGAGGCCGAGCTGATCGGGGCGAGCAACTGGTCGCCGGACCCGTCGTAAATGGTCAAGGCGTTGTTGATGTACTCCATGACGTAGCCGCCGCCAGCGCACAGGCCCTGATCGGGGGGTTCGAGGTCGAATCCGGAGACGGCCGCCTGCTGGATTCCGCCCAGCGCGCTGAATCCGGATTCGCCGGGCACGTTTGTGGTGGTGATCCGCGAATCGGCGGCGCGGGGGAATCTCGTTGGCTTGACCTTGGGCCGGTGCCTGGTGACGTAAGGGTCGACCAGCCGGAAGCGGGTGTTCTTCGCCGACGACGCTGCCGCCGCCGACGGCGCTGCCGCTGACCATGCAGCCGACGGCGCGATGGCGGCCCCCTGCCGCCTGCGCTGAACGGCGGTCTGACGTTCCGTGCTGGCGATCTCGCTGAGGTTGACCTGCCCGACTACGGTGATCGGCAGCTCGTCGACTTTGACCTTTACCGCGCTTGACGGCGTGTCTGGCGTGGTTGGCGTGTCTGGCGTGGTTGGCGCTGCTGTCGCGGGCCCGCTGGCTGGGACAATGGTCAGACCGATTCCGAATGCGGCCACCATGGCGAAAATCGGGAAATGGGCGCGCGCCGGGCGTAATCTCACGTCGACTCCCGGGGGAAATAGGACAGCTGTTAACACGAGCCATAACAATTACCGCCAGTCACTACCGAGGCTAGGCCGCTGCAGTGGCTATTGGCAATGGCCTGTGCGCGTGCACCCCGCGATCAGGACTGCCGGGTCAAAGTACCCGGCCCAAGCGCATCGGGGAAAGAATGATGCTGTCCCAGCGACATCATTCTTTCCCCGATGCGATCACCCCCGGCGCCGACCAGCAACCCGACCGCCGGCCCGGCCCGGCCCGGCCGACCGCCGGCCCGGCGCGGCCGGCCTAGCCGTTCTGGTCGTTACGCCATTCGATCCAGTTGCGAAGCTCGGTCAGGTCGAACTCAGGTCCGCCGTGCCCGATGGTGAACAGGCTCACTCCCAACTCCACCAGCCGCGCCCCGGTCTTCTCAGGATCACCCCCGGTCCCACAGGACCGCTCGATCTCGCCCGGATCACGACCCACGTCGGCGCAGTGCTGGGCCAAGATCTCCGATTTCCGCTCGATCGTCTCCGGGCTGCCGAAGCTGTGCCAGATGTCGGCGTGCTTGGCGACCAGCCTGAGCGTCTTCTTCTCGCCGCCGCCACCGATCAGGATCGGGATGTCCCTGGTCGGCGCCGGGTTCAGCTTCCCGAACCGCTTCTCGATCCTCGGCAGGGCCTCGGCCAGCGCGTCCAGTCGCCCGCCCGCGGTGCCGAACTCATATCCGTACTCGGTGTAGTCGCGCTCGAACCAGCCAGAACCGATCCCCAGGATCAGCCGTCCGTTGCTGATGTGGTCGACGGTGCGGGCCATGTCGGCGAGCAGTTCCGGGTTGCGGTAGCTGTTGCAGGTCACGAGCGCGCCGATCTGCGGTCGCGTCGTGGCTTGCGCCCAGGCGCCGAGCATCGTCCAGCACTCGAAGTGCTTGCCGTCCGGCTCGCCGTACAGCGGATAGAAGTGGTCCCAGTTGAAGAGCACGTCGACGCCGAGTTCCTCGGCCTCGGCGACGGTGCGGCGGATGGTGTCGTAGTCAGCGTGCTGTGGCTGCAGCTGCAGGGCTACCCGAATGGGCCGTTGGTTCGCATTGGTCACACTCGCAGCCTATCGATCACCCCGGCCTAGCCAATCATCTATCATTGATCTATCATTGTGATATCAAATTTGAAGAAGGACATCGCAATGACGCACCCCGTCCCCGCTCCAGCCCCCGCGCCAGCCTCCGCCTCCGCCTCCGCTCCAGCCGACCTCGAACGCCTGCTACCGCTCGTCTGGCTGATCGCCGCCGCATTCGTCGCGGTCGAAATCGCGGTCAGCGCTCGGTACGGCTTCATGCAAGACGAGCTGTACTTCATCGCCGCCGGCCGCCATCTCGCCTTCGGCTACGTCGACCAGCCGCCGCTCATGCCGCTGCTGGACCGGACCACCGACCTGTTTGGCCTGCACCCGACCGCCATCCGCGTCATCCCGGCGTTCGCGGGCGGGGCCGTCATAATCACGGCGGCCAGGTTCGCCGCGCTGTTCGGCGGGGGCCGGCGCGGGCAGATCCTGGCCGCGATCGCCATGGCCTGCGCCCCGATCCTGATCGGCGCCGACCACCTCGGCAACACCACGCCGATCGAACTGCTGGCCTGGGCGGTCGTCCTGCTCTGCGTGGCCACGGCGCTGCTCAAAGACCGTCCCCGCTGGTGGCTCGGCGCGGGCGCCGCCGCCGGCGTCGGGCTCGAAGACAACTACCTGCCGGTCACCCTGCTGATCGCGCTGCTCGTCGGCATCGCGCTCTCGAACTATCGCCCGGCCCTGCGCACCAGGTGGCCGTGGCTCGGCGTCGGCATCGCCGCGATCATCTGGTTGCCGAACCTGATCTGGCAGGCAACACACGGCTGGCCGCAGCTGGCCATGTCTACAGCCCTTCATGAAGAAAATAGTGCGGCGGCCAGCTACGCTGGCGGACTTCCAGCCCAGCTCATTTACCTCGGACTGCTGGTAGCGCCGTTGGTGGTAGCTGGTTTCGTCATGCTCTGGCGCACCAGCGAGCTGCGCTTCCTGGCCATCACCGCCTCACTCGTCTTCGGCTACGTGCTCGCCTGGGTGCCCGGCAAGCCCTACTACGCCGACGGCCTGGCTCCAGTCGTGCTGGCCGCAGGCTCAGTCGCGGCCGAACGCTGGCTAGCCCGCGGTCGCCATCCCCGAGCCCGGTGGGCGCTCCTGCTGGCCGCCCCGCTCGTCGGCACGGCGCTGATCCTGCCGCTTGAGCTGCCCTTCTTGCCGGTCGGTGATGTGGCTTCGCTGCCGAAGTCCAGCCAGGCCAACCCGAACCTGGGCGACTCCATCGGCTTCCGCCAGCTCGCCCGGGCGGTCGCGGCGCAGGATGCCGGCCTAGTACGGGCCGGTCAACCGCCGACCGCGATCTTTACCGGCTTCTACGCCGAGTCAGCTGCGGTCAACGTGTTCGATTCGCGCAAGCACTTGCCCCCGGTGCTCTCCGGGAACAACGCCTACTGGATGTGGGGCCCGGGCCAGGCCTCCGATCGGACCGTGCTCGTAGTCGACGCGCTCGGCCAGCTGAAGCCCTACTTCGGCAGCTGTCGGCTGCTCACCACCTACCACGCTCCCGACCAGGTGAAGAACGACTGGACGGACATTCCGATCGGGGTCTGCACGAGCCCGCACGCCGGCTGGAAGACGTTGTGGCCGCACCTGAAGTACTACGGCTAGTCCGCGTCGAAGGCGGCGCCGAGGGCGATGCTGTCCTCGGCCTCGTCATATCGAGCCACGGCGGCGTGCAGCTGGCTCCGCGACGTGATGCCGAGCTTGGGGAAGATCCGGTGCAGGTGATAGCCGACCGTCCGGTGCGAGATGTACAGCCGCTGGCCGATCTCACGGTTGGACAAGCCATCGGCGGCCAGCTTGGCGATCTCGAGTTCTTGCGGCGTGAGCCGGGTTCCGGACCCTGGCGCGTGCCGCCGGCTCGTCACCCCGGAGGCGCGCAGCTCCTGCTGAGCGCACTCGGCCAGGGCGCCGAACCCCAGCGCGCTGAGCGTGTCGTTGGCGGCGCGCAGTGGTCCGCGCGAATCGGCGATCCGCCGTTGGCGGCGCAGCCACCGGCCGTACCAAAGCTGCATTCGGCCTCGCAGCTGCGGCCAGGTCTCCAGGTCATGGGCCAGCGCTGACCGGTAGAGCGGCTCGGCTCGGTCATCGGGTGCCATGATCGGCCGCGCGTACGCCGCCTGGGCTCGCAGCAGCGGCGCAGAGGTCACCGCCGCCAGCGACTCGAGCTTGGCCAGGTGCGCCCGGGCGGCGTCCGGCGCGTCGGCGTGGACCTCCGCCTCGATCAGGTCGGCCAGACCCCAGGCACCGATGTAGGGGTGATAGGCCGGATCGGCCGGGTCAAGAATCCGGCGCAGTTGTTCGGTGCCGTACGGATAGCGCTGGTTTGCCACCGCGGCCCGGCCGCGTACGAACTGCGCCAGCGCTTGCATCGGGTTCGTGCCGGTGGTCGCCAGCCTGGCTTCGGCTTGTCCAATGAGCGCCTCGGCCGCCTCGCCGTC
>WNEY01003856.1_pt1 | contig 11333 bp, 6 predicted proteins | sample 5400531 | NCBI WGS metagenome assembly WNEY01 (sample SAMN13153338, study PRJNA577476) | soil metagenome | isolation source: 200 cm saprolite under Douglas fir tree site 1 | place: USA:California | collected 2015-04-18
TCGGAGCCGTCGGACTTCGAGATCGAGGTCGATGTCGGCAAGCAGCGCGTGGGGCGGCGCCGCGTGCGCCTCGTCCCGCCCCGCCGCTGGACGCTGTACTGGCTATCCACCAACCACACCGACGTCGGCTACACCGATCTCCAGGAGCGCTGCCTCGAGGTCCACCGCGCCAACCTGGACGCCGCGCTGGCCCGGCTCGCCGCGCATCCCGACTACCGCTGGAGCGCCGAGTGCGCGCTGCAACTGATTTCCTACGTCGAGAACCGCTCCCCCGCAGACGCGGACGCGCTCGTCGCCGCGATCCGCGCCGGCAAGATCGGCTTTCAGGCGCTGTTCGCGAACCTGCTCACGGGCATTCTCGACCACGAGACCCTGGCGCGCGCGGTGTGGCCCGCCGGGCTGCTCGCGCGCGAACGGGGTCTCACGTTCGTGAGTGCGCAGATCACCGATGTCCCCGGCCAGACGCTCACGTTTCCGATGGCGCTGGCCGCGAGCGGCGTGCGGTATCTCGCGAGCGGCCCGAACCCCGACCGTGCGCTCCCGCTGCTGACGGCGTCCCAGGCCGCCGAATACAAGCTCGCCGGCGATTGGACCGCCTACCCGCAGGTGTACTGGTGGGAGGGGCCCGACCGCAGCCGCGTCCTGCACTGGCGGAGTCATCACTACGGCGACGGCCTGCGGTTCGGCTTCGACCGGGGGCCGGACGAGATGGCCCGCCGCCTGTCGGACTGGCTGCTGACGAACCCCGTGTTCCTGTCGCCGGCGTACCCCTACGACCTCGCCCTGCTGTACGGCGCGCAATGGGACAACGCGCCGATGGATGAGCGCCTCGTGGCGAACCTGGAGGATTTCAGCCGCCGGTTCGCGTTCCCGCGGATCGTGCCGGGCCGCGCCGAGGATTTCTTCCGCGACCTCGAGCGGCGCTACGGCCCCCAGCTCCCCGTGCGGCGCGGCGACACCGGGCTGTATTGGGAGGACGGCGCGGCCTCCACGGCGGCGGAGCTGGCGCTGTTCCGGAGCGCCCAGCTCGCCGCGCGCGCGGCCGACCTGCTGGCGCTGTGGGACGCCCGGCTCGAGCCGACCGACGACGAGGCGGCCGCCCGTCGCCGCCGCCGCGGCGCGGAGCGCCGGGCGATGTGGCGCGACCTGCTGCTGTTCGGCGAGCACACTTGGGGGGCGGCGGAGAGCGTCTCCGCGCCGAGCTCACGGCAGACGGTGGAGCAGTGGGCGTATAAGCGGCGCTTCGTCGAGGGCGGGGCCGCGGCGGCGCGGGATCACGTGGCGGCGGCGCTCGAGCGCATCGGCCGGGCGACGGAGGCGGGGCCGGGCCGCCTCGTCTTCAACGCGTCGAGCTGGCCGCGCTCGGACGTCGTGCACGTACCGGACGGCGCTGGCCGGCGGTTCAGCTACGCGACGCGCGATCTCCCCGCCGTGGACGTGGCCGATGGCGCGGCGCTCGTCCTGGCGCGCGACGTGCCCGCCCTCGGCTACCTCGCGCTGCGCGAGGGGGAGCGGGCCCCGAATCCTCCGAAGGACGAGGGGGAGGCGCTCGACGCCCAGGCCGGCGGGCTGCGCGTGACGCTCGACCGGGCGACGGGTGCGATCCGCTCGCTCATCGGGCCCGACGGCAGGGAGCGCGTGGCGGCGGGCGCGTGGTCGGGCCTGAATCAGCTGGTCCACGTGTCGGGCGGCGCGCGCAGCGCCCTCTGGACCGACGGGTCGCGCGCCTTCCTCGCGACGCCGCCCGACCTGGCCGTGACGCAGGCGGAGGGCGTGTCGACGCGACGCGAGCGGCTCCCCGGAATCGGCGTGCGGCTGGTCGCGACCCGGCGGCTCGCCGGATTCCCCGCGGTCGCGTCCAGCGTGACGCTGTACGACGAGCTCCCCTGGATCGACATCGAGAACCGGCTCACGAAGACCGCCACGCTGGACAAGGAAGCGCTGTACGTCGCCTTCCCCTTCGCGCTCGCCAAGCCGACGGTCGACGTCGAGGTGCCGCTCGGCCGGATGACGGTGGAGAAGGACCAGCAGCCGGGCAGCTGCCGCGATTGGTTCTGTCACGCCCACTGGGTGTGGCTGCACGACGCCGCCGACGGCATCCTGTGGAGCGGGCCCGACACGCCGCTCTTCACCCTCAACGACCTGTTCCGGGGCCAGTGGCGCCGCCGACTCGAGCCCGACGGGACCCTCTTCGCCTACGCGATGAACAACTACTGGCACACGAACTATGCCGCGCGCCAGGGCGGCGAGTTCGCGTGCCGGTTCCGGCTGTCGATCCTTCCCCCCGGCGGCGACCCGGCGGAGCCGGTGCGGCGCGGCTGGGCGGCGTGCGATCCCCTGTACGCGAGCGAGCGTTATGAGAACGCCGCGGCCGGGCCGCTCATCACCAAGGACGCCGCGCTGTTCGTCGGCGACAAGGGCGCGATGGTGGTGGGCGCGAAGCCGGCGGACGACGCCGAGGGCGCGATCGTGAAGCTGCTCGACGTGGCGGGCGCGGCGCGCGGCGTCGGAGTGTGGCCCGCCGCCTACACGTTCCGCCAGGCGCGCCGCGCGAACCTGGTCGAGATGAACGCGGAAGCGATCCCCGTGGCGCCGGACGGGCGCGCGACGGTCGACCTGGCGGCGTGGGGCGTCGCCGCGGTCCGACTCTTTACATCGGCCGAGGCCTCCGGTTAAATCTCGCATCATGGCCAAGCCGACCACGCTGGGCGAGCTGAAACAGACCGAGTGGGCGAGCCCCGCGCGGGTCCGCCGCACCGTCAAGGACGAGCTGCGGGAGAACCTCATCTGCCTGCTCGAGAACGGTGCGCCGCTGTTCCCCGGCATCGTGGGGTACGAGGACACGGTCATCCCCCAGCTCGTCAACGCGATCCTGTCGCGGCACAACCTCATCCTGCTCGGCCTGCGCGGGCAGGCGAAGAGCCGCATCCTGCGCCAACTCGTGACGCTGCTCGACGAGGAGATCCCGATCCTCGCGGGGAGTGAGGTGAACGAGGACCCCTGCCGCCCGATCTCGAAATACGGGCGCGAGCTGGTGGCCGAGCAGGGCGACGGCGCCCCGGTCGCGTGGCTGCCCCGCGAGGCGCGCTACGTGGAGAAGCTCGCCACGCCCGACGTCACCATCGCCGACATCATCGGCGACGTGGACCCGATCAAGGCGGCGCGCGGCGGGCACCTCCTGTCCGACGAGCTGACGATGCACTACGGCCTGCTGCCGCGCGCCAACCGCGGCATCTTCGCGATCAACGAGCTGCCGGACCTCGCGGGCAAGATTCAAGTGGGGCTGTTCAACATCATGCAGGAGGGGGACGTCCAGATCAAAGGGTACCCCGTCCGGCTGAACCTCGACGTCGCGCTCGTCTTCACCGCGAACCCCGAGGACTACACGGCGCGCGGCAAGATCATCACGCCGCTCAAGGACCGCATCGGCTCCGAGATCGTGACGCACTATCCGCACACCGTCGAGCTGGGCGCCACGATCACCCAGCAGGAAGCGTGGGTCGAGCGCGACGGCAGGCCGATCCGCGTGCCCGACTTCATGGCGGAGCTGATCGAGCGGGTCGCCTTCGAGGCGCGCGAGGACAAGCGGGTGGACCGTCGCAGCGGCGTGTCGCAGCGCCTCCCGATCAGCGTGCTCGAGAATGTCGTGTCGAACGCCGAGCGCCGCGCGGTCGCGGTGAAGGAAAAGGCCGTGGTGCCGCGGGTGTCGGACGTGTACGCCGCCCTCCCCGCGATCACCGGCAAGCTCGAGCTCGAGTATGAGGGCGAGCTCCAGGGCGCCGAGACGATCGCCAAGGATCTGGTCCGCCGCGCGGCAGGGAAGACGTTCGAGGCGCGGGTGGGCGGAGCCAACGTGGACGACATCGTCCACTGGTTCGACGAGGGGGGCGCGCTCAAGGTCTCCGGGGACGAGCGCGCCGAGACGCTGCTCAAGGGATTCAGCGTGGTGCCGGGGCTGCTCGACCTCGTGATCCACGTCGGGCTCGCCGGAAAGAAGGACCCGGGCACGCTGGTGTCGGCGTGCGAGCTCGTGCTCGAGGGTCTCGTCGCCGAGAAGCGTCTCTCCCGCAGCGAGGAACTCGGCTACGCGCGCGCGCGCGCCGAGCCCAAGGGGCCGCCGTACGGCAAGACGGGAGGGGGGCCGGGGGGGCCGGGGGGGCCGATCGGCCCGGGGGGACCGGGGGGGCCGAATCTGTTTTCGTAGGTCCGAACGGGTAGATTCTCCGCCACACCCCCTCCGGAGCTCCCATGGGCAAGCTCGTCGCCGGCGCGATCGTTCTCGTCGTCGCCTTTTCCCTCCTCCTCGCCGCGGCCACGCTGCGCGGGCAGCGGCCGGGACCCATCGTCAGTCTGTTGCGCACCGCCGGCTACGGCGCGGCCGCGCTCGCGATTCTCCTGCTGATCGGCTCGACGATGGTCGTGATCGACCCCGGCGAGGTCGGCGTGCGGCACGCCTTCGGCTACGTGCAGCCGGGGCCGCTGCTCGCGGGGATCCGGTTCGTGGCGCCGTGGTCCGAGATCGAGCGGTACTCGACGCGCGAGGAGCAGTGGCCGTCACGCGGCGAGAACGTCGAGGCGATCGAGGCCCTGTCGAGCGAGCAAATGGGCATGCACGTCGAGGTGTCGATCCGCTGGCAGATCGACCCGCAGCAGGCGCCCAAGATCTTCACCGAGATCGGCGACGAGAACCAGATCCGTGGCGCGGTGCTCAACGCCATCCGCAAGGGGGTGCGTGACGGGATGGTGCAGTACTCGATCAACGACATCTCGAAGCGCACGCTGATCGCCAACACGATGGAGGGGCTGGTAGACTCGGCGCTCGTCACCACGCCGCGCGCGGGCGGCGGCAAGTTCCGCATCGCCACGGTGACGGCCTTCTTCCTGCGGGACCTCCAGCCGCCCGCGCAGGTCGTCCAGGCGATCAACAACAAGATCGCGCAGGAGCAGCAGATCGAGACCGAGCGCCACCGCGTCGAGGTCGCCCGGCTGCAGACCGAGCAGCAGCGGCTGCTGAATCAGACGCTGTCGCCCGAGGCCCTGACGAAGCAGTGGATCGAAGTGCTGCACGACATGAAGAACTCCAACAACCTGATCATCTTCGTGCCCACCGAGGGCGGGATGCCGCTCCTCAACGTCGGGGAGCTGCGCAAGAACCTCAAGCCCTGATGCCCGCGCCGGTCATCACGGTCACCCGCCAGTACGCGTCCGGCGGCTCGGAGGTGGCCCGCAGCGCCGCCACCACCCTCGGCTGGACGCTGATCGACAACGAGTTCGTGGACGAGGTGGCGCGGCGCGCCGGGCTCCCGCCGGACGAGGTCGCGCAGCTGGAGGAGCGCGCCCCCGGCCTGCTGGAGCGGCTCGCCCGCACGCTCGCCGTGGCGTCGCCCGAGATGTTCATCGCGCAGGCGAGCGTGCCCCCCGTGGAGCAGGACGAGGCGACGCTCGTGAAGGTGACCGAGCGGGTGATCGGCGAAGCCGCGGCGCACGGGCGCGCGGTCCTGGTCGGTCGGGGGGCGCAGGCCGTGCTGGCGCAGCGGCCCGACGCCCTCCATGTCTACGTCGTGGCGGGGAGGGAGTGGCGGATGCGGCTCGCCGTGGAACGGCTCGGCGTCGATCCCGCGAGCGTGGCGAAGGTGCTGGACGAGACCGACCGCCAGCGCGATCACTACGTGAAGACCCACTACCGGCGGGCGCGGCCGGACCCGGTCAACTACGACCTCGTCGTGAACGCCGAGAAGCTGGGGATCGAGGGAGCGGCGGGGCTCATCGTGGCCGAGGCCCGGAGACGGGGGTGGAAGTGATCATGTCTTTCTCAGCTCCGGCACGCGCCACGCCGCGAGCATCACCACGCACGCCGTGATCACGCCGCCCGCCGCCACGGCCACCGGCGGCCCGTAACGCTGCGCCGTCACGCCCGCCAGGAACGCCCCGAACGGGGCCATGCCCACGAACACGAACGAATAAAACCCCATGATACGGCCCCGCAGGTGGTCGGGCACGAGGGTCTGGAGCGTGGTGTTGGTGAGCGCGTTGTTCACGATCATGGCGCATCCGGCGAGCGCGACCAGCGCCACCGAGAGGGCGAACGACCGGGACAGCGCGAACAGTGCGACCAGCACGCCGAACGCCGTTCCCCCGGTCACGAGCGCCCGCCCCCGGGCGACGCGCCCGCTCGACGCGGCGACCCCCAGCGCGCCGAGCACCGCGCCGATGCCGACCGCTGCGGTGAGCGCCCCGTAGCCGCGCGCCCCCGCATGCAGCACGTCCCGCGCGAACACGGGCATCATCACCAGGAACGGGAAGCCGAAGATGCTGAGCAGGCCGGTCTGGATGACCAGGGTCGAGATGCGCCGGTCGCTCCTCAAGAATGCGACGACCTCGCGCAACCCCGCCCACGCCGTGGCGTGCGCGGCGCGCGCCACGAACGGGGGTAGCCGCATCGCGAGCAACCCCCAGATCACCGCGAGATAGCTGACGCCGTTCAGCAGGAAGCACAGCTGCACGCCTGCCGCGCCGATCAGCACCCCAGCGACCGCGGGTCCCAACACCCGCGTCGCGTTGAACAGCGACGAGTTGAGCGCGATCGCGCTCATCAGGTCGTCCTTCCCCACCATGTCCACCAGGAACGCCTGGCGGGTGGGGATGTCGAACGCGCTCACGACGCCGAGAAACGCCGCGAGCGCCAGCACCCAGCCGACGGTGACCGCCCTGGTCCAGACCAGCGCCGCGAGTGCCAACGCCTGGAGCATCTGGAGCGTCTGCGTGATCACGACGGTGCGCCGCTTGTCCACGCGATCGGCGACGACGCCGGCGTACAGGGTGAACAGCAGCACGCCGAGCGAGCCCAGCGCGGAGACGAGCCCGACGTAGAAGGGGGAGTTGGTGAGGAGCAGCACCAGCCAGCCCTGGGCGATGCTCTGCATCCAGGTGCCGGTGAGGGACACGCCCTGCCCGAAGAGGAAGAGACGGAAGTTGCGGTGTCGGAGCGCCCCGAGCCCGAGGCGGCTGGCCGTCTCTGTCATTGCGGGAAAGCTCGCCCGGGTCCGATATTTCGGGTAGGGTCGCGATGAAATACACGACATACAGTCGCTACATCCCCGAGCTGGCCGACACGATCAACCTCCAGGCCCTGCTCGACCAGCTGGCGGACTTCCTCCTCCAGTCCGGCTTCGCGGGCGGCCCCTACTCGCACCCCTTCTGGGGCGAGTTCGGCGAGGACGACTCCGACCGCTCGCTCGACGCCCTGCGCCAGGCGATCCTGCAGGCGCTGATGGAGTCGGGCCAGCTCACGCCCGAGATGCTCAAGCTGCTGCGCGGGGAATCGAGCGGGGACGCCCAGCGCGACGCCGACCTCCAGCGCCAGCTCGCCGAGCTGCTCGACAAGATCGTGCAGAAGCTGATCGAGGAGGGCTACCTCAACGTCGCCGAAGCGCCCAAGCTGCCCGCGGGCCAGCAGCCCCTGTTCGGCCCCGGCGGGATGGCGAAGGAGGCCGCCCAGCAGGTCCAGTTCAACCTCACCGAGAAGGGGATCGATTTCCTGGGGTACCGCACGCTCAAGCACCTGCTCGGCTCGATCGGGAAGTCGAGCTTCGGCGCGCACGACACGGAGCACCTCGCCACCGGCATCGAGGCCGAGGCCGTGAGCAAGCCGTACGAGTTCGGCGACATGTTGAACCTCGACGTCAACGCGACCCTCACGCACGCGCTGCAGCGCGAGGGCCTGGGCGTCCCCATCAACCTCGAGTACGAGGACCTGATGGTGCATCAGGCCGAGTACCGCTCGTCCTCGGCCACGGTGCTGATGCTCGACTGCTCGCACTCGATGATCCTGTACGGCGAGGATCGCTTCACCCCGGCGAAGAAGGTCGCGCTCGCGCTGACGCACCTGATCCGCACCCAGTTCCCGGGCGACACGCTGCGCGTCGTGCTGTTCCACGACACGGCGGAGGAGATTCCCCTGGCCCAGCTGGCGCGGGCGCAGGTGGGGCCGTACCACACGAACACCGCCGAGGGGCTGAAGCTGTCGCGGCGCATGCTGCTGTCGCAGCGCAAGGACATGCGCCAGATCATCATGATCACGGACGGGAAGCCGTCGGCCCTGACGCTGCCGGACGGCCGCATCTACGTGAACTCGATGGGGCTGGACCCGCAGATCCTGCAGGCCACCTACCGCGAAGTGGCGCTGTGCCGCCGCTCGGGGATCCTGATCAACACCTTCATGCTGGCGCGGGACCGCAGCCTCGTCGAGTTCGTGAAGAAGGTCTCGGCGATCTGTCGCGGCAAGGCCTACTTCACGAACACGATGACGCTGGGGCAGTTCATCCTGATGGACTTCATGCGGAGAAAGACGCGGCGGGTGAGCTGACGAGCTAGCGCGCCGCCGCTTCGAAGACCAGCCGCGACAGGTCGGCCACGAGCCGGTAGGCGTCCTCGTCCCGCTCGATCCCGCCCGTCACGACGACCAGCACGTAGCTCTCCCCGCCCGGCGGGTACACTACGCCCGCATCGTGGTACACCACCTGACCGATCCACCCCGTCTTGTGGGCCACGCGCGTCCCCGGCGGCAGGCCGGCGGGAATCCCCTCATGGAACTCCTGGCGCCCGAGCACCGCGAGCATCGCGTCGCACGCCGCGCGGCTCGCGGCGCGGCCCTGGGCGATCGCCACGAGCAGCACGCCCAGGTCGCGCGCGGTGGTGGTGTTGTTGAGGCCCGCCCGGTACGCCTTGCCGTCCTCCACGCCCCGCAGCACCTGGATCGACCACGCACCGAGCGAGCGCGCCGTCCGCTCGGCGCGGCCGGCGCCGACGCGCTCGATCAGGATGTCGGTCGCCAGGTTCGACGACCGGGTGATCATCAGCTCGAGCAGCTCGCGCACCGAGGCCTTCCCGCCCACCCGCAGGTAGAGGGTCGAGTCGGAGTCGTCCGACTTGTCGACGGCGAAGGGCGAGCCATCGACGAGCGACGGGAAGGTCGCGTGCACCGCCAGCGAGTCGTCCAGGCCGAGCAGCCCGGCGTCCGCGTCGCGGAACAGCTGGATCATCACCGGGACCTTCATCGTGCTCGCGGCGTGGAACCGCAGGTTGGCGCCGATCAGCAGCGAGTCGGGCCGAGCCAGGCTGCGGTAGTACACGCCGACCGCGCGGGACGGTGTCCGGGCGATGCGGGCCACGAGCTGGCCGCGCAGATCGTCCGCCCTCTGAGCCGCGGTGAACGGCGGGCCCGCGAGCGCCAACGTGGTCAGGAGTAGGGGGATACGCTGCCGGAACACGGCGGTGCTCTCTTGTGGGAGACCCCTTAAATTGCACCGCGTGAGCGAATTCGTCTTCGGGACCCATAACGCCGCGTTCGTGCAAGTCATGTACGAGCAGTTCCTCCGCGACCCCGCGTCGGTCCCGGAGGAGTGGCGCCAGCTCTTCGATAACGGCCAACTCGCTGAGCTTCCGGTGATTCCGAGCACGCAAGCCGAAGTCATCGCCGCCGAGCCAGGGAGTGGGGAGAGGGGAGGGGTACGTGCCGGTGCTTCGGAGAGTCCCGCTCCCCACTCCCCACTCCCTGCAGGCTTGACTGCCATCACCGGGCCCGCCGCCCGTCTCGTGCAGAACATGACGGAGTCGCTCGCCGTCCCCACCGCCACGTCATTCCGTGAGATCGCCGTGGACGCGCTCGACGCCCGGCGTCGGGAGCTGAACTCCGCGCTCGCCCCGGCCGGCAAGAAGGTCTCCTACACCCACCTGATCGGCTATGCGATCGTGCGGGCCGCGCGGGACCTCCCCGTGATGACGCACGCGTTCCAGGATGTGGACGGGAAGCCGCACCGCCTGGACCCGAACGGCGTGAATCTGGGCCTCGCCGTGGACGTCGAGAAGAAGGACGGCAGCCGCGCCCTCGTCGTTCCCGTGATCAGGCGCGCGGAGGCGATGCCGTTCGCGGATTTCCACGCCGCCTACGAGGCGCTCGTCGAGAAGGCCCGCAGTAACCGCCTGCTCCCCGACGACTTCGCAGGTGCGACCATCACGCTCACGAACCCCGGTACGATCGGCACCGTCGCCTCGGTCCCGCGCCTGATGAAGGGCCAGGGGTCGATCATCGCGACCGGCGCGATCCGCCAGCTCGGCCCCGCCAAGGTGATGACCATCACGAGCACCTACGACCACCGCGTGATCCAGGGCGCGGAGTCGGGGATGTTTCTCCGCACGCTCGACTCCTTGCTGCAGGGAGAGCAGCGCTTCTACGAGGGAGTGGCGGAGAGCTTGGGAGTCAAAGGGAGTGGGGAGTGGGGAGTGGTACGCCCCGCTGCACCATCAGGAACCACTCCCCCCTCCCCACTCCCCGGTGCGGTGGTGGGTGGGGAGGAGTTGAAGCACGTCGCCGCCGCCATGGCGCTCGTCAAGGCGATCCGCAACTTCGGCCACCTCGCGGCTCGGCTCGACCCGCTCGGCAGCGACCCTCCGGGCGACCCGGCGCTCGATCCCGCGCCGCTCGGGCTCACCGCGCCGACCATGGCGCGGATTCCGGCCGAGGTGCTGCGGATCTACGTCCCCGGGCGCACGCTTGCGGACGCCTACCCCAAGCTGCAGCAGACCTACTGCGGCACGATCGCGTACGAGGTCGAGCACATCGGCAGCCATCAGGAGCGCGTGTGGCTGCGCCAGGTGATCGAGTCGGGCCAGCACCGCGCGTCGCTCACGCCGGATGAGAAGAAGAAGCTGCTCTCCCGGCTCACCGCGGTGGAGACGCTGGAGCGCTTTCTGCACAAGGCCTACCTCGGCCAGAAGCGATTCTCGATCGAGGGGCTCGACGTGATGGTGCCGATGCTCGACCAGACGATCGAGCTGGCGGGCGTCAGCGGGGCCCGCCGCGTGGTGCTCGGCATGGCGCACCGGGGGCGGCTCAACGTGCTGGCCCACATCGTGGGACTTCCCTACGAGACGATCTTCGCCGAGTTCGAGGGCGGCCGCCACGTCGAGGAGACGCTCACTCCCGAGGGCGGCACCGGCGACGTCAAGTACCACCACGGCGCGGAGGGCGTGTACCAGACGGCGTCGGGGAAGCCGGTGAACGTCACCCTCTCGCCCAACCCGAGCCACCTCGAAGCGGTCAACCCCGTGGTCGAGGGCCGCGCGCGCGCGAACCAGACGAATCGGCGCGGCAAGGATTCGATCCACGACGGGACGGTGGCGCTGCCGCTGTTGATCCACGGGGACGCGTCGTTCGCGGCGCAGGGGGTGGTGGCGGAGACGTTCAACCTGGCGCGGCTGGCCGGTTACACCACGGGCGGGACGATCCACCTGATCGCGAACAACCAGGTGGGCTTCACGACCGATCCGAAGCA
>WNEY01003857.1_pt1 | contig 11333 bp, 5 predicted proteins | sample 5400531 | NCBI WGS metagenome assembly WNEY01 (sample SAMN13153338, study PRJNA577476) | soil metagenome | isolation source: 200 cm saprolite under Douglas fir tree site 1 | place: USA:California | collected 2015-04-18
CGTGGTCCGGCGCGTCAAGGGCTTCGCTCGTCTCGAGTACCCCGTCGGCCACGTCCTGTTCGAGACCGTACCTGGCCGCATCAGCCACCTGCGCGTCTCGCCGCGTCTGGACCGTGTCGCGTTCCTGGAGCATCCGGTCCCCGACGACGACCGCGGCTCGGTCGTGACCATCGACCGCAGCGGCGCGCGCACGACCCTCTCCTCCGACTGGGCCAGCCTCGAGGGCCTGGCCTTCTCGCCTTCCGGCGACGAGGTGTGGTTCACGGGGACGAAGGTGGGGGCCGACCTGGCGCTCTACGCGGTCACCCTGGGCGGGCGCGAGCGGCTCGTGCACCGCTCGCCGGGCCGCCTGGTCCTGCGCGACATCGGCCGCGACGGCCGCGTGCTGCTCGCGCGCCACACCTTCCGGCTCGAGATCCGCGCCCGGATCGGCGGCGAGGAGAACGAGCGCGACCTCTCGTGGTTCGAGCTCCCCCTCTTGACCGACCTGTCGGAGAACGGTCGCCAGATCGTGTTCTGCGAGAGCGGGGACGCGGGTGGCCCCGGTTACGGCGTCTTCCTGCGCGCCACCGAAGGATCGCCGCCGGTGCGTCTCGGCGACGGCCGACCCTTCGACCTCTCCCCCGACGGCAAGTGGGTGCTGTCTCGCCCGGTGCGCCCGCCCTTCCCGCTCACGATGCTTCCCACGGGCGCCGGCGAGACCCAGACCCTCGAGGACGGGGGCCTGCAGGACATCCGGTGGGCCGGATGGTTCCCCGACGGCCGCCGTGTGCTGGTCATGGCGAACGAGGCCGGCCGGCTGCCGCGGATGTGGGTCCTGGACCTGTCCGGGGGCAAGCCGCGCGCTGTGACACCCGAGGGAGCGACCGGCAAGGAGACGGTCATCTCTCCCGACGGGCGCTTCGTGGTGGCGTTCCCCGCGGGTGCGATGCGCGCGCGGCGCTACCCCGTGGAAGGCGGCGAGCCTGAGCCCATTGCCGGCCTCGAGGACAACGAGTACCCGGTGCAGTGGACCGAAGACGGCACGCTGTACGTGCGCAAGGGCGGCATGCCCGCCAGGATCTTCCGCATCGACGTCGCCACCGGCGAGCGTTCGGCGTGGAGGGAGATCGCTCCCGCCGATCCCGCGGGCGTGGGGTCGATGGTGCGCGTCATGCTCACCCGCGACGGCAAGTCGTACGCCTATGGGTTCAGTCGTTCTCTGTCGGAGCTGTATCTGGTCCACGGACTGAAGTAGTCCATGAGCCCTCAGCGGCCCGCGGCCGCCAGGGCCACCGGCGTCGGCGCTTCCACCGCGGCGGCAAAGCCTTCGACGGCCGCCCGCAACGCCGTCTGCTCGGCGGGGGCCAGGAAAGCCCGCGCCTGGACCAGGAAGGCGCGGCCCAGCGTCTCGGCCATGAGGCCGCCGCGGCTGTGCCCGACGTGCGGGGCGACGGCGTGGACGATCTCGTGCGCCACGACGCGGCCGAGCGCGCGGGCCACCTCCTCTTCCTCTTCGAGCGAGAGACGGCGGGCGCCCTTGTCCTGGAGGCCGAGGGCCCACAGCACGTTCGAGACATAGATCCAGGTCGTGTGCGACCGCGCGCCGCCCTGGGTGCCTCCCATGACGTGCTCGGGCAGGCGCGCGCCGTTGGCGGCCCCCGCCATCAGCACGACCTTCAGCTCGTCTCCGGTCGTCACGGTGGAGGGGTCGCCGAGGGCCCACACCGCGGCCACTCCCGCGGCGGCCAGGATCACCGAGGTTTCCTCGGCCGCGCGCGGGAAGGCGTACGGCGCCGAGCCGAGGACGTCGATCCAGACGAGACGCAGACGCGGCGCGGTCACCCGCGGCTCTTCCCGAGAAGCGGCGCCGCTCTCTCGTGAGGGAACGTGCAACCGCTCCGTCTCGGCTGCCGATGCGGAGGGGTTGCGCCCGGCCCCGAGGAGGACCGCCGCGAGTACGACAAGGCGTTCAACGCCCCGACCAAAGTGGCCCACCGCCGGCTCCTTTCCGCCCCCGCTGGTCCCGGCGTCGCGCCGGCACGGGCCGTGTGCTGTGGACTAGACGCTCGCGGCGCAGGAACCGTCCTGGCGCCGGCGCGGGGTTGGGGCGGAGTTGTGGATGAGCGGACAAGTCACGACCCCACAGCGTCGAACAGGGCCGGGTGAGACGACCCGCCTCAGCTCTTGCGCGTGGTGCTGCGGCGGCCCTTCATTGGCTTGGACGCGGGCGTGGTCGCATCCAGCTCGGCCAGCCAGGCTCCGGCCGAAGCGTCGCTCGGCATGCGCCAGTCGCCGCGCGGGGAGAGGCTGACCGACCCGACCTTGGGGCCGTCGGGACTCATCGAGCGCTTGAACTGCTGATCGAAGAACCGCGTGATGAAGACGCGCAGCCACGAGCGGATGGTGGCGGCGTCGTAGTGGCCGCGGAACGCGTGCTCGGCGAGGAAGAGCGTCTTGGCCGGACCCGCGCCCAGGCGCAGCAGGCAGAAGAGGAAGAAGTCGTGCAGCTCGTAGGGGCCCACGATCTCCTCGGTGCGCTGCGAGATCGCGCCGCCCTCTCCGGGAGGCAGCAGCTCGGGAGAAACGGGCGTGTCGAGGACGGAGCGCAGGACCTTGGCCTCCGGCCCCGTCGTCTCGTGCTCCGCCACCCAGCGCACCAGCTCGCGCACCAGCGTCTTGGGCACGCCGGTGTTCACGTTGTACATGGAGATGTGGTCCCCGGCGAACGTGGTCCAGCCGAGGGCCAGCTCCGAGAGATCGCCCGTGCCCACCTGCAGCGCGCCTTCCTTGTTGGCGAGGTCCATCAGCACCTGCGTCCGCTCGCGCGCCTGCAGGTTCTGGAACGTGACGCTGTGCGTGTCGCTCGGATCGAGGCCGATGTCCTGGATGTGCTGCCGGCAGGCGGCCTTGATGTCCACTTCCCTCAGCTCCACGCCCATCGTGGCCGCGAGCTGCCGGGCGTTGTCGAGCGTGTGGGGAGTGGTGCCGAAGCCGGGCATGGTCACGGCCAGGATGCCCTGGCGGGGAAGGCCGAGCAGATCGAAGGTCCGCGCCCCGACCAGGAGCGCCAAGGTGGAGTCGAGGCCGCCCGAGAGCCCGAGCGTCACGCGGCGCCGCCGCGTGTGCTCGAGGCGCTGGGCGAGGCCGGCGGTCTGGATGGAGAACACTTCCTGGCAGCGCTCGTCGAGGGTCGCGGGGTCGGCGGGCACGAAGGGATGGCGCTCGAGCTCCCGGATCAGGCGGTGGGGCGAGGGGGCGGGTATCGGGTCGAGGGCCACCTTGCGGTAAGCGCCCGAGAGGGCGTAGACGCTCTCGGCGAAGGAGGTCTGCCGCATGCGCTCCACGAGGAGGCGCTCGGTGTCCACGTCGGTGACCACCAGCTCGCCGTCCCGCCGGAAGCGCTCGCTCTCCGCGAGCACCGTCGCGTTCTCGGCGATGACGAGGTGGCCTCCGAAGACCACGTCGGTGGTGGACTCGTGGACGCCGGTGTTGGCGTAGACGTACGCGCCCAGCGCGCGACCCGACTGCACCTTCACCAGATCGCGGCGGTAGGCGGCCTTGCCGACGAGGTCGTTGGATGCCGACGGGCAGAGCAGAACCGTGGCCCCCGCCACGGCGTGGAGGCTGCTCGGGGGCACCGGAGCCCAGAGGTCCTCGCAGATCTCCACCGCCAGGCTCACGCCCGGCTCTTCCTCGAGGGCGAAGAGCAGCCGGCAACCGAAGGGCGCCGCCGTTCCCGCCAGCCGCACTTCGTCACCCACCGCTTCGCGGGACGACGAGAACCAGCGCTCTTCGTAATACTCCTTGTAGCCGGGCAGGTACGTCTTGGGCACCACCCCGAGCAGCCTACCGGACTGGATGACGGCCGCCGCGTTGAAGAGCCGCCCCTCGAGGGCCACGGGCAGGCCGGCCACGATCACCATCGGCGTCTTCGCCGTGTCGCGCATCAGGCGGCCGAGCTCGCGCTCGGCGCCGCCCACGAGGGTCTCGAGGCTGAAGAAGAGGTCCCCGGCGGTATAGCCGGTGAGGGCCAGCTCCGGCAGGAGGAGGACCTGGACGCCGAGGCCGTGCGCCTTCCGCACGAAGCGCAGGATCTGGTCCACGTTGCGCTGCGGATCCGCCACCGTCACCGGCGGACACGCCGCGGCGACGCGCAGGAACCCGTACGGGGCGGTGCTCACGAAGGAAGAATACGGCAGCGTTCAGCGTTCAGCAATCAGCAGTCAGCAGGCTGAATGCTGATCGATGAATGCTGATTGCTGCCGTCCCTCAGAACGTAATCTTCGCGGCCAATTGCACGAACCGCTGCGTGTCCGAGAAGTTCACCTGCGTGCTCGAATCCGCGCCGAAGTTCAGGCGCGGGTTGGACAGGTTGAGCTGCGGGACGAGGACCCCGCCCGTGAAATTGTAGAGCGTGTCGCGCTGGAAGGAGATGTTCGTGTGGTTGAAGACGTTGAACGCCTCCCCGATCAGCTCCAGCCGCGCCTTCGGCCCGAGGGGGATCCGCCGGGAAACGCGCATGTCCAGGTTGTAGGAAGTGGGCACCTTGTGGGAGTTGCGGCTGCCGGGGACGATGTCGTTGAAGCGGTTGCCGTCGTTGTTGAGGTCGTTGGTCACCCGCTCCGAGTAGGGCTGTCCGCTCTGCATGGCGGCAATCCAGCTCATGGACCAGCCGTCGAGCAGCGCCTTGGCCGCCCCGTGGGAGCCCTTCCAGTACGACAGGTCCCAGTAGCCGCTGAAGACCGCGCGGTGGCGCACGTCGTTGTCGCCCGGCGCGCGGTCGGCCTCGAAGTCGGCGGGGTTGGGGGCGTGCTTCGCGTCGTCCCCCGCGTTGCCGGGCACCACGGCGGTGGCGTCGGGCTTGGTGTCGGTGACCTTGCCCAGCGTGTAGGCGAGGCTCGCCTGCAGGGTCTGCCGGAATCGCTTCTTCACCTCGAGCGTGAGGCCGTTGTAGCTCGACTTGGCGGTGCTCTCGAACCGGATGATGCGGTCGAAGTTCGAGAACGGTCGCACGTCGGGAAAACGGGGCACGGTGAGGCTGCCGCCGCCCTGGATGGGCACGCTCGCCGACACCGGCGTCCCCACGTTGAAGTCGCGCGACCGCTGCAGGTTCCGTCCGGCCACGAAGAGGTAGCTCGCGCCGACGGACACGTCCGTCCCCAGCGCGTACTCCACGCCCGCGCTCGCCTGGTGCACCTCGGGGTTCTCGTAGTCCTTGTCGAAGACGAAGATGCTCGGCTTGACCCCGGCCACCCCCGTGGGCGGAGCCGAGAGCGCAGCGGGATACTTCGGGGCCTGGCTGCCGCTCACGCGCACGGAGATGACGTTGACGCCGTTGTTCGAGTGCGCGGTGCCGATCATGATGGACGGGGTGCGGCCGTAGAAGAGCCCGTAGCCGGCACGGAAGACCGTCTTCTCGTTCGGGTTCCACGCCAGGCCGACGCGGGGGCCGAAGTTGTTCTTGTCCGTCTTGAGGAAGCTGGTGTCGATCCCGGCCGCCGCGAGCTGGGGATCGGGGTTGCGGACCTCGGGCTTCTTGAACGATTGCAGGTCGTAGCGCACGCCCAGGGTCAGCGACAGCTCCTTGCGGACCCGCCACTCGTCCTGGACGAAGGCGGCGAACTCGAAGATGTTGGGATGCGTCTCGGGGCCGGTGGTCCCGATGCCGCCGAAGTTCTGCTGGTAGCTCTCGCCGGAGCCGTTCGGGATGCCGCGGTTGAAGCTGGCCAGGGAGTTGAACGTGTAGGAGCCGCCGAAGAAGCCGGGGAAGAAGTTGAAGATGTTGTCGTGGTTCACGTCGGCCCCGATCTTCCACGAGTGGGCGCCCCGGATCCAGGTGACGGTGTCGGCGATCTGGAGGCGGTTGATGGTCGTTTCCCGCGGCGAGAAGTTGTTGCGCCCGAAGGTCAGGATCCGCTGGCCGCTCTGGTTGAGGACCACCTCGGGATCGTTGGTGTTGGCGAGGCCCGGCTCCATGTCGCGCGCGTACTGGCCGCGCAACTCGTTGAAGAAGGTCGAGCTGAAGACCGAGGACAGCGAGCCGTTGATGGTGCGCGTGCGCACGAGCGAGTTGCCGCTGTGCTCCACGGAGTTGGTCGTGCCGCTGTTCTCGAAGTTCTCGCCGGTGAAGTTCTGGTGGTTATAGCGGACGGTGAGCCGGTGCCGCGGATCGAGCTGGTAGTCGAGCTTGGCGAGGAACACGTCCTGGTCGCGGGCCTGCTCGTAGTCGGTGGCCTTCGCGCGCACCGTGGCCAGGCCGGCCTGCGTGTCGGCGTCCGTGGGCAGGTTCGCGGGCAACGTGAGAAGTATCGGGTTGGGAATCTTCTGCCGCTGGCCGTCGTAGGAAAAGAAGAAGAAGGCCTTGTCCTTCTGCACCGGCCCTCCGAGCGAGCCGCCGAACTGGTGGACCCGGAAGGGCTGGCGGGCCCGGATGGGGACGGCGATCTTGTTGGCGTAGCTGTTCGCGTTGAGGCTCTTGTCGCGATAGAACTCGAACGCCGAGCCGTGGAAGTCGTTGGTCCCCGACTTGGTCACCACGTTGATGACGGCGCCGCCGGCCCGCCCGTACTCCGCCGAGTAGGCGTTGCGGTTGACCTGGAACTCCTGCACCGCGTCCTGGCTGAACTGGTAGGGGGCCCGGCCCGAGCCCGTGCGGCCGAGGGTCTGGCCGAAGAACGTGTTGTTGTTGTCGGCGCCGTCGATGACGAGGCTGTTCAGCGTGCCGCGCTGGCCGGCGAAGCTGATGTCGCCCCCGCGCACGTCGCGGTTGACGCCGGGGGTGGTGAGGACGAAGTCGATGAAGTTGCGGCCGTTCACGGGCAGGTTCGCCACCGCGCGCTCCCCCACCGTGGAGGCCTGGTGCGTCCGGCTGGGCTCGATGATCGGCGCCTCGGCCGTGACCGTGATCTCTTCCTGCGCGGAGGCGACCTTCAGCGTCAGGTCGGCATGCAGGACCTGGCCGATGGCGAGCGTCAGGTTGGGCCGCTTGGTGGTGGCGAAGCCGGTGAGGGTGGCCGTCACCTCGTAGGTCCCGACCGGAAGCAGCGGGGCGCGGTAGACGCCGGCGGCGTCGGTGTGCGTCTCGCGGATGATGCCGGTGGCCGTGTTGCGGATGGTGACGTTGACGCCGGGGAGCACGGCTCCCGACTCGTCGGTGACCGTGCCTTCGATGGCGCCGCCTGCCGCGAGCGACTGGCCGTGGAGGGCGACGGGAGCGACGAGAACGAGGACGAGGCCGGCCAGGAACAGCGCGTTCAGGACGCCGCATCTCGGCATGAGGTTTCTCCTTGGATGCGATGAGCGTACCTGGCGGGAGCCGGGGCCGTCAACGACGAACGGGTGACGAAGCGGAATTCCACCCACTCCCCTTGACCGGCCACGGGCGCGCCGATTACGATGCATGTCGAGGCAACTATTGTCGCAGCAAGAGCCCGTCGGACTCCTGATCGGGGCCGCCCGCCGCCGGATCAAGCAGGCGGTCGGGCATCGGCTCCGCGGCTACGGTCTCACGCCGCAGCAGTTCTGGGTGCTCGTCAACGTGCGCGAGCGCGAAGGCCTCGCTCTGCACGAGCTGGCCGAGCGGCTGCGCCTCGACCAGCCGACCACGTCGCGCATCGTGGCCCTGTTGAGGCGCCGCAAGCTCGTGCGCATGGGCGGCCACCCCGGAGACCGCCGGCGCTGCAGCCTCCGCCTCACCGACACCGGAGCCGCGCTGAGCGCCCAGCTCCACCCGCTCGTCCGGGAGGTCCGCGAGGCCGTCGTCCACGGGATGTCGGCTGCGGAGCAGGATCGCCTCCGCCGGATGCTGCGCCAGGTGATGGCCAACATGGAGCGCTTCGAGAGCGCGGCGACCGTGCCGCATGACGAGGAGAGCCGGCCGTGAGAGATCGCATCCGCCTTTCGCTTCTCCTGGCCGCGGGGTCGCTGCCCGCCTGCGCCGGCCGCGCCCCCGCCGCCGGTCCCCCGGCGGTGCCGGTGGTGACCGCGGTCGCCGCCCAGAAGGACGTGCCCGTGCAGGTGCAGGCCATCGGCACCGTGGAGCCGTTCTCGACCGTCACCGTGAAGCCGCAGGTCGGCGGCCTCATCGAGACCGTCCATTTCAAGGAGGGGACGGACGTCCGGGCCGGGGACCTGCTCTTCACGATCGACCGCCGGCCCTACGAGGCGGCGCTGCGCCAGGCGGAGTCGGCGCGAGAGAGAGACGCGGCCCAGCTCCGGAACGCGCAGTCCGAGGCCCGGCGGGCCGAGTCGCTCAGCACGCAAGGCATCCTCTCGCGCGAGGCGCACGAGCAGGCCCACGCCGCCTCGGAGGCGCTGGCGGCCACCGTCCGGTCCGACGAAGCGGCGGTGGACACCGCCCGGCTGCAGCTCGGGTATTGCACGATCCGCTCCCCGATCGACGGGCGCACGGGCAGCCTCCTCGTCCACCAGGGCAACCTGGTCAAGGCCGTCGACGGCCAAACGCTGGTCGTGGTCAACCGCGTCGACCCGGTCTATGTCTCCTTCGCCGTGCCCGAGAAGCGCCTGAGCGAGATCGAGCGCGCGATGGCCTCGGGGCGCCTGGTCGTGGAGGCGCTCCTACCCGGCGACGACGCGGCGCCCATCCCGGGCCGCCTCACGTTCCTCGACAACGCGGTGGACCGGTCGACGGGAACGATCAGGCTCAAGGGCACGTTCCCCAATCCCGGCCGGCGGCTCTGGCCCGGACAGTTCGTGAGCGCCCGCCTCACGCTGGCCGTGCGCAGCGGCGCCGTGGTCGTCCCCTCGCAGGCGCTCCAGACCGGGCAGGCGGGCACGTTCGTCTTCGTCGTCAAGCCCGACCTCACCGCGGAGTCGCGGGCGGTCGTGGTGGCGCAGGAAGCCGACGGCGAGGCGGTGGTGGAGAAAGGGCTCGCGCCCGGCGAGCGCGTGGTCACCGACGGCCAGCTCCGCCTGGTGCCCGGGGCCAAGGTCGATCTGAAGTCGCCGGCGCCGAACCCGGGAGCGACCTCGTGAACGTCGCCGAGCTGTTCATCCGCCGCCCGGTCGCGACCACGCTGGTGATGCTGGCGATCCTCGCCTTCGGCATCGCCGGCTACCAGCTCCTCCCGGTGAGCGACCTGCCGAACGTCGATTTCCCGACCCTCTCGGTCTCGGCGAGCCTGCCCGGCGCGAGCCCCGAGACGATGGCGGCGGCGGTGGCGACGCCGCTCGAGAAGCAGTTCTCGACGATCGCCGGCCTCGACTCGATGACCTCGACGAACGCCCTCGGGATCACCCAGATCACGCTGCAGTTCACGCTCTCGCGCGACATCGACGCCGCCGCCCAGGACGTGCAGGCCGCCATCGCCAAGGCGGCCTCCCAGCTTCCGCCGGGGATGCCGACGCCGCCGTCCTACCAGAAGGTCAACCCTGCCGACCAGCCGATCCTGTTCCTCGCCCTCAGCTCGCCCACCGTCAAGCTCTCCACCGTCGACGAGTACGCGGAGACGCTCATCGCCCAGCGCATCTCGATGGTGAGCGGCGTGGCCCAGGTCCAGGTCAACGGCGCCCAGAAGTACGCCGTCCGCGTGCAGCTCGACCCGCTGGCGCTGGCCAGCCGCGGCGTGGGCATCGACGAGGTGTCCGACGCGGTGCAGAAGGCGAACGTCAACCTGCCCACCGGCGTTCTCTGGGGGAAGCACGAGGCCCTCACCGTCCAGGCCAACGGGCAGCTCTCCGACGCCGCCGCCTACCGCCCCGTCATCGTCACCTACCGCGAGGGCTCGCCCGTACGCCTGGAGGAGGTGGCCCGGGTCACGGACAGCGTCGAGAACGACAAGGTGGCGAGCTGGTACAGCGGCACCCGCGCCATCGTGCTCACCGTGCAGCGGCAGCCGGGGACGAACACGGTCGAGGTCGTGGACGCGATCAAGCAGCTCCTGCCCACCTTCCGCGCGCAGATGCCGGCCGCGGTCAAGCTCGAGGTCCTGATCGACCGCTCGCAATCGGTGCGCGCGTCGGTGAACGACGTGAAGTTCACGCTGCTGCTGAGCCTGGCGCTGGTGGTGATGGTGATCTTCCTGTTCCTGCGCAACCTCTCCGCCACCGCCATCCCGAGCATGGCCCTGCCCTTGTCGATCGTGGGCACCTTCGCGGTCATGTACCTGCTCGGCTACAGCCTCGACAACCTGTCGCTCATGGCCCTCACGCTGTCGGTGGGCTTCGTGGTGGACGACGCGATCGTCATGCTGGAGAACATCGTGCGCCACCTGGAGCAGGGCAAGAAGCCGCTCCAGGCCGCCCTCGACGGCTCGCGCGAGATCTCGTTCACGATCGTGTCCATGACGCTGTCCCTGGCCGCGGTGTTCCTGCCCGTCCTCTTCATGAGCGGGCTGCTCGGCCGCCTCCTCCACGAGTTCGCGGTGACGATCGGGGTGGCGATCCTCGTGTCCGGCTTCGTCTCGCTCACGCTGACGCCGATGCTCTGCAGCCGGTTCCTGAAGGCGCACGGCCGCGAATCGCACGGGCGCTTCTACCAGGCCTCCGAGCGGGCGTTCGACGCCTCGCTCCGTGCCTACGATTGGAGCCTGAAGCGGGTGCTGCGCCACCGCCGGGCGACGATGGTCGTCTCGGCGGCGGTGCTGGTGGCCACGGTGTGGCTCTTCCGGATCATGCCCACCGGCTTCCTGCCCAGCGAGGACATCGGCCAGGCGTTCGCCTTCACCGAGGCCGCGCAGGGCATCGCCTTCGACGAGATGGCCCGGCACCAGCAGGCGCTGGCCGCCATCGTGGGCGCGGACCCCAACGTGGACGCCTACATGTCGAGCATCGGCGCCACCGGCCCGAACGCGACGAGCAACTCGGGCCGGATCTTCATGCGGCTGAAGCCGCGTTCGGAGCGCAAGCTGAGCGCCGACGAGGTCATCGAGGAGTTGCGGCCGAAGCTCGCCCGCGTGCCCGGCATCCGGGCCTTCCTCCAGAACCCCCCGCCGATCCGCATCGGGGGCTCGCTCACCAAGAGCCTGTACCAGCTCACGCTCCAGGACCCCGACACCGACGAGCTGTACCGGTACGCGCCGATGCTCGAGGACAAGGTGCGGGCGCTGCCGGGCCTGCAGGACGTGACGAGCGACCTCCAGATCAAGAACCCGCAATTGAGCGTGGACATCGACCGCGACAAGGCGACGGCCCTCGGCCTGAGCGCCCAGCAGGTGGAGGACGCGCTCTACACCGCGTACGGCGCGCGGTGGATCTCGACGATCTACGCGCCGAACAACGAGTACCGCGTGGTCATGGAGGTGGCGCCCCAGTACCAGTGGGAGCCGTCGTCGCTGTCGATGCTGTACGTGCGCTCCTCGAGCGGCGCCCTCGTGCCGCTGGAGACGGTGGCG
>WNEY01003858.1_pt1 | contig 11332 bp, 14 predicted proteins | sample 5400531 | NCBI WGS metagenome assembly WNEY01 (sample SAMN13153338, study PRJNA577476) | soil metagenome | isolation source: 200 cm saprolite under Douglas fir tree site 1 | place: USA:California | collected 2015-04-18
CCAGGCCGCGTTTCACAAACGCTGCCACGGCCTGCTTCAGCGGATCTTCGAGGTGTCGCTCCTGCCAGTGCCGCGCGGCGTTGCGGACCTCGTCGTCATCGGGCACCGCGTGCGCCGCCGGGCTGAAGTAAACCGCGTAGACGTCAGCCGCTTCGCCGCGAAACGGGATCGTCAGCCGGCCGGCCACGAGTGCAACTTAATCGAACGAAGCGCAGAGCGGCTCGACCAACACGCCCGGCATTTGGCTCGGCGGCTACTTGATCCGGCTGTTCTCCGACGTCGCGACCTTCTTGCTCGCGGCTGCGTCGACGTTCAGGATGGCCAGGATCACCAGGAAAGTCTTGTTCTGCCAGACGGCAATGAAGTACGCCTGGTTGGCGATCGGGCTGTTCAGGACGATCGAGTTCTTGGTGAGGCCGGTGTTGGTGCCCTCGATCACCGGCTGGCCGCTCTTGCGCAGCTCCGACGGGCTGACGTTGAAGACCTGCTCGCTGCCGTAGCCCTTCGCGGCGCTCGCCTCGTCCTTGAACTGGATGACGAAGTTCACCACCAGCTTGTAGGCCGCGGATCCGATCGACCCGCCCTGGGCCTTGATCGCGCCGCAGTGCGCAGAGCTGTCGGTGTAGAAGGCGGTGTAGGCGGCGGTGGCCCCTTTCGACTTCGCGTCGTCCCACTCGGTCTTGGTCGACTGGTAGGTCGAGGGGTCGGCGGTCTTCTCCTTGTTGAGGAAGCTGTCGATGTCGCCGGTCAGGTCGCACTTCGCCATTCCCGCGGGCAGGTCGCCGGTTTGGACCGACACGCTGGCGGCGGTTGGCGCGGACGTGCCCGGGCTTCCACCGCAGGCGGCGACGACCGTCACGAGTAGGGCCGCGACCAGGATTCTGGGCATCCGGCTCAGGCTAGCAGCGGGGCCCGGAAGTGATTCCCGCTTAGGAAAAGATCGTCCGGCGCCGTGGCCGGAGCTCGTTGACGGCCGACTGGATCCAGTCCCGCACCTGCTCGCTGATCTCGAGCACGAGGCGGGCGTCGCCGACGGCCTCGGGCCCGTGCTGGGCGACCTCGATCGGCTTGCCGAAGGCGATGAACCACTTCGAGGGCAGCGGGAGCAGCCCGGCCAGACCGAGCCACGGGAACGTCGGGGTGATCGGGAAGTTCGGCAGGCCGAGCAGCCGGGCTACGGGCTGCAAGTCGGCGAGCACCGGGTGCACCTCCTCCGAGCCGACGACAGCGACAGGGATGATGGGCGCGCCCGTGCGCAGCGCGACCTGGACGAAGCCTCCGCGGCCGAGGCGGCGGATCCGGTAGCGGTCGCGGTAGCGCTTGGCCGCGCCCTTGACGCCCTCCGGGAACACGCCGACCAGCTCGTCGCGTTCGAGCAGCGCGGTCGCGTTGTCGGGATGCGCGAGCACGTTGCCCGTCTTGACCAGGAGCATGTTCGTGAACGGGACGGCGAACGCCCAGTCCACGACCAGCATGCGGGCGTGCCGCGGCTGTGGATGCTCGGCGATGATCGCCGTTCGGATCATCGCGCCGTCGTAAGGAATGATGCCCGCGTGGTTCGCGACCAGCAGCGCACGCCCGCGGCCCGGAACATTCGTCACGCCGTCGACTTCGACCCGCCAGTAGTTGCGATACAGCCAGAGCGCGAACTTCGTCACGCGCTCAGTGAATTCCGAGTCGAAGTCGAAGCCGTCCTCTTTGAGCTCCAGCTCATCGCTGGGACTCATCACGCGGAGAGCTCCCAACGCAGTCCATTATCATCAGCACCGGCCTCGACATGCCACTCGCCCTGCAGGCCGCTGCCCACGAATACATCGGCTGGCTTCAGCTCGAAGCGAATCGCAGCCCGAACACGGTCCGCGCCTACGACGGAGAGATCCGCAAGCTCCTCGGATTTCTCGCCGAGCACGGGCATTCGCTCGAGGTCGACAAGCTCCGCCACGACGACCTGCGCGCGTATCAACGCTTCCTCGCGGACAGGCTGAAGAGCCCTGCCTCTCGCGCTCGCGCCCTGGTCGCGATCCGCTCGTGGCTGCGCTGGATCGCTCGCGAGGGCCTGATCGAGCACGACCTTTCCAACGGAATCACGCTGCCGAAGGTCGAACAGCGACTGCCTAAACCGATCGACCCCGACGAGCTCACACGGTTGCTGAACGCGCTGCCCACGGGGACGCTGCTCGAGAAACGAGACCGTGCGCTCGTCCAGTTCCTCGTCAGCACCGGATGCCGGATCTCGGAGGCCCTCGCGCTCGACCGCACCGACTTTCCGCGTTCCGGCAGTCGTCTTGTCGTCACGGGCAAAGGCTCCAAGCAGCGCAGCGTCTACCTGACCGCCGACGCGCGCACGGCGATGGAGGAGTACTTGAGCGCCCGTGAGGACGCGTGCCTGGCGATGTTCATCAACTTCGACCGCTCCGCCGGTGACGATCGCGAGCGCCGGCTGACTCCGGCCGGGGCGCGCTACATCGTCAAACAGATCCGCAAGGCGGTCGGCGCGTGGTCCTTCAAGTCGCCGCACGTCGCGCGCCACACCGCCGCGACGACGCTGCTCGAGGTGACCGGCGGTGACGTGCGCCTGGTCCAGGAGGTCCTCGGCCACGCCAACCTCAACACGCTCCAGGGCTACACGAAGATCGTCGACAGCCGCAAGCAGGAGGCCTACCGGCTTTACCAGCAGTTTCTCGACGGCAAGAAAAAAGCCTGAAAACCGATTTCCTCGCCGGGAATTAGTATTTGCCCGTGGCCGAGCTCAAAGACGCCAAGCTGCTCCATGGCATCCCCGACTCCGAGCTGCGCTCGATCGAAAGGCAGGTGAAGGTCGTGAAACACCCCGCCGGGCACGAGATCGTCCTCCGGGGCGAAGGCGGAGTCGGCTTCATGATCATCACCGACGGGAACGTGAGCGTCAAAACCATCACCGGCAAGACGCGCAAGCTCGGTCCGGGCGACTCGTTCGGCGAGATGGCGCTGCTCGACCACGAGGGCCGAAGCGCGACCATCACCGCCGACACGGAGGTCACACTCGCGAGCATCCCGGAGTGGAACTTCAAGCCTTTCCTGAAGGAGCATCCGGAGGTCGCGTACCGCCTCCTTCAGACCATGTCGAGGCGGATCCGACAGGCGGAAGCCGAAGACTAGGGCTAGCCGGCTCGGATTCGAACCCCGGGGCGTAAGCTCCGGCGCCATCCGAACACTCGCCGCCGCGATCGCTTCGACCATCGCCCTGATCAGCCTTGGCCTGACGATGCCGGCCTGCTGCTGCGGCGGCACCCTACCCGCGCCTGAGGCGGGCCCGCCTGGTTACATATCCGGCCAGCTCCAGTTTCCGTCAGGGATGGAGCCGTCTTCGGTGGTTGTATACGCGTTGAACCGGGACCGGTACGACATCGACGCGGCGTTCTACGCGATGACCCGGGTGACGGCACCGGCAACGACCTATCAGCTCGACGTGCCGCCCGGTGACTACTCGGTCGTGGCCCGGCTCGACTCGGACCCGCTGAGCGCGGCGGGCTATCCAGCCTCGGTTCAAGTTAATGCCGCGCAGGGCCAGGCACACATCGACATCTCCAACTGGGGATCGCTTGCCGCCGCCGACGTCCTGTGGCGGATCGACACCTTCGGTTCGCCGATGTCGCTGTCCAGCGCAACGCCCTCGGCCGCGCCCACGGAGTCGCCGAGCCCGCTCCCGGTCCGGAAGCGACCTCAAGGCCCGACGCCGCCTCTTCCCGCGGGGCGCAACCTGGCCTCGTACTTCTACACGGCCTACGCGATCCACCTCGACCTGCCGCTCGGATGGAACCAGGTCCATCAAGCAGCTCAGCCGGGCCCGTACCTGCCCTACTACTTCGTCAGCGAGAACGAGGAGAGTCCGCTGGGCCTCGACGCGCATGGCGTCCTCCTCGTCGTCCAGGAGCGCGGCGGTGCCTGCTTCCCGCTCAGGATCCAGGGTTTGACCGCGGAGGCGAGCTTCTTCAACACGCCGCAGGGGATGGCCCACTTCTATTTCCTCGACCGCAGCGGAGAAGTCGGCCGGCAGCCCTTCGCCGGCTCGGAGTACCTCGGCACGAAGGAGGCCGGCGGAGGGTGCCTCTACTTCAAGTTCGCCGGCGCGACCGCCTCCGCACGCGACTCCAACCTGGTCCTCTTCGACCAGATCGTCTTTCAGGCCAGGTACGAGTGGGCCTAAGCCAGAGTCTCGACGACGAGCCGAACGACCTCGGCCGCGGCGTTGAAGTTCTGCCTCAGCCGGTTCTTGGTCAGGGCGAAGGCGATTCCGGTGGCGGTGTCGAAGAACGCGAAGCTGCCGCCCACGCCCCCGACGCCGAACGCCGTCGGCGGGTTCTGCGGCTCCTGACCTGGGATGCCAGCCGCGTAGCCCAGAGCCCACGTCGTCGGCATGGCGAAGACCTCGTCGATGCCCGAAAACGGCGTGGCCGTGGCCTCGCGTACCCGCGATTCCGGCAGTAACCGGACGCCGCCGACGGTCCCAAGCATCGCCGCGTACATACGCGCGATGGCACGCGCGGAGGTCTTGCCTCCGGCCGGGATGTCGGCGGCGAGGGTGTCCGGGCGGTTGCCGAACGCCGCGTTCGGCATGAGCGACATCGGCGCCGCCTTGAACATCGGAAGGTCCGGCGGCAACTCCGGCATCTGGAAGTTCGGCGGAGGCGGTGCGTCTTCCAGCACCGCGAGGCGGCGCTGGTCGGAGCGCGGCATGCCGAAGTAGAGCTCCTTCTCGACGCCGAGCGGCCCCGAAATCTCCTCGCGGAGAACCTGGGAGATGGGCTTGCCGGTGACGCGGCGGATGATCTCACCGATGATGTAGCCGAAGGTGTAGGCGTGGTAGCCGATCTTCGTCCCGGGCTCCCACCACAACTTCTCGCCGGCGATGGTCGCGCACATCTTGTCCCAGTCGCAGAGGTCTTCGATCGTCGTCGTGAGCGGGATGCCGGGCACTCCGGCGGTGTGGTTGAGAACGTGGCGGACGGTCACTCTGTCCTTGCCGTTGGCGGCGAACTCGGGCCACAGATCCGCGACGGGCGTGTCGTAGCCGAGCTTGCCGCGCTCGACCAGCATGTGGACGAGCGTCGAGGCGGCGGCCTTGACGACCGAGTAGCAGTAGACGGGCGTGTCCGACGCATAGGCGCGCCCGGTGGAGGGGTCGGCGATGCCGGCGACCGCGTCGACGACCTGCCTCCCGTGGTGGTAGACCGCGACCTGGAGGCCGCGCTCGGCGCCGGATTCGACCAGGTTGTCGATGGCCTTCTGAACTTTGTCCTGGACGTCCACGGTTTGTGTCTTGCTCATGCCTCTATAGACTAGGCAGCCCTCCGAAATTCATCGCCCGCATCTTCGCGGAGACGATGAGCGCGCTCTCCTCAGCCATAGGCCGTCACGATCACGCGCGCCGACGTCCTCGCGAGGTCGTCGAGGTCCATGTCGGCAGTGGCCGACTCGACCGGGTAGAACATGCCACGGTCCAAAGGCAGACCCAGCGTCAGCCAGACGAAGTGTTGGGCGGCCAAGACGGGGTGGTGGAGGCCCGCTCGCGGAGTTGATCGCGGCGCGCCTCGAGAAAACCATCAACTCACTCGCATGAAAAGAGACCGCGGGTGTCTCCTGCGGTCTCTTTTCTCGTAGCACCGGCTGGCGGTCCGCGACCGCGTCGTTTTTGCCGAGAAAGCTGGCGCTCAGCCCATGAACTGACAGACCAGAGTCACTTCACCGCTGGGCGAAATGGTCGTGTGCGACTGTGTCGTCGGGGTAACGCCTGGCGCAAAGCACAACAGACCCGGGATGACGATGGCCGACGTAGGGCCGACGCCCGCCGGGAGGTCGCCATGGCACACCAGCGTGGCGTGGCCGCTGGGGGTGAGCACGAAGATGGAGTCCGTGGCGCTGATGCCGCCGAATGGTGGTGTGGCGATGCCGCAGGCAAGATCCTGGATGACGGTAGCTCCGTCATCCGCCGTGCTGACCGTGGCGGTGCTCAAGTCGGACGTCGTGACGCCAGTTGTCTCGTCGGACGAGCCTCCGGCCGCGCTCGAGGCCGCGGCGGCGGCCGTTCCAGCCCAGAGGAACGTAGCTACGACGAGGGCGACGATCGGGAAACGGGCCCAAGCTTTCATCTGGATACTCCTGAAAAAGTCGTCCCAACGCGTGTATGGCTAAGCGATCTCGGGGGGAGCCCGATCCCATCACCCCCTTCGGGTCGAAGTCCAGTTTCCGTCGCCCGCGCGGGCAAACCCAGCCGGCGATCAAACGATGGTCTCGCCGGAAGGTACTGTCAAGTAAATTTATAGAATTGATTTAACGACCAACGGCCGGCGTGTCAGCCGGTGGTGCCCGGGGTTGTGGTGTGCCTCGCCAGGTAGGCCACCGCCTCGGCGCGGCGGGCGACCTCGAGCTTGGACAGGAGCAAGCATCCGAAACCAGATCTAGGCAAGGGAGAGGCCGGAATCGTATTCGAAACCGGCCTTAGAAAGGTACGAGAGCTAGTTACTCGTCCTCGATCTGGTTGTACATGAGGCTGTCCTGGATCTCGTACAGAGCATCCATCGCCTCCATCACCGAGGCCGGCTTGGCCTGGGCCAGGACGGTGACCTCGGGCGATTCCTCGATGACCTTGTTGATGGCTACGGAGAGGACGGGCGGCATCTGCCGCTGGTCGGCAAGGTTCAGCATCTCCAGCTCGTTCAGGAGCTTGTCGATGTAGTGCATCTTGTTCCGGCGGGCGTACTTGGCCCGCTGGATCCGGCGTTCCCGAGCGGTCATGTGCTCGATGGCGCGGCTCGCCTGCTTGATCATTGGCATTCCCTTCTATCTCCTCCGAACCAAGTTTAGGGCGCGAGCGTCTTTTGTCAAGAACCGTCTGTAATAAATCGTTTTACCCATTTGGGCCTGTGCTAGAGTCGCTGCAGGCGACCGGATGAGGGCCTGATGATTGCCGGCCGTTCGACCCGCATGGAAATCCTCGAGCTGCTTCGGCGCAGGGGCCGATCGAGCGCGGAAACCATCGCCGGCGGCCTCGGCGTGACGGCCAACGCCATCCGCCAGCACCTCACCAACCTGGAGCGTGACGGCCTGGTGGTCAGCCAGCCGGAGCGCGCGGGTCGGGGCCGGCCCTCGCTCCTGTTCGTACTGACCGAGAGGGCCGACGCCGTGTTCCCCAAGCGTTACGGGCAGCTCGCGACCATGGTCCTGCAGGAGGTCCAGGAGATGGGCGGGCCTGAGGCGCTCGACGAGGTCTTCGCCCGGGTCGCCGCCCGGCACGCCGAGGCCATCGAACGCGACCTCGAGGGCCTCGAGTTCGACGCGAGGATGCGGCGTGTCGTCGCCTGGATCGGGCGCGCCGGCACGCTGGTCGAGCAGTCCGAGGGCCCCGAGGGGGTCCAGGTCACCATCCACAACTGCCCCTTCCGGAACACCGCGCTGAAGTTTCCGCAGGTATGCACGATCACCCCGCAGCTCATCTCCCGGCTCACCGGCGCGGCCGTTTCGCAGTCGGACTCCATCCATCGCCGGGACCCCTACTGCTCCTTTGTCGTCCAGCGACCTACCGACTCTTAACAGCTCCCAGGTCAAGCGGGTCGACGCGCTGTGTGCCGAGCGTTTCGGCATTCCGACCGAGTGGTTGATGGAGGCCGCCGGGTGGCAGATCGCTCGCTTCGTCGGCCAGAAGGCGCTAGTCGTGTGTGGGGTGGGCAACAACGCGGGTGATGGATTGGGCGCCGCGCGCCACCTTCAGCGATGGGGCCGTCTGGCCGGCGTGAGCTGTGTCGACGCCTCGCGGCTTCGCGGGCCGGCAGCTGCGGAGCTCGACGCGCTGCGGAAGCAAGGCGTGGAGCCTTCCGCCGAGCTGGAGTTCGGCGATGCTGAGGTGGTCGTAGACGCCATCTTCGGCACCGGTCTGTCACGGGCGCCCGAGGGAAAGTTCGCGGAGTGGATCGAGGCCATCAACGCGTCGGGCAGCGAGGTCATCTCCGTCGACGTCCCGTCCGGCCTCGACGCGGAGTCCGGACTCGCCTACTCTCCAATCGTGCACGCCGATGTGACGATCACCCTCGGTCTGCCCAAGCGCGGCCTGGGCGACAACGTCGTGGTGGTCGACATCGGGATTCCCTCTGAGGCGTACGCCGCCCTGGGCATCGAGCTGCCGGCGCAGGCTTACGAGCTGATCCGGCGATGACGCGCGAGGTCGTCTGGGACCACGGCGTCGCGCTGCCCGGTCACCGGCTGTGGCTGGACCCTCTGGTCGTGCGCAGCTTCGCGTTCATCTCGCACGCGCACACCGACCATGCACGCCGGCACAAGGAGGCGCTGCTGACGCCCCAAACGCTCGCCCTCATCCCCGAGGCGCGCCGCCCGCGCGGCTGGCGGATGCTCGGGTTTGGCGAGACGATGCGGCGCGGCGACGGCACAGTCACGCTCCACTCGGCGGGCCACATGCTGGGCTCGGCGCAGCTGCGCTTCGAGCACGACGGCTGGTCGGTGCTCTACACGGGCGACATCAAGCTTCGGCAGCCGGGCCGGATCGAGACGTTCGTCCCCCGCGCGGACGTCCTCATCCTCGAGACGACGTACGGTCGTCCCCACTTTCGCTTCGGCGATCCGGACGAGACGCTGGAGCTGATCGCGAGGTGGTGCCGGCGGGCGCTGGACAGCCGCGTGACACCGGTGCTCCTGTGCCACGCGCTCGGGAAGACCGAGGAGGTGATGCTTCAGCTGGCGCAGTTTGGATTCGCATTCGCGCTTGAGAAGCGGTGCGTGCCGTGCGCCCGTCAGTACGCGTCGGCCGGCCGGTCGCTGCCTGACTGGATCGAGCTGAACGGCGAGCCGGTCTCAGACCGCATCGTCATCGCGCCGCCCGCGGGCAAGGACGACATCCGGCGCCTCGGCCGATACCGCACGGCCCTGATCTCCGGCTGGGCAAAAGATCCTGACTTCGCGAGGTTGTTCGGCGCCGACGCGACCTTCGATCTTTCGGACCACTGCGACTTCGACGAGCTGATCGAGGTGGTCGAGCGCTCAGGCGCGAAGCAGGTCTACACAGTCCACGGTTTCACCGAGGATTTCGCGCGCTCGCTGCGGCGCAAGGGCGTGAAGGCCTGGGCGCTGGAGGCCAACGAGCAGCTGGCGCTGGCCCTCTAGGCTGTCAATTGCTCCGCTTTGCGCAAAAGGCGCCCATCAGCGCCGCTTGATGGGCCCGTTTTGCGCAAAACGCGTCTGGAAGGCGGCTAGCTAGCGGAGGGCCCAGCCCGACCGAAGCACCGCCCTCCGCAAGTCGTGGTCGCCCGCAGCGGCGTCGCTGAGCTTCGTCAGCAGCAGGTCCACCCACGCCGCCAGCTCGACCGCCGGCGCCAGCTCGAGGATCTCGTTCTTGACACGGGCGCGGAAGCTCCGGCCGTCGACATCGATCTGCAGCTCGGTGATGGGGCCACGGTTCAGATGCCCGCGCCTGGCCTGCGCGATCGGGATGCGCTCGACCAGGTAGTCAAGCAGCTCGTCGGGCGCGTCGCGCTCGACAAGTGGCGCGTGGCAGAAGACGCACGCGTCATCGATGGGCAAAGCCGGGGCGGAACAGACTGTGCAATTCATTGGTATGGCGGGTACCAGAGAGCGGTTGTTAGTCCGTGTAGCGCGTTATTGTGCCGTCCTCGCGGCGCTTTTCATCCTGGTATAACGGGCAATCCTCGAAATTGCGTACGCAGATCGGCGGGCTGTCGGTCAACGCGTATTTGCGCTTGGAACGGTGGTCGACGTGACAGTCGAAGCGGTAGACGCGTAGCGGTCCGGTCCGCTCCTTGACCAGCTCCTCGAGGTAAGGGCACCTTCGCATCGCGGCCTACGATAGGTCACCTTCCTCATGATTGAGTTCGCTAGAGCGGGCGCGGCCGTGGGCAGCACGCCCGCCACGCTCGAGAAGACCCGCATCCTCGGCGCCTACTTCCGCACCCTCGACGAGGACGACCTGCGCCGCGCCGCCGTCTACATGAGCGGGCGTACGTTTCCGCCCTCGCAGAGGCGAACGCTCGGCCTCGGCTGGTCGACGCTAAGCAAGGTCATCTCCTCCGTCTCGCGGCGAGACGAGGAGGAGCTCGGCAAGATATTCCGCAAGCATTCGGACCTCGGCGATTGGGCCGGCGAAGCGGTGGACGGCGCGACAGAGCCGGCGCCCGTGACGCTCGCGGACGTCGAGGCTACGCTAGAGACGATCCGCTCCGCCCGCGGCAACGCGAAGGCCGCGCCGCTCGAGGCCATGGTCCGGCGCATGGACGCCGAGTCGGCGCGGTTCTTCATCAAGATCATCTCCGGCGAGATGCGGATCGGCCTCAGCGAGGGTCTGGTCGAGGCGGCCATCGCGGACGCGTTCGACGTCCCCATCACGCAGGTCAAGCGCGTCCACCTCGTCACCGGCGACATCGGCGAGACCGCCGTGCGCTGCAAGCGCGGCGAGTTCGAGGCCAGCAAGATCACGCTCTTCCAGCCGGTCCGCTTCATGCTCGCGAGCCCGGTCGAGACGCCGCAAGAAGCCTTCACGCGCATGGGCGCCGGCACCGTCTGGACCGAGGAGAAGTACGACGGCGTGCGCTGCCAGCTGCACCGCCAGGGCTCGCGTGTCGAGCTTTTCTCCCGTGACCTGAAGGAGACGACGGCCGCGTTCCCGGAGCTGGTGGAGGCCGCGCCGGGAATCGGCCATGACGTGCTGTTCGACGGCGAGGTGCTCGCGCATCGAGACGGCCGCGTGCTGCGCTTCTTCGAGCTGCAGCATCGCCTCGGCCGCAAGAAGGTCGACGACGAGCTCCGGCGCGAGGTGCCGGTCGTGCTCGTGATCTTCGACCTGCTCTGGCTCGACGGCCGCACGCTGCTCGACGAGCCCCTGACCGCCAGGCGCAAGCTGCTCGAAGGCCTCGGCCTCGAGCACCCTTTCCTCCTCGCGCGGCTGGAGGAGGCGACCGGCCCCGATCACCTGGACCGCATTTTCAAGGAGACGCGCGAGCGCGGCAACGAGGGGCTGATGGCCAAGGACCCGCTCAGCCCGTACACGCCTGGGCGGCGCGGCCTCGCGTGGCTGAAATTGAAGCGCCCGCTGGCGACTCTGGACGTCGTGGTCACCGCGGTCGAATGGGGGCACGGCAAGCGGCGCGGAGTGCTGTCCGACTACACCTTCGCGGTCAAGGACACGCGGTCGGGCATGCTCGTCAACGTCGGCAAGGCGTACAGCGGCCTGACCGACGCCGAGATCGCCGAGTTCACCAAGAAGTTTCTCGAGATGACGATCGAGGACCAGGGCTTCCGGCGCATGGTCCGCCCCGAGGTCGTGCTCGAAGTC
>WNEY01017521.1_pt1 | contig 11331 bp, 10 predicted proteins | sample 5400531 | NCBI WGS metagenome assembly WNEY01 (sample SAMN13153338, study PRJNA577476) | soil metagenome | isolation source: 200 cm saprolite under Douglas fir tree site 1 | place: USA:California | collected 2015-04-18
CGGCCCGCGCCTGCTGCGGGAAAACCGATGCGACTGGGATTGATCATCGGAATCGGCAAAGACCCTGAGAGCGCGATCGCCAAGGTCCACGACCTCGGCCTGCCCACCTGCCAGGTGGGAGTCGAATCTTTTGAGCCCGAGTTGGTCACGGCCCTCCGAAGCGCTCTGGACCGCTACGGCGTCGAGGCCACCTCCCTGGTTGTTGGGGGACCAGGGCCGGAGGTATACGACTTCTACCAGGGCCCGTTGACGATCGGCCTCGTCCCCCGCGAATATCGCGCCACGCGCATCGAGCGCATCAAGAAAGCCTCGGACTTCGCCAAGAAGTGCGGCATCCCCGCCGTTCAGACTCATTGCGGCTTCATCCCCGAAAACCCGAACGACCCTGTGTATAAGGAAACGGTAAAGGCGATCCGGGAGGTCGCGAGCTACTGCAAACAGAACGGTCAGAATTTCCGCTACGAGACCGGGCAGGAGACTCCGATAACCTTGATCCGCGCCATCCAGGACGTCGGCCTGGACAACCAGGGCGTGAATTTCGACGTAGCGAATTTGATCCTCTATGGCAAGGCGAATCCCGCCGATGCCGTTGACCTCCTCGGCCCGTACGTTCAGGGGATGCACGCGAAGGATGGGCTGTACCCGACCGACCCGAAGAACCTCGGAGAGGAGGTCCCCATCGGTCAAGGCAAAGTGGACTTCCCGCGGATCATCCAGCGCCTCAAGGAATTGAATTACCGCGGCGCTGTAACCATTGAACGGGAGATTTCCGGGCCGCAGCAGGTCGAGGATGTCCGGGCGGCCAAGCGGTACCTCGAAAAGCTCATTGGTTGAGCACGGGCGGGGCGCAACGTGCCTTCAGGAAACCTGCCGGGACACTATCGAGCAGTCGAAATCATGCGGGCAATATCCCGGCCCCGCAGTGCAGCAGAAGGGGGAAAACATAATGACTGAGCATCTGAACCAGAAAATTGGCAGGCGCAGATTCATTGGCACCGCAGCCACGGCGGGCTTGATGATCATCAAGCCGGAGCTGGTGCGCGGCACCTCGGCAAACTCCGCAGTCCGGGTGGGGCTCCTTGGATGCGGCGGGCGCGGCACCACCGATGCGACTGATCTTGTCAACACCGGCTCGGCGCGGGTCGTGGCTCTCGCTGACCTCTTCGATGACCAGCTCCAGGCGTCCAAGAAGCACTTCGACGAGCTCGGGCAGTCGAAAGGGCACCCGGGCGTTGACGCTTCGCAAATGTTCAAGGGCCCGAAGGCCTACCAGCAAATCGCCGCGTCGAAAGAAGTGGACGCGATCGTCGTCGCGACCCCGCCCTATTTTCATCCTTCGCATCTTGAAGCCGCCGTCGCTGCTGGCAAGCACGTTTACTGCGAAAAGCCTGTGGCGGTGGACGTCCACGGCGCCAAGCAGGTCATCGAAACCGGAAAAAAGGCGGAGGGCAAGATCAGCCTGGACGTAGGATTCCAGATCCGCAACGCCCCTCCTTTTGTCGAGCTGACGCAGCGCATCCATGGCGGCGCGCTCGACATCCTGGTGGAGCAGAACATCCACGTGGTGGACGTCTGCAACTGGGTCCTTCAGGGGCACCCGCTGAAGGCGACGGCCACCGGCGGCCGCAAGGTCCGAACCGACAGCGGCGACTGCTGGGACCACTTCGAAGTGCTGTTTACCTATCCCGACGACGTGCACGTGAGCCTGAATTCCACCCAGTTTGACAAAGGCTGGTGGGACGTGTGCGAGCGCTTCTTCGGCAGCAAAGGTGTTTCCGAGGCGCACTATGACCACCCCGTCCGCATCACCGGCGATGACCCCTGGGAATGGGACGCAGGCGGTGGCCAGACGCAGGAGAAACCCGGGCAATTCTCGACCACCGGCGTCTTCAAAGGCGCCCTCGACCAGGCCGACCCGGAGAAAAAGAAGGCTTTCGCCGAAAGCATCTTGAGCGGGAAATTCCACAACCAGGCCGCTCAAGGGGCCGAGTCTGCGCTCAGTGCCATGATGGGACGGAGGGCGGCCTACACGGAGCGCGAGGTCACCTGGGAAGAGCTGTTGCGCTCGGACGAAGCTTGGGACGCCCGAATAGACCTCGAAAAGCTGGCCTAAAAGCCGTCGCAAGCCGCGGAGCAGCGGTGACCCACCGCTGCCAAATTCGACCGAGAGGTTTTTTATGAAGAACCAGTCGTCTCGTCGTGAGTTCCTGAAGGCCTCGCTTGCGGCCACCTGCGCGGCCGGAGTTGGCAAGGACGCCGCTCGCGCCGCCTTCGCCTCGCCCGCAGCCGGAGTCCCTGCCGGCGCCGCGGTGCCTTCGCCGCTCCCCATCAAAAAGGCAGTCTTGCTCGGTATGCTCCCCAAGCAACTGAGTTACAAAGACCGCTTCAAGTTGGCGCGTGACGTCGGCTTTGAGGCGCTCCAGGTCTATCCCACCTCGGACCAGCGCGAAGCGGAGGAGATCAAGAAAGCCGCGGAGGACTCGAAGGTCCGGATCGATTCCATCATGAACGAGGGCCACTGGGAGTGGCCTCTCTCGTCGAGCGACCCCGCCGTCGTTGAAAAAAGTCTCAACGCCATGCGGACCTCGCTGCACAACGCCAAGTTCTGGGGTGCCTACTCGGTCCTGCTCGTGCCCGCGGTCGTCAACCCTCAGACAAGCTACCGCGACGCCTGGACCCGCTCGCAGGAACAAATCAAAAAGTTGGTCCCGCTGGCCGAGGAGCTGGGCGTGGTGATTGCCGTCGAAGAGGTCTGGAACAAGTTCCTCCTGAGCCCGCTCGAGTTTGCGACCTACATTGACCAGTTCAACAGCCCGTGGGTCAAGGCGTGGTTCGACGTCGGCAACGTCGTGCTCTACGGCTATCCGCAGGACTGGATCAGGACGCTCGGCAAGCGAATCGTCGAACTGCACCTCAAGGACTTCAAGCGATACGAGAACAAGTACGAGTGGGTGAACTTGGGCGACGGCGACATTGATTGGGCGGAAATCCGCAAGGCGCTTGCCGAAATCGGCTATTCGGGCGCCGCAACCACGGAGCTCGAAAGCGGTGACGAAGCCTACCTGCGCGATGTCAGCAAGCGGGTGGACCGCCTAGTCCTTGGCGTTTAGCGAGTCCCCCGGTGCGCGGCCGGGAAACCGGCTTTCAACGGTCAAGAATAGAAATCCGGTCGAACGCCTATCCGAAGTCTTTCCAGGGACACTCTGCCCGCCACCCATCACGCCCCCCTCGCTCCCCAGGCTCGCCATTCACGGTTCCAATTCGGAAAGGAGTCCGCGCAAATTCTGCTCGCGGAGCTTGCGCTGCGGATGAAGAGTCGGTTGTAATAGCCGGGATGGAGGCAAAACGCGAGGCAGCCACGGAAATCGTGCGCAAGTTGCGCGCCCAGGGATTTCAGGCGTACCTGGTGGGCGGGTGCGTGCGGGACCTCGTCATGGGCCGCGAGCCCAAGGACTACGACGTGGCGACTGACGCGACGCCGGACGAAGTCCTGAAGCTCTTTCCGGACAGCCTGACCGTGGGAGCGCAATTCGGCGTGGTCATCGTCCGCCGCGAGTCCGGCAACGTCGAAGTGGCGACGTTCCGCAGCGATGGCCGCTATGCCGACGGCCGCCACCCGAGTGAAGTCCGGTACGCCAAAACTCCCAAAGAGGACGTCCAGCGCCGCGACTTCACCATCAACGGCCTGCTTTACGACCCGCTCAAAGACCAGGTGCTCGATTACGTGGGCGGGCAGGCCGATATCCGGGAACGGCGCATCCGGACCATCGGCGATCCGGCCCAGCGTTTCAACGAAGACCGCCTGCGGATGCTGCGCGCCGTGCGCTTTGCGGCACGCTTCGGCTTCTCGCTCGATCCCGCGGCGCGCGACGCCATCCGCGCGCTCGCCCCGGAGATCCGCGACGTGAGCGCGGAACGCGCGCGGGACGAAATCCTGAAAATCCTGACGGAGGGCCAGGCTCGCCGCGGCTTCGAGCTTCTTGAGGAGACCGGCTTGCTCGAGGAAGTGCTGCCCGAGGTCAAGGCGATGCAGGGCGTCCAGCAACCTCCGGAGTTCCATCCCGAAGGCGACGTGTGGACTCACACGATGATGATGCTCGAGGGCCTGAAGTCCCCCACGCCCACGCTGGCGCTGGGCACGCTGCTGCATGACGTGGGCAAGCCGTCCACTTTTACCGTCCGCGAGCGTATCCGGTTCGACAACCACGTCGAGGTCGGCGCCAAGATGGCCGAGGCCATCTGCGCCCGCCTGCGGCTCTCCTCGCGCGAGACCGAACGCGTGGCGGAGCTCGTCCGTCACCACCTCCGCTTCAAGGACTTCCCGCGCATGCGTCGCTCCACTCAATTGCGATTCCTGCGCATGGAAGGCTTTGAAGAACACCTGGAGCTGCACCGGCTTGACTGCCTCGCCAGCCACGGCGACCTGACCAATTACGAGATGGCCCGCCGGATGCTCGAAGAGACTCCCCCTGAGCAAGTGAAGCCCGCGCCGCTCGTGCGCGGCGACGATCTGATCGCGCAAGGGTACACGCCGGGGCCTGTCTTCAAAAAAATCCTTCAGGCTGTCGAGGACGCGCAGCTCGAAGGCAAGGTCAAGACGCGGGAGGAAGCCCTGCGGATGGTCGAGGAGGAGTTCCCTCTGCCGCGTCCGTAGCGCCGCTCGGGCGTGTAGTCCGGATGCGTTAGGGGCGCCGCAGAGGCCCGCCATCCTTGACACTTCTTGAAAGCGCGTGTTAAATTTTTTCGTTATTGTTGCCCAGCAGGTTGCTGTCCTGAAGAATGACCGATCTCGATGACCGAAATCCTGAGCTGGATTGGGAAGCTTCTTCTCCAATCGGTCCCCACAGTCATCTTCGTTTTTCTCCTCCTGGTCATCCTTGAGCGGTGGCTTTTTCGCCCCCTCACGGCGGTCCTGAAAAAGCGCGAGGATGCCACCGTCGGAGCATTGGCGCGCGCCAGGGAGCAAGCGGCCCAGGCAGAGGCGAGAACCCGCGAGTACGAGGTTGCCTTCCGGGCCGCCCGGCAGGAAGTCTATCGGGTAAGGGAAGCCGACCGGCGTGCGGCCCTTGCCGAGCGGGAGAGCGCTCTCAAGAAGGCGCGTGAAGAAGCCGAGGTTTGGATCAGGAAGGCCCAGGAAGACCTGGCGAAACAGATTGAGGCCGCCAAGCAGGAACTCCAGAGCGCCCTGCAGTCGCTCGCCTCGGGTATAGCTGAAACAGTGCTCGGGGAATCCTCCTCGGCGGGCCAGGAAAGGGGCGTTGGACCTTGAAGCTCAGAGTTGCGGCGGTGGGTCTGTTGTTCTTTCTCGGCGGCTGGCGGCTTGCCCCGCCGTGCTGCGCGGCGTGTGCTCCACCGGGCCCTGACGCTGCGGTGGCTGCTTCCCAGGAAAAGGAAGAAGGCGGAGGGGAAAAGAAAGAATTATTTTTCAAGCTGGTCAACTTTCTCCTCCTGATAGGAGTGCTGTCCTATGTGCTCCGCAAGCCTTGAGGCTTCTCAGGCCCAGTTGAGCGCGGTCGAAGAGAAGCTCCGGCACCTCGAGGAGGAAATCGCGGCCTTCAAGGACGCCGCGCGGCGAGAGATGGAAGCCGAACACGAGCGGCTGCGGCAGGCCGCCGCGTCCGAAGCCAGAAAAATACTCGAATTCGCTCAGGCGCAGATCGAGGCGGCGGCGCGGGCGGCGAAAAGCGAGCTGAAGATATTCACCGCGCAACGGGCCCTCGAGCTTGCCGAGGAGATGGTTCGCCAGCAGATGGACGCGGCGCGGAGGAAGCGCCTGGTCGGCCGGTTCGTCGAACGTGTTGGGGAGGGCTCGCCTTCTCAAAGTAAAGTCTGAACTGCCGCTATGGGTCTCAAATTTTTTCGAGTAGGTTCCCGACCGGAGTCCCAGCATGTCAACCGTCGTCGCCAACCGATACGCCCGCGCCCTGGCGGACGTGCTCGCCAGGAAGGGTGATTACCGCGCGGCCCTCAAGGAGCTCCAGGGGTTTGCCGCTGCGTACGGCGCGAGCAGGGAATTGCGCGAGGTGCTCAAGACCCCTGCGGTCCCGCTCGAGCAGAAGACCAAAGTGCTGGAGGCTGTCCTGGCCCGGCTCAAGGCGTCAACCGTAACGCGCAACTTCCTGCGTGTGCTACTTGCGAACTACCGGATGGTCCTGCTCGAGAAAGTGGTCGAGGGGTTCCGCAGAGTGGCGAACGCCCGGATGGGCATCGCGGAAGTAAGAGTTTCGTCTGCGGCCCGCCTCTCGCCCGCGGAAGAGGAGGCCCTGCGCGCGGCTTTCCGTAAGTTGACTCGGCAGCAGGTGGAACTTGAGTTCCAGCTCGACGACAGCCTGCTCGGGGGCGTCCGGGCGCAGATCGACAGCACCGTGTACGACGGTACGGTGCGCGGGCAACTCGAACGCATCCGTGAAGAACTGACGGCCCGGTAGAGGTTGAGGATTCGGGGCCGCCCGGAATGCAATCCCAGGGGATAACGTTCAGGCAGGAGAAGCCATCGACTATGCCACAAATCAAAGCTGACGAAATCACGAAGATCATCCGGGAGCAGATTGAAAACTTCGACCACAGCGTCCGCATCAGCGAGGTCGGCTCGGTGATTTCCGTCGGCGACGGCGTGGCGCGAATCTATGGCCTGGACAACGCCATGGCCGGCGAGTTGCTCGAGCTCCCTCATAACGTCGCCGGCCTGGCCCTGAACCTCGAGGAAGACCAGGTGAGCGCCGTCCTGCTGGGCGATTACTCCAGGATCAAGGAAGGCGACGTCGTCAAGCGAACCAAACGGATCATGTCCGTGCCTGTGGGCGAAGCGCTCGTTGGCCGCGTGGTGGACTCGCTTGGCCGGCCCGCCGACGGCAAGGGGCCGGTCCTGACCGAGCACTACAACACTATTGAAAGACTCGCGCCGGGAGTGGTGGACCGGTTGCCGGTGCGCGAGCCGCTGCAGACGGGCATCAAGGCGATTGACGCCATGATCCCCATCGGCCGCGGCCAGCGCGAGCTGATTATCGGCGACCGCCAGACGGGGAAGACCGCGCTCGTCCTCGACACCATCATCAACCAGCGCGGCGGCGACGTGATTTGCATTTACGTGGCCATCGGGCAGAAGCGTTCGACGGTCGCCCAGGTGGTCAAGGTCCTCGAAGAGCACGAGGCGATGGAATACACGATTGTCGTGGAGGCCAGCTCCTCCGACCCCGCGCCGATGCAGTACCTGGCGCCTTACGCCGGCTGCGCGATGGGCGAATACTTCCGCGACCGCGGCCGGCACGCGCTTTGCGTTTACGACGACCTCTCGAAGCACGCCGTTTCCTACCGCGAGATCTCACTGCTCCTCAGGCGGCCTCCGGGCCGCGAAGCCTACCCCGGCGACGTCTTCTATCTCCACTCGCGCCTCCTCGAGCGCGCCGCCAAATTGAATAAGGAATTGGGCGAGGGCTCCCTCACCGCGCTTCCCATCATCGAGACCCAGGCGGGCGACGTTTCCGCCTACATCCCGACCAACGTGATTTCCATCACCGACGGCCAGATTTACCTCGAGTCGGACCTCTTCAATTCGGGCATCCGCCCGGCCGTCAACGTCGGCCTGTCCGTCTCCCGCGTGGGCGGCAACGCGCAAATCAAGGCGATGAAGCAGGTGGCGGGCATGCTGCGCCTCGAGCTCGCCCAATACCGCGAGCTGGCCGCCTTCGCGCAGTTCGGGAGCGAACTCGACAAGGCCACGCAGGCGCAGCTCAACCGCGGGCAGCGCCAGACAGAAATCCTGAAGCAGGACCAGTTCAAACCTCTGCCGGTCGAAAAACAGGTCCTCATCATCTTCGCGAGCACGGTCGGCCTCCTCGACGACCTGGCGGTCGAGGACTGCGTCCCCTTCGAGCAGGCGCTCTATGAGTTTGTGGACTCGTCTTATCCCGCGCTGCTCCAGAAAATCCGCGAGAAAAAAGAACTCAGTGACGCATTGCGGCAGGAGACGCGCAAAGCCCTGGATGAGTTCAAAGCCAAGTTCATTGCGGAGCGGAAGGCGAAGGCGGGCTGAACCCGGCCGGCGCTTCAGAGGCACAGCATCGGCGTTAAGGGAATATGGCGACGTTACTCGACATCCGGCGGCGTATCCGCTCGGTCAAGAGCACGCAGCAAATCACGCGCGCGATGAAGATGGTGGCGGCGGCCCGGCTGCGGCGCGCGCAGGAGCGCGTGCTCAGCATCCGCCCTTACGCCCGCCAGGCGCTGGCCATGCTGGAGAGCGTGGCAGCCCGGACCGAGCAGCGCGCCCACCCCCTCCTGGCCGAGAGGCCGGTGGAGAAAATCCTGCTCGTGCTCGTGACGGCCGACCGGGGACTTTGCGGGGCTTTTAACACGAACCTGATCCGCGCGGCCCAGAATTACCAGGCCGACCACCGCGGCCAGCGGGTGTCCATGATTCTGGTGGGAAGAAAGGGGCTCGACTTTTTCCGCAAGCACCCGGCGGCTGTCGTTTCCGAGCATGCGAACCTGTTCGGACGGCTCGAGTTTTCCCACGGCCAGAAAATTGCGGGCGAGATCATCGACCTCTACACCCGGCAGGCCGTGGACGCGGTCGACTTCCTCTATAACGAGTTCAAATCAATCCTGACGCAGCGCCTCACGGTCGAGCGCTATCTCCCCATCAGGCCCATGAAGCCGCCCGAGGGCGAGGCCTTGATTGACTATCTCTACGAGCAGCCTGCCGCGGAGATTTTTGCCTCGTTGCTGCCCCGCTATGTCGAAATTGAAGTCTATCGGGCGCTCCTCGAATCGCAGGCGGGTGAATTTGCGGCGCGCATGACGGCGATGGACTCGGCGACGAACAACGCCGCGGAGATGATCGATGACCTGACGCTGCACATGAACCGCGTTCGCCAGGCGGCGATCACCAGGGAGATTATCGAGGTGGTCAGCGGAGGAGCTGCCGCTCAGTAGGGCGGGGCCCGCGACGCCGCCCGGCGCCGCGCTGGCCCGCGGCCGGGAAAGGATGACCCATGGCAGAACAGAAAGCCGGAAAAGTCGTTGAAGTAATCGGCCCGGTCGTCGTGGCGGCCTTCGAGAGCGACCACCTTCCGCCCATCTATAACGCCGTGCGGATTACGTCGGAAGGGATGGACGTCCCCAAGCCCGTGAGCGTGGTGGCTGAAGTCGAGCAGCACCTCGGAGAAGGGCGCGTGAAATGCGTGGCCATGGAGGCTACTGAGGGCATGGTGCGCGGCATGAAGGCCATAGACCTCGGCGGGCCCATCACCGTGCCCGTCGGCAAGGCCACGCTGGGCCGGGTGATGAACGTCATCGGCGAGCCCGTGGACAAACTCGGGCCTATCGTCTCCGAGACGCGCTTTCCCATTCACCGGCACGCGCCCGAACTCGATCAACAAAACACCAACCTCGAAATGTTCGAGACCGGCATCAAGGTGGTTGACCTGCTCGAACCTTACTTGAAGGGCGGCAAGACGGGCCTGTTCGGCGGAGCCGGCGTCGGGAAAACGGTCATCATCCAGGAGCTCATCAACAACGTCGCCATGAAGCACGGCGGCGTCTCGGTATTCTCCGGAGTGGGCGAGCGCACGCGCGAAGGGAACGACCTCTGGCTCGAGATGACCGAGTCGGGGGTCATCACGCCCGGCAAGCCGGAGAATTCAAAGGCAGCTCTGGTCTATGGCCAGATGACCGAGCCGCCCGGCGCGCGCCTGCGCGTGGGGCTCACGGGGCTCACCGTCGCCGAATATTTCCGCGACGTCGAAGGCCAGGACGTGCTCCTGTTCATTGACAACATCTTTCGCTTTACTCAGGCGGGTTCGGAAGTCTCGGCGTTGCTCGGCCGCATGCCCTCCGCGGTCGGCTATCAGCCCAACCTCTCGACCGAAATGGGCGAACTCCAGGAACGCATCACGTCAACCAAGAAAGGGTCCATCACGTCCGTGCAGGCCATTTACGTGCCCGCCGACGATTTGACCGACCCCGCGCCGGCAACGACGTTTTCCCACCTCGACGCCACCACGGTCCTTTCGCGGCAGATCGTCGAGAAGGGCATCTATCCCGCCGTGGACCCCCTGGCGTCCTCGTCCCGGGTCCTCGACCCGCGCATCATCGGCGTCGAGCACTACAACGTGGCGCGCGCCGTAAAGGCCGTTCTCCAGAGGTATAAAGACCTCCAGGACATCATCGCCATCCTGGGCATTGACGAGCTCTCGGAGGAAGACAAGCTGACGGTGGCCCGCGCGCGAAAAATCGAACGCTTCCTCTCGCAGCCGTTCTTCGTGGCGCGTCAGTTCACCGGCCTCGAGGGCCGCTACGTGAAGATTGAGGATGCGATTCGGGGCTTCAAGGAACTGGTCGCGGGCAAACACGACGATGTGCCCGAACAGGCCTTCTACTTGGTTGGGACGATTGAAGAAGCGCTGGAGAAAGCAGAGAAGCTCAAAGCCGCCGCGGCCTGAAGAGTGAAGTCGCAGCTAGAACAGGCCGCAGAATGTCGTCGCCCGAACCGGCGGCTGCGCCCGGTCGCCCGCGAGCGTCGAGCTGATTTATGGAGCAGATTCTTCCCGCCGAGATTGACCTAAAGGTCGTGACGCCTGACCGTCAGGTGGTTCACGAAAAGGTGGTCAGGGTGACAGTCCCTGGCCGCGAAGGTTATCTCGGCATTCTTCCCGGGCATGCGCCGCTTCTTACTGAACTCCAAGCCGGCGAGCTCGTGTACGCCCTCAGCGGCCGAGCCGGTTATCTGGCGCTCAGTTGGGGGTTCGCTGAAGTCCTGCCTGACCGCGTGATTATCCTTGCGCAGACCGCCGAGCGCCCTGAGGAGATTGACGTCGATCGCGCGCACCGGGCGCGCCAGCGCGCCGAAGAACGCATGAAGAAATCCACCGAAGCTGAAATTGATCTCGAGCGCGCCCGGGCAGCTCTGGCCCGGGCCCTGGCGCGGATTCAAGTCGCCGAACGCCTCCCGCGTTAGTCCTTCCGGAATCCCTTTCCAGTTTCCTGTAGCGCAGACCCCGCCCTTCTCCTTGATCAACCCAATGATCAACCCTCACAAGTTGATCGCCTCCTGAATGTTGATCACCTTGACATATAAGGGACGTCGATCAACGATCCGGCAAGGAGAACGTAGCGCAGGACCCGCTTTCCGGTCCTGCGGCATTTCCAGGCCGCGCGGCGTTTTCGCGTGGCCACAACAGGACGAACGGTTTGCTTGAACGTGGCGCGAGGCCGAAGGCTGCCTCGCCCTGGAAGAGCCGCAAGGCTGAAAGGCGAGCCTTGCGCTACAGGCTTCGCCATCTGTGTAACCCGTCCTCCGCAGTAGCTTTGCTACGGAGGGTGGATCCCCGG
>WNEY01003859.1_pt1 | contig 11330 bp, 9 predicted proteins | sample 5400531 | NCBI WGS metagenome assembly WNEY01 (sample SAMN13153338, study PRJNA577476) | soil metagenome | isolation source: 200 cm saprolite under Douglas fir tree site 1 | place: USA:California | collected 2015-04-18
CGAATTACAGGAAAACCTCTCGCCCTGGCGGAAAGAAGGTGTACGCCCCGGGTCGCCAGGGCCGGGTATTCTCAAATTGACCCGGAGCGGGAATCCTCGGCGCTATGGTTGTTTGCCCGCGATGCCCGACTTCTGATTTTTCAGACGAAGCGCAGAGCAAATGCGATATTCCCGCAATGCATCGTCATTCTTCCCGGTTTGCTGGTAAATCCGGGCCAGGACGTAGTGCGCTTCGAGAGAACTGGGATTCGATTCCAGCGCCTGTTTGATTTCGGCTTCCGCCTCCTGCCATTGCTTTCGGGCCACCAGGACCCGCGCCAGACCGTAGTGCGCCTCGGGCGCCCGCTGCTTCAGGCCGGCGGCTTTTCGATACTCTTGCTCGGCAGCGTCGAGGTGTCCCCGGTTGAGCTCGATATTCCCGATGAGCCAGTACGGGTCGTAAAAGACCGGGTTGACCTCGACCTCCTTCCTGAATTCGAGAATCGCTTGTTCCATATTCCCCTGACTCTGATACGCGTAGCCGAGGTGGTAGTGGCCGAGGGGAAGCCGGGGAGCGAGCGCGAGGGCTTTCTTGAAATGTTCGATTGCGGAAACCGTCTGGTTGAGATTGTGATAGGCCCGGCCGAGCAGGAGGTGGGCCTGGGCATTCTCGGGATCGAGGCTCGAACATTTTTCGAGCAATGGGATGGCTTCTGCGAGTCTGTTTTCGCTGAGCTCGACGAGGGCCAGATTGAAATAGTTCTCCGCCACCGTCGCATCGAGCTCGATGGCCCTTCGAAAGGCGGCCCGCGCTTCTTCATTCAGACCTTTCTTGAACAGCGCCGCGCCGAGCACTTGGTGAAGACGCGACGACTGGGAATACTGCTTGACCGCTTGCCGGGCCTGCTCCACCGCAGCGTCGATCTCTCCGGAGCGGACTTTGGAAATGATTTCATCTTCGAGGGCTTGTTCGGAATCCATCGCTCGCGCGGAGACGGCCAGGCGAAAGGAGAGCAGACAAAACGCCGCGCTGGCGAGAGCGAGATAAATTCGGCGGGAGTGACTCACACCTGGATGCTACTCGCGGCAAAAGGCGGAAGTCAATTTCCGCGCCCCCAGGAACTCGGGTGGTGTCCTAATTTCGCAAGTGTCACCCGGTTCGCCGGCGCTGTCATTCTGAGGAGCCGCAGGCGACGAAGAATCTGCTGTTGAGCCAATAGCAGATCCTTCGCTACGCTCAGGATGACAATCGCACCAACTCCACAGCCTCGGAGCGGCACGTTTGAATTAGGACACTACCGGAAGTCGCGATTGCTTGACACGCATCTGAGGCCAAAAGGATAATGGGTCGCCTGCCGCGAGACTCTGAGCTCGAAGAGAATTAATCGAGATTTTCAGGCCTGCTGAAGATGGAGCCAATCGCTCGACCGCCGGACGACGATCCCCGCGAAGTCGTCAATTACAACTTCCAACGAGCGGCCGACCGTCTGGGTCTCGACAACGAGATGCGCCTCTTGCTGACCATGCCCTTCCGCGAGGTGCGCGTGGAAATCCCTGTCAGAATGGACGGCGGAGCGCTTCGCGTTTTCGTCGGCTATCGCGTGCAGCACAGCGGCGTGCGGGGGCCGTCGAAAGGAGGAATCCGGTATCACCCGTCCACGGACTTGAACGAGGTCCGCGCGCTGGCCTCCGCCATGACCTGGAAGACCGCCCTGGTCAACATCCCTTTTGGCGGGGCCAAGGGCGGCATTACCGTGGACCCGGCAGAACTGACGCTGGCGGAGCTCCAAAGGTTGACGCGCGGGTACATTCGCCGCATTCATCTCCTCCTGGGCCCTTATCGCGACATCCCCGCGCCGGATGTCAATACCAATGCCCAGGTGATGACCTGGATCTTCGACGAGTACAGCGCGCAGCACGGATACACGCCGGCGTGTGTGACGGGGAAGCCCGTCGAACTGGGTGGCTCCCAGGGGCGCGAAGCGGCCACCGGGCGAGGGGTATTTTACGTGACGCAGGCCTTGCTTAAAGACCTGGGCATGCCCCTGGCGGGCGCTCGCGTGGCCGTGCAGGGTTTTGGAAATCTCGGCTCTTTTGCGGCCCGATTTTTCGCCGAGGCTGGGGCAAAGATCATCGCCGTTTCGGATGTCAGCGGCGGGGTCCTCAGCGAGCGCGGGCTTGACGTGAAGGCCCTGCTCGAGCACGCGCGGGAAAACCGCACCGTCAAGGGTTTCCCGGGCGGCCAGGAAATCTCAAACGACGACTTGCTGTGTCTCGACTGCGACATCCTCATCCCCGCCGCTCTCCAATGCGTCATCAACAAGAAGAACGCCAGCAGGGTTCGAGCCCGGGTCATCGCCGAAGGTGCGAACCTCCCCACCACGTCCGAAGCGGACGAGACCCTTGCAGCCCGCGGCATCCACGTTTTGCCGGACATCCTGACCAACGCCGGCGGCGTCACGGTGTCGTATTTCGAATGGGCCCAGAACCTCCAGCAGATTTTCTGGGACGAGGACCGCGTCAACGCGGAGATGCAGAAAATTCTGCTGCGGGCTTATCGTCAGGTCGCGGACAGGGCGGCCAAGGAGAAGATTTCCTTCCGGTCCGCCGCTTACACGATTGCCGTCGATCGCGTTGCCCGCGCCGAGCGATTGCGAGGGACATAAGGAGAATTGAGTCATTGAATCATTTTGGCCATTGAGTCATTGAGTTCCGAAATTTCGATACTCGAAATCTGTTTCAGCGCTCTGCATGCCGGCGATTTTCGGAACTTCGAGTTTCGATCTTCGACTTTCGTCTTGCCATGGCTCAACGACCCGATCACTCAATCACTCAATGTTTCGGATGGCTCCACCCGTTTTCACGCGCCTCGAAGGTCGCATCCCCATCTCTCGCCACGATCACGTGGCAGTGCTCTATCGTGGCCGGGACGCGGCCTTCCGGCTGGCCTCCTTTCTCGCCGAAGGGCTCGAACGCGGCGAGTCCTGTCATTACCTTGCTCCGCGCGCCTTCCACGCCGGAATGATCGATGAGGTTCAAAAGCAAGCGGGAAACCTTGACAGGTTTCTCGCCGCGCGCAACCTGCAGCTCCACGAAGGCCCGACCGAGGTTGAGCAGCTTCGCGGCTGGACGCAAGGGGTGTTCGAAGAGGCCGAGCGCGATGGCGCCTCGGCCGTGCGATGGCTCGAGGAGGGGACCTGGCACGCTCCCGCGGGTTTTCCGACGCGGCAATTCTTCGAAAACCACACCCTGCTGAATTACCAGGTCAAGCATTATGTGTGCGTGGCGCTCTGCCAGTACGACCTCGACCGGCTGGACCCGCCCCGCCTCTTTTCGGCCATCGGCGTGCACCGCCACTTGATCATCAATGACATCTTGATCCGCGACAACCCCTTCTACATCCCGGCCGAAAGGTTCATCCCCTTGAGTCCCGAGGAGAGAGAGCGCGACCTGGTCAATCTCTTCCGCGAGGCGGGGTTCGATGTGAATAAGTTCCTCGACGCAATCGTCGGCTTCGGGCGATTGCAGCGCAGCCCTACGGCCGAGCCCTAGGCTGCTGCGATCGGGGCGCGCCTGGCGTGGTCAAGTCCCCACTCCGCGCGGTCGAGGGCTCCGGGCAGGTATTTCCGTACTTCTGTTTCCCCGAAATCTGCTAGAATGACGAAGTTACACTCACCACAACGACATGGACTACGACCAGCTAGCCAGCTTTCTCGAAGTCGCGAAGCAGCAGAGTTTCTCGCGCGCCGCCGAAAAACTTTTCCGCACCCAGCCGGCCATCAGCGCGCAGGTGAGGTTGATCGAGCAAGAGTGTGGTGAAAAGTTATTCGACCGTAGCGGAAAAAAAGTCCTGCTCACTCCGGCCGGCGAAATCCTGTCCCGTTATGCGCAAAAGATGATGGGCCTCCATAAGGAGGTGCTCGAGGCGATCGCGGAACTCAACCAGACGCCCCGCGGCAAGCTGTACATTGGCGCGAATGAGGCGACGTGCCTGTACGTCCTGCCCAAAACGTTTGCGAAGTTCAAACAGCTTTATCCCCTGGTCCAGATCAGCATCTATCGGAACTTCAGCCACAAGATCGTGCAGAAAGTCCAGGAAAACGCCGTGGACCTGGGCATCGTCACGCTGCCGCAGACGGCGAATAACATGGAGGTCATCCCGGTATTCCGCGACGAGGTGCAGGTGGTTGTCCCGAAGAATCACGTCCTGGCCAAGAGCCGCAGCGTGACGGTGGAAGAGGTGGCGCACCATCCGCTGATCCTCCCCAAAACGGGCCACACCCGGGTCGCCATCGATCGGCTCCTCCGCGCGTACCGCGACCACATTCAGATCTCGATGGAGCTGGCCAGCGTCGAGACTATTAAAAAGTTCGTGGGCGCCGGTCTGGGCATCTCGCTGATCAGCCGGACCTATGCCCAAGCCGAGGTGGCCGCCGGCGTGCTGAAATTGATTCCGCTCGATGGCCAGAAAATTCACCGGGAGCTCGGCCTGATTTACCGACGCGATCGCTATCTCTCGCTTCCTGCCAAGGTTTTCATCGAAGTCGTGCGCGAATCGACCAAGGCGTCTGTTCCCAAATCAACTTCCGCGACGAATACGATTCGCTAAGTGGTCCGGAGGGCGCGACAACCCTCCGGCCCGGGGCGAAGCGCGCAGCGCATCGCTCATGAGAAGCCCGGGCGAAAGGGACGCACAGGAGGAGACAGGTCTTGACGCAGGCCAAAGGCAAAAAGCCGCTGATCGTAATGAAATTCGGTGGCACCTCTGTGGGTGACGGGGAGCGCATGCGGCGAGCGGCCGAAATTGTGCGAGAGCGTGCGGAGGCCGAGACCGTGGTCGTCGTTTCGGCGATGGGCGGCGTGACCGACATGCTGATCCGGGCGGCCCAAGAAGCCAGCCTGGGAGACCGCGAACACTGGAAAAGCGTCCGGCAGGAACTGGCCAAGCGACACCGGGAGGTGGCCGACCAGCTCCTTCCGGCGGGCGAGCAGGCCACCGTTTTGCCGAGGCTCGCCGAGCAGGTGGAGACTTTTGAACACCTCTGCTCGGGCTTTTCGCTTGTCCGCGAGGTGACTCCCCGCGCCATGGACACGCTGGCAAGCCTTGGCGAGTTGATGTCAGCCGCTTTGATGGCTGGAATCCTGAGGGCGCAAGGCTCGCCCGCCGAAGCTGTGGATGCCACGGAACTGATCGTCACCGACGATAATTTCGGAAACGCTACGCCGCTCTTCGCCGAGACCAATGCCAAGACCCGGCAACGCCACGCTGCGCATCGCCGTCGAGGCGTCATCCCGGTCGTGACGGGCTTTCGCGGGGCCACGCAGGACGGCACCTGCACCACGCTAGGCCGCGGCGGCTCCGACTACAGCGCCACCATCATCGGCGCCGCGCTCGACGCCGACGAGGTCTGGATCTGGACCGACGTGGATGGCGTCATGACTGCCGACCCTCGCCTGGTCCCCACGGCCCACATCATCCCGGAGATTTCCTATCGGGAGGCCATCGAGCTCTCCTTTTTCGGTGCCAAGGTGCTTCACCCCAAGACCATCCAACCCGTGATGAAACAAAAAATCCCCGTGTGGATCAAAAACACTTTCAATCCCTCGTGCCCGGGGACGAAAATCGGCCCTTCGACGACCAACGGCCAGCCCGGCGTGAAGGCCATCACCTCGGTGAGCAAGGCAGGCCTGATTACCGTGAGCGGCAAAGACACGATGAGTTTTGCCCGCCTCGCCGCCAAAGTCTTCGGCTCGCTGAGCCTCGATGACATCCCGACGCTGATGGTGACGCAGTCTTCCGCCGATAACGTCCTCTGTTTTGCGGTGCACGACGCCAACCTGCCCACCGTCAAGGCGAAACTCGAAAAGGCCTTCGAGCTGGAGATGCTCCACGACTACGTGGCGGCGCTCGAGGTGATGTCCCACGTCGCGATTGTGGTGGCCATCGGCGAAAACATGAAAGGGACCGCCGGGCTTGCCGGCCGCGCCTTTGGCGCCCTCGGCCGCCGCGGGATCAACATTATTGCAATTGCCCAGGGTTCCTCGGAGCTCAGCATCTCCTTCGCGGTGAAGTCCTCTGAGACGAAAGAAGCTGTCAGAGCCATCCACGAGGAGTTTAAGTTGTAGCGTAGTCGTCTCCGGGCGACCGTCACCCGGCGCGGCGCTGGACGATTGATCCTCACGCTGACGGTGCGGGCAAACCGGAGTGGTGCCTGAGGGTCTCGGGCCCTGAGCAAGAATCGCGAGAACCACCGATGTCTTCCGCTTACCTCCAATGCATCGAAGAGGCCTGCCGGCAAAGGCAGGACTCGAAAAGAGAGGGGTACTCGTGCGCGGTGTGCGGGGGACTTCTGGACGCGAAGTACGAATTCGACCCGTTCGACCCGGAGGAGCTCCGCCGGGCCTGGCACCAGCGGCGGCTGAGCGGCGAACCGATTGACCGCAGCGGGGTCTGGCGGTTTCGCGAACTGATCCCGTTCGTCGAACCGGAGACGCGAATCATTTCGCTTTCCGAAGGCTCGACGCCGCTTGTGGGGACGCGGCGCGCGGGCTGGTGGGCCGGTCCCGTCCACCTGACGATCAAGCACCAGGGCAACAATCCCACGGGGTCTTTCAAAGACCTGGGCATGACCGCGTGCATCACCCGCGCCGTATCGAGGGGCGTGCGCATGGTGGCTTGCGCCTCGACCGGCAACACCTCGTCTTCGATGGCCGCCTACGCCGCGCGCGCGGGGATGAAGGCCCTGATCTTCGTCCCTTACCGTCAAATCTCCGCGGCCAAGCTGGCCCAGGCGCTGGACTTCGGCGCGCTCGTCGTGGAAGTCGGGGACACTTTTGACGAGGCCTTCAAGCTGCTCCGCGAAATAGCGCCCGAGCTGGGGTTGTATTTGGTGAACTCCGTCAACCCATTTCGGATTGAGGGCCAGAAGACTATCGTGGCGGAAATGATGGAGCAGCGGGCCTGGCGCCCGCCGGACTACATCGTCGTGCCGGGCGGCAACTTGGGGAACGCGTCAGCCATCGGCAAGGGGCTCCGCGAGTTGAAGGAGATGGGGTTCATTGAAAAGGTTCCTCGCGTGGTCGTGATTCAGGCCGCGGGGGCGAACCCCTTCTATCGGACGCTCTCCAGCGGCTCGCCGGACCTGGTCCCCGTGGCTGACCCGCGGACCGAGGCGACGGCCATCCGCATCGGCCACCCCGCCAACTGGAAGAAAGCGAGGAGGGTTCTCGAGTGGACCGGGGGCTTCTGCGAATGCGTGACCGACGAGGAGATCTTCGAGGCGAAGAAAATACTGGCCGATGACGGCGTGGGTTGCGAGCCCGCTTCCGCGGCGACCGTCGCGGGAGTGCGGAAACTCGTGCGCGCGGGGAAGATTGATCGCCACGCCGACATTGTTTGTGTCCTGACCGGAAATCAACTGAAGGACACGGAGTACGTCATGCGGCATCGTTCGGAAGCCGAAGAGAGCCGCCAGCGATTGCGCGTTGAGCCCGACCTCGCGGCCTTGCGAAAGGCGCTTGAAAAGGCGCTGGCAGTTCCCGTCTAGTTCCCCGCCCGGCCGTCTGGCCGAATAGATGGAGGCTCCTCATCTCCTCGGGCCGCGCTACCGTCTCGCACGGCGCCGCGCCAGCCCGGGGGAAAAGGCCTCGACGCAGCCTGCAGCCCTGACCCCTGGATGAGTCGAAGCGAACACCGATGGATGAGTCCCTGCGCAAAGAAGTGCGCTTCCTGACGACGCGCCTGGGCGCAATCGTCGAGGAACAGTGCGGGCGCGAGATTTTCTCTGCCATCGAAAACCTCCGCCAGCTCTCGAAGCGAATCCGCCAGAGCCTCAATCCCGAGCTCCTCAGGGCGAAAGAGCGGGAGGTGAACCGGCTGACGCTCGATTCCGCGACGGCGGTGGCGCACGCCTTCAGCCTGTTTTTTCACCTCGTCAACCTCTGCGAAGAACGGCAAAGGGTGCTGCGCTTGCGGCAGTATGAGCAGCAGGAGAGTGGCGCGCCCATGTCGCTGCGGCGCACCTTCAACGAACTGCGCCGCCATCGCGTCCCGGTCGGTTCGCTGCGGCGGCTGCTCGCCTCGATGCAGGTCGAGCCTGTGCTGACCGCCCATCCCACCGAAGCCAAACGACGAAGCGTCATCAACCACATCCTTCGAATCAGCAACACGCTCGAGTCGCTCGACGGAATCTACGGCCCGGACGCCGAGCGCGCCGTCGATCCCTGGATCGAAGCGCTTTGGCTGACCGATGAAGTCCGCGAGCGCGCCGTCACGCCCGAGGTCGAAATCGAGAACACGCTCGTTTACCTCGAGGGGACGATCTACGAGCTCGCGGGAGTCTTCTGGGAAAAGTTCCGGGAAGAAACTCGTCGGTCCGTTCCCACGCTCGAACTGCCGCCGCCTTTCCTGCGCTTCGGCTCGTGGGTTGGAACGGACCGCGACGGCAATCCCGCCGTGACGCCCGAGACCAGCCTCCAGTCGGCATACGAACTTCGCCACAGCATCCTGCGCTATTACCGGAACTCCTGCGAGCGCCTGCTCGCCGTCCTGTCTTTCCCTTGTCACAAGCCCGGGCTCCGGCGGAAGCTCACCTTGAGCGTCCGGCGCGATATGCGCCGTTTCCCTGCCACTCGCGAATTCTTGAAAGTCGATCAGCCCCACGAGCTCTATCGAAGAAAACTGCGGGTGATGATCTGGAGACTCGAATCGACGGCGGAAGACAAATCCAGCGGCTTCCAGAACGCCAGGGAATTTATTGACGACCTGGCGCTCCTCGAACAAAGCGTCGCCGACCATCCCAGCCCCCGCGTAGCTCGCCAGGGCCCGGCCCGGTTGCTGGCCGCGGCCCAGGTCTTCGGCTTCCACGGGGCAAGCCTCGACTTCCGCCAGCACAGCTCGGTGACGCGCGAAGCGGCCCGAGAACTCCTCCGCCAGGCCCATCGACCCGGCGAGCCGGAAGGCGCCCGAATCTGGTCCATCAAGGACCAGCTCATCCGTCGGGCCGCGCCACTCGACGGCCGCGGCGCGACCCGGCGCGCGCTCGAAGAATTCCGCGCGCTCCGCCAGATTCAAAGTCGATACGGAGAGGACGCGGCGCACCGCTACGTCCTGAGCATGACCCGCTCAGCCGCGGACGTCTGGGACGTGCTCCTGCTGGGAAAGCAGGCGGGCTTGATTGAATCCGGCTGGAAGGGCGATGTCCGTTCCTCTTTCGACGTCATCCCGCTGTTTGAAACCCACGAGGACCTTAACGCCTGTCCCGAAATCTTGGCGGAACTCCTTTCCGACCCGCTCTACAGGCAACTTCTGCGCTCGCGGGGAAACTTCCAGGAGGTCATGCTGGGCTATTCGGACTCCGTAAAGGACAGCGGCTACCTGGCGGCGAACTGGGCCCTCTTCAGGGCACAGAAAAGATTGTCACAGGTAGCGGAGCGGCATCGCATCAAGCTCGGCCTTTTCCACGGCAAGGGCGGGACGGTTGACCGGGGTGGTGGCCTCTCCTATCGGATGGTCCATGCCCAGCCGTATGCGGCGCCGGGCGGCCGAATCCGCATCACCGAACAGGGCGAGGTGATTTCGCTCAAGTACTCGAATCTGGACATCGCCCTGCGGAACCTCGAACAACTGTTGACTTCCGTGCTCGACGCGCACCTGCTCCGTCCCCAGCGGTTCCCCACGCCGGGGCAACTCAACGAATGGGAAGCTTACGCGGAAGAGCTCGCCAGCAGCAGCCGCCTTGCTTACCGGGAACTGGTGTACGAAACGCCGGATTTCCCCGCATACTTTTACCAAGCCACCCCGATTGATCTGATCGAACGCCTGCGAATCGGGTCGCGTCCCAGCCGGCGCTTCACCAGCCAGAACCTTCGGGACCTGCGCGCCATCCCGTGGGTCTTCGCCTGGACCCAGTCACGACACTTCGTCCCTGCCTGGTACGGGCTTGGGTCTGCTCTGGAAAAGTTCGCTGCCGACCATTCCCCGCGTGGCCTGGAGCTGCTCCGAGAGATGTACCGGAACTGGCCGTTTTTCGCGGTCCTCATTGACAACGCGGAAATTTCACTCGCCAAGACCGACCTCTACATCGCCGGCCGATACGCCACGCTGGTCCGCCCACCTCGAATCGGCGAAAAAATCTTCGGCCGGATTCGCGAGGAATACGAACGCAGCCGGCGCTGGGTGCTCGAAATTTGCGGCCAGGCGCAACTGCTCGAGCGCCAGCCCGTTCTGGCCGAGTCCATCCGGCTTCGCAATCCTTATGTTGACCCGCTGAATCTTGTGCAGATCCGCTTCCTCGGGGATTGGCGCCGCTCCCGCCGGCCCCGGCCGGAGCTTCTGCACCTGCTCCAGATCACTGTCGGCGGCATCGCGTTCGGAATGAAGAGCACAGGTTGACGGCGGGGGCACCGGGGCGCTGAGTCCGCGCCGCCAGCGGCGAGACACGCGTGATTCTGGAAGGGGAAAAGCCGGGCTTAGGTATTTTGGCTTTCGACGAGTTGGCGGGCGCGCTCTGCCGCGCGAACGACGGCCTTGATGAGCCTGACGCGCAGGCTGCCTGCCTTCCCATCTCGGGAGGCGCGGAGTCGCGCTATAATCCTCACCCCCGATGGGCAAAAACAAGCAGTTGCGAAAACGCATCGCCGGCCAACTCAGAGTGATCACAGCGCACCAGGAGAAGATCGAAGCCGAACTTCGCAAGCCGACGCCCGACTCCGGTTACATCAGAAAGTGGGAGCGGGAAATTGACATAGCGCGGAAGACCATGAGAAAGTTGGAGGAGCAACTGGAGAAGTAATTATGCCAAAAGCAAAAGCCCCTGCCGTTCCAGATACTCACGTTCTAAAGCGGCTCATGGAAGAGTATCTGGAGATGCTGCGCGAAGCTGAAAAGACAGTGAAGAAAGTTCTCGCTCTGAACCCTCAAAAGGAGGAATTTTGGGATCAACTGAGCGAGCACGCGGCCGAAATCTCGATGGTCGAGATTCGTTCGAAGACCATCGTCGAAGAAATCGACGAACTCATCGACCAGCTCCCCGAGGACTAGTCGACTGTATGGGCGACACACAGTCTCACCGCGAATTCGCGAAGCAATCTATCGCTTGGGCGGCGATTTTCGCAGCAGGCTGTTATTTCGTGCATCCCGAATCTTTGACGCATCACAACATCGAGTACGGGCTGGGTCTAGAGACACCCTCCCTGCTGGACGTATATTGGTTTTCAGTCGCCTTCGGCTTCGGAGCTGCTTTCCTGACCCGTAGGATGGCGCTCGCCGCAAGTGGGGCTTGGCGATCCGTTGTCGGCGAGTTCGGTTGGCAATTCATTAAGCAGCTGTTTAGCTCTTCAAAGCCTAGTGA
>WNEY01003860.1_pt1 | contig 11329 bp, 17 predicted proteins | sample 5400531 | NCBI WGS metagenome assembly WNEY01 (sample SAMN13153338, study PRJNA577476) | soil metagenome | isolation source: 200 cm saprolite under Douglas fir tree site 1 | place: USA:California | collected 2015-04-18
CGCGAACAGGATCACCGCCAGTCCCAACGACCTCGCGCGCGCCAGCGGCCAGTAGAGGAAAAAAATCGCAACCAGAAAGACGAAGTAGGTTGAAGATGAGAGCAGCAAATACTCAGGATACCTGGAGCGGGCAATATTGACGCAGGTGGGATATTTCGTCATACTTATGGCGTGGTCAAGAAAATAGCAGTAACGCTGGATCAAAAGACCGTCGCGGACCTGGATCGCTGGGTCCGCGAGGGACGCTATTCCAATCGCAGCCGGGCCCTGCAGTCCGCCGTGGATTTACTCGTCGAGCGGCAGAAACGAAGCCAACTCACGAGGGAACTGGGCAGACTCGATCCGGCAGAGGAGAAGCAGATGGCCGAAGAGGGGTTCGGAGACCGCTCATGGCCGGAATACTGAAAGGCGAAATTTACTGGGCCGATCTGAATCCTGTGCGGGGACGCGAACAGGCGGGTCGCCGCCCGGTGCTGGTCTTGAGTCACGATATCTTCAACCGACACTCAGGAACAGTGATCGCGATGGCTATCACCAGCCAGCAGCAAAAGGCCGGATTTCCGCTTACTTTGGCGCTGCCGCAAGCTCAACTGCCAAAACCGTCGTGGGTGAAGATTTCTCAGATACGCACGATTTCGGTCGACAGACTCGGAAAGCGCATCGGATCTGTAAGTCCAGAAGATTTGAATCAAGTCGTAAATGGTCTCTTGGAGCTGATCGGATAACGAAGACTATTTTGCTGCGTACGTCTTCATGAACTTGTTGCGCGGATTGTAGACCGTGAACGCCCCGTTCTCCGACGCCGAAACTTTCAAGTATAGGCCCTGGCATTGCTCGTCCACATTGGCGATGAAGGCATCCGGGACGTTGGCCTCTTTGCCGTTGGCGACCGCAAAATGAAGCTGCCAGAGATCCTCCAGGCCGGGCGACGCTTTGATCGTTTTCCAGCCGTCGGCGGCTCCTCCTTTGCGCGGGCCGTTGTTCATGATGGCGACGCGCGGAGCCATCGCATAGATCGCGGGCGGCGCATCGGCTCCGTGACGCGTGGTGAGGTAAAGGTCCAGCTTGCCCACGCGATTTTGGGGGCACAGCAAGTCCACCTGGTGGTTCCACCGCAGGTCGCCCAAATCCATAAAGCGGAACTTGCCGAACTCGATCAGCACTCCGGCCGACTGCGGATCTTCGCCCTGTTCGTCCTGCTGCCCGATCCCGGCGCAATACTGATTCGCTTCTCCCTTGCGCTCGATGACCTTGGTCGCGGCGCTCAGCACGGTGACGTCCAGTCCCTTGATGGCGATCTTGTCGCCTGGCTTGACGGCCCGGTGAGCGCTCTTCGCGAATGCGGCCTCGTAAGGCTCCGGATACTTGCCATTCAATTCGACGCTGGGGCCGTGATCGAGAAACGTCGCGACCGGCAAGCGCTCGAGCAGGTTTGGGACGCCGCCCACGTGGTCGCCGTGGAGGTGCGTGATCAGCACATCGTCGATGTGTTTGACCTTAGCCAGCTTGGCGGCGGCAGCGATCCGGTCGGCATCGCGCCCGCTGTTGCCCGCATAGCCCGTGTCGATCAGCATGGCCTGACCCGAAGGCGAGACGATGAGCGTGGACTGGCCGCCCTCCACGTCGATGAAGTAAATATCCAGCGTTTTGGCGGCGTTTGCGGCCGCGCTCAGTGCCAGCAACACGACTAAAAATCGAGCCATGTCGGTATGGTACAAGAAACCCGCACACGGCGCTTGCGAATAATCCTTTGGTCGCGCCACTAGTGTCTGATGGCGCTGTCCCGCACCCGCTCGGCCGCCGTATACGGCATCCACGCCCACTTTATCGACGTCGAGGTGGACATGTACCCTGGGGCTTCGCGCGATTTCATTACGGTGGGCATGCCGGATATGGCGGTGCGGGAGAGCCGCGAGCGCATCAAGTCCGCGCTGCTCAACTCGGGCTTCGGCTACCCCAATAAATCGGTCACGATCAACCTGGCCCCGGCCAACGTGCGCAAGGAAGGCGCTGGCTTCGACTTGCCGATGGCGCTGGGCATCCTGGGAGCGATGGGCGTGGTCACTCTGCCCGAAGATCACCTCTTCATCGGCGAACTGTCGCTCGATGGCACGCTGCGGCCGGTGCGTGGCGCGCTCTCGATTGCGGTCGCCGCTCAGCGCCAGGGCCTTCGGAACCTGGTGGTGCCGGCCGATAACGGCGCCGAGGCCGCGATCGCGGGAGGTGTACGGGTGTTCGCGCTGAGGCACCTGGCCGAAGTGGTCGCCTTCCTTCAGCAGGAGGACCGATTTCTGCCGGTGACAAGGTCATGCGGCCAGCAGGCGGCTGCGGAGACGGAATTGCCCGAATTCGATTTCAAAGAAGTGCGCGGGCAGACCACTGCGAAGCGCGCGCTCGAGGTGGCCGCGTCAGGCTCGCACAACGTGCTGATGATCGGGCCGCCGGGGTCGGGCAAAACGATGCTCGCCAAACGATTCGCCGGCATTCTGCCGCCGCTCACCTTCGAGGAGGCGATTGAAACCACGCAGGTCCACAGCGTCGCGGGAGTTTTGCCGAAGGGCACTGGCATCCTGACCGCGCGCCCTTTTCGCGCGCCGCACCATACCATTTCCGACGCGGGCCTCCTGGGAGGCGGCTCGGGCATCCCCAGGCCGGGTGAGGTGAGCCTGGCGCACCACGGGGTCCTGTTCCTCGACGAGTTGCCCGAGTTTCAAAGGAACGTGCTTGAACTGCTTCGGCAGCCGCTCGAAGACCGCTCCGTCAGCCTGGCGCGCAGCAACATGACGCTGGTCTTTCCGGCGAGCTTCCTCTTGGTCGGGGCGCTCAACCCCTGCCCGTGCGGATTTTACGGCGACACCACGCATGAGTGCCGCTGCACCGGCGCCATCATCCAGCGCTATCTGGGCAAGCTCAGCGGTCCGCTGCTGGACCGCATCGATCTGCACATCGAGGTGCCCGCCGTCCCTTACCAGGAACTGCGCGGCAAGGATGTCGGTGTTTCTTCCGCCGAGATGCGCGATCGTGTCTGCGCCGCGCGGGCGATTCAGCAAGCTCGTGGCTACTATAACGCCCACATTCCGCCCAGCGACCTGCGGCGGCTGTGCGAGCTTGATGCCGCCGGCGAGCGCACGCTCGAAATGGCGGTGCGGCGCATGGGGCTGAGCGCGCGCGCCCACGACCGGGTCCTCAAAGTCGCGCGTACCATCGCCGACCTCGACCACACTGACCGTGTCTCCGCCAAGCATCTGGCCGAGGCGGTGCAATACCGCAGCCTGGATAGGAATTATTGGGCATGAGTCTTTGTGAACATGAATCTTTGTAAAATGGAGGCAGCATGAGCGGCCAGGCTCAACTTTGGATGCCGGCGATTTTGGCGCTATTCGGAAGCTTGATCGTCGTGTCGTTCACGGCGTGGATCAATACGCGAGCCGTCCTCGCGCACATCGACGCACTCCGCGCCGAATTCAAGAAGGACTTGGCCGACTTCGAATTGCGGCTCAATACGCGGCTTTCCGCACTCGAGCACCGGATCGAGCGCCTGGAAGAGCAGCGCGGCCTGGTGCGGCCGTAGCGCCAGCCCTGCGGCGCCGCCCACGTCAGTCTCTAGGCTAGTGTGCCGAAGTTCCCGCGGATGAACCACCGGCCCCCGGAGAAGGCGGCGGTGGTGGCTGGATGTCGAGAGAGTACGCCGCGGACAGCCGCGTTCCGGTCCCGATCAGTACGGAAACGGGCGACGTCGATGGCAGGGCCGCCGGGACCACAAACTGGACCAGCGCGAGCGTCGCGTCATTGGGCGCGGGCGTCACCGATGCCGGTGCGATGACCACGCTGCCGAAGTTAAGCCCAGCGAAGTTAAGCCAAACCTGGCTGACCGCGGGCAACCCAGACCCAGGCTCCGGGAGGCGGCTCACGGCAAGGGTCACGGTATCTCCCACATTGGCGGGACTCGCCGGGCTTACCGCCGCGCCGGCTCCGGCGGAGTTATCGAACGCACTTAGGATCACCGGCGGTGCGGCATCCAATTGCAGAACGATGGGCGGAGGGCCTGAGCCGTCCGGCGCCAGCAACTGCACCAGTTGCGGGCCGGGCGCCAGGTCGCCGGGTATCTGGGCGGTGATTTGCCCGTTTTTATCCGCCGAAAAGCGCACAGCCTCTCCGCCGATTGTCAGCCTCCACGTGTCGAGCGCCGCCGGAAGACCCGAGCTGGCGATCAGCGCGGTTCCGCCCGCCGGTACGCCCGCCAGGCCCGTGGCAGCGTTGATGACCGGCACTCGCAGCGTGCTCTGATTCGCGCCTGGAGCAGCCACGCGGATTCCGGCCGGAAGGGTGACCGGTTCCAAGCCCGTCAAAACCGTAACAGTGGCTGCGCCCACTGCGGCTGCGGGATCCACCGAAACATTCGCCATCACCAAGCCGGGGCGAATTACCCAGGCGCGCTGCACCCTGATGTCACTCGACCCGAAACCGGCGACGGTTTGCCCTTCGGCGAAGTGTGTGAGGACGCCGTTGATGGTCACCACCGTGTCTGTCCCGGCGGCCACTACGGGTGACGCCACGGCGATCGAAGCCGCGTTGCCGACCGGGTATGAAAACGTGGGAGGCGTTGCCGGACCCAGCGCTTGAGAGGACGTCTGGCCGTCGGGATTCACAGCCGCCACCCACGCCTGATATCCGCCCAGCGCCGGCGGCGCCGAAACCACCAGGGATCCGTCGGTGTTGACCGAAGCCACGTTTCCCGGGACGCCATCGAACAGAATGCGCGTGTTGGCGCTCAAACCCGCACCGGCCACGGTTGCGATGGGAGCGCCCTGGCTGGTGACGCTCCCGGTCACGGCGGAGATGGTAGGGGGCGCCGACGGCACCACTGTAAACGCAGCAGGCAGCACGTACAGGTCGTCATTCAGCGTCACAGCCAGCGCCGTGGGCGTGCTCGCCGCAACTTTGCCGGTATCCACCGCCATGAGCAGGAAGCCCTGGGTGTAATACCGCAGGCTTCCTGCTTCGATCTGCGCCGTTCCTCCGATGACGCTCACGCCGAGCCCCGGCGCGATGGCGGTCTGATTGTTTATCGTCGTGCCGTTGGCGTAGAACACAACCGAATTCCGGGTCTCGCTCTGGAGCGGCGGTGATGCCACCGCGATCCCGTTCTCATAGCCGTAGGTTTGCATGCCATACACGGCTTGTCCCAGACGCCGGTTGACCGCGAAATTCACCTGGCCGGCTACTTGTCCGGCGGCGATGCCGATCTGGGTGGCTTGGGTCCAGTCCTTTGTGCCCGGAAAAAATTGGGTGTCGAACAGGGTATATGCCGGGAAAGAGTCATTGGCCGGGTCGGTGGGGGCAACCATGTTGGCGGGAGCGGCTTCGCCTGATTGCGCGGGCGGAAGGGCATGCGCGTAGATGTAATACTGGCCGGGCGGAACACCATCGATGCGGTAGACGCCGTCGGGATTCGTCATGCCGCTGATGGCCGTGCCGTTGGTGGAAAGCGCAACCACGCTTGCCATATTTATAGGGCCGCCTGAGAGCGTGACCGTTCCGGTGATACTGCCGGTGGAAGCCGCGTACCCAGGGACCGGATACAACCCGGAAATGCCGGCGATATCGTCCGGCGCAAGCGGAGCGCCTTTCATCGTCGCACGCGTAATCGCGGTGGACATCACGGCCGAGGTCAGGGTGTGCTGCAAGCCCAGAGTGTGCCCGAATTCATGCACCAGCGTGAGGAAGAATGCATCGGAATAGCTGGCCTGCTGGTAGCCCGCCGCGGTCAGGTCACGCCGCAGTTGCAGACGCGAGCGCAGAATCGGCACGAAGGGGGTATCTTTCGTGATGAACTTCAAATCGGCCGGCACCGTAGGCTTGCTCTGCGCCAGAATCCCCGGGGGCATGTCGTCGTCGAACACCACGTTGATGCCCGGGGTTGTCTGCGGAGCGCCGATCGTCGCCATCCCCCCAAAATGCACGCGCAGCGCCGAGCTGCCGACGCTGTTCCACACTCGGGCTGCCTGGTGGATCTGGCTGTAAATCGCGGTAGTACCATCACCCGGCAGCAGCGCTCCCGGTCCCTGATCGGAGATGAAATACCGCACCGTATTGTCCTTGAGAGCGTTCAGATCGAAGCGCGCCCTGATGGGTGCAAACGGTCCCAAGTTGCCGGGGAAGAAGACCCAGTAGTAGTAAGCGGAAGCAAACGAAGACAGGGCGGTCATGAGGACCGCCAGCGTCAGGACTCGCTTCGCTGTGCGCATCCGTTACTTTTCTCCCGAAAGGGCCCGGCTGACCTGCGCCTTCAAGTCGGACAACTTCATGGACACCGCTTCATCCTTCACGGCATGGCCACTCGCGTCCAGCATCAGTTCGCCGGCCGCCGCCCGCATTGCCGCTGCATCGCCCGTCCCACTCCGCTGCACGTTGAACAAGCCCTGTGAAAGTCCGATGAGTTGGGTTAGACCGGAGCGGCCGGTCCACAGGAACATCACGTATTCCTCTCCCACATGCAGCGACGGCGCACCAGCCACCATCTGCCGCAATCCGCCCGCAACACCGCCCGGCACTGCTATCTGTACCGGAATGGGCTTACCGCTCCTCTTCCAGTTTTCCGCAATCTCAATCTGATACACGGTGTAAACGTCGGCGCCCCGGAGAACGCCTGATGAACCCACCACCTTCGCGCGCACAATGGCCGTTGATTTCTGGGTCATCTCAGCCAGCGGCAGCCGCTCGAGCGTGGTCCCGCGGACGGGGGCCAGGGCACTGGCCAGACTAAGGGTGATTAACAGCGATCGCATATCGGCGGCGCTCTGCAAAAAGCACTTAAAGATCCAATTTATGGCATTGATAAAAAAAGCTTTATGTCTCTCTGAGACACCTCCACTGTGGAGCTTGGACACGCGCTTGGGACACTACGGGACATGTTGATCGCTGGGGAACGAACCCAAGGCAATCACAAGCCCAAATGGATTGCTCGGGCTGCCCCCCAGGCGGCCCAAGGCGCCGCACTGAAAAAAGATCGACATTTCCTGTAAGTATATGAAAATATGGCGTCTATTAGTCTATGGATGTCTTTCAGGGAATTTTGGGAATAGGCCGGGCTGTCAATGGGTTGAGGAGGGCAGTGGACTCAAAAATCGAAGGGGCCGTGGTAAGATCCGCACGTTGGAACGCAATCGATATGAGAGTTTTTACCTGCCGGCTTAACAGTATACGGCAGTGGCCGTGGAACCCATCCCAGCTTGGGCGCGTCTCAGGTGCTTGCCAGAGAAAGCGCGGAACCAACGCGCATCATAATGCTTTCGGGGAGGCGGGCCGATATGGAAGAGATCATTTAGATAGGCTCTGTGATGTAAATGGTGATCGGGGCAAGATTTGGCATCGAAATTGCTTGCATGAGACTCGACGATGTGGTATGCTACGAAAATCACGGAACGGAGCAACCGCGGTATGCACTGCGGAACGGCTCGGCGCCTGCAAGTCTTTACCAGGCCAATCCCCTTCGCAGTGGATTTTGGACTTGAACCTTTTTGGACAGCAGTGCGTCTAATGCCTTGAGACAAGATTGGACACGACGAGAAGACGAGAAAGAGAGAAAAGACAGGAGAGAAAAAGATGACAAAAAATGAATTAAAGAAGTTCCGAGAAACATTGGAGGCGAAGCAGAAAGAGTTGCAGCAGTTAGTGCGGAATCGGGACGGGATCGCGATCGAGAAGAGTCCCGACGCTCTCGACGAAGTGCAGCATGCGGCCGAGCGTGAATTGGCCATCCGCAATCTGGATCGAGAATCGAATCTGCTTCGGAACGTGCGGGCGGCTTTGAGGCGCATCGACGAAGGCACCTTCGGAGTCTGTTTGCATTGCGAAGAGGATATCAGTCCCAAGCGGCTGGCGGCTGTGCCGTGGACGCCCTTCTGCATCCAGTGTCAGGAAATCGCCGATCGCAACCAGAACGGCGACGGCTCGGAAAGCTTCGACGACCTGCTGGTCAACGCAGCTTAAAAAAATCTCCTCGTCTTGTCCCGGGCGCGGAGCCGCGTTGGATGACGCGGTTTCCGCGCCTGAGTTGTTTTCAGAGATAGGGGGCCGGCGTGCCCGACCCCTTCGCGCCGCGGATGTAGGGGCGAGGCAAGCCTCTTTTTTTAAATCACGCCGATATAGGAAATCATGCGGCCAGCCTGCTCGTTTTCGCGGCGAAAGGAGTAAAAGTGCGCCGCGTCGCAGCGGGTGCAGCCGCCCAGTACGTCGATGCACGGATCATCGACACCAGCGTCGATCAGCTGACACCGGTTGGCCGCGGCCAGGTCAATGCGCCCCGCTCCTTCCAAGCCGAAAAGCCGGCCCACCTCGGCGCCGACTTCATAGCAACACTTGCCAATTCCAGGACCGATGGCCGCCACCATATCAGCCGGCGAGGTCCCGAACCGGTCACGCATTTTCGCGACGGTTTCGAGGACCACCCCGCCCGCGGTTCCGCGCCAGCCGGCATGCACTGCGGCCACGGCACGGTGCTTGGTGTCGGCCAGCAGAATCGGATAACAGTCGGCCGAGCGGACCGACACGAGCAATCCCGGACTGCTGGTCAGCAGCGCGTCGCCCTCACCGGCGCATCCCGCCTGCTCCACCGCCAACGCCCGCGCCGAGTGAATCTGCTTCAGGCTCGCCATGCCCTCTTGCGAGAGCGGCGCGAACCGCGTTCCGAAGCCGTGATCGATCCACGCCAGTCGTGACAGGAGCGGCGAAGGCAGAATCATTCGATCGCTTGATCGAGCAGCAGCGAGAAGTGGCGCGTCTTTTGATCGACTCGTTGTTTGTGTTCGGCCAGCTCGCGCTCCACCGAGCGCAGTTGATCGGCCATGTGCAGGCAGGCCAGCACGGCAATCCGGTTGGCGTCCATGTTTCCGGCGCGCTGCGCGATGCCGGTCATCAGCTCATCCACGGAATGGGCCAGCGCTTCGACTTCCTCGGCGTCGCCAGTGGCGGTCAGGGAGTAGGTTTGGTTGAAAATGGTGACGCGCACCGTCTTGCGTTCCGTTGCCGGTTCCATGGCGGCCTCCCGGTGTTGATTCTACCGCTCGCTCAACTGGTCCAACTGCCCGAGCAGTTTCTCGATCCGCACGCGGACCTGTTTGCGCTCGCCTCGCATCCCTTCGATCTCTGCCCGCAGCTTCTTGGCTTCGGCGACCGCCGCGTCACGCTGCCCCCGGAGTGAGCTCACCAGCTCGACGGCTCGATGGATGCGCTCCTCGAGGCTCGCGAGCGAATCCGCTTCGACCGGCTCGATCTCGGGCCGGGGCATGCTCATGCGGCCGCCTTTTCGAGCGCCGCTTTGGCCTGGCTCACCAGCGCGTCGAACGCCGGCCGGTCGTTCATGGCGAGGTCCGCCAGCACCTTTCGGTTTAACTCGATGCCCGCCTTCTTGAGCCCGTTCATGAACCGGCTATAGGAGATCTCCGCCGCCCGGCAGCCCGCGCCGATGCGCACGATCCACAGCGCGCGGAAATCGCGCTTCTTGAGGCGCCGTCCCTTGTAGCCGTAGCGCAGCGATTTCTCGACGGCCTCCTGCGCGGAGCGGTACAGCTTGCTCTTGGTAAGGAAGAAGCCCTTCGCTAACGCGAGGGTCTTGGTGCGGCTATTGCGGCGCTTGGTACCACGTTTTACTCTCGGCACGTTTTTTCTCCTTGTTTCATTAGCGGCGGATCAGGCACGTGCGGCGCGCTGTCCACTCGAATATCTTAAGACTAACGCAATGGCGTCAGTAGGGAAGCATCCTCTTGATTTCCGGCGAATTGGTCTCGTCGGCGATCGAGGCCTGTCCGAGACGGCGCTTCCGGGAGCGCGTCTTCGAGGTCAAAATGTGACGGGCAAACGCATGCCGGCGCTTAATTTTGCCGGTCCCCGTCTTCTTGAACCGCTTGGACGCACCCTTGTGGGTCTTCAACTTTGGCATAAAAAAATTTCCTGTTTTGGAACTGAAGAGTGCCAGCCGGCCGTTTCCCCGGTGTCTTCCAGCGGCGACGACCTTTACGATGGTAGCACAGCCGGCCGGGTCGTACGTTGCCCGAAACCGCAATCGCTCGACTCCAGCGAGTTGCGGAGCCGCCTCAGTGAAAACGAGAGGTTCGCGCATTTTTCGCATTCGTCGCCTTCGAGCGCAGTGATGACTCTCCAGTTGCCCGCGCGCGTGATGGTGCAGCCGCACAGAGTGTCGAAGCCCCCGGGGTCCTGCGCCGGCAGAACCAGATGCCGCTTGGCCCTCTCCGAGATGAGTTTCAAATATGTCATACGAACACTCGCTTAATGGTTTACGCGCATTCCGCGGGGAAAACGGGTCAAGTGCAATCCCAGGCTGCCGAGAGGGCGGAGCGATAGTATGATAAGTAATATGAAGCGTACGACTTTAATTCTTCAGGACCGGAGGCTGATGGAGCTGAAGCGCCTCGCGGCCGAGCGCGGCCAGACGCTCTCGGCTGTGGTGGACGAGTTCCTGGCCGATGGCCTGCGCCGCATTTCCGCGCCGAAAAAGCGCGTGGTTTCACTCCCGGTGTTCGACATGGGTGAGCCGCGCGTCAACATCGCCGACCGCGACCAGTTGTGGGAGATGATGGAGCGGGAGTGAGATTTCTCATCGACACTAACATCCTGCTGCATGCGGCCAACGCCGCCAGCCCGTCCCACAGAGCCGCCCGAGGTTTCTTAGCGGAGCACCTCCGGTTGCGAACCTCCTGGTGCATCACCTGGCCGATCTTGTATGAGTTTCTTCGTGTGTCGACTCACAATCGGGTATTCCCCAAACCTCTGACAGCTCCCCAGGCGCTGGAGTTTGCCGGAGCCTTGACCGCGCGGGAGGAAGTCGCCTTTCTGGCTCCTACCAGCCGCCACCTCGAGGCGCTGGAAACCGTCGTGAATGAACTCGGCCACCCGGCCGGAAATCTTTTCCACGACATCCATACCGCAGTCTTGATGCGCGAGCACGGCATTCCGGAGATCATAACCGCTGATACGGACTTCTTGCAGTTCACCTTCCTGAAGGTTTCGAACCCGCTGCATTGACCGCCGGGCGGACACCGGTGATCCCCCTGGGGTCCCCCCTTCTTGACAGGCCCGAATTCTGTTATATTGTCCCCCATGAGCCGGAAACTAATTGCACGCATCAACGTCGGGATCCTGCTGCTGTTGGGTTCGTGGGTGGCCTACACGCAGAACCAGAAGCAGCCTCCGCAACTGACCCTCAACAAGGTCAAGGACGACCTGTACGAGATCGAGGGCGATGGCGGCAACGTCGCCGTCTACATCACCAACGAAGGCGTCATTCTGGTCGACGACAAGTTCGACCAGG
>WNEY01003861.1_pt1 | contig 11328 bp, 8 predicted proteins | sample 5400531 | NCBI WGS metagenome assembly WNEY01 (sample SAMN13153338, study PRJNA577476) | soil metagenome | isolation source: 200 cm saprolite under Douglas fir tree site 1 | place: USA:California | collected 2015-04-18
TCGGTCGAAGAAGACATACCGTGGCGCTGCCGCCGGCTGGTTGTGGGCACCGGAGCAGCCGGACGGCTGGCTGTGATGCCCGAAGTGGAAAAGGACGCACAGCGTCGGAAAGTCGAGCTGCTCGTGCTTCCGACGAAGGACGCGATCGCCATCCTCAATCGCGGCGATTTGCGTACGAATGCCATACTCCATGTGACCTGCTGAGCTGTCTCCGCCGCTCAGCCGCCTGGGTTTCTGCAGCCGCTTCTCCATCTGATCTGCCGACTGCCGAGCGTCTAAACCCCCACCAGTACCGCCTGCTAGCCATTGGACTTCTCCCTGAAGTAGGCCGGCACGATCCCCCAGTGGCGCGTAGGCTTGGAGTTGGAAGGGTCGTCGGGCACTGACGGTGGTGTATCCACCTCGAAGTAAGAGCCCGCCACAGACTCTCCCCAAAGCCAACTGGCCGTCGATCCAAAGCGAGGGTCGGCGGTCGGCGCCATTTCTGTGGGAAAAGTTCGGGCTACGTAGCCAGGCACAACACTCCGGCCGGGGGTAAGCTCACCGCGGGGAAGGGTCACGGGTGCGCCGATGGCGGCGTGCACCGGCTCTCAAAGGGGGTAAGGCGCGGCCCGCCACAGATCTTTTCCCCGCTTTGTCTGGCCGCCGATCCCGAGCGTTTGTATCTGACCCAACGGTACGCGTCGTTCATCACTGGCGATTCAGAATCGGGCGTGCGGCCCCAGGCTTTTGTGATTATCGATGGTTAGAACAGGGACTCCTACAGCCGACCGCCACGAAGAGCACGTCCACGATCCCCGGACCCATCTCGTCGGTCGAGAGATCGCACACGTAGCCAAGGCTGCGACCGAGACTGGGACCAGGGGCGGCAAGGCACTCGAGAAGCCGGAGCACAAGTTCGAAGACGAGCTGATGGCCGTGGTCGAGCAGCTCATCGTCAAGGGCAAGGAGCAGGGCTACCTCACGCCCGACGACATCCTCCAGGGCTTCCCGGAGATCGATGCCGAGCCGGACCAGATCTTCCGGATCTTTGCCGCGTTCAAGGAGATCGGCATCGAGGTCACCGACGGCGAGAAGGATTTCGAAGAGGAGCAGATCGACGACGAGATGCTCCTCGACATCGAGATGATGGATTCGGTCTCGCTGGACGATCCCGTTCGCATGTACCTCAAGGAAATCGGGCGGGTGAGCCTGCTCACGGCCAACGACGAGGTCGAGCTGGCGCAGGCAATCGAGGCCAAGCCGCTCCACGACGCCCTCAAGGCGTTGAACGTCATCGAGGAGATCGACGGGCGCCAGCGCTCCGTGGAGGAGATTCTGCCGGACGTCATCGAGCAGCTGGCCACGGTTAAGCGCAAGGGCCAGCAGGCCTATATCGCCCACGAGCTGCTCGGTCTCAACGACCTTTCCAAGCTCCAGAACCTGCGCGACGCGGCGGCGGCCGAGCGCCGGCGCCAGGCCAACGGCGCGGCGCGGCCCCGAGTTCGCGCGGAGGCGCTGGAGGTCTATCGCATCGCTCGCTGTGGGCTAAGCGCACGCCGCGAACGACCGTATGAGGCGAAACATCGGCTGACGGAGGCCAACCTCCGGCTGGTCGTGTCCATCGCCAAGAAGTACATCGGCCGCGGGATGCCATTCCTCGACCTGATCCAGGAAGGCAACATGGGCCTGATCCGCGCCGTCGAGAAGTTCGACTACCACAGGGGCTACAAGTTCTCCACCTACGCAACGTGGTGGATCCGGCAGGCCGTCACAAGAGCCCTTGCTGATCAGGCGCGGACGATCCGCATCCCGGTCCACATGGGGGAGATCATCAACAAGCTGGCCCGGGTTTCGCGACGCATGCTCGAGGTTCTGGGCCGGGAGCCCACCGACGAGGAGATCGCCGAGGAAATGGGCCTCACGCTCGAGCGGGTGCGGGAGGTCATCAAGTTCGCCCAGGCGCCGATCTCGCTGGAGACACCGATCGGCCATGAGGAGGATACCTACCTCGGCGATTTCGTCGAGGACAAGGAGGCCACGTCCCCCTCCGACGCCGCCTCGATCACCATGCTCCAACTTGCGGTCGAGGCCGCCCTCGACACCCTTATCCCGCGCGAGCGGCGCGTGCTCCAGCTCCGCTTTGGGCTCATCGACGGCCACGAGCGCACCCTGGAGGAGGTCGGCAATCGCTTTGGCGTGACCCGCGAGCGCATCCGCCAGATCGAGGTCAAGGCCCTGCGCAAGCTGCGCCATCCCTCGCGCTCCCAGAAGCTGCGGGACTACCTGGAGTAGCCCCGGCGCACGGGGGCATTTACGCGTGGCTCCCGAAGCGCTGCTGCCCCCGACAAGAGGTCGGTGGATAATGGGTTTAAGCCCGTACAGGCGGACCGCAACGACTCTTATGAAGACGAGGAGGTGGTGGCCCTAGCCCCGGACCCAAGGATTAAAGGACGTGTACCCGTTCGAGAGGTTCACTGAGCGAGCCAAGAAGGCCCTGTCGCTCGCCCAAGAAGAAGCAGAAAGGTCGCACCACAGTTACATCGGTACCGAGCACCTGCTTCTGGCTCTGCTCCGCGAGGATGAGGGCCTGGCCAGCAAGGTCCTCCACAACCTTGGCGTCGAGGTCGGCAAGGTCCGCCAAGCGATCGAGTCCATTGTTGGCCGCAACGAGCGGATCATCGTCCAGCAGATCATCCCTACCTCGCGCGTCAAGAAGGTCATCGAGATCTCCTTCGAAGAGGCGCGCCGGATGGGTCACAACTTCGTCGGTACCGAGCATCTGCTTCTTGGCCTTCTCAGGGAAGGGGAAGGCATCGCCGCTCATGTGCTCGAAGATCTCGGCGCCACCGCGGACAGGGTGCAGGCCGAGATCGAGCGGATGCTCCGCGACCCCACCGTCGAAAATATCGAGCCGCCTCCCAAGAAACCGTCGAGGACGCCGCTCCTTGACCAGTTCGGGCGCGACCTAACCGAGCTAGCCCGCAAGAACGCGCTCGACCCTGTGATCGGCCGCGAGACCGAGATCGAGCGCGTGATCCAAATTCTCAGCCGCCGGACCAAGAACAACCCAGCCCTGGTCGGCGAGGCAGGTGTCGGCAAGACTGCGATCGCCGAGGGCCTGGCTCAGCTGATCACGCTTGGTAACGTCCCCGAGTCGCTCATGAACAAGCGCGTGCTTACGCTCGACATGGGCCCACTGGTAGCCGGTACAAAGTACCGGGGCGAGTTCGAGGAGCGGCTGAAGAAGGTCCTCGATGAGATTCGCTCCAGCCGCGAGGTTGTGCTCTTCATCGACGAGCTCCATACCCTGGTCGGCGCGGGCGCCGCCGAAGGCGCAATCGACGCCGCCAGCATCCTCAAGCCGGCTCTCGCGCGCGGCGAGATCCAATGCATCGGGGCGACCACGCTCAACGAGTACCGCAAGTACATCGAGAAGGACGCCGCCCTTGAGCGCCGCTTCCAGCCCGTCTTCGTCGACCAGCCCACCATGCTGGAGACGATCGACATCCTGCAGGGCGTCAAGTCGCTCTACGAGAAGCACCACCGAGTCACCATCAGCGACGCCGCCATCCGGGCGGCGGCCGTTATGAGCGACCGCTACGTCAGCGACCGCGCCCTCCCCGACAAGGCGATCGATCTCATCGACGAGGGCTCGGCCCGCGTGCGCATGAAGCTGACCACGACCCCCGACGAGCTCAAGGAGCTCCAGAAGGAGATCAACAAGCTGCAAGCCGAGAAGGAGGAAGCGAACGCGCACCTCGACTACGAGACCGCGGCCGCGGTAGCTGACAGTGCGAACAAGCTCAAGGACAAGTACGCGAAGACAGAGTCCGCCTGGCGTCACAAGCTGGGCGAGACCGTCCCCGACGTGGGCGAGGAGGATATCGCCCAGATCGTGGCCGCGTGGACCGGTGTCCCGGTCTCGCGCCTCGTCGAGGAAGAGACCTCGCGGCTACTCCGGATGGAGGATGAGCTGCACAAGCGGATGGTCGGCCAGGACGAGGCGATCGTCATCGTCTCGCAGGCCGTGCGCCGCGCTCGCGCGGGCCTCAAAGATCCCAGAAGGCCGATCGGCTCTTTCATCTTCCTGGGTCCGACCGGTGTCGGCAAGACCGAGCTAGCGCGCAGGCTCGCGGAGTACATGTTCGGTTCCGAAGAAGCGCTGATCAAGCTCGACATGTCGGAGTTCATGGAGCGCCACACTACGGCGCGGCTGGTGGGCTCGCCGCCCGGTTACGTCGGCTACAACGAAGGCGGCCAGCTGACCGAGGCTGTGCGCCGCCGGCCTTACTCAGTGATCCTCTTCGATGAGATCGAGAAGGCGCATCCCGAGGTCTTCAACATGCTCCTGCAGATCCTCGAGGATGGGAGGCTCAGCGACGCGAAGGGCAAGGCCGTCAACTTCGCGAACACGGTCATCATCATGACCTCCAACCTAGGCATCCGCGATGTCAATCAGGCGGGGACCTCGCTTGGTTTCCAGCCTGCGGTTGTTGACGAGTCGGATGAGGTGGAGCGCCGCCACAAGAACACGAAGGAAAAGATCGACGAGGAGCTGAAGCGGACGTTTCGCCCGGAGTTCCTCAACCGGGTTGACGCCGTGGTCGTCTTCAAGAGCCTGACCACGCAGCAGATCCGGCAGATCGTCGACTTACAGCTGCAGCGGCTGGGCAAGCACCTGATCGAACTGCAGATAACGATCGAGGTCACCGACGCAGCCAAGGATCTTCTCGCCAAGGAGGGCTACGATCGGATCTATGGTGCCCGCCCATTGCGGCGCGTGATCACGAGCCGAATCGAGGATCAGCTCTCCGAGGAACTGCTCCGGGGCCGAATCTCACGCGGGGATACGGTGGTGGTCGACGGCAGTCCTGAGGGCGGGTTTAGATTCCACGCCGGACCGCGTCGGGAGGAGACCGCTTCAGAAGATTTCCGAGCTCCGCAGGGGACGCTGGCTTAGATTGGCCGCCGCCTTGGCTCGGTTCCAGCTTCCCACGGTGCACCCCGATCCACCGCATCGACTGAGAATGTAGTTGACGAGGTTTTCTAACCCATGACCGGCGAGGGCAGGGCACCCTGTGAGGTGCTCAAAGTTGCGGGCGCCTCCAAGCCGGTCTCGGTGGCCGGGGCCATCGCCGGAGTCATCCGGAGTCAGCTGCGCGTCGAGGTTCATGCCATCGGGGCTGGCGCCGTCAACCAGGCCATCAAGGCGATCGCCATCTCGCGTGGTTACGTCGCGCCCGCCGGCCTTGACCTGATATGCATCCCGTCTTTTGTCGACTTGACACTCGATGGGCAGGAAAGGACCGGGATCAGACTCCTGGTAGAGGTGCGCTGACGCAGTGTCATCGATCAGGTGGGCGGCGGTGCTATCTGGTTTGAGCAGACAGAACACGGCGACCGGCAGTCAGGAAGCCTGCTGTGGGATCGGCCCTCGATTTAAGAGGTCGAGACGGCGCCATGCGGACGCACGGTCACCGAATGGAGACCCATCGCAAGCGTGCTTGGAGCGATGTAGCTAATTGATCCAGGGTGTACACGCCGAGACCATCTCTTTCAGTTCGTACGCGGATGCATGCGAGATTGCACTTACTCCGGGGTGGCCCTGGCTGGGCGAGGCAGGCCTTCAAGACAGTCGCGAGGTTAACCTGGGCGGAGTCCCGCCACGACGAGTCCGATTAAGAGTCTCCGAGGCGCGGGCCCATGGCCACAGCACCGTATGCTCCATCGAGCTTCTCGAAGTCGACCGGCTTTTCACTCCTCGCATTCAGATCGAACTGACTCTGCAGCCGAGTGGCTCCGGCACCCGTCTTACGGTCAATGGTCTTTTTGCCCGGGACATTGCCGGGGACCCAAACAGCGATTCAGAACTGTCCCGGCATCTGGCCAAAGAATGCGTGCGTTCGCTGATAGAGAAGGTGGCTGAGGAGATTGAGGGATTGAAAGGTAGTTCGCAGGCAACGAGAAGCCCGAGCGGAGGCACCCGGCGCAAGTAGCGCTTAGAAAGCGCTGACAGTGCGCGAGGTTGTCTCGCGGATCTAGAAATTGAAGAGCAGCCCTGCACACCGCCATGCCGGGGGTATGGCTGGGCGGCCGAACAACGAGGACGGGACGGCCCGCGGCAACCATCGCCCGGCCGCGCCTTATTACCAAGAAGGAGTGGGTGAGCTGGACCCTGCCCGAGCGGGTGAGGGTCGCCCAGACCGAAATCGCCCACGCCGCCACGCAGGCGTCTTCTCGGCTTGCCACCGGGGATCGGTCTGGCAGCGGTGGAGGAGATCTTCGGAGAAGGGAGGTTGGGTGCGAAGTCGGAGCTCTGTGCCCATTTGTCCCCATGTTGTCCCCATTCCCTTCAGGGACTAGCAGCACCCGCCGCGGTCTCTGACAGCCAAGAAGACAGCCAAGCAGGCGGATGGCTGCGGACGAAGGCGTACGACCACGGATTGCGACCGCTCCTGACTGAACCTGAGCGGACGTCAATGGATCCCGGTGGAGGGCAGGCCCGCGGCCTTCAAAACCGTATGCGGGTCCGAGAATCCAAGAGTTTGAGGAGTTGGCCACGCGCGCGTCTTCTCTATTAATGTGCCGGGCGGCCATGCTGCTGATAAGCATCCGGTATCGACAGCTCACGTCGGCGATGCCGGCCGTCGGTTCGATCCCACGCGCGCGGTACGATCCGTCCTCTTGCTGTATTCGGTTTCTTATTGCGTCCCCCCCGTTGGAGGTTGCGTATGGCATCTATCCACAAGGAAATAGCTATTCGGGCACGCCCTGAAGATGTGTGGGCGGCCGTCCGCGATGTGGGTGCTGTGCACAAGCGGCTCGTGCCGGGACTTGTGATCGATGCCCGTCTGGAAGGAGGCGCTAGAGTCGCAACTTGGGCGAATGGGATGGTTGTGCGCGAGCTCATCGTCGACATCGATGATGTTGCCCAGAGATTTGCCTACGCCGCCGTCGGGGGTCGAACGACACATCACAACGCATCCATGCAAGTGTTTGCGGACGCTGAAGGAAGCCGTTTGGTCTGGATCACTGATCTGCTCCCGAACGAATTGGCAGGATTCGTGGCAGCTCTTGTTGAGCAGGGAGCCGATGTGATAAAGCAGACGCTAGAGGCAAACCCCGCTTAGGGCGCCCTTTGCCCAGGGCTACGGGATGGATGCTCTCGATAAAGCGAGCTTACCGGCAGCCCGGTTGATCTATGGGGATGATGCACCGGCCATGGAGAGCGGGCGGTAGGTGGGAGTCGACGTCTATGCCAAGAGGTCTCCAAGATCCTCTTGATCAACTTCGACGAGCTTCCTGCGGCTGCGCCCGCCCGAGCGAAGCCTGACCCTCGACGCTGGCACTCTGAAATGCCTCGCGACAGCAGCGACGACCGCGTTATTGGCGGCGCCATCGACTGGTGGTGCGGTTACCCACACCTCCAGCACGCCATCGTTCCATGAGGACCTGGCTTGCGCAGCCCTAGGGTGGACACGGACGCTGATCAGCAAACCACTTCTACTCTATATATAGATCGGTCGTCATCGTTCGAGACGTGGCGCAGCTTCCGGGCCGTCCGTGACGCGCGAGAAATTTCCAGAGGATCGTGCCCTTCGGCCGGGGGTTGATCGGGACCTTTCGTACAGCAACGCCAGCGAGAAACCGTGGAACATGGCGGCACTCAGCGAATTCGAATCGCGATTTCTGAACGGGGCGAATCGATCTGTTAACCGCAAGGTTCAGGGTTCGAATCCCTGCTCCGGAGCCAATGTCATGTCTCAGGTGTTAGCGGACCGCTGTCTCACCTATCGGTTTCAGAGTACAGGGGTCACATTCCTGGTGACCGTCACCCCCATGCACACATAGGGCTTCGCGAACAAAGACTTGGTGGTTGGGCCGCCCACAGGAGTGGCGGCCCGACTCTTTCAGGCCATGAGGACCGTGAAGCTCGGTACTGGTTGTACAACAGGGAACCGATGAGTCTGAGTCGATCCGCCAAGTCCCCGGCTGGCACAACCTTTAGCACCGCGCGGCGTCTACGCAATCTTTCCGGGCAGCAAACCTAGCGCGCGGGGCCATGCTTGACCAGGGACGCGATGGTAGGGGCGACGTCCGGCGTGAAGTCAGCTGCTACGGCGAACAGGTGGTCGCCAGCGGCACAACAATGGTCAGACCAGGCTTAGGCGTCGTCGTCGCCAAACCCGAAGCCAGCGGCCCGAACGTGGGTCCGGCCAGGTTGCTAACCAGAGTTCCTGCACCGCAGGTAGTGGTGGCCGTGTCTGCCGAAGCAGGAACCGCAAACGCTACCGACAAGCCGAAGACGAGCGAGGCGATGATAATCAGGCGTTTGTACATTTGTACCCTCCTGCCGTTTGGGCCGACAACCCGCCGTTATGGACTGAAGCTACAGCCGGCTGCGAATGCTGTCAATCCGCGGATCTGCGGTGCCTACCTCAGACGCTCGAGCCATAGCGATGCGGGTGGGTCGAATGGAGCTGAGGTGCGCAGAAGTCCGTTGCATCGGCAAGCGATCGACATTGAAGGTTTGTCGAACCAAATCGACGGCCACTCAACGAGCTCGGGCCCCGCGGGTTAGTACACCAACCGAGGCGGCAGGAGCAGCTCCTGCCGCCTGCAAATGTCAGATGGTCAAGACTATGGCGTGGGATCGGCGTATGAGCCGCCGAAGATGTCGCTGTTGCCGAACGTGGCCGGGCAGTCGGTGCCCGGCGCGGGCCGCGGCACCGAGGTCCCATTCCGCAACGAAAGCCTCCAGGTGTCGATCGCAGGGCAGTCGGCCGCGTTGCGAGCGTCGTTCCACACGGCCGCGCCAAATGTGCGCGTTGCGACAGCGTAGACATAGTCGCCGAGGAACTCGCCGACCAGATTATTCTGCGACGTGCCGCGGGCGTCTCCGGACGCGCCGCGATTGAGCTCCGACCATGTCCCCAATGCGCCTCCCGCGCCGACGTCAGCGTGCTTGACGACGCCGACCAGCGGCCGCGGGTTCGAAGTATCAGTCTGGTACGCGGCCGTGAAGGCGTTGTAGACGAGGTACACGTCTGTCCCGTTCGGGGAGATCGCGATTGCGCTGTAGAGCGGTCGATCTCCGGCCGACTGAACTGCAGCCGGAGCGGACCAGGTGGCGCCCCGGTTGGTCGACACCTGCACGAGTGCCCTCTCATGGTTAAGCCCGTGGCTTGCGTCGTTGTATGTGAGCACCATCTCGTTGGTCGCGTCGGCACCACTCGGGGCACCGTTCGCGATGTCGACGCTGGGTGCGTCGAAGAGGTCGTTGCGCGCGCCCGCGATGCCGTCCATCACCGGTCGGCCGAGGACCGGGTCGAAGACGCCGGCGTCCTTGACTGGCGCAATCAGCTGAAGCGCGCTGCTCCAGGTCATGCCGCCATCAAACGAAGGCTTCATCGTCTCGAAGGCCTGGCCGAGGCGAGTCGCCACGCCAAACACATAGACCCCACCGTGGCTGTCGGTGCGGACTGTGCAGCCGTCCGGCTGGGTGTTGATGCCGTTATCGCTTGCCGGAGTCACCTGGTGGACCGTCCACGTGCCTCCACCGTCCGACGAGACGGCGATGTTCAGCGGTGTCGGGAAGGCGCGGCCGTGACTGTCGCTACGGAAGTCGGCCCAGCAGACGTAGACGTGGCCGAAGAACGAGCTGGTCGCGGCGTTGTCGACCCAAACCTGTTCCTTGTCGCTGAACGTCGTGGCGCTCTGCCGAGAGATCAATACCGGCGGCCTCCAGGCCGTCTTCACGCTGGCCGCCGCCCCTACGACGTCATCCGTGCGGGAGACGCCGATCGCCTCAAAGCCGCGAAAAGCGCCTGCGAACGATGAGGTGAGGTTCGCGTAGTAGAGCCGCGAGCCGTTCGACCATGCGAAGTGACCCTGGCCGTCCGGCCGCGGCCCGAAGGCGAGCGCCGGATCGCCATCGGAGATCAGACCGTTCTCCGCGTACCAGGGCAGCGTGCCGATCGAACCAGAATGCGCTGTGCATGCGGCCGGGCCGAGGCAGTCGCGCGCCGTCAAGCCGGTGTAGGTCGGCTGGGTCCAGGTGTCGCCGCTGTTGAACGAGAAGTAGACACCGGACACGCCGACGTTGGGGGTGAACGGACACCTCGTCGGGTCGCCGGCCGCGCACGCCTCCTCGTCGATCTCGTCGTTGGAGCCGGCGACGAGAATTCCCGGGTGGTTCGGGTCCACGGCGATGGCCGGCTCGTTCTGCTTGTTCTGCGAGAACGGTGTCGGTGGGCTTCCAACGCTGACAAGGGTGTCGCCGCCGTGAGTCGCGCCAACCGGGATTGCCGGCCCAACGGCCGCGGCGCTGACCGCGAATGCCAGGGCGAACACGATGCGAAAACCCTTCATGGTTACCTCCATAAGCTTCGAACCTTTGGAATGTGCGGCGGTGAGAACGAGGCGAGACCCCCCGGAGTTGGCCCCGCTCCAATCAACGATGACAGCCATCGCCTCCCAGCGTGAAAACGCGCTTCGCCGTCGGATCATGATGGCGGTACCCGCCCGCCGCTCAACTCCAGGGTTACTTCGTTAGCTGTCCCCTCCCTGCACCGCCAGGATGCGCGGTGGTGTGCACGTTTACGTAGTACTGCTCGGGATTCTGGACGATGTCCTTCAGGAGGCCTTGATCGACCTGCTTGCAGCCAGAAGAAGATCCGGCCACCGGTGGGTTCAGTGGGATCACGGGAGGTGCAGCCACGCCTGCGGGGGCGTGGTGTATGTGAGCGGCGATCACGGTCTCGCTGGTGGTGAAGTCGATCACATAGCAGAGCTCGCTCTGGCCCAGGTTGATGGTGATGGCGGCCGTCCCCTGTGAGCTCGAAGGCGCCGGAGGCACCTCGTTGGGGCCCAATAGGATGGCCGTAAGAGGTCGACCGCCCTGGTCGGAGCCGGGCAACCGGTCAGCCTGGACAGTTTCGACTGAAGCGAAAGTCAGGAGCAGCGCGAGCATGGTTCCCAGATAGATCAGATGCCGCATTTGACTCCTCCGGAAGCGGGTGCTTCCCCTGGTCTGGGCGGGCCTAACCACCGAAGAACATCCCATTTGTCTCGTGCGCGATCTGGGCAAAGTTCACTTTGGTGATGGCGTCCGACGCGAAACTGCCAAGGCTGGAAATCCCCGACCAATTGATCGAAGCTCCCGTCCTGACCAAGCTGAGCGAGAACTGGTTGCTGGTATCACTGGTGGTAGCTCGTTCAACCACGCCCGACCACTCGACATCGAAGCTGACCACCCCCGGAACGGAGCTGCCGTCGCTGAGCGCGTTTCCGATGTTGCCGTAGTCCTCGATCGCGAAGTTGGACAATCGGTATGAGGCGGTGCCG
>WNEY01003862.1_pt1 | contig 11328 bp, 5 predicted proteins | sample 5400531 | NCBI WGS metagenome assembly WNEY01 (sample SAMN13153338, study PRJNA577476) | soil metagenome | isolation source: 200 cm saprolite under Douglas fir tree site 1 | place: USA:California | collected 2015-04-18
TCGGGAATCAGATCCTCGACCTCCATGTCGTAGGCCTGGAGTTCGACCGTGGTCCGGCGGTCGTCGCCGAACTTCTCTTTCACCTCGAGGAACTCGGTCTTCAAGATGCCAAGGACCCGCTCCCGGGACGCGAGAATGGATTCGAGGCTCTCGATCTTGTGGTTTAGGTCGGTCTTCTCCGTGCGTAGCTTCTCGATCTCGAGTCCGGTCAGCTGACGCAACGTCATCGCGAGGATTGCCCTCGCCTGATTCTCGCTCAGGAGGTATCGGTTCATGAGGCCCACCTGCGCCTCGTCTGCGTCTCGCGCACGTCGGATTAACCGGATCACCTCGTCGAGGTGGTCGACCGCGGTAATGAGCCCCTCCACGATGTGCAACCGTTCGCGCGCCTTCTTGAGGTCGAACTCCGTGCGTCGTCGGACGACGACGACTCGGTGGTCGATGAACGCCTGCATCGATTCCTTGATCGGCAGGACCTTCGGCTGTCCGTCCAACAGGGCGAGATTGATCACGCCGAATGTCGTCTCCATCTGTGTGTGATGGTACAACTGATTCAGCACGACGTCCTCGACCGCGTCGCGCTTCAGCTCGAGGACGATCCGCATCCCTTCGCGGTCGCTTTCATCCCGGAGGTCCGTCACGCCGTCGATCCGTTTCGACTTGACGAGCAGCGCGATCGATTCGACGAGGGCGGCCTTGCTGACCATGTACGGGATTTCCGTGATCACGATCCGCACTCGGTCGTGGCCTGCCTCCTCGTAGTTGGCCCTCGCCCGAATCCGGATGAGCCCGCGGCCGACTCGATACGCGTCCGCCACTCCCTCCGCTCCGTACAAGATGCCGCCGGTCGGGAAGTCCGGTCCCCGGATCGGACCCGTTTCCGGATTGTATAGGTCGATGAGCCCCGCGTTCGGGTTGTCGATCAAGACGATGAGCGCATCGACGACTTCGCCTAGGTTGTGCGGCGGGATGTTCGTCGCCATGCCGACGGCAATCCCGCTGGAACCGTTCACGAGGAGATTCGGGAACTTCGATGGGAGGACCGTCGGCTCCTTGAGCGTCCCGTCGAAGTTGTCCATCCAATCGACCGTTTCCTTCTCGAGGTCCTCGAGCATCGCCTCGGCGGTCTTCGCGAGGCGGCATTCCGTGTACCGCATCGCGGCCGGCTCGTCCTCCGTGCTCCCCCAGTTTCCCTGCCCGTCGAGCAGAGGATATCGAAGGGAGAAGCTCTGGACCATCCGCGCGAGGGCGTCGTAGACCGCGAGGTCTCCATGCGGATGCCACTTCCCAAGGCACTCCCCCACCACCCGGGCAGCCTTCTTGTGGGCCGAGCCGGAGCTCATCCCGAGCTCGTTCATCGCATGGAGGATCCGCCGCTGAACCGGCTTGAGCCCGTCGCGTACGTCGGGAAGGGCCCGCCCGACGATGACGCTCATCGCGTAGTCGATGTAGGACCGGTGGAGTTCATCTTCGATCGGCTGCGGCGTGACGCGCGGACGGGACTCCCGGGCTTCTTCCGGCATTCTCCTCCTAGATGTCCAGGTTCACGACTTCTTTCGCGTGTTCCTGGATATATTGCCGACGCGGTTCGACCGCCTCGCCCATGAGGATCGAGAAGAGGGCGTCGGCGGACGCGCCATCCTCAATCGTCACCTGCTTCAAGACCCGGCGCGCGGGATCCATCGTCGTCTCCCAAAGTTCATCCGCGTTCATCTCGCCCAGGCCCTTGTAGCGCTGATACGCCACCCCCTTGTCGCCCAGGCGCTTCGCCAGATCCTCGCGCTGTTTCTCCGTGTACGCGTAGTGGAGTTCCTTGCCCTTCTTGATCTTGTATAGGGGCGGCTGCGCGATGTAGATGTAGCCGCTATCGAGGAGCGGACGCGTGTAGCGGAAGAACAGGGTGAGGAGGAGCGTCGTGATGTGCTGGCCATCCACGTCCGCATCGGCCATCGTGATGATCTTGTGATACCGGACTTTCGCGAGATTGAACTCCTCGCCGATACCCGCGCCGATCGCCGTGATGAGGGTGCGGATCTCCTCGTTCTTCAACATCTGGTCCATCCGGGCCTTCTCGACGTTCAAGATCTTCCCGCGGAGGGGGAGGATCGCTTGGAACTCGCGGCGCCGTCCCTGCTTCGCGGATCCTCCTGCCGAAGGCCCTTCCACGATGAACAGCTCGCTCTTGGCGGGATCCCGTTCCTGGCAGTCCGCCAGCTTCCCCGGCAGGTTGAAGCCTTCGAGCAGGCCTTTCCGTCGGGTCAGCTCCCGCGCCTTCCGCGCGGCCTCGCGGGCCTGGGCGGCGAGGACGGCCTTCCCAATGCAAATCTCCGCGACCTTCGGGGTCTCGTTGAAGAAGTCGGTGAGTTTCTCGTACACGATCGACTCGACGATCCCTTTCACCTCCGAGTTCCCGAGCTTCATCTTCGTCTGTCCTTCGAACTGCGGTTCGGGGATTTTCAGGCTCAGGATCGCGGTGAGGCCCTCGCGGACGTCGTCGCCCTCGAGGCCTTCGCCGGTCTTCACGTACTTGTTGTCCTTCGCGTATTTGATGAACGCCCGGGCGAGACCGGCCTTGAAGCCGACCAGGTGCGTCCCTCCTTCGATCGTGTCGATGTTGTTGACGAACGTGAAGATCGATTCGTTGTAGCCGTCGTGGTATTGCATCGCGACTTCAACAAGAGTCCCGTCGGATTCCTTCGAGAAGCGGATTGGGTCCGTGTGCAGGGGCGACTTCGCCCGGTTGATCCACTTCACGTATTCGGCGATGCCACCATCGAACTGGAACACGTCCCCGCGACCGTGGATTTTGTCGACGATGATGATCCGTAGGCCTGCGTTTAGGAACGCGAGCTCTCGGAGGCGCGCGGCGAGCGTGTCGTACTCGAACTCGATGGTCTCGAAGACTTCCGGGTCCGGCCGGAACGTGATGATCGTCCCCGTACCTTCCGCCGGTCCGACGACCTCCAGCTCGGAGGCCTTCCGTCCTCGTTCGAACCGCATCCGGTGCTCCTGCCCGTCCCGTCGCACGCGGACCTCGAGCGACTCGCTCAGACCGTTGACGACGGAGAGGCCCACGCCGTGGAGGCCCCCCGAGACGCGGTACATCTTGTGTTCGAATTTGCCGCCGGTGTGCATCCTCGTGAAGACGAGTTCGACCCCCGGCACGCCGTATTTCGGGTGGAGGTCGACCGGAATCCCCCGGCCGTCGTCGGCGACGGTGACGCTCCCGTCCTCATTCAGTGTGACCTGGATTTCCTTGCAATAGCCCGCCATCGCTTCGTCGATCGAGTTGTCGACGACTTCATGGACGAGGTGGTGCAGGCCTCGGCTGTCGATCGACCCGACGTACATCGCGGGCCGTTTTCGGACCGCCTGAAGGCCCTCCAGAACCTGGATTTGCTGGGCGTCGTAGGCGGTCTCTTCTACCATCTATTTCGCAACCTTCTAAACCGGGTTCCTTGACCCTCTCGCAGCCCATCCCGGGAGATGCTTCGAGTATACGGTGGGTGACTATAAAGGTTCGGACCTCGTTTCTATGGAGAAAACCGGCATCTCGTAACAGGCCATTTTGCGGACTGCCTCTTTAAATACATTAGCACGGCCGTTGGCAGGCCCTCGTTCTCGCCCATGGAAACGTCGAGCGGAGGGTCGGAAATCGTCCCCATCAACGCGACTCATTTCTGCTTCCATCGAACGCCATCTCGGGTGTCTTCCAAGGCGATTCCGAGCGCGGCGAGGCCGTCTCGGATTCGGTCCGCGGTGGTGAAGTCCTTGCGCTGTCGCGCTTCCTCTCGCAACCGCACGACGAGGTCCATCACGCTCTCGAAGCGGTCGGTTGCAAGCGCGGGGGTCTGGAAAAGTCCGAGGACATCGCCAACGGCTCGAAAGGCTGCTGCCGCGGAGTCGAGTTCGAATCGGCCGGCACCGATCTCGATCGCCTTGTTAAGCCCGCGAGCATATTCGAACAGGACGGCGATCGCCTCCCGCGTGTTGAAGTCGTCGGACATCGCGGCGTCGAAGTCTGCTAGGGCTCTCTTCGTCGCCGCACGGAGTTCGGAATCCGCCTTCCCTTTCTCGGGTGCTCGCCGTCGTTCCGCGTCCACGGTGCGAACCGTCTCGGAGAGGCGCCCGTACGATCGCTTCGCCTCGTCGATCAGGTCTGGCGTGAAGTCGATTGGGCCGCGGTACTGCACGTTAATCAGGAAGAATCGAATCACTTCGGGCTCGTACCGTTCCAGTGCGGCGGTGACGGGCCAAAAGTTCCCGAGCGACTTGTGCATCTCCTCACCGCTCACCATGACCATGCCACCGTGCATCCAGTACTTCACGAAGGGCGCCACGCCGGTGTACGACTCCGCTTGGGCGATCTCCGCTTCGTGATGAGGGAACAAGAGTTCGGTCGCACCGCCGTGGAGATCGTATTGCGGGCCGAAATGCCGGATCGTGATCGCCGTGTCCTCGATGTGCCATCCTGGCCGGCCCTTTCCCCATGGACTGTCCCAGGCCGGCTCCCCCGGTTTCTGCGCCCTCCAGAGGACGAAGTCCGCGGGATGCCGTTTTCGCTCCTCGATCTCGACCCGGGCTCCTGGACGGAGTTCCTCGACCTTTTGCCCGCTGAGCTTGCCCCACCCCGAGAAGGTCGTCGTATCGAAGTATACGCTCTTGTCCTCTGCCACGTAGGCGTGTCCCTTCGCGATCAGACCTTGGATTTGTTCCACGATTTCGTCGATGTAGTCCGTCGCGAAGGCGTACACGTCGACGGACGTGCACCGGAGTCTGTCCATCACATCGAGGTATTCTGCGAAATACCCCGCGACGATGTCGTTCCACGCACGACCCGTCGACTTCATCTTCGCGATGATGCGGTCCTCGATGTCCGTGACGTTCTGCAGATAGAAGACGTGGTATCCCTTGTGGCGCAGGTAGCGCGCCACGACGTCGAATGCGACGTAGGTCTTCGCGTGCCCCATGTGGGTCTGGTCCTGCGGGGTGAGGCCGCAGACGAAGAGGGACACACGGTTGCCGTGGAGCGGGAGGAACTCCTCCTTCTTGCGGGAGAGGCTGTTGTACACGCGGATGGGCATTTCTTCGTCCGCATGAGGGCGGCGCGTATTAAAGTTCTTCAGCCACGCCTACTCCCGTTGCAGGATGCGAGTGGCGTTTGTCAAGGCGAGCGGTTGTTCTCTGACAACGTCTTATCGACGCAGGCAACGCATGCACTCGATTCATGGCGGGCTCGTTCCGTTTCAGGCACGCAGCCCATCGCCATGCCTTCTGGCCCCGCGAATTGCATCGTGGCGCCCTGCTGCTCGGAGCGAGCGCAGCGCTCTTCTGGTCCTCCTTCGCGTTCGGACGGTGGATCGTCTCCACGGCCGAGTTCGGTCCGATTTACGTCGACCTACTCCTTGGCTGGGTCGCCGTGCTCGTCCACGTTGCCGCGTGGCCAAACCTTTGGATCGGATTGCGGGACCTTCGAGGCCGTCAGCCCCGAGACGACCATCCGGTAATCGCATGGCGTTCGTTTGTGATCACGCTCATTATGATCCTCGCGGCCGTGATCATCCTCCCGATCGAGTACCACTCGCTCGCGTCGACGGACGCGTGGATCTTCGTCGTGTACACGACCTCCTTTCCATACCTTGGCTGGACCTTCGTTCCGATCCTCGCACTGCATGGGGTCCTCTTCGGCCGCGTGGCGTACTACTTGGAATCGCGATCACGACGCATGGCGGATGCGGGCGCCGTCCTCCTGTTCGCAGTCGCCGCAGCGACGACCGCCGTTATCCTTCAGAATCCGGGGGCGACGGCCTTCGTCCGTTCGTGGAGCGTCGGTCAAGGATTGCTCCCCGCGGCCGCCCTTTGCGGCTATGTCCTCATCGCCTTCGGCATTACGGCCCGCACCACGCAGCCATTCCCACAAGTCCCTTCGTGGACTCCCCGGCGGGTGCGTTGGTAGCCGTCAGCCAAGAGCCCGTTGTAGATCTTCCTGCAGGTCCGCCGCGTCTTCAAGTCCCACGGAGAATCGGACGAGCCCATCCGTGATGCCTTGTTTCTCGCGCTGCTCTTTCGGAACACTCGAGTGCGTCATGGACGCGGGATGCTCGATGAGCGATTCGACGCCACCCAAGCTCTCGGCAAGGACGATCACTTCGAGTCTCCGGAGGCGCTCGACGACCTTCGCGGCGTCCCGCATTTCGAAGCTCAGCATGCCGCCGAACCTTCGCATCTGCTTTTTCGCGACCCGATGGCCAGGGTCGTCCGGCAGGCCCGGATAGTGGACTTTCGAGACACCTTTGTGGGCCGCGAGGAACCGCGCAATGGTCTCCGCGTTCTCGCAATGTCGCTCCATGCGGACCGCGAGCGTCTTGATCCCGCGGAGGGTGAGCCAACAATCGAACGGACTCGGGACCGCGCCCAAAGCGTTCTGGGCGAATTTCAGCTTCTCGTGGAGCTCGTCGCGGTTCGTGACGATCGCCCCACCGAGGAGGTCGGCATGGCCTCCAATGTATTTCGTCGTACTGTGGACGACCAAGTCCAAGCCGAGCCCCAGAGGGTTCTGAAGCGCGGGCGATCCGAACGTGTTGTCGCAGACGCTCATTGCGTCATGGGCCTTCGAGATCACCGCGAGTTCCTTCAGGTCGACGACCTTCATCAGCGGGTTCGTCGGGGACTCCATCCAGACCATTTTCGTCTCCGGCCGGAACGCATCCTCCACGTCGACAAGGTCACGGAGGTCCAGGAAGGTCGATTCGATTCCGTAACCGCTCATGATCCGCGTGAAGATTCGATACACGCCCCCGTAGCAGTCGTCCGTGACGATCGCATGGTCTCCCTTCTTCAGGAGGGTGAGGGCGGTCGTGATGGCGCCCATCCCGCTGGAGAAGGATAACGCATGCCTTCCCTCTTCGAGGGCAGCGAGGCTCTTCTGCAAAGCGTCCCGCGTCGGGTTCCCGCTGCGTGCGTACACGTATTCAGCCTGCACTTTCTGCGAGTACGTCGACGTCATGTAGATGGGCGGTGTCACCGCGCCCGTCTGAGGATCCGGTTCCTGCCCTGCATGGATGGCCGTCGTTGCGAAGCGCATCGGGATCACCGGGAGCGGAGTCGCAGCCCCGGCGTAAAAAGCCTTGCTACGCGCGGCCCGCCAGGTACTCAATCACATCGATGCGGGTGATGATGCCGTCGAGGCGATTCTCCTTCCCCACCACGACCGCGGGATTCCCCCGCATGAGGAGTTTGTAGACCTGCTCGAGATCGGCCCCTGGCTCGACGAGAGGGAACGGCTTCTCCATCACTTTTGCCACGTAGTCGGTATACATCTTCGGATTCTCGAGAAGGGCTTTCATCAGGTTCTCCTCCCGGAGACTTCCGACGAGGATCCCGGTGTCCAGGACGGGGAGCTGGGACACGTTGTACTGCCGCATCATGTCGGCCGCCTCCCGAACGGTCACAGCGACGTCGATCGTGATGACGCCGGGAATCGTCCGTTCCTTCGCCCGAAGGATGGCCATCAGTGGTGCGACCGGTTCCTCCAAGTAACCTTGTTCCTTCAACCACTCCTCGTTGTGGGCCTTGGACAAGTAACGTTCTCCGGTGTCGGGCAAGAGCACCACCATGACGTCGTTCGGTCCAAGCGTCTCCGCGACGCGCCGCGCGGCGACCACGGCGGCCCCGCTTGAGCTCCCCGCGAGGATGGCCTCCTCCCGAGCCAGACGCCGGGTCATCAGGTACGCCTCCTTGTCCGCGACCTTCACGATCTCGTCGATGTACTGGAACCACGTGGCTTCCGGGATGAAGTCTTCCCCGATTCCCTCGATCTTGTACGTGTGAGGTTTCATTGTCTCTTTCTTATAGAAAAAGTCCTTCAAGATGGAACCGAGCGGATCCACGCCGATGATTCGCACCTTCGGGTTCTTTTCCTTCAGATAGTTGCCGACGCCGCTGATCGTCCCGCCGGTGCCCATGCCGCACACGAAATGCGTCACCTTGCCGTCCGTATCCCGCCAGATTTCCGGTCCGGTCGTTTCGTAGTGCGCCCGCGGATTCGCCTGGTTGGCATACTGGTTCGGTAGGATCGAGTTCGGGGTCTCACGATGAATGCGTTCCGCAACCCGATAGTACGATTCCGGATGGTCCGGTGGCACGGCCGTCGGAGTGACGACGACGCGAGCTCCGAGGGCCTTCAGGAGATCGATCTTCTCGCGGCTCATCTTGTCCGGCATCGTGAACACCGCGCGGTACCCCTTGATCGCCGCGACCATGGCAAGGCCCAACCCGGTGTTCCCGCTCGTCGGCTCGATGATGGTCCCGCCGGGCCGCAGGTCGCCTTTCGCCTCCGCCTCCTCGATCATCTTCTCTCCGATGCGATCCTTCACGCTCCCTCCGGGATTCATCATCTCGAGCTTCGCCAGGACCAGCCCCTTCACGCCGTCCATGATTTTCGGCAGCCTGACGAGGGGCGTGTTTCCGATGGTCTCCAAAATGCTGGCGTAGTACCTCATGGCCGCCCCGGGGCACATCAGAGGTCTGACGTTATAAGAACGTGTGCGCCGTGATGCCAATCACGCGACGACATCCACGACTTGTTCCGGGCGACTCGATACAGGACGCGTAAAGCGGATTACATGCGTGACGGGTGACAGGGAGAATTAGGATGTGCCGGGGGAGGGAGTCGAACCCCCAAGAAACCGATCTGCAGTCGGTCACATTAGCCGCTCTGTCACCCCGGCGTCGGCTCGCGCATCCGACGAAACCGTATTGAAGTTTTGGAGCACGATTGCGGCTGTGTGCCCGGCTCGCCCGAAGAACCACGCCGATTGACCGGCCCGGGGGGCTCGGAGTTGGCGAGGTGCGACCCTCGTTTCGTATCCCAGTTTGAACTTTGTTTCAAAACGTATTAAGCATGACCCGCCGTTCAGTCGCTTTGCCATTCGTTCGAGGGGGCGGAATGCGATGGAATCTGAACCACAGACTGAGGGCTCGCCCCCGAGTGTCCCGTCCACCAGTCCTCCTCCGTCCATGGAGAGTCCGTGGCGAAAGCTCGCGGCGATTGGGGTCGTCGTCGTCGCAATCACCTCGGCACTCGTTTTCGTCTCTCGGTCTCCGAATCAAGTGCCGACGATCGACCAAGCGAGCGTGAGCTCGGCCTTTGCGGACACGGGTCAATCGTTGAACTTCACGGCCCGCGCGACGGATCCCGATGGTGACGCGTTGACGTACACGTGGAACTTCGGTGACAATTCCACAGCCACCGGCGCGCTCGCGTCCCACCGGTATCCGGTCCCCGGATGGTATGTCGGCGTGCTAATCGTCACCGACGGCAAAGGCGGGGAAGCCACGAACGATGCGAAGTTGCTGTTCATCCATGTGCGGCTTCCCGCCTCGGAAATCGCGTCACCGTCGCCACCGGTATCGGGCATCTGTCCGATGGACTGCATCCTCGGTCCTGGTTCGGCGATGCTCACGTCGGATCAAACCCTGGTGGCCAGGGGTGCCTCCGTTCGGTTTAGCGGAAACGCCTCGTGGGCCTATGCGTGGGCTTGGAGCAATCGGTCGAACCAGTCCGCGGGAGGGGCTGCGGTGCTCGTCCCGGCGGCGGACAATTCCTCCCTCTTCACGACTTTCACCTACGGCTGGGGAGACGGCAGCCGGGACACCGGTGGCAATTCGGAATCGGTAGGGGTAACAAGTCACACGTTCACGTCCTCGGGGAATTTCTTCGTTCGGCTGACTCTGACCCTGCCCACCCTGTACGGGACCCGGGCGGTGTCCGCCGGGTACACGATTCGCGTAACCCCGACGACGCCGCCTCTGCAGTTGAAGCATCCAAGCGTATTCACGACGGCAGCCTTCGGCGAGCCGAATTCCCTCGATCCCGCTGCCGCTATCGAGACGGCAGGAGTGGAGATCTTGCAGAATGTGTACGAGACGCTTGTATGGTATCAGCCCGGCGTCGAGAACATTACGGTCCTACTACCGCGTCTCGCGACCGAAGTGCCCACGGCGGCGAATGGAGGGATCTCGACGGATGGAAAGAACTACACGTTCACGATCCGGCCGAACGTGAAGTTTCACAGCGCCGCCGTCATGACCGCTGACGATGTTGTGTACTCGATTCGCCGCGTCCTCGACATCCATGATCGCAACGGCCCCTCCTGGATTCTGGAACAAGTTCTCACGAACTACGTCGCGAATTACTTGGACCGTTGCGGACCGCAGGCGAATCGGTCGTGCTCTTTGGCCTACTACGCCGACACCGCATTTCCTTCCCGGGCGGAAATCCCGCCCAACATCCGAAAGGTCCTTGAGAGTGCGGCCCCAGAGCCAACCTGGTCTACGAAACCGATGAATCGCAGCGTCGCGTGGGCCGTGAGCAACTCGACAGTCGAGAAGATCGGGACGAACCAGGTTCGGATCCACCTGACGCGCCCGTACCCTGCGTTCCTTCAGTCGATCGCATTCACGGTCGGGTCCGTCGTCGAGAAGGCGTGCGCGGGGACTTGGGATTACTGGGGAGTCCGCAATGACATCCTGGATCGCCACCGCGATTGCGGGACGGGGCCCTTCGAGCTGAATGCCTGGGTGCCGAACCAGGTGGTCGTCTTGGATCGATTCGACGGGTATTGGGGTACGCCCGCCCCCCTGGGGGAAGTCCGCATTGAGAAGGCGAACGACATCGTCACTCGCGAGTACATGCTGTTGTCCGGCGACGCGGACGCTGCCGCGATCAATCGGGACCGTCAATTCGACGTGATGAATCCCGATGGAACGCCCCGGTACACCTCGCTCCGGATCGTGAAAGACCGACCCTCGTTCGATGTGACCGTATTCGGTTACAACCAGGCGATTAACAGCTCGGCCATGCCGGATCGCCTCGAGGTCAATGCGACCTTTTTCTCGAACATTCATGTCCGGAAGGCGTTCAGCTACGCGTTCGACTACGACGGTTTCATGGACAACGTGACGTTCAAGAGCGGGATTCAGCTCCGCGGACCGATCGCGAAAGGAATTCCAGGGTACAACATGAGTACCCCCTTGTTCACCTACAACCTGACGAAAGCTGCGGCCGAACTCCAGCAAACTCCCTATTGGAGCACCGGATTCGGCATCACGTTGTATTACAACGCAGGGAATACGGAGCGCCGCCAGGGGTGTCTGCTCTTACGACAAGGCCTCGAGGCGCTGCACGTTCAGAAAGGCGCCGGGCCAATCACGGTAGGGGTCCGGGCCCTCGATTGGCCCGCCTATCTCGCGACGCTGAGGGCGAAGGGCCTCCCGATTTTCTTCTTGGGCTGGCGCGCCGATTATGCGGACCCGGACGACTACGTC
>WNEY01003863.1_pt1 | contig 11327 bp, 10 predicted proteins | sample 5400531 | NCBI WGS metagenome assembly WNEY01 (sample SAMN13153338, study PRJNA577476) | soil metagenome | isolation source: 200 cm saprolite under Douglas fir tree site 1 | place: USA:California | collected 2015-04-18
GGGCCACGAGGTTGCGAGGTGTACGAACGGGCGGAAGCGATGTCAGACCCCGCTGCTAGAAAATAGAGCGTGGGGACGAAGGCGCGACAGCTCACATTGCGCCTGCCGACGTGGGGTGGGCGGCGGAAGGACGCGGGGCGCAAGCCGAAGGGTGCGCGGGCTCTCGTCTCACATCGGCGAAAGGAGCAGCTGCGGCCGGGATGGGCGGTCCATGTCACGTTGCGAGTGCGCGATCACGTATGGAACCTCCGCAGCCGGCGCTGTTTCTCCGTCATCGAGCGCGCGTTCGCAGCGGCGAGAGAGCGGTTCGGCATGCGGCTCGTGCACTTCTCCGTGCAGGGGAACCACATCCACCTGTTGATCGAGACGACTGACAATGAAGCGCTCGCGCGCGGCATGCAGGGACTCACCATCCGCATCGCGAAGGCGCTCAACCGCGTGATGAGGTGGCACGGCCCGGTGTTCGAGGACCACTATCACTCGCGCGTCGTGCGCACGCCCACCGAGGCGGCGCGGGCGGTCGCGTACGTGCTTCGAAATTTCGCGCATCACGCCAAAGCGCGGGGAGAAGAGGTTCCCGACGATGAGGCGGACCCGTTCAGCTCGGCCGCTGGCAGCTGCGCGGATCCACCGCCGGTTTGTGAGCCGCGAACGTGGCTGCTCAGCGTTGGGTGGCGCCGAGGGATCGGGGCCGTGGCGAGCGCCCGAAGACCGTGAGCCGACGGCGAGAGCAGAGCGCACGAACTCGGCAGCCCGGTGCGCTGGTCGAAGGTACCGCAGATGTGCGCGCGAGCCCCCGGATCCGCGGGCGCCGATCGATGCAGCCGCAGATGTGGGCGCGAGCCCCCGGATCCGCGGGCGCCGATCGATGCAGCCGCAGATGTGCGCGCGAGCCGCCTGGATCCGCGCTGGGTCAGGTCTGCACGAACTGGGCGAGGATGACGGTCACGTTGTCGATCCCGCCGTTGGCGTTGGCGGTGTCGATCAGCTTCTTGGCGGCGGCGTCGAGGACGGGGGTCTTCAGGAGGATCGCCTGCATCATCTCGTCGGAGACCATGCCGGAGAGGCCGTCGGAGCAGAGCATGAAGATGTCGCCGGGCCGCGGCTGGAAGGCGTTGACCTCGACGTCGACGATCTTCTGCTGCCCGAGCGCGCGCAGGATGATGTTCTTCTGCGGGAAGGTCTTCGCCTCCTCCGCCGTGATCTTGCCCAGCCGCAGGTATTCCTCGACCAGGGAGTGATCGATGGTGACGCGCTGGAGGCGGCCGTCGCGGAAAAGGTAGACGCGGCTGTCGCCGACGTGCGCGATGAGCGCCTTGGCGCCGGCGCCGTTGCGCTCCACGAAGTGCACCATCACCGCGGTGGTGCCCATGTTCTTCTTCGCGCCGTCCTGCTCGCTCTGCTCGATGATGCGCTGGTTGGCGAGCTTGATGGCGGTGACGGCGCGGTTCTCGTCGTAGCTCTTCTCGCGGTCCGCCTTGAACGGCCAGGTGGCGTCCTCGTCCTTGCCGGTGAAGGTGAAGAACTCCTTCACCTCGTTGACCGCGATGGCGCTCGCCACCTCGCCCGCCGCGTGGCCGCCCATGCCGTCGAAGACGGCGAACACGTTCTGCTCGGGGAACACGAGGAGGTTGTCCTCGTTGTTGTCGCGCTTCATGCCGACGTCGGTCTTCGCTGCGTAGTTGATTCGCATGAGCGCAGGGTCTTCGGCGCGCGGGCAACGCACCTCCCCCTCGTCGTGAGGCTAGCAAACGGGCGCCGGGCCGGTCAAACGGCCGCAGGTGGCTCGAACGCCAGCTCGTCGCCCTCCCGCGTGCCGGTGCGCTCGAGCGTTCCGGCGGGCAGCTCCACCACCTGCTCGGCCCGCAGGTGGAACCGCGTCGCCCGCCACGGGCGGAGCCCGGGGAGCGCGCGCACCACGCGCCCGCGCCGGTCGAGGAATACGGCGTCGATCTCGAACTTCATGAAGAAGGTGTGGATCGAGCCGCAGGGAGCGATGGCGAGCGCCTCGCCGTCCCCGAGGGCCGTGCGCCCCAGCAAGCCCCGCATCCGGTCGAGCACCCGTTCGGCGCGCTCGACGCGGTCGGCCAGGATGGCGCCGCGCGTCCGGTTCACCAGGCGGATCCCGCCGTTCATGACCGCACCAGCTCGACCCGCGGCCCCGCCCGGACCAGCAGCCGTCCCGGCGCTGCCTCGATCTCCCCGTCGAGGAAGTACCCGAACGGTCGCGGCGCGCGCAGCTCGACCTCCTCGGCCACCGCTTCCAGCAGGCGGTCGCGGCGCGCCGGCCGGCCCAGGAGGAGGCGCGGCACCTCGAGCGCGAAGCTGCGCGGCCCGGCGGTGAGGCCCAGCACCTGGAACGACCCCGGCTGCTCGGTGGCGCGGCGGAACGGCTTGAGCCCCAGCCCCGCCTCGGCCACGCTCGAGCCCACCACGCCGTAGATGGGCACCCGAGGCCACTCCTCGCCGTCGATGGTGACGCGCAGGTCGATGCGCTCGAACAGCCGCCGGGCGAACTTCCCGCGCACGAACGAGGACGCCGCCGCGCGCGCGAGCACCCGCGAGCTGGCCCACCAGCCCGCCTTGCCGGTTCCGTAGATCTCCTCGATGAAGCGGACCGGAAGGCCCACTCCGAAGCGGAACCCGCAGCGCCCCGGCGCCCGGGAAGGCAGTTGGACCCGGATGGTGTCGCGCTCGGTGGTCTCGAGCTGCGCGCCGGTCGAGATCGCCTCGCTGAGCCTCTTCAGCCGGTCCTCCGCCGCTCCCCGGCCGCCGAGCGGCGCCAGGGAGTCGTACGACCCGCCGCCCAGGAGCGCCAGGGGAGGCAGCTGGTCCTGCAGCGCCTCCGCCAGCGCGGTGACCGTGTGGGTCACCGTTCCGTCGCCCCCCGCGATGGCGACCACCCGCGGCCGGTCGCGGCCCACCCGCTCGGCCGCCTCCCGCAGCTCGCGCTCGGTGCGCGTCTCGTACAGCGCCGCCCCGGGCGCCGCCTTTCGCAGGGCCTGCGAGGCGACCGGCCAGTTCCGGTTCCTGTGCGCGTTGGGATTCGCGATGATGGCCAGCCCGGACACAATTCCGACATACCAAGAAGGAGACGGCCTGTGTTCCTCGATCCTCCCGAGCCGCGGCTCAAGCTGGTGCTGGTGCGGCCCCAGATCCCGCCCAACACCGGCAACGTGGCCAGGCTGTGCGCCGTCACCGGCACGCCCCTGCACCTGGTCGCGCCGCTGGGATTCGCGCTGACCGAGAAGAAGCTCCGCCGCGCCGGGCTGGACTACTGGGACAAGGTGCACGCCGCGACCCATGCGAGCTTCGACGAGCTGGTGCGCGAAGGTGGGTTGAACGGAGACAACGTGCACCTCTTCACCAGCCGCGGGACGCGCGGCCTGTGGGAGGCGCGCTTCCGCCCCGGAGACTGGCTGATCCTCGGCGAGGAGCAGCAGGGGCTGCCCGAGGAGGCCCTGGAGCGGTTCCCGGAGCGCTGGGTGCGCGTGCCCATGATCCGGGAGCCGTCGGCGCGCAGCCTGAACCTCTCCACCTGCGCGGGAGTGGTGCTGTACGAGGCGCTGCGTCAGTGCCGCAAACCCGGGCAGTTCCCTGGGTGAGTCCCAGGAGTCCGGATAGGATGTTGCCGGCGTGGACACCTTCGAGCTGCTGCCCTCGCTGGCGGAGGGCGACCTGGGCGAGACGACCGTCGCCGAGCTCGTGGCGGCGGTGCTCCGGTCGCGGGCCAGCGGCACCCTGGCCATCGAGACCCCCGGCACCGGCGAGATCCGCGCCTTCTTCCGCTCCGGTGACATGTGCGGGACCGCGAGCTTCACCGGGTTTCGCACCCTGGCGCACGTGCTCCTCGCCACCGACCGGATCGACGCGCTGAAGATCGAATCGACGCAGCAGGCGGCGGCCAAGGCGGAGAAGCGGCACGGCGAGCTGCTGGTCGAGCAGGGCCTCCTCACCGCCGAGGAGCTGCGCGCCGCGCTGGCGGCGCAGCACCGCGAGAACCTGCACGTCTTGCTCGGCCTCGCCGAAGGCAAGTACGAGTGGCGCGGCTGGGAGCCGCCGCCCGCCTGGGCGCGCGAGGTCACCGTGGACCCGGTCTCGTGCATGGTGGATGCGCTGCAGACGGACGCGCTGCGCGCGCGACGGGTCCGCGTGCTGCGTTGGCTGGCCGGCCCGGCCCGGCTTTCCGCCGACTGGGCGGAGATGCAGACGCGGGTTGCCCTCGATGCGCCCGACCGGCGCGCGGCGGCGCTGCTCGCCACGCCGCGCAAGGTGGACGAGTTCGTCTCCGCCTCCAAGCTCGCGCCCGCGCGGGCCGAGGCGCTGCTGGTCTCGCTGCTGCTCTGTGGCTGCGCCGAACCGGCCCGGGAAGGCGGGGCCGCCGATCCCGTTCCGCAGGAGGCGGAAGCGATCGACCTGACGCCGGTGGAGCCGCTCTCGGAGGTGGAGCGGCGGCTCGACGCTGCCGCCGCCGACGATGCCGACGAGCCGCTCGAGCTCGACCGCGACGAGGCAGCCGAGGAGCGCGCCCGCGAGCTGCGCAAGCGCATGCTGCAGCAGGGCCTGCGGAACCTGGGTAGGGGCCCGCAGGTGCAGGGCGCGGAGCTGGTCGAGGAGCCGCCGCGGGGCCCGTCGCCGCCGGTCGAGTACGAGGATCCCGCCACCCGCGCATTCGTGGTCGAGGTGGAGCAGCGCGTGGCCGCGCTCGACACCCAGAACGCGTACACGCGGCTGAGCGTCCCCAATACCGCGACCACGGAGCAGATCAAGAGCGCCTACCTCGCGGCGGCGAAGCGGTTCCACCCCGATCGCGCGTCCTCGTCGCCCGGGCTGGTCAGCATCCTGCCGCACCTGCAGGCGCTGTTCAGCGCGCTGAAGGAGGCGCACGACGATCTCGGGACGCCCGAGGCGCGCGCCCGGTACGACCACCAGCTCAAACACGGCGGCACCGGCAAGGTCGCCTCGCGCAGGGAGGAGGCGAGCCTCTCGCTGAAGATGGGCGAGGTCCTGCTCAAGAAGCGCGACTTCGACGCGGCCCTGCACAAGCTGCGGCGGGCCGTCGACCTCGACCCGACCGGCGAAACCCTGGCGGCCCTCGCCTGGGGAATCGTCTCCGACCCCAAGGTCTCCGCGGCCGGGAAGGAAGAGGCGATGTCGCTCATCAACCGGGCAGTGCGCGCGGCGGGAGGCACCGCTCGCACACACTACGTCGCCGGCGTGCTCTGGCGCACCAAGGACCCGGAGTCGGCCGCGGAAGCATTTCGCAAGGCGCTCTCGCTCGATCCGAAGCATTCCGACGCGTCGCTGGAGCTGCGACTTCTGGAGACCCGGCAGGGGAAGGGGCCGGCGAAGGGAAAGGACAAGGAAGGCGGAGTGCTCTCGGGCCTGTTCGGCCGCCGGAAGCCTTGACACACCCCGAGCGCGGGTGCTGCTCTCGAACGAGAGCCGTGCCCCGCCGTTCGAGAAGAGCGCACCTTGCCCAAGCAGAGCCTGCTCGTCGTCGACGCGGACCCCCGGAGCCTGCGCATCCTCGAGGTGGCGCTGCGCAAGGCAGGGTTCGCCGTCACCACGGCCGCGGACGGGCCGGAGGCGCTGCGGAAGGTGCAGCGCAACCCACCCGACCTGGTGCTGTGCGAGCTGAACCTACCCGGGCAGGACGGGGTGGCGCTCTGCCGGGCCCTCCGCGGCGACGCGCGCCTGGGCGGGCTGCCGGTGCTGCTGATGAACGCGGACCGCGCGCAGCCGACGCGGTCGGCGGCCCTCCAGGCGGGCGCCGACGATTTCCTGGTGAAGCCCCTGCTCATCAAGGAGCTGGTGGCGCGCATCCGCGTCCTGCTCGCGCAGCGGGAGCAGGCCCGCTACACGCAGCGCGGGGCGGCCGCGGCGCTCACCGGCAGCGTGGCTGACCTGGGCCTGGTGGACCTCTTCACCTCCCTGGAGAACTGGCAGAAGACGGCAACCGTCCTGTGCGAGGCGGGAGATGGGCGCAGCGCTCGCGTGTGGGTGCGGGACGGGCAGGTGGTGGACGCGGAGGTCGATCCGGTCGCCGGGGAGGCGGCCTTCTACCGCCTCTTGAACTGGGAATCGGGGTCGTTCCGCGTCGAGTTCGGCCCGGTGGACCGCGAGGCGCGCACCGAGGCGGGGACGCAGGCGCTGTTGATGGAGGGCATGCGCCGCATCGACGAGATGGCGCGGGTGGCGGAGGCGTTGCCCCTTTCCGCGGTGTTGGGGGTGGATTTCCCCGCACTGGCGGCGCAGCTGGCCGAGATGCCCGACGAGCTGAACGGCGTGCTCCGCCTGTTCGACGGGAGCCGCACCGTGCGCGAGGTCCTCTCCGAATCGCCCCTGGACGATCTGTCCACCATGGCCGCCGTGCAGCGGCTGATGAGCGACGGCGTGCTGGTGCACGGCGCCGCGGTGGGGCCGGCCCGTCCCAGACCTTCGCTGCAGCAGTGGCTCGGCTCCGACCCGCCGCCGCCCCGGGATCCGGAGCTGGCCGCCGCGCCGGAGGCTGCTCCGGCCCTCGAGGTCCCGCCGCCGCTCGCCGCCGACGCGCTCGAGACGCCTCCCTCCGGCCAACCCGGAGCGGCCGACCCGTCCAATCCGGAGGCCGCGCCGCGTCGCCTGGCTGCCGTCGCGACGGCCGGCGCCGCTGCGGCGGTCAAGACGGCCCGCCGGATCGCGCTGTTCCGCTATCCTCCGCTGCGGGGCATGCGGCGCGAACGGTTGCGGCGTGAAACCGAGGAGGCCCGCCAGGCGATGACTGCCGGGCGGCCCGTCCGCCTCACGCACGTGCTCGAGCTGCCGCCCACGCCGGGCGGCACCGATGCCATGCCGCAGGGCGCGCGTCGCATGTCGGTCGCCGTCGGAGAGGCCGCCAAGCGGTTCGCGCCGGACCTGCCCGTCGCCCGCGTGGTGCGGCCGTGGATCGCGCCGGGGGCGAGCCCGGACCTGGAGCAGCCCGCGCCTGCGGACGCGGCGGCGGAGCCGCGGGGAGTGGCCCGTGCGCGCACCGGGAGCGATGACGCGGCCTCGGACGAGATCAGCGCGGCGCTCGCCGATGCGGTTGCCGTCGCGGCAGCGGACACCGGTGCTGCGCCCCTGGACCCGAAGGCGCAAGCGGTGATGAATCCCGGCGCCGTGACGGAGCGCAAGGGCGGCAGTGCCGTCGTGCTGGGAGCCCTGCGCCCCAGCCCTCCCGTCGCTGCGGCGCCGGCCCCGAGCAGCGCCGCGGCGCTCGATGCGCGCTCGCGGACCACCCACCGGCGCCTGGCGGTGGCGGGCGTCGCCCTGGTGGCGCTCGCCTCCGTCGCGGTCTTCGTGCGGCGGCCGCATCGCGCGCCCGCCCCACCGGCGGAGGTGCCGCAGGCCACTTCCGCACCGGCGGCTGCGGCGGCCCCGGCGGTCCCGCTACCGGCGCCCTCCGCCGCGGAGGAGCGGGCGCCTGCCCTGGCGACGAGCACGGTGTCCACGAGCGCCGATCCCGGCGAATACGCGCGCGCGCTCGCCGGCGGCGAGACGCTGCTCAAGCGGGGCAAGTACCGCGCGGCGGTGGCCGAGTTCCGCAAGGCCGTCGCGCTGCGTCCCGACTCGGTTCCCGCTCTGCTCGCGCTGGGCGACGCCTTCCTCGAGGGCGATCAGCTGCGCAACGCGGTCAAGCCGCTGCAGCAGGCGGCCCAGCTGGACCCCAGGAACGCCCGTGCCCAGCTCCTGCTCGGCACGGTCTTCCAGGGGCTCGGTCGCGAGAAGGAAGCGATCGTCGCCTACAAGCGCTATCTGGAGCTCGAGCCGCACGGGGAGTTCGCCGGCGACGTGCGCGCCATCGTGGCGAATCTCTCGCGGTAGGACCAGTCGCCGCCAGCCGCCGCCGATAGGGCGGCGCTGCGCTCTTGAGATCGTCGGCGGCGCTGCGCTTTTCGGTCGCGGGCCTCGCGGAATCCGCGTAGACAGGGCCCGTGCGCGTCCTGGGCCTGGAGACGAGCTGCGACGAGACCGCCGCCGCGGTGGTGGAGGTCGACGGGGCGGCGGGCGAGCGCCCTCGCGGCCGCGCTCTCTCCGACGTGGTGCACACGCAGGCGGACCTGCACGCGCGCTACGGCGGGGTGGTCCCGGAGCTCGCCTCGCGCGACCACCTGCAGCGCGCCCTCCCCGTGGTCGACGAGGCGCTGCGCCGGGCCGGCTGCGAGCTGCGCGACCTGTCCGGCATCGGCGTGACCAGCGGTCCGGGCCTGGTCGGAGCGCTGCTCGTCGGCGTGCAGATGGCCAAGTCCCTCTCCGCCGCCGCGCGCCTGCCGCTCACCGGCGTGAACCACCTCGAGGGCCACCTGCTCGCCGTCTGCCTCGACGACACCGCGCCGGCCCTGCCCTGGCTGGGGCTGGTCGTCTCGGGTGGGCACACCTCGCTGTACGAGGTGCGCGGGCCGGGCCGCTACCGCGCGCTCGGGCACACGCTCGACGACGCCGCGGGAGAAGCTTTCGACAAGGTGGCCAAGCTGCTCGGCCTGCCGTACCCCGGAGGCGCGCACGTCGATCGCCTGGCGAAGGGCGGCGATCCGCGCGCGATCGCGTTTCCGCGTGGCCTCTCGGCCCGTCCGCGGGACGAGCTCGACTTCTCTTTCAGCGGGCTCAAGACCGCCGTCCTGCAGCACGTGCGCGCCCTACGCGGGGTCCCGCAAGGGCAGGAGCTGGCCGACCTGTGCGCGTCGTTCCAGGAAGCAGTCTGCGACGCGCTCACCCTGCGTGCGATGCGGGCGGCGCGCGCGGCGCGTCTCCCCGCCCTCGTGCTGTGCGGCGGGGTCGCGGCCAACTCGCGCCTGCGCGCGCTCGCCGCCGAGCGGGCCGAGGCCGAGGGCATCGCCCTGCACTTGCCATCGCCGCGGCTGTGCACCGACAACGGCGCGATGATCGCGATGGCGGGCGCGCTCCGGCTCGCGCGCGGCGAGCGTGCCCCGTCGCGGCTCGCGGCCGACCCCGGATGGCGGCTGTGACGCAGCGCCCCTCCGAGCTGCTGCGCCGCCATGGCCTGCGTCCGAAGAAGGAGTGGGGACAGAACTTCCTCGGCGACCCGCGCATCCTCGGCGCGCTGGCGGAGCTCGCCGAGGTCCGCCCGGGCGAGACGGTCGTCGAGCTGGGAGCGGGGCTGGGGCACCTGACGCGCGCGCTCCTGGCCACCGGGGCGCGCGTGGTCGCGGTCGAGCGCGATCGGGACCTGGTGCCGATCCTCCGGACCGAGCTGCCGCGAGTCGAGGTCGCCGAGGCGGACGCCAAGTCGTTCGATCTCGCCGCGGTAGCGCGCGGCGAGCGCATCGTGGTGTGCGGGAACCTCCCGTACCACCTCAGCTCGCCGATCCTGTTCCACCTGCTCGACCACCGCGCCGTGCTCCGGCGCGCGGTGCTGCTCCTGCAGCGCGAGGTGGCCGAGCGGGTCGCGGCTCCGCCCGGCGGGCGCGACTACGGCCTGCTCTCCGTGCTGGTGCAGCAGGTCGCGGACGCGCGCATCGGGCTCCAGGTCGACCGGCGCGCGTTCACTCCGCCCCCGGACGTCGAGTCGAGCGCGCTGGTGCTCGATTTCCTGCCGCGGCCGCGCGCCGAGGTGCGCGACGAGCGCCGCTTCCGCGCGCTGGTCAAGGCCGCCTTCGCGCAGCGCCGCAAGACGCTGTGGAATGCGCTCAAGCCCATGCCCGGCGGGCGCGAGGCGCTGGAGCGCGCGGGCATCGATCCCCGGCGCAGGGGCGAGACGCTCTCGGTCGCCGAATTCGCGGCCGTGGAGCGCGAGATGCCATGATGGAGTGCGCGGGGGGGCCGCTGCAGCTCTTGTTCGAGCGGGAGGGTTTGCCCGCGTTCGACCTGCCGGAGCCGCTCCGGAACGGCTACGGCGGCGCGTTCGGTCTCGGGGAGCAGTGCGTGTACGCGAACTTCGTCGCCTCGGTCGACGGGGTGGTCGCGCTGCGGACCCGGGAGGAATCGGGGCACATCATCAGCGGAGGCAGCGAGGCTGACCGTTTCGTGATGGGGCTCTTGCGCGCCTGCGCCGACGCCGTGCTGCTCGGCGCGGGAACGTTCCGCAAGGCAGGCGGGCACCTCTGGCACGCCGAGCAGATCCATCCCGCGTGCGCGCCGCAGTTCGCCGAGCTGCGGCGGCGGCTGGGCCTTTCACCGCAGCCTCCCCTGGTCCTGGTGACCGCCACCGGCGAGATCGATCCGGCGCAGCCCGCCCTCCGCGACGCGATCCTCGTCACCACGCCTGCCGGCGAGGCGCGGCTCCACGGCCGGTTGCCAAAGGCCACGCGGGTCGAATCGGGCCCGATCCGCCTCGGGCCGCTGCTCGAGAAGCTCCGCGCGCAGGGCTACCGCCGCATCCTCACCGAAGGCGGCCCGACGCTCGCCTCTCACCTCGCCGCCGAGGGGCTGCTCGACGAGCTGTTCCTGACGCGGTCGCCGTCCTTGTTCGGGCGCTTCGCCGCCGACGGCCGCAAGGGGCTGATCGACGGCGTCGACCTGGCTGGGCGGCCGGTCGATCTCCTCGGCGTGCGCAGGCACGAGTCGTATCTCTTCCTGCGGTACGCGCTCCGGACCTGACCGCGCGCGCGAATGCCCTGTCAGGTTTGCGTGCGCAGGTGGAACGACTTGCGGCGGGTCAGCGAGAGGAAGCCGTAGCGCGAGAGCGAGTTGCCCTTGCCGCTGTCCTTCACGCCCGTCCACGGCAGCGCCGGATCGAGGTAGTCGCAGCGGTTCATGAAGAAGGTCCCGGTCTCGATCTGCGCGCCGATGCGCAAGGCGCGCTCCTGATCGCGGGTCCAGATCGCGGCGGTGAGCCCGTAGGGGCTGTCGTTCATCAATCTCACCGCCTCGTCGTCGTCCGCCACCTCGGCCACGCCCACGATCGGGCCGAACGACTCCTCGACCATCAGCCCGTGCATCTGGTGGGTCGCGTCGGCGATCAGGCAGGGATCGAAGAACCGGCCCTTTCCGCCGACGCTCACCGCCTTCCCCCCGCACAGCACCCGGCCGCCCTTCGCGCGCGCCTCCTCGACCTGCGCCTCCAGCTTCTGCGGCGCGCCGGGCTGCGCCATCGGACCCAGCGTGGTAGCCGCGTCCATCGGGTCGCCCAGGCGCAGCTTGCGCACCTCGGCGAGCGCGCCCTCCACGAACCTCCGGTAGAGGCTGCGGTGCACGTAGATGCGCTCGATGCCGCAGCAGCTCTGGCCCGCGTTGTAGAACGCGCCGTCGACCAGGTTGGCGACGGCGTGATCGAGGTCCGCGTCGGGGGCGACGTAGGCGGGATCCTTGCCCCCCAGCTCCAGGCCGGCGTCGATGAACCGCTCGCT
>WNEY01012644.1_pt1 | contig 11324 bp, 8 predicted proteins | sample 5400531 | NCBI WGS metagenome assembly WNEY01 (sample SAMN13153338, study PRJNA577476) | soil metagenome | isolation source: 200 cm saprolite under Douglas fir tree site 1 | place: USA:California | collected 2015-04-18
CCGCCTCGCCCATCTCCATCTTGGGTGGCCGCTCCAGCACAATCGGCAGCTCCACGCCGTATTTGGCCCGGATATGCTTTGCGAGGGCGTCGCGGAGCCTTGTGGTGATTTCTAGATACACGAAGCCTCAGTCAGTTCCACGCATTTGTAGGGGCGCAGCACCGCTGCGCCCCAGCTTGGCACCCAATCTCATCCGTTGCACACGGATTCGCGGTCACGCGGAGTAAGGCACCACAGTATAGAGACCCGCCCGTGTGCGGTCAAAGCTCGACAGATGCATGCCAGTACCTGCGGGAAAGTGCCTCGTCTCTGGTTTGTTTCGGGCCCAACTCCCACCGTTTCAAGCATTTACCAAAGGCTTAAATTCTTGTCTTGACAAGAATGCGCGTTCCTGCTATGCTATTTTCGGGTGGATTTGCGCCTCCTGTCTCGCCTGCCTGCCGGTGCATTCCTTGGCTTTCGTGACTTTTGCCAGTTAAGTGTGTAACTCCATTAGAATGTGCAGATCCAGCTGGAATGCCTTTTAAGTCTTTTAGATTCCGCAGATCCGGGAAAGTGGGGGGGGTGGGGTCGCCTTCCCAGATTTGACACCCCGCAGTGCCGCCGATACTATCGAAATGCTCCCGTCGGACACATTTCTTGCGGGCCTTATATTACCGCGCGGCGGCGTACTCCCATGAAACTCGCGTATTTTGATTGTTTCTCAGGCATCAGTGGCGATATGACTCTCGGCGCGCTCCTCGACGCCGGCTGCGACCTCGCGCAACTCCGCGCCGAGCTGCGCGGCTTGCAGGTGCCCGGGTGGGAGCTATCCGCCGAAAAGGTCTGGAAGAACGGCATGGCCGCCACGTGTGCGCGCGTGAAGACAGAGGACCAGCAAAAGCATCGCTCGCTGAGCGCGATTTTGCAGATTCTGCGGGATTCACAGTTGGGGCCGCGGGTGCGCGATCGCGCTTCCGCCATTTTCCAGAAGTTGGGTGTGGCTGAGGCCCGCGTCCATGATGTGCCCATCGAGAAAATCCATTTTCACGAAGTGGGTGCCGTGGATGCCATCGTGGACATCGTCGGAGCCTGCATCGGCTTCCACACGCTGGGCATCGAGAAGTTTGCCTGTTCGCCGCTGAATGTGGGCGGCGGCACGGTGAAGATGGCGCACGGCGTTTTACCCGTGCCGGCTCCAGCCACCGCGAATTTGTTGCAAGGCAAGCCGACGTACTCGAATGGAGTGCAGCGCGAACTCGTGACGCCAACCGGCGCCGCGATTGTTGCCACGCTCTGCGAATCGTTTGGTCCGCAGCCGCCGATGAGTGTTTCCGCGATCGGTTACGGCGCGGGTGCCGCCGACCTCGAAGGCCAGCCCAACGTGCTGCGCCTAATGGTTGGCGAAGCGGCGGAAAAGACGATGCCCGGCTACGACCAAGAGATCACCATCATCGAAGCCAATCTCGACGACATGAATCCCCAGATTTACGGCTACTTTCAGGAGAAGGCGCTCGCCGCGGGCGCGCTGGACGTTTTTACCGCGCCGGTGCAGATGAAAAAAAATCGGCCCGGCACGCTGCTCACGGTTTTGTGCCAACCGGCGGACGCGCAAGCACTCATGTCGCTGATTTTCGCGGAGACTACAACGTTTGGCGTGCGCACGCATTCGGCCCAGCGGCGTGTACTCCCGCGCGAGTCCGTTAAGGTGACCACCAGCTTCGGGGAGGTGCGCATCAAGTTGTCGCGCGTGAACGGGCGCGTTCTGCACGTTTCTCCCGAATACGACGATTGCCGGAAGCTCGCGGAAGAAAAAAACGTTCCGTTGCAGCGCGTAATCAACGAAGCCCTGCGCAGCTACGAAAGCAGTAAATCAACGGACAACTAAAAACTAAAAAATGGCGCAAGCAAAACCCAAGTTCTATCTGACCACGCCGATCTACTACACGAACGGCTTGCCGCACATCGGTCACACCTACTCGACCATCGTGTGCGATACCATCCGCCGCTACAAGCGCATGCGCGGCTGCGACGTGATCATGACCACCGGTACCGACGAGCACGGCGTCAACGTCGAGCGCTCCGCCAAAAAAGCCGGCGTACCCGAATCCGAATTCGTCGCCAAAATGGCCGCGGAGTGGCGCGCCCTTTGGGACGAACTCGGCGTCCAAGGCGATAGATTTATTCGCACCACTGACGTGCAGCACCACGGAACCGTGCAGTGGCTGTTTAAGCGTTGCCGCGAAAATGGCTATGTCTATCCGGGGCACTACACTGGGCAATACTGCATCTTCGACAATGCGTACGTAGACGTAAAGCCCGGCGAAAATTGTCCGGATTGCGGCAGGCCCACAGAGACAGTTACCGAAAAGAATTTCTATTTCAAACTCTCAGAATTCGGAGAGCGTCTCCGCAAGCACTATGCCGAGAATCCCGAATTCATCCAGCCCGAAGCTCGCCGCAACGAAGTTCTCAGCTTCGTCGAAGGCGGCCTCCGCGACCTGAGCATAACGCGCACTTCGATTCGCTGGGGCATTCCTGTTCCTGGCGAAGACCCTCACGTCTTTTACGTCTGGTTCGATGCACTCACAGCGTATCTCAGTGCGGTCGGCGGACAGAATTACCAACAAAGCGGCTACTGGCCGGCGGCCTTGCATCTCGTCGGTAAAGAAATCATCCGGTTCCACGCGGTTTATTGGCCTGCTTTTTTGATGGCCGCCGGCCTGCCGTTGCCGAAACAAATCTGGGCCCACGGATGGCTGCTCATGGACAGCACGAAAATGAGCAAATCGCTCGGCAACGTCGTTCGCCCTAGGCCCATCGTGAACGTCCTCGGCATGGACGCGCTTCGCTACTATCTTCTGCGCGAAACTGTTTTCGGCCAGGACGGCAATTTCAGCTACGACGCGCTGGTGCAGCGCTACAACAGCGATCTCGCCAACGGGCTCGGCAACCTCGCCAGCCGCACACTGACGATGATTGAGAAGTATTTCGAGGGCAAGGTGCCGACTCCCTCGCCGGAGGGGGACGTCCGATACGATACGCTCCTTCACACAGCAATAGCTGACATCAGTGATGTATGCGGCTATTACGACGTATTGAATTTTTCTCGGGCTCTCGAGCGGATATGGGGGCTGATCGCCGAAGTCGACAAATATCTGGTTCTTCAGCAGCCCTGGGCCCTGGCGGAGGATGCATCCAAGCGCTCTCAGTTAGGGACGATTCTTTACGCGGCGGCGGAATCTCTAAGGATCGCCTGCCATCTTGCTCACCCGGTTCTTCCCGATGCCACAACAAAGATCTGGAAAAGTCTCGGACTATCAGGTACCCCTTCGGAGTTGCAATTTGACGCCCGCGTCAGTCAGGACAACTGGGGAAGACTCCTGCCGGGCACTCGGATCGGCAAGCCAGAACCCGTTTTCCCGCGAATCGAAAAAGCGGAAGCGATAGAGAGGATGGAAGCGATGGAAAGCGAACCTCAGAAGCCAATAGCGGCGCCTCCGGCAAGCGGCGGCACGGTGGCAAGCCCGTCGGGCGCGGCGGCGCAAACCGCTCCCGAGAAAATCGCGATTGAAGACTTCGCGAAAGTGGAGATGCGCGTGGGGCAGATCAAGACGGCGGAGCGCATCGTCGGCGCAGACAAGCTGTTGAAGCTCACCGTCGATATTGGCAGCGAAGTGCGCCAGATTTGCGCGGGCATTGCGCAATATTACGAGCCGGAGGCGCTGGTCGGCCGCAAGGTGGTGGTGGTCGTGAACCTCGCGCCGCGCAAACTCCGCGGCGTGGAGTCCAACGGAATGATTGTTGCCGCCAGCGTGGGACCTGAGGGCAGGCCGGTTTTGGCGGCGTTCACGGAAGATGTGGAAGTCGGTTCGCGGTTGAAGTAATTGCTTTGATTTGAAAGCGCACATCAAAAATTGGCTGTGCCACGAAAACTTTGCTTCTGATGCACCATAAACTCTCAGGATCTTCAGAGCACAGCCAGAGTTGGCTATACCCCAAATAAATGGAATTAATTGACTCGCACGCGCACATCGATTTTCCGCAATTTGCGGAGGATCGCGACGCGATGCTGGCGCGGGCGCGGGCGGCTGGCGTCACCACGTTGCTCGCGATTGGCTCCGGCCCGGGGCCGGAGAAGCTGGATGCGGCGATTCCGTTTTCCGAGCAGCACGATTGGATTTACGCCACCGTAGGCACGCATCCGCACGAGGCGAAAGAGCTCACTCCGGCGCATCTGGAGCAGCTTGCGAAGCTGGCGCAGCACCCTCGCGTGATCGCATACGGCGAGATCGGGCTTGATTATTTCCATGACCATTCGCCGCGCGAAGCGCAGCAGCGGGTGTTTCGCCAGCAGATGGATTTGGCCGCGAGGGCGAAGCTGCCCATCATCATTCATTGCCGCGACGCATGGGCGGATTGCCTGGATATGCTCGACAACAATTGGCGGCAGACTGGACTCGGCGGCATCTTGCACTGCTTCACCAGCACTCTGGAAGACGCCAAGCGCGGGCTCGCTATGGGCTTCCTGATATCCTTTGCGGGGAATTCGACGTATCCGAAAGCGCAGAACCTTCGCGACGTTGCGAAAGCTTTGCCGCTTGAGAATCTTTTGATTGAGACGGACGCTCCATACCTCGCGCCACAGCCGTATCGCGGCAAGCGCAATGAGCCGGCGTACGTGGGTGAGGTAGCGAAGGCACTCGCGAGTGTGAGAAACTTAGCCGCGGACGAAGTGGCGTCGGCCACGGCGGAGAATTTCCGGCGGTTTTTCGGCCTCACCGCGGACTCGCCGGCAAAGTCCGCGGCGGAACGGCGATAAGTCGACCGCGAGTGGTTGCGCATGATATTGTCCGAGGCGGCCGGATCGCGTGGGGCAGCGGCCAGGGAGAAAGCCATCGCACTACTGACGGCCAGGGAAATTTTTGATCTCGTTCGGGACGACCTGGTTCAGGTCGAGCAGGAGCTGGCGCGGCAGACCTCGGCCGCCTTCGAGCCGGTTTCCGAAATCACCAGCTATCTTTTGGGTGGAGGGGGCAAGCGCCTGCGTCCGGCGCTGCTGCTGCTTTCCGCGCGCTATGCGGGGCGCACCAACAGCGAGAGTGCGATCCGGCTCGCAGCCGTGGTGGAGCTGCTGCACAGCGCGACGCTGATCCATGATGATGTAATCGACAGCGCGAACACGCGACGCGGACGTCCTTCGGCGAACTCGCGGTGGGGCAATCATCGCAGTGTTTTGGCGGGCGATTGGCTGTACATGCTGTCGTTTCAGATGGCTCTGGAGGAACGAAATTTTCGCATCCTCGATATCCTGATCGACCTCACGCAAAAAATGGTGGAAGGCGAGCTGATTCAGCTGGAGAAAATCGGGCGCATCGATGTGACCGAAGAAGACGCGCTGCGCCTGGCCACGTACAAGACAGCGTGCTTGTTCAGCGGGTGTGCGCGATTGGGCGCCGTGCTGGGCGGAATGGAAGACGCCAGCGAAGAAGCGCTGGCGGAGTACGGACGCTACGCGGGGCTGGCATTTCAGTTGGTGGACGATGTACTGGACTTTACGGCGTCGGCCGAACAACTCGGGAAACCGGTGCTCAGTGATTTGAAAGAAGGTAAAGTCACTCTGCCGCTGATTTATGCCATGGAGAATGGGCATCGCGATGCGCGGGAGTTGGTGGCGCGCGTGCTCGAAGAAAAAGAGTTCAGTTCAGTGCAGCCGGAGACGATCGTGGCGCTAGTGCAGGAGTCTGGGGCACTGGAGCGGGCGCGGAACTTGGCGCATGACTATGCGCGGCGCGCGAAGGCTTGCCTCAATGGGCATGGCGATTCGGAGTATGCGCGGGCGCTGCTAACTCTGCCGGACTTTATTTTGGAGCGCGAGAACTAGAGACAAGGGAGCGAAGAACAGAAGAAGATAACGCAGAGACGCAGAGTACGCTGAGATTCGCAGAGCAGAGCCAACCGAGATATTCCCCGACGGAACACCGATGTTGCCCTTCAAGGTTGTTTACCACGATCAATATGATTTGAATTTGGGCGCGCATGTTTTTCCTTCGCAGAAATTCCGGCTCATCGCGGAAGCCCTGCTTGCAGAGAAGATCGCCTCCAAAGAGGATTTTGTGCGCCCGGAGGCGGCTAGCGACGAAGATATTCTGCGCGTGCACACGCCTGAATGGGTGCGCAAGCTCAAGACCGGAACATTGACGGCGAGTGAAGTGATGCTGCTGGAGATTCCGTACTCAAGGGAACTGGTGGAGGCAGTGTGGCTGGCGGCCGGAGGGTCGATTCTTGCCGCGCAGTGTGCGCTGCGCTATGGATTTGGCGCGAACCTGGGCGGCGGATTTCATCATGCGTATCCGGACCATGGCGAAGGGTTTTGCGCGATTCATGATGTGGCCGTGGCGATAAGGCGGTTGCAGGCGGATGGCGCGATCAAAAAAGCGATCGTGGTCGACACCGACGTGCACCACGGCAACGGCACAGCGGCGATTTTTCGCAAGGATGCGTCGGTGTTCACGATTTCCATCCATCAAGAGAACAATTATCCGGCGCACAAGCCGCCTTCCACGATTGATTTGCACATGATGGATCGCGCCGCCGACGACGAATATCTGGACGCTCTGATCCCTGCGGTGCGGAACGCGCTGGAGGAGTTTCGGCCGGAGCTTTTATTTTACGTGGGAGGTGCGGACCCCTTTTGCGAAGACCAACTCGGGGGATTATCGCTGACGAAAAATGGACTGATGGAGCGGGATCGCAAAGTGTTTGAAGAAGCGAGGCGACGGGGAATCCCCGTGGCCACAGCGCTGGCGGGGGGATATGCGCGGCGAGTGGAAGATACCGTGCGCATCCACGTGAATACGATCTTGGCGGCGCGGGACGTGGCGGGGGAGTTTCCGTTGAAGGTGGCGCGGAGCGGGTGACGCGTTATTTGCAGCGACGCGACATTTTTCGATCGAGGACCACGACGGTGGGGAAGGAACTCACCGCGAGGAGGCGGTCGAGGCCATCGGCGAAAACGACGGCGGTGCGCGGCTTGGTTTCCTGGAGGTAAGGAGGGACGAGAGTTTCGTCTTCGTCGCAATCGGCAGCGAGGAAGAGGATGTCGTGATTTTGCCGGAAGTCCAGGGCTACGCGCTCGAAGAGGGGCTCGACTGCGCGGCAGGGACCGCACCAGGTAGCCCAGAAATTCACCACGAGAATTTTTCCTTTTTGAGTGGCGAGCGGAAAAGGCGAACCTTCCGGAGCTTTGCGGAGGGTGAACTCGTAAGGCTCGTGGGCTTCGGCGTTGCGTTGCGATTGTGATGTCGTCGGCGAAATAGTGACCTGGTCGTAGGTGCGCAGAAGAAATTCGGCGAGGCCCGCGTCACTGCCATGCGCCAGGCGCCACACATTGCCGAGCTTCTGGCGCAGTTCGCGACGGCCTGCGGCGCCGTTGGCGGCATCGGCGAGAGCGAAGGCGCGAGCATACTCCTCGATGGCGGACGGCAAATCCTTTCTAAGCTCGGAAATTTCGCCAAGTTTTTCCGCGGCCGCGGCGTTGGGCAGGAGTTCGTAACTTTCCTCGAAGTCGCTTTGCGCCTGCGGCAGTTCGTACAGCTTCTGATAGAGACGGCCGCGCAGGAGCAGCAAGGTCATACGCTCGCGCTTTCGTTCCGATTCCCATTCTTCGCGTGACATCTTCGGGGATTTTTGCGAGGTGGCGCTGCGATCGATGAAATTCAGGACTCGCGTGGCGTAGTTTTTGGCGCGGCGTAGTTGCGCTTCATCGCCGTTGCGCTCGAGGATCTGAATGGTCATCAGCGTCATGGACATGTCGTCGGGAGAAAGCGCGACGATGCGCTCGGCGTAGTTGGCGGCACGGGCTTCATCGCGGAGTTGCAGGCTGGCTTCGACGAGGGCGCGATAGATTTGCACGCGCTGCGGGGCTTCGGGATATTTCTTGAGGAAGGATTCAAGGTTGCCGACGAGCGCGACACGGTCGTTGCCGGCGGCGTCGATGGTTTGCTGGAGTTCCTGGTCGGGCGTGGGAGGTTTCGGCGGAAGGGAGGGCTTGGTGGCAGTGATTTTTTCGTTTTGGGGGACGGCGGGAGCGGCGAATGCAAAAACCGTTACGGCTAGCGCTATAGCGCAGAGCTGGCGCGATTGCTTGCAGAAAGATGGGAACACTTCGTTATCTTAACTGCACGTCGTTGCGTTGGCCAACGGTGATGGGGAGAAGGCGCCGCCACGAACTGCGGTGGCTACCCTTCGAGGCTCGGGGCGAGCGCGTACACGCGCAATACGAGTGCGTGTGGTGTGACACCGGTTAGGAGGCGCGGAGGCGGATTTCGCCCGAAACGGTGTGGATTTCGATGCGGCCGCCGGATTTCGCCGGAGACGGCGTCGGCGGCGAGATGGAAATTCGCGTTGGCAGGAACGCCGAGCTGCACGGTGCCGGAGGCGGTCTTGAGATCCCAATAGCTGGAGGAGCCGGGATTGCCTTGCACGTTGACGCGGCCGGATGCGGCGTGCGCTTTCACGTCGCTCGTCGCGCCTTCGACGCTCACGGAGCCGCTGGCGGTGGAGGCTTCGACGCGTCCGCCGGGCTTGGTGATTTGCGTGGAGCCGGAAAGAGCGCTGATGCGGACATCGCCCTTGATGTTGGAGACGGTCACGGTGCCGGAAGCGCTGTTGGCGCGGAGATCGTCGCCGATATTGTCGGCGCGAATGGAGCCGCTGAGCGAGGAGACCTGCGTCTGGCGCTCGATATTACTTACACGGATGGAGCCGGAGGCAGCTTCGGCCTTCACCGGGCCGCGCACATCTTGAATCGTTTGCGCGCCGGAGAGCACCGCGGAACTGACTTCGGTTTCGCGCGGGACTTCAATCACATACGAGATGTTGATGTTGCGCATGCGGCGCATCTCTTCGCCGATGCGAATGGTGTCGCCGCGCTGTTCGATGGGAGGATTGGCGATGAAATCGCTGATGCGTTTTTCAGGGCTGGCGAAGCCCATGCCGGAAGCGCGCGCCTCGGCGTGGATGTGCACTTTGCCGTCGGAGGTTCCGGTGATGGAAACGTCTCCAGACGTATTGTTGAGCTCGAGGCGAATGGGTCCTTTGACGCTGAGCGTACGATCGAAGCTGCCGGTGGCGGCCGGTCCCATGGCGCAGCCGGCGCTAGCCAGAGCGGCGAAGAGCAACGTGAGAGGGACCGTTACGGCGAGATTACGACGCTTCATTATTCCTCCGCGCGAGTTCAGGCGAACCCTGCGCCTGTCTACTAAAAGATACGCAGATGGATGGAATTATGTTCCCAAAGGCGGGCGCGCTCAAGAGCCCTGTGGCTTGAGGGATTCGTTCAAGGAGCCTTGGCGATAGCCTTCGAGGTCGAGGGCGACGTAGGTGAAGCCTGCGTGTTTGAGCGCTTGTGCGATGGTGGTGGACATTTCGGTGGTCAACGCGCGCGGCATTTCTTCAGGTGCGATTTCGACGCGCGCGAGTTGGTCGTGCAAGCGCACGCGGAATTGCTGGAAGCCGAGATGGCGGAGGGCGGCTTCGCCGCGCTCGATGAGGCTGAGACGCTCGGGGGTGACTTCGGTGCCGTAGGGCACGCGCGAGGCGAGACACGCGGAGGCGGGCCGGTCCCAGGTGGGGAGCCCGGCGCGATGAGAAAGATGGCGAATTTCGGATTTGCGCAGGCCGGCGTCGAGGAGGGGCGCGAGCACGCGATGTTCTTTGGCGGCGCGATGGCCGGGGCGGAAGTCGAGGGTGTCGTCGGCGTTGACGCCATAGGCGGTGGCGGCGAAACCGCGCTGCTGGGCGAGGGCGTCGAGGACGGAGAAGAGCTCGTCCTTGCAGAAGAAGCAGCGGTCGGCGGCGTTGGCGCGGTACGCGGGGTTTTCCATTTCATGGGTTTCGACGAATTCGTGATGGATGTGAAAGGCGCGGACGAAGTCTTCGACGGCGGCGCGATCGTGGGCGGAGAAGCTGGGTGACAGCGCGGTGACGCAAAGAGCGTGCTGGCCGAGAGCGCGTTGCGCGGCCCACGCGAGGTAGGCGGAATCGGCGCCGCCGGAGAGGGCGATGATCAGCGACGCGTTTTCGGCGAGACGTGCGAGGAGGAGCGCTTCTTTTTGTTCGGCGGAAGAGTCGGAAGGTTCGGTGGAGCGAATTGGAACGAAGGCGGACATGACAAATTTAGTATAGCGCAGAGTTTGATGGAGCGAACGAGCTGCAAGTGGAAATTGGCTGTCGCTATTGATCGCGAAAGCGGCGGCCCGCCTGCGGCAGGCAGGCAAGACCGCCGCACTCCAAAAATTACTTGAAGTCGAGGAGGACTTGGACGGTGGCTTTGGACTCGTCGGGTTGGAGCCAGTGGCCTACTTCGTCGTAGTGGATGGGGAGATCCCTGAAGATTTCGGTGGAGTGCAATTGCAGCTTGGTCAGAAATTCTTCGAACTTGCCCTTATCGAAGAGTTCGCCTTGCTGGATGGGCCAGGCGTCGCGAAGGAGCTTTTCCGCAGTGAGGGACAAGCCGGTGATGACCATGGTGGCGAAACGGAAGGGTTTGCCTTCGTCGACGCGAACATTGTAGGCAATGGTATGGGCCCGATCGTCGTAGGCGGGCGTGGGATCGACTTTGGCCTGCAGGTAGCCGCGACGGCCGTATTCCTCGCGCACGCGGTCCCAGGCGGCTTCGATGGCCATGCCATCGGCGACATCGCCGGATTTCAGCCCGACGGTATTCGTCAGGGTAATCGTGGAGAGCAGGTTGTTGCCGGTCCACTCGGGACTTTTCCAGTGATAGACCGGACCGGGATCGATGGGGACATAGACGGGAATTTTTTCCGGAAGCTTTTGGTTGGGATTGCCGGATAGGCGAACTTCGGGCGGACCGAGTTTGGCGCGAAGAAATCCTTTTTGGAGAAAGGTGGGGCGGATTTGTTCGGTGAGGAAGATGTCGATGGCGGTGCGCGAATAGGGTTTGCCGAGCAAATCGGGAAGTTGCTGCTGCACGGCGCGCGAAGTGTTCAATGCGGGGTCGCTGAATTGGAGGCTGGCGATGTGCAGCGCTTCGGCGTTGATGTGGAACTGCTGCACGGTACCGTCGCCGATGGGATTGGCGACCACCTGGTGCTCGACCGCGGCTTGCAGACCGTGCGTGACGAGGAATTGGATAACCGCGTCGGCGGCTTGTTCGACGACGGTGCCTGCTTCCGGAAGTGAGCCGTCGTAGAACGGCAGTTTTGCCCGGATGGCATCGTTGAGTTCACTATCCGCGAACCACGGAAGATTGTCGAAATAGGTGGGGATGCGCGGGGCTTCTTCGACGTGGAAGGTGACGACTAAGCCGTCGGTGCGGG
>WNEY01003865.1_pt1 | contig 11323 bp, 8 predicted proteins | sample 5400531 | NCBI WGS metagenome assembly WNEY01 (sample SAMN13153338, study PRJNA577476) | soil metagenome | isolation source: 200 cm saprolite under Douglas fir tree site 1 | place: USA:California | collected 2015-04-18
CGTGAATCATCGAGAGGCTTCTGAGCGGGGACGGTCTTGCCCCCGGAGTGCCCATGCCGAGGCTCCCTCGATCGAGGCGATCCAGCAAGCCGTCGCAGAGGCGTTTGAAGTAAGCATCGACGACTTGTCGGGCAGGCGACCCACACTGCAGATCAACAACTATCCCGAACAGGTACGGACGGCTCGCAAGGTGGCGCTCTATCTGTGTCGCGAACTAACGAAACATAATGCCACCCGTATCGCGGAACGCTTCGGCCGCAAACCGGCGGTCGTGAAACGGGCGGTCGAGTCAGTGAGGGCGATTATCGATTCCGACGTCGATTTGGCCAGCCGCCTGGTAAGTGCAGCGCAACGGCTTCAGGCCGATTTGTCGCAGGGAGAGGAGGATAACGCGGCCTTGTTCACAGAGCAGCCCGTGCAAGAGCACCGCCATAAGTAGGGGAGAAAAGACGGTGTGGCCGCGCCATCGAGTTTAAAAATAAAGTCCCGCTCTACTTCCGAGCGAGGGCAGGCCGCGACGCCGACCTAGATTCTCGAAACTCGCATGGGATTACATCAGGAATGGTGTAGACTCACTTAGCAGCCAGCGAGCGTCCTTTGTAAGACTATCTCAGTTGTCAATGCCGGTGATGTCGTGCTTTCGAGGCGTTGTCTATCAAGAACTTAAACTGACGCTTTGCATTTCAATGTGCGAAGGCCGACGCCAAGCTCCTCGCGCGCACAGTTTTCCAGTTTGATGTTCCTGGGCGAGCGTGTCTCATTAGTTTTGCCGAAAGCAACTCCGCCAGCAGTATCGGGTGCTAGGGCTAGTAGTTTCACGCACTGCCGGCTAGCCCAGATCTTGTAACGATAAGTTGACATAAGCTTATTTACGCGCTTGACTGCGTTTTATGCCAATGGAACAGGGCTATTCCGCCGGTGAAGGATTCGATAAATACTCAGCTACAAGGGTCCGCAAGTCCGAAAAACACTCTATTTTGTTGGATATTGTGCTCATTCGCATAACTAAGGTTATGTCAACTACACTCGCCCAATTATACTCGTTAGGACTGACTTTTTTGGAAAATCCGCCTTGTACAGGTGTTGAGCATTATTCATTTTGCTAGTCGGTGAGGCGAGTCTATCGGGTTAGCTGGCTATTCGTCCGCAACTCAGCCAAAAATGAACATCGTATTGCTACCGCCGATCGACGTCTGGCGCAATAAGGATGGAGGCAGGGGTGTGAACCGTCAGCGGTGATGGAGGTCTGAGCATCACCGCGGGGTACGGCGAAATCCGCCCCGCAGAGCTGGTGAGGGTAGTGCAGGAAGAGGGCTGGCGCCGCATCGGACGCGAATTCGCTGCGCTTGGGCTGTGGGCGTTGGCGGTCTATACCGTCCTGAGTTTGGCCTCTCACGACGCCCGCTGCGAGCCTAACGTTGGCGGCGCGGTGGGTGACGCTCTGGCGCGAACCCTGGAACACGCCTTCGGTTATCTGGCGTACATCTTGGCCCTGTTGCTGGCGTGCCTCGGACAGTCGGTCTGGGTCGCAACTCCGATACGTATGCTGCTGCGGTACGCCGGGGGCGGGCTGATTTTCCTGGTGGCGCTCAGCACGGCGCGCGGTCTTTGTAACATCCCGATGGTGTCGCCCGGCGGTGCCCCGGGCGCCATGATAGCGGCGGCGTTACCTGCTTATCTCAATCCCAACGGCCTCAATCTTATTATAGTGGTAGCCATCGTTGGTGCGCTTGCATTGCTTGTCAGGCGGGCATCCAGTGAGATTGCGGCTTCGTCGACAGCGCAGTTGGCCCTCTCCCGCCTCAGTTCTGGATCCAAGGAACATAATGATTCACTGCCGTGCCGAGCGCCGGAGATTGATCGGGCCCCGAGTCCGGGTAGTTTGCGTAGCGGCGCGGCTGCACCGTCTCGCACTCCGGCGCCTTCGGTAATCGTGTTGGCAGAAAAAGCCGGCAGGCGTCCGGCACGGGTGAAAAGCGCCTACAGGCTGCCCCGGCTCGATTTGCTCGATACTCCGCCGTTGGAAAAATCGAAAGTGGATGAAGTGGCGCTTGAACAAAGCGCACGGCTGCTGGAAGAGAAGCTCGCAGGATTTGGCGTACAGGGTCGGGTTGTCGAGATACAGCCCGGCCCCGTCGTCGCGATGTACAAACTGGAACCCGGCGAGGGGGTTAAGGTCAGCCAGATCGTCAACTTAGCCGATGATCTCTCGCTGGCGCTCAGGGCTGCTTCCGTGCGTATTCTTGCGCCGATTCCGGGCGAAGCTGTGGTCGGTATCGAGATCCCCAATCGCAAGCGTGAGACGGTATATCTGCGGGAGATGCTTCAAGCCCGGGAATTCAAGACTTTGACGAGCCAACTTACGATCGCACTCGGCAAGGATATAGCGGGCGGTCCGGTCTGGGCAGATCTGGCAGCGATGCCACACCTGCTCATCGCTGGCGCAACCGGCACGGGAAAATCGGTATCGATTCACGCGATGTTGGCCTCGATTCTCTTTAAGGCCACCGCCGACGATGTCCGTTTCATCCTGATCGATCCCAAAATGTTGGAGTTGTCGGTCTATGAAGGCATCCCTCATCTCCTGGTGCCGGTGGTGATGGATCTGGAAAAAGCTGCGGCCGCACTCCTGTGGGCAACCAGCGAAATGGAGGCGCGCTATCGGATGATACGGGAACTGGGGGCCCGCAACATCGACAGCTACAATCGTATCCTCGGTGAGAAGAGGCAGCCGCCTGAATTGCGGCGCGCCCCGTTAGTCGGGAACGTCGGCGATGGCGAGCAAGGGGACGACACGCCCAAGCATCACCGGTTGCCGAAGATCGTAATCGTGATCGACGAGCTTGCCGACCTTTTACTGAGCCAGGGAAAGATGGTCGAACGCGATATCACCCGGCTGGCGCAGAAGGCTCGTGCCGCCGGGATTCACCTGATACTTGCCACCCAGCGGCCTTCTGTGAACGTAGTCACGGGCCTGATCAAGGCGAACCTGCCGGCGCGAATTTCATTACAGGTCACTTCGCGCGTCGATTCACGTACAATTCTCGATTCAATTGGCGCCGAGCGCTTGCTGGGCGCCGGCGATATGCTGTTTATGCCGCCGGGTACTGCCACGCTTCGGCGCTTGCACGGGCCCTGGGTTTCCGAAGCCGAGCTTCGAAGGCTTTGCGATGTTCTGCGAGCCCAGGGCTCGCCCGATTATCAAATGGAGATTCTCGAAACTGCGTCAACGGGGCCGGACGACAGCTCGTATAGTGGGGAACAACGCGACCAGCTCTACGACGAAGCGGTGCGCATCGTGCTGGACACCGGCCAGGCGTCAATCTCGATGATTCAGCGGCGGCTCAGGATCGGGTACAACCGCTCAGCCAGAATGGTTGAGCAGATGGAGCGCGAAGGGCTCGTCAGGCCCGCCGATGGAGCACGTCCCCGTGAGTTGCGAGCCCGGCCCGATTTGTCAGGGGATTAGAGACCGTCGGCGGCAAGACCAGTAGTCTGGCTCAACAAGGCTGGAACCATCTCCTGTCGCATCAAACCCGAATCCGAGCTTGACCGCGTCTATTGATCGTCTAGTAGGGTAGCCTTCGCGACCGGCCGCGCGAGACAAACGCTGGACATTTTACCGCGCCCCCCGAGCGCGGCGGTAAATCGCGCCGGAAGCGGCGCGTTCGAAGCCGGGGAAGTGGTGAGCTGAACAGAGGAGGGCAGGGTGTGCTCGGATCTCCAGCTTCGCCGCTGGAAGGTTATGTCAACTCGATTGTTTCTATCCATCGACGCGACTGAGGAGGCCGAGGCCATCACATCCGTTGTCTGGCCCGCTCAGGCTCACCGGAATCAACTAAGGGCGCCGGGGTGCTTCACGCACAAAGACTCTCTACCCGAGTTGGGAACTGTCGAGGATTTATGTATCGCAGCGTCAGAATAATGCCTACGTGTACGGTTCCCGTCCGTACGACCTGTGCAACGCATACGATCCGTATTGCCTCATTCCGTACTGGTATCCGCCGCTTGTCTACTACTACTCGCGCGGTGACGGCGACAACAATTGCGATGACGGCAACAGCCCCACTGGCAGCGGGAGTCGGCACAAATCTCCAGCGGGTTCCCGAGTGGGCTCGAACCGCCCTGCGACAGCGGCGACATTCGCGGCTGTGCCGCATGGCTTCGGCGCTAGGCACCATCGATAGGTTCAGAGCACCTCGGTGGAGGCTTCGGCAGGGGCGCTTTTGGAGGCGGTCGCGGTCGCCGTCGCCGTTAGGTTCCGGCCGTCGCGCGGCGAGCAACTCGCCACACCACATGAAACCGGAAAAATCCGTAAGCAAAGGCACCCAATAGGCCCAACGCTAAACCAGCGAAAGTGGAACCGGCCGCGCGCCTTGGCGCTGCGTTCTCGAAAACCCGAGTATGCGCATACTGTTTCGTCTCCGCCGGTAATGCCGATGTTCAACAGACTGCTGTCGGCGTTCGCGGAGGAACGGGCTCGCAGGCTTCCCCTTCGAACTGACTGCGAAACGCAGACTGTGGATAAAACTGAGCGGCCAAATGTGCCATAGTGTGGACGATTGGTCGGCGCATTTATAAGACAATCGTGGAGTTGGGCGGCTGGGTTTTTCTCTGCGGCCTGCCAGAGTGGTCAGGAGAGGATATCGAGAATCTTCTGGGGCCGCTCTCTTGTTTCCTCTCAATCGTAAGTGCCCCACCCAGCGTAAGTGCCCCACCCAGAGCAGCTGTTTCTGACTCTCGCAACCCTCAAGTAGATGGGTTCTGGAGATGCTAAGTCCGCTGATCGGCTTATCCAGATGCGGCTTATCCAGTTGTTTCAATTCGGCAAGAGGTGACAGCAAGCGAATGACGAGCGTGTTGACAGGAGTGGACGTCGGCACGAGCAAAGTCTGCGTGCTCATCGCAGAGATAGAGCCCGAAGGCGGAATCGCAGTGCTTGGCTACGGCGTAGCACCATGCAGCGGCCTTCGCCGGGGTGTAGTGGCCAACATCGAAGCAACAGTCGAGGCGCTCCGCGCGGCCATATCTGAAGCGCAAAAATCAGCCGGCGTGGGGGTCGGCGCCGCTGCGGTCAGCATCTCCGGAGCGCACATCCATGGACTCAACAGCCATGGAATAGTTGCGGTGCGCGGCGGCGAAGTGGGCCCACGCGATATCCAGCGGGTGATCGAGGCGGCCCGCGCGGTAGCGATTCCGTTGGATCGCGAGGTGCTCCATATCCTGCCACAGCAGTTCGCGGTCGACGATCAGGAGCGCGTGCGCGATCCGATCGGGATGGCTGGCGTCCGGCTAGAGGCACGTATCCATATCGTCACCGCCACCCAGAGTTATAGCCAGAATTTAAAGAAATGCTGCGAGCGGGCCGATATTAGCGTGCTCGACGTAGTCTTTGCACCGCTAGCATCGGCGCAGGCTGTACTCTTCCCGGAGGAGCGCGAACTGGGGGTTGCGCTCGTCGATATCGGCGGCGGCACGACCGACATAGTCGTTTTCCATAACGGCGCAGTGATGCATACCGCGGTGCTACCGGTCGGCGGAGGTCATCTGACGAGCGACATAGCCGACGGCTTGCGCGCGCCGATGTCGGAAGCCGAGCGGCTCAAGGTCAACCATGGACTCGCCACGAATCTGACGATCCGGCGCAACGAAATGGTGCAGATGCCGGGGGTCGGTGGACGCGGTCCGCGTGAGGTCCCTCGACAGCACCTGAGCGAGATCATCGAACCCAGGATGGAGGAGATCTTTGCCATGGCGCAGCGTGAACTGCTGCGTTCCGGCGTTGGCGACAGCCTCGGCGCAGGGGTGGTGCTGGTCGGCGGCACCTCGCTGCTCGAGGGCGCCCAGGAATTAGCCGAACGAATCTTTAATCTACCCGTGCGGCGAGGACTTCCGATCAATGCCAGCCACATGCCGGAGGAATTGATGAAACCGATGTACACCGCCGCCGCTGGCCTGTTGCTTAACGCGGCCGGCTGGCACGGGAATGCTAATGGGGTTGCGGGATACGGCAGATGGGGATGGCTCCGCTCGTGCGTAACCGAATGGATCAGAGATTTCTTTTGAGCGAGCCGAAATAAGGGTGACTGCAAAAACGCAGGCGCGGCAATCCGCGCGAAAGCAGTAGCGGAGGTGAAGCCATGGTCGATTTGATCGAAAACGAGCCGGGTGCCCGGATCAAGGTGATCGGTGCGGGTGGCTGCGGCGGTAACGCTATCAACCATATGATCGCCTCGGGCCTGCGTAATGTCGATTTTGTCTCGGTGAATACCGACTCGCAGGCGTTGCTAAACAATACCGCGACGAGCCGGCTACAGATTGGACAGGTGCTGACGCGCGGACGCGGCACTGGCGGCAATCCCGAAATCGGCCGCAAGGCCGCGCTCCAAGACGAGGAGCGCCTGCGCGAGGTGCTGGCGGAGGCTGAGATGGTGTTCGTCACTGCTGGCATGGGCGGTGGCACTGGCAGTGGCTCGGCGCCGGTGATTGCACGCTTCGCGCGCGAGAGTGGCGCCCTTACGGTCGGGGTGGTCACCAAGCCCTTCCAGTTCGAGGGACGCAAGCGCAGGGGCCAGGCGGACGAGGGGCTGCGCGAACTGAAGGATGCAGTTGATACGTTAATCACCATCCCCAACGACCGCTTGTTATCGGTCGCGAGCCGCACCACCACGCTGAAGGAAGCCTTCCAGAAGGCCGACGACGTTTTGCTACAAGCGGTCCGCGGGATTTCCGAACTGGTGACTGTGCACGGACTGATCAATCTGGACTTCGCCGACGTGCGTTCCATCATGGCGGACATGGGGATGGCAATGATGGGTACGGCACAGGCATCGGGTGAAAATCGCGCGGCTGAGGCGGCACAGCGCGCCATTTCGAGTCCGCTGCTCGAGGATACATCGATCAAAGGCGCGCGCGGGCTGCTGATCAACGTCACCGGCGGTCCGGATATGTCGCTCTATGAAGTGAATGAGGCGGCAAGCCTGATCCAGGAAGAGGCCCACGAAGACGCCAATATCATTTTCGGCGCGGTGATTGACGAAGAAGTCGCTGATGAAATCCGTGTAACTGTCATCGCGACTGGTTTTGGCGAACACAGGCGGGAGCCCGAACGGCGTACCTCGCGCTATTCGCCTTCAGGAACTCCGCTTGCTACCTCTATAAAGGAGGTCCCAGCACAGCCAATCGAGCTTCAGCCGCCACCGGTCGTCTCGATACCTGGACCTCCGCCGCCGGCATCGCAGAGCGATATATTTAATGGCAACGGCAAACCCGTCCGGCGCCTCGGGCTTATCGACGAGAGCAGCCTCGATATATCAGCATTCAAGCGGCGGAACGGCGAGCAGGGCGGCGCGGCGAGCCGGATCGGGCAGCACGGGCTCGAAAGGGACGATCAGCTAGACAATGCCAACGTTCTGCGTAAGCCGGTTGCCTAACCCTAACCGAACGCCGGCGTGCGCACGCTATAAGTAAAATTCTGTCTCTTGCCTGTCCGCGCGAACCTCTCGTATCGGGCCGCTGTCGCTGCAAAGAGCATGACCAATCGAATGATTGTAGTGCACGCCGGAGCAGCCGAACATGAGCTGAAATTCGACCGACAGTAGTCGTGGAGCGCGACAAGTTCGCAGGCGAGCTTACTGAGCCATTGGTCGGGCCAGGGTGCAACGCAGGCTCTCGCCAGCAGGACCAATACTAACTGCAAACCGAAACCGGTGCGTCCATTTCAATAGTGGATGAGTTGATTGAGACCGCATCAGTACAGCTAGTGACAGGTGGACGAGAGGGCAGGGCAGAAGCTTGCGTATCGATGTCGTTGATGAGATTAAATACTCCGGCCGTAGCTCGATATTCGGCGAAGTGCTGCTCACACGAGAGTGTCAAGCCGGGGCAGGTTTGCTTTAGGGCTTCATCACTCAGAAGGACTGAACACCCTGTTAAGACCGGCGAGTTAGCGAGCGCATAGATTACATCGGTACTCGTTTTAGCCAGAGCACCGCCCACCCGTCGTGGGTCTGAAAAGTGGACTAAAGGTCTCTGCTGAGACTGTTTGTGCGACGATAGGTGGGCAAATCCTATGATAAAAACCAACGCCACCAGGAGTGAAGCCTTCACCGCAGCCTCCCAACCACCCCCGTCCATGCTCTCAACCACCACCCTCGCTCCATTTACCACCTTTCTGTGCGGAAGTCGATACTGTCGGCGAGCATCGAATGAGCTGCACACACCGGTTCGGCGGCTTTGGCCGGACATGTGGAAACCTTGTCTGACCGAACAATCCAGCTGGATTTTACGTACCGCTCAGATTCTGATCCATCCGATTTCTTCTGTGGACAACTCCTCCACGATTGCGGTCGCAGAGCTTTGGGATATGCGATGATTCATGGTTCGCGATGCTTTGGCGTGCGCGAAAGGTCGGCCCGACGACGTTACGATGGAAGCGGTCGCGCTCGCGTTCGGGAGGCCAGTTGTCATCCAACGAAAATTGAGCGGGTAATTCGTTTGCGCTTCAGCGGGCGGCTGGTAACACTGATGGAACCGCTCCCGCAGGGGTCGTGGTCAAGATAGAGTAATCGTTGGAAGCCGTGGGGTGTAGGAGAGAGTCGATGAAGACGAGGTTACAGGGTCTTTTGATGACGGCCCTGGCGGCGGTCTTTTTCGTGGCAAGCGCATGGGGTCAGGACAGCAGCTCACCGGCAAATTCGGACACCAATCAGCCACAAGTTGCGCAGCCGTCTGAAGGTGGCGTCAACTGGAAAGGCGTCGGCATCGGGGCCGGTACAGTCGCGAGTAACGTGCTGTACGTTCCCGCGAAGCTCGTCTACGGAATCCTGGGCGGGATCGCAGGCGGTGCCGGCTACGCTCTGACCGGCGGCAACAAGCAGGTGGCTGATACCATTTGGCGCAGTTCGCTCGGCGGTGATTATGTGATTACACCTGACATGGTGACCGGGAAGGAACCGGTGCATTTCAGCGGTCCGACCTCAACCGCGCCAGCGAATAGCTCGGAGATGAGTACGCCTGCAGTCAGCTACGGTAGCGTACCAAGTTCGAATACTGCTTCGAGTACACCGGATGCTTCAGGTTCGCTCTCGTCTGGCACCGATGCCAACGCTTCGATTCCGGCAACCCATCGGATCGATAGTGGCTCCGGCCCCGTTAGCGGCACAAGCCCGCCGTCTGTGCCGGATCCGGGTGTCGGTGCAAACAATTCCGCGAACAGCTATTCGAGCTCGCGTCACAAAGGGATGCCCACACTCAAGGCCCCACTCCTACCTGATGCGAGCGTCGAGTGAACCGGTCATTTTAGTCGCGACCCGCGAGCACAAGAGACAGGAGGTGATAATTCAGGCAGGTGGCGAATTCCGGCACGCAGATGAAAACGCCCGACTGACCTTTTTCGTTCGATCTCGCAGGCCGTAAAAACCGGCGGGCTCGTGGCTTCCGCGACATGAGAATCGACTTTACGAGCTGGCACCCCGCGACGCTTACCGCACATTTCGACGAGGGGGGCGAATTCAAAAGTACGCACGAGCCAGCGCGCCTCGTTGAGAGCGCTTAGTGAGCGACGCATTTCGGCGATCCCCTCGTGAGTCGCCGCAAGACCCACACTGGCCTCTACGCCCTACCCAAAATATTTGAAATATTTTGGATTTCCACCGGTCCTCTGTCCGATGCTCTTGGTGCCAAGTCAAGCGCAAGGGAGGGAGGGGACCGATGGAAGATCTCGCCCGGCTGTTTGGTGGGCTGCTGGCATTCATATATCACTGTTTCGACCGCGTCGTCATCCTCGGCCACCTGCCATTGCTCATTCGCCCGGAGAACATCGTGCACTTCTTCCGCGACGTGCATGGCGTCCGTGCCATCACCAAGGAGGTCCTGCGCCAGCGCACCATCGAGTACAGCCAATGGGTCGAGGCCTTTGCCCGCAAGCACCAGATTCCCATCGAGTGGGCCGCGAAGGGCGTGCGCAAGGAAGACTACGTACGTCCCCGCTTTGAATCAAATCGAGAGCAGCGTGAAGTTAAAATTCGCCCATCTCACAGTCTCCCTAACGCAGCTTCGCCCCGTCACAGTCGCAGGAATATATCGCTTCTGACCGAGGATGAACGGTCACTTAAAAATCGCATAGATGGCGAGATCAGAAAGGATCCCACAACTTCCGAAGTCACACTGACACGAGTATCGATTCAGGATCCGGAAGAGATATGGACCAATCCCTCTCCCGCGCGGATTGTTGCCGACCAGAAGGGCGTTACGATCGGCCGGTTCCTGCTGACCAGCGGGCGGTCCCGTATACTTCTCGATGGGCACGCGGCGAAAACAGGACCACAAAATGTGCTGCTCCAGATCGATGGCCTTAAGTTAAGTGCAGTCAAGGCAGTCGTTCAAAAGAATATCGACCTGAGCGGAGATTTGTCGCTTCGCAGCGACGTCGGTGGCACCGTCGCCGCTCCCGTTATCCATTTCGCATCGGACATCAGCGGCCTCAGGGCGGCCGGTCAAAGCTACCAGGGCCTTGCCGCGAGCGTTGCCTATGAAAATGGGCAGGCGAACCTGGATTTCAACTTCCGTCAGGACCCGATCCATAGCCTTACTGCGAAAGGCGCGCTACCCGTCGCGCTCAGTTGGGCGCAGGGCTTTCAAATGAAGCCGCGCGGCGACATTGATTTTCGCGCTGCTTCGTCGGGACTGAACCTCGCGGTTCTGAACGCCATCGCTAAGGATTCAGTCCGCGACGTCAAAGGAATTTTGCTCCTGAACGTCATGGTTAAAGGGCCGCTCACGCAACCGGTTCCCCGAGGATTCATTAAAATCCAGAACGGCGCGGCGATGGTGGTGCCAACGGGCGTAAAAATAGAGGACCTGGAGCTGGGAACTGATTTCACCCCGCAATTGGTGCGCGTTGCTCCGATGCATATGAGCTCAGGCGTCGGGAGCATCGATGCCGATGGCCAGATAGCCCTCGAGAATTATAAGCCGGGCAATATTAAAATGGCTATCCACATAGTTAATTGGCCGGCCATAAAAAACCAACAATATCGGGCGACGGCAAGCGGTCAAATCAACATCGCCGGCACCGCCGCCGCCCCGGCCGTAAGCGGGAACGTTGAAATCCTCGACGCGCTGCTTCGTCCCGATATCGCCTTTCTCACCAGCGGCCCCCCTCCGCCAGACCCGACTATCCACCTGGTTTCGACGACCATCCCCACGCTACAAGCGAAGCTGATTTCAGCCAATTCATCGTGTCCGCCACCGCCATCCGACCTCACAGTGACACCCATCAGTGCGAAACCAGTGGGGAGGAAAGTTAACACTCAGCGCGGGT
>WNEY01003866.1_pt1 | contig 11323 bp, 8 predicted proteins | sample 5400531 | NCBI WGS metagenome assembly WNEY01 (sample SAMN13153338, study PRJNA577476) | soil metagenome | isolation source: 200 cm saprolite under Douglas fir tree site 1 | place: USA:California | collected 2015-04-18
TGAAGGTCAGCATTTCGCCGAACACGCTGGCCGTTTCGGCCAAGGTCAGCGGCGTCGGCGCCATCAGCGGACCGTTCTTGGCCGCCAGCACCTGATGCACGCCATGACCGAGCTCATGGGCGAGCGTCATTACGTCGCGCGGCTTGCCCTGGTAGTTCATCAGCACATAGGGATGCGCCGACGGCGTGGTGGGATGGGAGAACGCGCCCGGCGCCTTGCCGGGCCGCACCGGCGCGTCGATCCAGCGGTCGGTGAAAAACCGCTCGGCGATATCGGCCATCTCGTTTGAAAAGCCGCGATAGGCCGTCAGCACCATGTTTTTGGCCTCGGGCCAGGCGATGCTGCCGGTCGCCGAAAACGGCAGCGGCGCGTTGCGGTCCCAATGCGCCAGCTTCTTCTTTTTGAACCAGCCCGCCTTCAGCGAATAGTAGCGATGCGAGAGCTTCGGATAGGCTGATCGCACGGACGACACCAGCGCATCCACCACCTCGCGCTCGACACGGTTGTTGAGGTGGCGGGAGTCGGCGACATCGGCGAAACCGCGCCAGCGGTCGGAAATCTCCTTGTCCTTGGCGAGCGTGTTGGTGATCAGCGCGAAGGTCCGCTCGTTGGCCTTGAAGGTTTTTGCCAGCGCCTCCGCCGCGGCCTTGCGCTTGGCGCCGTCACGATCCTGCAAGAGGTTGAGCGTCGGCTCGATCGCCAGCTCCTTGGCACCGACCTTGAAGCGCAGGCTGGAAATGGTCTGGTCGAACAGCCGGTTCCATGCGGAATAGCCGGTCTGGGACTTCTCGTGGAACAACTGCTCGACGCGGTCCTCGAGCTGATATGGCTTGTCCTTGCGCAGATCCTCGATCCACGGGCGATAGTAGGCAAGCTCGGGCGTCTGCATCGCGGTCTCGATCACCGCATCGTCGATGCGGTTGAGTTCCAGCGCGAAGAACAACAGATGCGTCGACGCCGCGGTCAACCGCTCGGACACGTCGCCGTAGAACTTCGAGATCGCGGGATCGACGCTGTCGCCGGCATGCACGAGGCCCGCAAACGAGGCGAGCCGCCCCGCCAGATCGTCGATCGCCTCATAGCGCTTCACGGCTTCAGCGAGCCAGATGCTGCCATCGTCTCGTGTCGTGCGTTCCGCGAGCTTGCCCTTGTAGTCGGTTTCGAACGCTGTGCAGTCCGCGTCCATTTGTTGCAGGTCGCGCGCGACCTCGGGCGCGTCGATGCCGGCATAAAGATCGGCCAGATTCCATTCCGGCAGTTTGCCGGCTTTAGCTGCAGCCTTGGCCGAAACTTTGCCCGAAGCCTTGCTCAAGACCTTGCTTGAGGCCTTGCTCGAGACCTTGTCTGCCCCCCTGGACCTGGTCGCCGATTTCGTCGCGGTCGGCTTGCGGAGAGCGGATGTGGAGCGCGCAGTCATTATGTCGAAACCTGTGTTCAAGCGAAGGGGAATAAGGGCGGGGCGGCAAGGTTTAAGAGGACGTTAATCGGCATCGGCGAGAGTGCCCCGATTCGAGACAGATAGTATGAGTGCGGGGGGAAAGCCATGGCAGCCACCATTTTGATCACCGACGACGATCCAGTACAGCGCCGCCTGGTCGAGAACATGGTGCAAAAATGCGGCTATGACGCCATCGTCGCTGACGGCGGCGACGCCGCGATCGCCGTGCTCACCGGGCTGGATGCTGTCACCGTCGACGCGATCGTGCTCGATCTCGTCATGCCCGGCCTCGACGGCATGGGGGTCCTGGACAGGATTCGCGAAGCTGGCCTCAACATTCCCGTCATCGTACAGACCGCCCATGGCGGCATTGACAATGTCGTGTCGGCGATGCGGGCCGGCGCACACGATTTTGTCGTCAAACCGGTCGGAATGGAGCGGCTGCAGGTCTCGCTGCGCAACGCGCTCAACGCATCCGCGCTCAAAGGCGAGTTGCAACGCATCCGGCACAGCCGCGAAGGCCGGCTGACCTTTGCCGACGTCATCACCCGCAGCGAAACCATGACCGGCGTGTTGCGCACTGCGCAGAAGGCGGCCGCCTCGAGCATTCCGGTCCTGATCGAAGGCGAATCCGGCGTCGGCAAGGAGCTGTTTGCCCGCGCCATTCATGGCAGCAGCGAGCGGAAATCGAAGCCCTTCGTGGCGGTCAATTGCGGCGCGATCCCCGACAATCTGGTGGAATCGATCCTGTTCGGCCATGAAAAGGGCGCGTTCACCGGCGCGACCGAGCGCCACATGGGCAAGTTCGTCGAGGCCTCCGGCGGCACGCTGTTCCTCGACGAAGTCAGCGAATTGCCATTGAACGCGCAGGTCAAGTTGCTGCGCGCGCTGCAGGAAGGCGCGGTGGAAGCGGTCGGCGGCCGCAAGCCGGTGAAGGTCGACGTACGCATCGTGTCGGCCACCAACCGGAAATTATTGGATCGCGTCAAGGCCGGTCATTTCCGCGAGGATCTGTTCTATCGCCTGCACGTGCTGCCGTTGACGATCCCGCCCCTGCGCGCGCGCCGCGAAGACATCCCGCATCTGCTGCGCCACTTTCTCGCCCGGTTCGGCGCCGAGGAAAATCGCAGCATCACCGGCATCAGCGGCGAGGCGATGGCGCATCTTTCGCAGCTCGAATGGCCGGGCAATATCCGCCAGCTTGAAAACGCGGTCTATCGCGCGGTCGTCATGAGCGACGGCGATCAGCTCGGAGTGGCGGATTTTCCGATCATCGCGACGTCCCCCTCGGCGGCGGCGGACCCTCACAGCGTACCATTGACGGTCTCGCCCACCCTCCATCCCGCGGCGCCTACGCTGATCTCGGGCAGCGACATACCAATCGCCCCCCTGCCCTCCAACGGGACGCTCGCGATGCTGACCGGCACCGGAGAAGTACGTCCGCTGGAGGAGATGGAGCACGAGATCATCCGCTTCGCCATTTCGCATTATCGCGGACAGATGTCGGAGGTCGCCCGCCGGCTGAAGATCGGCCGCTCGACGCTTTACCGTAAGCTCGACGAGACTTCGCCGGACCATCCAACCAATGGTAGCGCCGAAGAAGCGAACTGAGCCGAATCATCCTCGGTCCGGCGCGGTCGCTTTGTCGGCCGTAAAAAGACCGCAACCATTGGCTATTTCAGAACAATTGAACCGTTGCTTGCAAGTGACAGACAAACCCGAACGCGCGTGGCAAAAGCGGTGTGATCCGTGACAGACGGGTTCATTCTAGGTCAGTTTGTCGTGAGGAGCCCCGGTGGCGCTGGCTGCACATGCGGGGCATGTGTATCGTTTGCGCATGAATTGGCTGCGTGCGGCCGAACTGACTGCTCAGGCCCGCGTTGACCGAAACGAAGGTCTGTTGGAATTGGCGCTAACTAGCCCGTGCCGGGGCGATTTTCTTTCACCCAAGGGGTGTGACGATGCGAGACTGTTTGACTAGCCGTCGCGGATTTGACCGTGTCCTGATGACCGTCGCGGCGACTTTCCTCGCGGTGTCGACAACCTCGGCAATGGCCCAGGACCAGGGCCGCAGCAGCGCCGCCGAACTGGCGATCGACGCGGCGATCCCGCGGCCCGAACCCGCCAACGTTCCGCCTCCGACCATCAACGATTTCAAGATGGACTCCACCGCCGCGGTGCCTCCATCGCTCAAGCCTGAAGCTGACAAGACTCCAGACAAGACCGAGACCAAGCCCGCCGACGTCGCGACCGCGCCAGCCGGCGACACCAAGCTTCCCGCCACCACGGCCGCGCCGGCATCTCCCGTTCCGGCGGCCGCCTCCACACCGCCGGCAGCCGAGCCCGCGAAGGCCGCGAGCAATGTTCTTCCGGCGGACCAGCCGGTCGCCGATAAGCTCAAGGACATGCTGGCTGGCAAGTCGCTGCGCTATTTCGACCGCAAGGGCGAACGCGCCGTGGTCGAGAAGTTCTATGGTGCCCGCGACTACGCGCCGCTGTGGACCCAGAGCGGCGGATTGTCCGAGAATGCCAGGGGCGCGATCGCCCGCCTGAGGGATGCGGCCTCCGACGGGCTGAACCCCGCCGACTACCCGGTGCCGGATTTCGCCGCCGCGACCTCGCCGGACGCGCTGGCCGATGCCGAACTCAAGCTGACCTCCAGCGTGCTCGATTATGCGCGCCAGGCGCAGAGCGGCCGGATGCACTGGTCGCAGGTATCGGGCGACATCCAGTATCCCGAGCATCCGACCGATCCGACGGAAGTCCTGACCAATATCGCGACCGCGAAGGACGCCTCGGCCGCGCTCGGCAGCTACAACCCACCGCAGAAGCTCTACAAGGCGCTGAAGGCCAAGCTCGCCGAATTGCGCGGCGAAGGCGACGCCTCGATGATCCGGATCGGCGACGGCCCGGTGCTGAGATACATATCCTCACGCAACAAGAAGCAGCCGGCGGCAGAGGTGATGCAGGATCCGCGCGTGCCGCAATTGCGCACCAAGCTCGGCATCACCGAGAATCCCGACGACAACCACTACGACGCCAAGGTCGCGGAGGCCGTGCAGCGGTTCCAGGAGAGCGCCGACCTCAAGGCTACCGGCATACTCGACGAACGCACCGTCAACGCCTTGAACAGCCCCAAGCGCGACAGGCAGATCGACACGGTTCTGGTCAACATGGAGCGCTGGCGCTGGCTGCCGCGCGACCTCGGCGCGCCCGCGATCGGCGACGCCTATGTCATTCTCAACGTTCCCGACTATACGCTCAAGGTGATGCAGCGCGGCGCCCAGGTCTGGACCACCCGCGTGGTCACCGGCAAACCGGGCATCCACGCCACGCCTCTGCTCAGCGAGACGATGAAGTACATCACGGTCAATCCGACCTGGAACGTGCCGCCATCGATCGTCTACAACGAATATCTGCCGGCGCTGCAGCAGGATCCGACCGTGCTCGAGCGCATGGGCCTGAGGCTCGAGCATAACCGTGACGGCTCGGTCCACATCTCGCAGCCGCCGGGCGAAGCCAATGCGCTTGGCCGCATCCGCTTCAACTTCCCGAACAAGTTCCTGGTCTATCAGCACGATACCCCGGACAAGCATCTGTTCGCCAAGGAAGAGCGTGCCTTCAGCCATGGCTGCATGCGGGTGCAGAACCCGGACCAATACGCCGCGGTGCTGCTCAACATCACGCTGCCGAACGAGCGCTACACGCCGGAGAAGATCCGCAGCATGTACGGCTCGAGCGAAATCGACCTGAAATTCCCGACCCCGATCCCGGTCAACATCACCTACCAGACCGCCTTCGTGGACGATGCCAGCAAGCTGCAGTTCCGCAGGGACGTCTACGGCCGCGACGCCACCATGATCGCGCTGCTCAAGAACAGCCGGTCCAAGGACCTGGAAAACGTGATCGCCCATTCGCAGCCGAGCTATTCGCGCCCGCCGGGCGGCGGCGGTCTGCCGCCGGGCGTCAACTTTGCGAGCGACAACACGTTTTCTTCGTCCGGACCAAACTTCTTTGAACGACTGTTCGGCGGCCCGCCTTCGCCCCCCGCGCCGATCGGCCGGCGGCAACCCCAGCCACGGCGGATATTCACCCGCTAAACTACTGGACAGGCCCAACGGGCTCGAACCGAATCCTCTCGTGAAATCAACAACCTCGCCTCAAAGCGAGGTTGATTAAATGTTAACCGTTGCCGGCCTGATTCCGGCCGCGGGCACTTTTTTGCCACAGTCAACAGGTTACTTCGACCGTCTTGGGGGCGGGAAGGTAAACCTCGGTTAACCTTCCCGCATTTAACTAAAAAGCGTTCATCGACTTTGCCGCACGATGCGAGCGAAAGGCGCATGAATCGCTGGTCGACTGGGTGGGCTCTACGTGCTGGCTGTTTTCGCACGCCAATACAATTCGCTGTCGATTCCGAGAGCTGGATGTCAGATCGGTCTGGCGTCCGCCTTGCTGCTGATGGGCGCAGGATCGGTCTACGACGCGGCGGCGCTGAACGAGACCCGCACCCTCTCCTTCCACCATACCCATTCCGATGAAGACCTCACCGTCACCTTCAAGCGCGACGGGCGCTACGACGAGGAGGTGCTCAAGAAGCTCAATCACTATCTCCGCGACTGGCGCAACCAGGACGAGACGGTGATGGACCGTCATCTGTTCGACATCCTCTGGGAAGTCTATCGCGACGTCGACGGCAAGAAACCGATCCAGATCATCTCCTCCTATCGCTCTCCCGCCACCAACGCCATGCTCCGCCGCCGCTCCTCGGGCGTGGCCCGCCACAGCCAGCACATGCTCGGCCATGCGATGGACTTCTCCATTCCGGACGTCCCGCTGGAGCAGATCCGCTACGCGGGGCTGCGGCTGCAGCGGGGCGGCGTCGGGTTCTATCCGACCTCCGGCTCGCCGTTCGTGCATCTGGATACCGGAAACATCCGCCACTGGCCGCGCATGACGCATGACCAATTGGCCAAGGTGTTCCCGGACGGCCGCACGGTCCATGTTCCCTCCGACGGCGCTCCGCTGAAGGGATATGAACTGGCCCGCGCCGACATCGAAAAACGCGGCGATGGCGGTGACGCCGGGATCACCGGCAAGTCCAGCTTCCTTGCCGCCCTGTTCAAGGGCAAGTCGAATGACGAGGATGAGGACGCAGCTCCGGCCGTCGAGGACAAGCCCGCGCCCGCCGCCGCGGCTCCCGCCAAATCCGCCGACAAGAAGTCCGCCGACAGCAAGCCCGCCGATCCGGTGCGGACGCCGCGCACCAAGATCTCCGCTACCCTGCAACTCGCCTCCGCCGACGCCCAAATCGTGCCGAAGGCAAAGCGGGTCGCGGACGACAAGGCTGAGGCAAAGCCGCAGACGGTGACCGACATCATCAATGCCCGCGGTTTCTGGGGCGACAATTCCGCTGTGCCGAAGCAGGCGGCATCCGAGAAGCAGGCGACATCGGAGCAGATGGTGGCGGCGATTGGCACGCGCCGGGCCATCGAGGCTGCCGACCCACAGGCGACGGCAAGCGTGCCGGCCGTCTATCAGGCGATGGCCTATGCCCCGCCGCCCTCTTCTCCGGTCGACCACACCAATATCGTTGCAGCCAGCGCGCCGGTCCCGCCGCGGAGTGCCCGTCCGGCCGCCTCGCGCAATCTCGCCGCGGCGACCGAGATCAACACCGTCGCCCCCAAGGGGCCACAGGGGGGACCGCAGGGCCAGGCGGGCGTCGTCGCGACCTCGACCCGGATCGCCGCAGCCAAGAGCGACGGAAGCTGGATGCGCATCATGCTGCTGGCACCGAGCGCGAGCACGTCGATGTCGGTGACGATGCTGGGCGACGCCGACCTGACCCAGATGCGCGCGTTCTTCGTCAAGCCGCAGGCCGCGATCGCGATGAGCTTCACGGACGATCCGATGCTCGGGATGTCCTGCGATCAGTTCTCGGGATCGGCGACGGCGAAGCTCGACACGATGTCGTTTGTGATGCGTTCCGCCTCGCTGCGCTGAGCGCGGCGTCAAGCTCTCGACATTCTTCAAACGACAAATCTACAAGTCGTCCTCGCGACAGCGAGGGGGCGCGGCCGCAGAAGCCTTTGAATGCGTCGATGGTGATAGACCGGGCTCGCGCAGACAGGCGTCCGCTTCGAGACGAACGCTTCAGATCATTCCCAGCGCGTGCATATAGGTTTCGAGAATCGTCTCGGCCTCCTGCCGCTCCTGCGGATCCTGCTTGCGCATGCGCACGATGGCGCGCAGAGCCTTGACGTCGAAGCCGTTGCCCTTGCTCTCGGCATAGACGTCGCGGATATCGTCGGAGATGGTCTTCTTCTCTTCTTCCAGCCGCTCGATGCGCTCGATGATGGATTTGAGCTGGTCTTTCGCGAAGCTTGTCGAGGGCGCTTCTTCTTCCTTGAGGGCGGCGGCGGTGGCCATCTCTAACTCCTGAGTGGAACTGGTCGTAAGACCTGAGGCACGCCTGCGCTGTCACGCACGGCATCGCGAAAGGACACTTCAGCTTCGTGCGCTCGGGGTCAAGGCGACATCGCCCTCATCCACAGCGCGCCCACACCTTGTTGTTGTTGCGGAAGGAGAAAAACCGCTTGCGTCGCGAATCGGCAGCTCGCGTCCGCCACGAAGTTGGCCTCCTCCCTCCTGTCAGGCCCTGACGGTTCAAAATGGGTCAGTCCGCGAGGCGCATCGATCCGAGCCGATTCGCATGCGCGAATCGGCCTGCCTGTTCTCGATAGGCCTACGAGGTCGCGATGTCAGGAATCAGTGTCCGGGATGGGACTTTTTCAGTGCCGCCATTTGCTCGGGTGTGGCGGTTCCCTGATATTTCGATTTCCAGGTCTCGTAGGGCATGCCGTAGACGGCCTCCCGGCTTTCATCCTTGGTCATCGCCGCGCCCTTTTCGTCGGCCGCCTCCTTGAGCCAGTTGGAGAGGCAATTGCGGCAGAAGCCCGCGAGATTCATCAGGTCGATATTCTGGACGTCGGTCCGTGATTTCAGGTGCTCGACCAGGCGCCGGAAGACGGCGGCCTCGAGCTCCGTTTGGGTCTTCTCATCGAGTGCCATGGTCGTTATCCCGCCGTTGCAGAGCTTCGCTATTATGTGGGGCTTGTCATCAATTTTGCCATATCGCAGCGCAAACAAGGACTTGCGGCGGCAGCGATTTGGATACCCTTTGCACGAAAATGCCGCCTTAATATCCGCCCGGCCGTTGACAGTCACAGCCGGGTTACGCGAAATCTTCAGTGAAATGATATAGCTTCGCGCAATGATCCTGGACCATCCCTCGTTTCGAAATCCCCCGTCCTTTGGCCTTCGCCTGCCGCCGGCCCTGGCGGTCGTCGCCCTGTGCCTGTGGAGCGGCTCGGCCAAGGCCGATTTCCGTCTTTGCAACAATACGTCGAGCCGGGTCGGCATTGCCCTCGGCTACAAGGACGCCGAAGGATGGACCACCGAAGGCTGGTGGAACGTCTCCTCGCGGAGCTGTGAGACCCTGCTGAAGGGAACCCTGGTTGCTCGCTTCTATTACATCTACGCACTCGATTACGACCGCGGCGGCGAATGGTCAGGGCAGGCTTTCATGTGTTCGCGCGACAAGGAATTCACCATCAAAGGGACCGAGAATTGCCTGACGCGCGGCTTCGACCGCACCGGCTTCTTCGAGGTCGACACAGGCGAACAGCGCGCCTGGACGGTGCAACTGACCGACGCCAACGAACAGCCGGCGCAACAGCGCGTGCCGGGGATTCCAGGAACGGTTGGACCGGGCGGCAACGTTCCGGGCTTGCCCAGCCCGCCGGGTTCGACACCTCCGGGTGCGTCTGGCCTGCCGCCAGCCGCAACGCCCGGTCCTAAGCCATGAGGCGTCTGCGCCGAATCAAGATCCTCGCGACCCTCGGCCCAGCATCGTCGGACAGCGCGATGATCCGCCGACTGTTCGAGGCTGGCGCGGATATTTTCCGCATCAACATGAGCCACACGCCGCATGACAAGATGCGCGAGCTGGTGGCGACCATTCGCAATGTCGAGTCGAGCTATGGCCGGCCGATCGGCATCCTGGTCGATCTGCAGGGGCCGAAACTGCGGCTCGGATCGTTCACCGACGGCGCGGTCCAGCTCCAGAACGGCCAGAACTTCGTGCTGGATTCCGACAAGACGCCCGGCGACGCCACGCGTGTGCAGCTTCCGCATCCGGAGATTCTCGCGGCGCTCAAGCCAGGGCACGCACTCTTGCTCGACGACGGCAAGGTGCGGCTGATCGCGGAGGAAACCTCGCCTGATCACGCCGTCACCCGCGTCGTGATCGGCGGACGGATGTCGGACCGCAAAGGCGTCAGCCTGCCCGACACCGATCTGCCGGTGTCGGCGATGACGCCGAAGGACCGCGCCGACCTCGAGGCCGCACTGGTCACCGGCATCGACTGGATCGCGCTATCCTTCGTGCAGCGCGCCGAGGACGTCGTCGAGGCCAAGAAGCTGATCCGCGGCCGCGCCTCCGTGATGGCGAAGATCGAGAAGCCGCAGGCGATCGATCGCCTGCCCGAGATCATCGAGGCATCCGATGCCTTGATGGTGGCGCGCGGCGATCTCGGCGTCGAGTTGCCGCTGGAGCGGGTGCCGAGTTTACAAAAACAGATGACGCGGCTGGCGCGGCGCGCCGGCAAGCCGGTGGTGATCGCGACCCAGATGCTGGAATCGATGATCCAGGCCCCGGTGCCGACACGCGCCGAGGTCTCCGACGTCGCGACCGCCGTCTATGAAGGCGCCGATGCCATCATGCTGTCGGCGGAATCGGCCGCCGGCAAATTCCCGGTCGAAGCGGTGTCGACCATGAATCGTATCGGCGAGGAAGTGGAGCGCGATCCGACCTACCGTTCGGTCGTGACGGCGCAGCGGCCCGAGCCGGAAGCGACCGCGGGCGACGCGATCGCGGACGCCGCGCGCCAGATCGCCGAGACGCTCGACCTGCCCGCGATCATCTGCTGGACCGACTCGGGCTCGACCGCGATCCGCGTGGCGCGCGAGCGCCCGAAGCCGCCGATCGTGGCGATCACGCCGAACATTGGGACAGGGCGCAAGCTATCGGTGGTCTGGGGCGTGCATTGCGTGGTCGCGGAAGACGCCCGCGATCAGGACGACATGGTCAGCCGCGCCGGCTCAATTGCATTTCGCGATGGTTTTGTGCGTGCGGGCCAGCGCGTGCTGGTCGTCGCGGGCGTGCCGCTCGGCACGCCCGGCACCACCAACATGGTGCGCATCGCCTTTGTCGGGCCCGACCGCGACGCGGATGTGTGATCTTGGTGGTCATTCCGGGGCGCGTCGAAAGACGCGAGCCCGGAATCTCGAGATTCCCCAATGTGCAATTGCACATCTGAGGTTCACGCTTCGCGTGCCCCGGAATGACGCTCAGCTTTGCAGCGCCGCGTCGAGCGAGATCTTGGTGTTCAGCAGTTTCGAGACGGGACAGCCTGCCTTGGCCATGCCCGCGAGTTCCTGAAACTTTGCGTCGTCCGCGCCGGGTACCTTAGCCCGTAAGGTCAGATGCACCGATGTGATGGCGAAACCCTCGCCGACCTTTTCGAGCGTGACGTCCGCCTTGGTCTCCATGTGCTCGGCGGTGAGCTTGGCTTCACCGAGGATCAAGGACAGCGCCATCGTGAAACAGGCGGCATGCGCAGCCCCGATCAGCTCTTCCGGGTTTGAGCCGGGCTTGCCTTCGAACCGGCTGGCGAAGCCATAGGGATAGTCGCTCAACGCGCCGCTCTTGGTGGAGATCGCGCCCTTGCCGTCCTTGATACCGCCTTGCCACTTGGCTGATCCCGATGTCGTGGTCATGCCCTACTCCGTGAGGTTGGTTGAACCGATCGCCGTTCTGACAAC
>WNEY01003867.1_pt1 | contig 11320 bp, 7 predicted proteins | sample 5400531 | NCBI WGS metagenome assembly WNEY01 (sample SAMN13153338, study PRJNA577476) | soil metagenome | isolation source: 200 cm saprolite under Douglas fir tree site 1 | place: USA:California | collected 2015-04-18
GCGTTTACACTCCCTCGAAAATCCTCCTCTACATTTGCATTCCGGAAGCAAGGTTTGTGGGTGTGATCGTGACCTGGTAGCCGAGCTTGCGAAGCGCTTGCGCCAGCCTCCTGGCGTGTCGCATCTTGGCCTTGGGATCAGGTTCGATGCCGTGCTCTATAAACCGCACCCCCTCATGCAAGATCTTCCACACCACGCGGCAGAGTCGATGGGCGACGGCCCAGATGGCGGACTGATAACCCAAGCGAGGCAGCAGGCGCCGGAACACCACCTGAAAGTAACTGCCTTTCCTCTTGACCGCAGCGTGCGCCGCCTGGTTCAGCACCCGCCGCAGATATTTATTGCCTTTGGCGGAGCGACTGCTGTGGTTCTGTTCGGCACTTTCGTCTTTCCCGGGACAGGTTCCCACCCAAGAGGTCAACTCCGCCGCCGAGGGGAACGTGCTGGCCTGCTCGCCCACTTCCGCGATGATCTGCTGCGCCGAATCCACTCCCAAACCAGGCACTTCCGCCAGGCGCATCACCGCCTCTTGATGCGGCTTCATGGCCTGCGCGATCATGCCGTTGAGCTTGGCAATTTGGGTATCGATCAACTGCAGCCGCTCCAGTTGTAATGCCAGCATTTCCCGATGCAGGGGCTGCGCTCTCCCCGTTAAAGCGTCCACCAGTTGTTCCTCGGTGCATTGCAACCGCTCATCTCCCAACTGCGCTAATTGCTTCGGGTCGGTCTCTCCTTTGGCCAAAGCCCGCAGCATGCGAATCCCGCTGGCGCCGAGCAGATTGCTTACCACAATCGACAGCTTGATCCGCATCTCTTCCAGCAAGCACTCCATCTGGTTCTGCAGTCGCACTCGATCGCGAGTGAGCTGCAGTTTCATCCGCGTCATGTTGCGCCAAGTACGCTGCTCCCCACCCGGGACAAAGCTTAAGATCAACTCATTCGCGATCAGCCGTCGCACCAGCCGCTCGGCATCCTTGAAGTCATGCTTGCGTCCCCGCGGGGCACGGTTGGAGAACGCCTGGGCCAAGTGCAAACGCATGTAGGGTTCCAATTCCAACCACACCGATCGCCAGTATTGCGCCGTGGATTCCATCACCGCTTCTTCCACGCCTTGCTCGCGCAGCCAAATCAAGAATCGCTGCAGGTCACTCGGCAGGGTGGCAAATCGTCGCCGCTCGGGTTTCTCTTCCGGCGTAGTCGCATCGATCACTACCACCATCAGCACTTTCTTGTGTACGTCAATTCCTGCTATCTTGTACGACATAGCTTCCTCCTGGCGTGGAAGCGGCAGAACGCGCGCGAGAAAGGTTACACACCCTCACGTGCTACCACCCTTCCCGCCAGGATGGGTGGCGCGACACAGATTGGTTCAAAACGCACGTTCCAGATCAAACTCACAAACGGCCTCACTTCATCCAGAGTGCAAACGACCTTTGCCGTCCACGCTAGATAATCGTACGCGCCGGCTCGACCTAATTTTCATGTCGATGGGTGGGCCGCAGGCCCATATAAAACTCACAACCCGGTACTTGCGCCCTAAACGATCAGTCTTGATTTTGGGGTTGGCTGCGACAGGCGCATGCCGAGTCGGAAGACACCAAGTGGTTAGGTGCCAGCGTGACCATACGATATGTGCTGCCCCGTCCAGCCTGGATTCGTGCGACGCAAAAAGCGATGCCCTGCCACTGAAGGTGTTCAAATAGCGGGGCAACGGCCACCTGACGCCCCTACGCCACACTGCTGAATGTCGCCTCTACATTTGGGGTCGCCAGAACGCGTTTAGCGTTCGGAAAATTTGGTAACAACCTTGGTAACAACTCCGCCTAAGCCTGCCTAAAATCGCCTAGTTGTGACCAAATTAAATCTTGGGAACTCGTTGAAACCATTCGTTTGCACTACTGGACTGTGCAGCAGTCTGGTTAATCACGTTGCTGTTACTAGAAGATCTCTCGATTCCTCGCTAGCGTCGGCGAGTCTAATCTTCGCCCGCGAAGCAGGCCGTTCACATAAGCGATCGTCTGTCTCAGGAACGGATCACTCGTAGAAGTGAAAGCCCAGACATGTCCGAACTCCCGGGCGGGAGATTGGAAGCTCCATTGACGCTTGCCGCCGATTGCGGGGGGACGACGGCCTACTCGGAAGTACTGGTATAAACAAGGCCTAGCTTAACTAACCAGTTATTTCCGTCTCAATACCGACAACCCAATTTTCAGGTCTAGTCTTGCGCAACATACTCCTTCAGCTTCCGGTAGAGCGTTGTCTTACCGATCCCCAACATTCTGGCCGCAAGCAGCTTGTCGCCGTTCAATTGCGCAATCGTGCCCAGGATGGTTTGCTTCTCCAGTTCCGCCATGGGCAGGATTTTAGAGGAGCCGTTCGCTTCGGTGGCGACGCGGCAGGGGACACCGTGGATGGCGCTGGGCAAGTCTCCAATCTGAATCAGGTCCGGAAGTAAAGGCGCAGGCTCGCTCCAGACAGTTCTCGAGTTCCCGCACGTTGCCGGGCCAATCGTAGGCGAGCAAGGCTTTCATGGCGCCATCATTCAGGGTTCGCTCATGGTCCGAGGCTCGCGATAGCCGCTCCAGGAAATGGCCTATCAGCAGCGGAATATCCTGACGCCGCTCCCGCAGGGGAGGATCTTCAGGCTCAACACGTTCAGCCGGAAGTAAAGATCCCGGCGAAAGGCTCCTTGGGCCACCGCCTGCTCCAGATCGCGATTGGTCGCGGCTAGAATCCTGACGTTGATGGGAATACGTTTGGTGCTGCCCACAGGACGAATCTCCCGCTCCTGAATGGACCGCAGCAGCTTGGCCTGAAGATCGACGGGAAGTTCTCCTACCTCATCCAGAAACACCGTGCCTCCTTCGGCGATTGCCAGTAATCCATCGCGGGATTGCACCGCCCCGGTGAATGCTCCTTTGACGTAGCCGAACAATTCGCTCTCGATCAGTGTGGGAACCAGCGAGCCGCAGTCCACCGGAATAAACGGTTTGTCGTGGAAGGGTCCGGAGAAATGGATAGACCGCGCCACCATCTCCTTGCCCGTGCCGCTCTCTCCCAGGATTAGCACGGGATGACTGCTATACGCCGCTTTCGCGATCATGCGGTACAACTTTTCCATCTCCGGCGACCGGCCTACGATGCTGCCAAATCCCAGCTTGGACTTGATCTTTTCGCGCAGCGTCCGGTTTTCCGTTTTCAGCTTCAGGTGGCCGGACACCAACCACAATCCTGTGCCCCCCTCGGGTTTTGGTCCAAGGACGGGTTATGACGTCTTTACCAGCGCGCTCTTGTTCCTCTTGACTGGTTGCCGGCAAAAGCGGTGTAAATACACTTCGGTTACGACAAAATGTTCCACGTGGAACACCATGCCAATTTTCTTGCGGGCTGATGACGGCTGGATCTGGCCGCCCATGGCCGCCATTCCAGCCTTTCCAAGGAGGAGACGGTCATTCGCAGGCATCGAAAAGCGTCCGGAGGGCTCCTGAATCGACTTGATTTTCGATCTGAGTGTGGTACATTAATCTTCCCTCCCCTGCTGTGAATCTCCAAATATGTCACGAGGCTGGGCCGAGCCATGCTTGTCTGCCGCTGAGTCGACGTGAGAACTAAGGGGCGATATAGCCATGATTCGACGCCGGGTTTGGCTGGCCGTTGCCGGGCTGGTGATGGCGGGGTTCACGATAAGCGCGTTCGCGAGGTTACACCTTCCTAACCTGCTGCCATTCCTGGATCCCAGCGGCATTTTCAGGACGTTCAACCTTCGACCGGTCGATCTCTCGAATCCATTTTTCAACAGACTAGGAACGAACGACCGGACCTGCGCCAGTTGTCATGATGCCGGCGACGGATGGAGCATCACTCCGGCGCATCTGCAACAGCGATTCCAAATCAGCCGGGGCAGGGATCCAGTGTTTCGCGCCATTGACGGCGCCAATTGCCCGAGTGCCGACGTATCTACGGTGGAAGCGCGCTCCTCGGCGTACAGCCTCCTGCTGAACAAGGGGCTGATCCGCATGACATTGCCGGTGCCTGCTAACGCAGAGTTCAGTATCATCTCCGTCAACGATCCTTATCAATGCCCGGAAACTACGGCGAACCAGCCCGCGCTCTATCGGCGGCCGCTCCCCTCCACCAACCTGCAGTTTCTCAATGGGATCATGTGGGACGGCCGCGAGCCTGACTTGCGAAGCCAGGCCAGGAACGCGACGCTCGTGCATGCCCAAGCAAACCATCCGCCGACGGATTCAGAACTACGGCAGATCGTGAGTCTTGAGACCTCGCTGCTCACCGCACAATCGGCAGACAATGTGGCAGGAAACCTCGGCTCGCAGGGCGCGCGCGGCGGTCCCGTGTTCCTGTCGATGCAGCGCTTCTATCCCGGGATCAACTCCGGAGCCGAGTTTACTCCCAACGGGTTTACGCTGTATCCCAAGTGGGCCAGCGCGAGCGGTCCGAACGCCGCCGCGCAACAGTCGATCGCACGCGGAGAAATGCTGTTCAACAATCGCCCAATGATCATTTCCGTCGTGCCCGGATTCAACGATGTTCAGGGCAATTCGCAAGCGGTGGGCACCTGCACCACTTGCCACAATGCGCCGAACGTTGGCGGCAACTCGTTATTCGCCATGATGAATATCGGAACCGGTTCTCCTAAGGCTGATCTCCCCTCCTACTTGATTCTCTGCAACGATAGCACCCAAGTGACAACCACCGATCCAGGACGGGCGATGGTCACCGGCAAATGCGCCGACATCGGCAAGTTTAAAGTGCCTGGCCTGCGCGGTTTGCCTGCACGCGCGCCGTACTTCCACAACGGCACGGCCGCGACCCTGCTGGACGTGGTCAACTTCTACGACCAGCGTTTCAACATGCTGCTGACCGACGACGAGAAGGTTGACCTGGTGGCGTTTATGAACACGCTGTAGGTGTGGCCCGGGCCCGGGCAGGAAAGGCTCCCTGGGGCGCTACGTTGCACAAGAGGTCTTTCACAATCCCAGCGGTAATGGCTCGGCCAGGCGAAAAATCAGACGCCGCTCCGGGGCAACTCCAACGTCCTTGTTCTCGGTCGCATAGCCGGCTTCGACCTCGGCGGCTCCGGTCGAGGCTCCAATAAGAGTGCCTTTGCCCTTCCTGGCGAGGCCGCTAGTCGATTCTCTGCCAATCGAGGCTCCGTTGATCGACGCTCCGCTGATCTGCTTCAAATTGCGCTTCCCATGTGAGCCACGCTTCACGAAGATGCTGGAGGTCTGTATGGGAAGGGACTGCCCGTTGAGTGAAACCACGGTCAACGCCAAGCGCATGTAGCCCGGCTCCTGAAGGTCATCGGCGGCTCTGGCCTCCAGCACCTTTCCGGTCACAGTGGAACCCCGCGGCGCCACTATCTTCCCGTGGACGATAATGGGCTCGTCCAGTACGGCTTCGAAGGAATCGCCGGTCCGGGAAGTTGCGCTGGATAAAGACGCCCGCAGATGAACCGCGAGCGGAGTTCCAGCCGGAATTGCAATAGGGGTCAGGGAACCGGTGGGGAAAATTCCGCCCTTGTCGGATGTGCCGTCAAAGGGCAAATGCTGATCCGCGCTCGCAGGCTCTTCCGATGTTGACATTCCCTGACGCTGCGAACAGCCCGCCAGAGTCAGGCCGATGAGCACCACCAAGAGCACGGCGGCATTCCGCCAACTACCATCCGACAGCTTCATAAGACAATCCTGCTGCGTGCGATCACTTCTCGACAAGTCGCAAGACGGATGCCATCGGGGGGATCGATTTGTCAGTGACTTAGTGGAGCGATGGTGGTGGCCGTGTATTTTTTGCAGGTATTATCGCGCTAGGCTGGCGCCGGAGGGCGACGCCTCTTTCGCCCCCCTGGGGCTCGACCTGTTTCCACTCTGGATCCACGGCTTATGCCGTGGGCTACACTCTTCCGCCGCTTCGCGGCTGAGAGGGCCGACTCAACAAGCAAAAACGGAGGCGGCGGGTTGAGCCGCTGCTCCGTCGATTTGCTAATCGTTCAGTTTTGGTCACTCGCTAGTTAGACGAGCCTCCGAAACCGACTGACGCGCTCTCGGCTTCGTTCTCGGGCTGGACGATCACGCCGTCGAATGGGGTCGCGCCCACGAAGCGCCCGCGCACTACGCTGATGCGGCGCAGGGGATATCCCGAGTCGGGTCCGCGATGCCAGGTGCGGCCGTTGTCCCGGCTCTCGAACACCACGCCCGTGGCCGTGCTGGTAGCGAGTAGACGCTTGCGGCCCTGGTCGTAGGCGATCGAACTGATGTTTTTATCGGGAATACCATTCACAACGTGCTCCCAGGTCGCGCCGGAGTCTGCACTGCGGAATGCGCCTTCCCGCGAAGCCACCAGGATTTGTCCCTCAGGCGTGACGGTCACGCCATGGATGCTGGTGATGTAGGAAGACAGAGGCGCTTGCTGCCAGGTCGTTCCCGAGTTAGTGGAATAGAGAATGTTGGTGCGAGTGGCGGCCACAACCAGGTCGCCGTCGGACTCGACCGAAACGAAATCAGACTTGCCTAACACTGCGCCGCCGTGCCAGGTTTTGCCCTGATCCGAACTGGTGAACAATCCGGCCCCGGTGGCCGCCAGCCAACTCTTCGGTGTGACTTCAATATCGCTCACGCGCGCATCCAGAACTGAGCGAATCACAACCGCGGGCGTTTTTACGGCCTTCGCCCCTTTCTTGCCTTTCACCACGCGTGCCGCCACCTTCTCGGTCACGATGTTGTTGATCGGACGCCACTGGCTGGCATTGCGATCAAGCAAGAACATACCTTTGTTGGTGCCGGCGATCAGCGCGCCATTCGAAGCCTGCTGCAACGCGAAAACATCGCGTCCGCCCAGGCCCGCGCTCTTCTGCTGCCAGCTCTGTCCGCCATCGCGGGTGGAGAAGACTCCGCCCCACTCACGGTCATTGACCACGCCTACAAGCATGGCGTTGGCATCGTCCTTGTCCGCCAGAATCGAGCTGACGTAGCGATGGGTGTAGCCATGATTGGAAGCAGTGAAAGTCTGCGCCCCGTTGTCGCTGGCCAGAACTCCACTGCGGTCAGTCGCCAGCAACACGCGGTTGGCATCGCGTGGGTCTACGAGCACGTCGTTTACTACGACCTCAGAATTAGTGACGTGTTTCCAGGTCTTGCCCCCGTCGGTGGTCTTCCAAAGACCTTCAGTGGTTCCGGCATAGACTGTGGCCGGATTACTGGGATCCTGCTTTAGCACGCGAGTACGGCGCGCTGAGAACGGAATGCCTTGCAGCTTATGGAACAGGTCGCCCGCGCTCTCGCTCTTGTAGATTCCCGAGCAGGCACTGGCGTAAACCACGGAAGAGTCTGTGGAGTCCACGATGACCGAGAAGACATCCGAGTCATCGATCATGCCCTTGTTGATGTGATGCCAGTTGGCTCCGCCGTCGTCCGTCTTCCAGGCCAGGTGCCAGGTGCCGGCGTAAACCACGTCAGGATTCCTGGGATCGATGGCGATTGATTCGATGTTCTTTACCTCGGCCTGGCTGGGAGGAGAAATCCGCTCCCAACTATTGCCGCCGTTCTTGGTGCGGAAAACACCGTCCAGCGCACCCACTACCAGGATCTTGGAATCGGAGGCCGACATCGCCATGGCGCGGACCGATTTTCCATGTATGCCAGCAAGAGCCTCCCAATTGTTACCGCCATCGTGCGAGCGATACACGTCGCCGGCCTGCTGGTTCTCGACGCTCCAGGCTGAAACATAGATGTGTTTGGGATTCTGGGGATCGATGGTGATGTGATCGAGCACGTTGTCATCGCCGCCTAAGTGAGCCAGCCGCGTCCAATTGTGTCCGCCATCGTTGGAGAGAAAAAGCGTCCCGGTGCTGGTGCCAAGGTAAATACGGTCGGGATTTTTCGGGTCGAAATTCAGGCTCCGGACATCGCCTCCGTCAGGACCCAACGAGGTCCACTCACCAGCCCAAAGGGCAGTAACCGAGATCATCGCAACAGCTAATGTAATCAATGCCTTGCGGGTACCCGTCCGAATCGCACGTGAAATCATAAGTAACTTTGCCCCTAGCGGAGAATTATGCGCTTGCGGGGTGAGATTGACAGCGTAACACCGCCTTATCAAGTTACGTAAGGACAGACGAGAAAAGGGCCGGTCGAGTCGCGAAACTCGGCCGGCCGTGGTTTTGCAACTGTCACTGAGCCTTTGGTTTAGCCGCTTTTTTCTTGGCTGCGGCGGGGTGATCCGGAACCGCTTTAACCTTAGACTCATCCACCGTCTCGGTTCCCGAACCCGAGAAGGTCGCACCGGCCGGAACCACCCAGTACTCGGCGGTCTTGGTGCCGGCGCTGCCGGTGCGGACCTCAATCCGGCTGGCATCGATGGCTTGCTTGGCTTCGCCACCGGACAGATATGCCTTGGAATTGACGGCGCGCTCCCCGGCCAGGTTCTTGCGTTTCTCACCGGGTTCAGCATTGCCAACAATTACGAGCTTGGCATCGGGGTCATGTTGCAGCCGAGAGGCCACATCGTCCAGGACGGCTTTGCAAGTGTTATCGACGCGCCAGGGCTTGACCTTGTTGGGGAATTCGCACTCGCTCAGCTTGCTCGCCTCCGGCGGTGGTGGCGGCGGAACTTCCACGGTCACCTGAGTCGAAGCCGGGGCGGTCAGGCCACGAGAATCGGTACAGGTGGCGCTCACCGTGATGGGGCCCGCCGATGCTCCGGTAGTGTTGAGAGTAGCAGTGTTGCCGTCGCCAGAAACGCTGCCTCCGCTGGCGGTCCAGGTGCTGACCGTGACCGGCACGTTGTCCGGACTGGTGCAAGTACAGGTCAAGGTGGAAGGCGTGCCCGCTTGAACCGACGCAGGATTCGCCGAGCAAGACATGGTCGGCGGATTCTTCGGGGGCTCTTTCACTGTGAAGTTCGCGGTGCAACTTGCCTCGCCGCCCTTCTTCATCTTGGGATCAATGACGCGAGCCGTAACGGCATAACTTCCGCCGGCAACTCCGTTGGTGTCAACGGTTGCAGTGTTGTCCTTGCCAGTGACTTTCCCACCCGTGCTGTTCCAGTTGTAGGTCAGAGTGTGTTTGGGATTGAAATTGGCAGCGCTGGCTGTGGCGGTGACGGGCTCACCCACCATGACTTCGCTGGGCTGTACAGAGCAACTGGCCGCCGGAACTGCGGCGGACGGATAACCAAAGTTCAAGACGATGCCGGTGCGCAGCCGAACTCCCTCCAAATTGGGCCGCCGCAAGTCGGCGAAGGCCGGAGAAACCTCGTTGGAAAAGTTGTGGTGCGCCCACACGTAATCGGCTTCAAACAACCGGAGCGAGAGCCGGCGCCAGAGGGCCAGATCCATCCCGCCGCCCAGGATCGCTCCGAGGCCATTGCTGGTGTCCACATTGTCGACGGTAAGCCGGTTGTATCCGAACAAGGTGTGAGCAAAGAACATGACTCCTTCATTCCGCCAGGCGAAGCGAGGTCCGATGGACGCGGTGTGCTCTGATCCGTTATCACCCGCGTTACCGCCGTAGTCAGCTTCGAGTCCCCAGTGCGGAGTGAAGTTGTAGGTAATACTGGCGCCACCGCCTTTGTCCATATCTTTCATCTTTTGGCCGATAGGAGCATTCGGAGGTTGGAACGGCGAGGGTACCGTGCCGCCCGGATGCAGCCACTGATAACCCAGAAAAACGTCAACTTTGGGAGTCTCTGCCTCTTGAGCCATTGCAGCAGCTGATAACAACACTACCGCCGATACACTACAGAAGGCGACTAAAGAAAAACGGGCAGCGCCTCTACCACAACGAAGTGACATTCTATCCTCCAGAACCTTATGACAATTTTTTGCGTTCACGCTCAGATGCAAGGTAATGACTGGGCGTTTTGCGTGGAAAACCAATCACCTGAATTTATGTGGTCATTGATTTTACTCCAGCGCAAGGTCAAATCAAGGGTTGGAAGACGAAACTTGCGTCAACAATCGTGAGGACGTCGGCGTCTCAGATTGATACCTGATTGATCTGGAGCGGAATTGCCCGGAACTTTTTCAGCCAGTGGGCCGATGCGCGCTCGAACACGGGCCAGATGTGCTGTTCGCAGGCGAGGGTGCCCGGCACACTGCTCCAGGAAAACTCCGGCGCGGCTTGCAGCCGAGCCAGAAAGCCTCAATAATGGCTGCCAAGCCACTATGAACCACGAAAGAGTATTAATCGTCGAGGATGAGGAAAACGAGCGGACGGGTCTGGCCGAGCTGATTACGAGTTGGGGCTATCGGACCGAAACCGCGAAGGATGGGGCGGAGGGGCTGGAAAAAGTTACCGCCTGGGCACCTTCCCTGGTGATTACCGACATGAAGATGCCGCGCATGGGGGGCCTGGAACTGTTGGAGAAGCTGGCCACGCACGCGCAGACCATGGCGGTGATCGTAGTGACAGCGCAAGGCACGATTGACAGCGCGGTGCAAGCCATGCGCATGGGCGCCTATGACTACATCACCAAACCCATCGACACCAACCGGCTGCACACCATCCTGCAAAACGCCTCCGCGTTGCTGGGGACCCGCGCGGAACTCGAAGTCACGCGCCGGAAGCTACGGGACGCCGGTTCGCTGGGCAGCCTGATCGGATCGTCAAAGAAGATGCAGGAGATCTTTCACCTCATTGAAATGGTAGCTCCCAGTACGGCTTCGGTCCTGATCACGGGCGCGAGCGGCACCGGCAAGGAATTGGTGGCCCGTACCGTCCACGAACTCAGCCCACGCCGGAACAAGCCATTTGTGCCGATCAATTGCGCCGCCATTCCGGAAACGCTGATCGAAAGTGAAATATTCGGCCACGAAAAGGGGGCCTTCACTGGAGCTCTGGAGCGGCGTACCGGATGTTTCGAGCTGGCCGAAGGCGGAACCCTGCTGCTCGATGAGATCGGCGAGATGCCGGTGGCCACGCAGGCCAAACTGCTGCGTGTGCTCGAGGACAGCAAACTGCGCCGGCTGGGTAGCAAAGTGGAAACCACGGTAGATGTCCGCGTCCTGGCCGCCACCAACAAGGTCCCCGAGGAGGCGGTCGCCCGGGGCGAGTTGCGCAACGATCTTTACTATCGCCTGAATGTCTTCAACGTTCACATGCCGCCGCTGCGCGAACATAAAGAGGATGTGCCCGATCTGGTGCAGGCTTTGCTGGAGGATATGAACAGGAAGCATGGACGAAAGGTCGCCGGGGTGAGCGAGGCTGTGCTCAACGCGTTTCAGAACTATTCCTGGCCGGGCAATGTGCGCGAAATGCGCAACACTCTCGAACGCGCGATCATCGTTTGCGACGGCGCGGTC